>Ga0315902_10000368_pt1 | contig 76709 bp, 70 predicted proteins | sample LakEriMetagenome_9_FD_203523 | JGI IMG/M metagenome (GOLD analysis project Ga0315902, IMG submission 203523) | Freshwater fungal communities from buoy surface, Lake Erie, Ohio, United States - Buoy 12 MA117 | ecosystem: Environmental > Aquatic > Freshwater > Lake > Lake biofilm | place: USA... | reverse complement strand
TGAGCCTCAGCATCGGCGGATGTTGGTCGATTTCAGGATAGGGAGAGATTCGATCTCAGACCTATGGAGGCATTGGTGGGCCCGGACCCCTGCAGCCACAGCCCCTTCAGCCACAGCCCCTTCAGCCACAACTGTGAGGCCGCAACCTCTACAGCCACGACCACACTCCACCGCGCTGCCATCGATCGGAGTGGTCTCCGGGGTGACCAGGCTGCGGTACCGAGGCGGCGAGTCAGGGTGTGGCAGGGGCCCCCGGCAGCGGAGCATCCGCCTCTGCAGGCACTGCTGCAGCGGGAGCCGAGGTCTGGGCCGTCAGCCGGGCCAGGGCATCCTTGAGGTTGCGCTCCATCACAAAGCGGGTGCCGTCGGTGACCACCACCCGCACCAGGGTGGGCAGGTCGTTGCCCTTTGACTGCAGGTAGACCGGCTCGACATAGAGCAGGCCCGAACCCACCGGCAGCACCAGCATGTTCCCCCGAAACAGCCGCGAACCGAGCCGGTTCCAGAGGCCGAACTGATAGCTGATCGTCGGATCCTGATCGATCAGGGCCGAGACCTGCTGGGGGCCGAGCAGCAGCCGTTGCTGAGGGAAGCGCACCAGCAGCAGCTCGCCGTAATGCGGCGTGTCATTGCGGGCGGCGAGCCAGCCCACCAGGTTGGTGCGCTTCAGCGGTGCGAAGGGCAGCAGCAGCACAAACTCCGGTCGGCTCTGGCCGGGGAGCTGCAGAGTCAGGTGATAAGGCCGCACCTGGGCATTGCTGTTCCCGTAGATCTCGTAGGGCACCGACCAGACGTCGTCACCGTTGTAGAAGGTGCGCACATCGGTGACGTGGTAGCGCAACAGCCGCTCCGACTGGATCGTGAACTGGCTCTGGGGCACCCGGATGTGGCGCAGCAGCTCCTGTGGCATCGAGGCCAGGGGACGGAACAGTTCCGGGAAGGCCCGCTGCCAGGTGCGCAGCACCGGATCGGTGTGATCACTCACATAGAGCCAGACCTGACCGTCATGCGCATCGACCACCGCCTTGACCGGATTGCGGAAATAGCGCAGACCCTGGGGATTGGGATCGCTGTACGGATAGGAGCGGCTGATGGTGAAGCCATCCAGCATCCAGTACTGATGCTGATCCGTCCGATAGCCGTCCCTGGCGCTGACCCGGGCGGTGACCAGATAGGGCTCGCTCTCGAAGTGCAGAAACGGGGCCAGGGTCTTGAGACGCTGGTTCACCTGACGGCGCAGCAGCAGCAGCGAACGGGGGGTGAAGGAGCCTGAAAACAGAACCCGCGGCTCCCTCAGATAGATGGCGGCACAGAAGCGCTGCCAGGCCGTAGCCAGGGGAACGCCGCGGCTGCCGTCGTAGTGGGTGTAGACATTGAGTTCACCATCGGGGTAAGCGAACTCCTCGACCCTGGTCGGAGCGATGGCATAGGGGGCCAGGGCCGAGGCGTAGTAGAGGCTGGGCCGCCCCACCGGCAGGGCGGCCCGGGCCTCCGCATCGGTGACGCCCAGCTGGGGGATGCCCTGCACCCGGCCACTCCGACCGAGGTCCTTGACGAAGAACAGGGGCAGCCCGTCGGGGCCGCTGACGTTCACCGGGGAGACGGTGAAACCATGGCCATGGGTGAACACCAGATGGCGATTCAGCCAGGTGCGGGAGCCACGGGGCAGGGCGTTGCTGTCCAGCTCGCGGGCCGAGATCAGGACCTGGCGGCTCTCCTTTCTGCCGGCCTGATCCCGCAGGGGATAGCGGTCGACAGCCGCCGAGGAGAAGCGGTAGTAGAGCCGCAGCTGCTGCAGCTGCCGGTTCGCCGCCAGCAGCGGCTGACTGTCCCAGAGCCGGATGTTGTCCAGGGTGCCGGGGGCCTGGGCCAGGTCCTCGGCGGAGATCGCCTGGCGGGGCTGCAGGGTGATCGCCCGCACGCGCTCGAGGCCAAAGGCACGGCGGGTACCGAGGATGGTTCGCCGGAGGTAGGGCGTTTCCACCGCCAGCTCCCGGGGCTGCACCCAGAGCCGCTGCACCAGCGGCGCCACCAGCCACTCGGTCAAAGGAACCAGCAGGGCAGTGACGGTGAGGGGAGTCAGCAGACCGCGCCGCAGCCAGCCGCGGGGCATGGGAATGAGCAGTCCGACGGTGGTCAGCAGCAGCAGCAACGCCAGCAGGAGGCGCAGCGGCAGGCGGACGTGCAGATCGACAAAGCCAGCGCCGGCGGCGATGCCGCTGCCCTCGACCATCAGATCAAAGGGAGCGAGGGCCAGCTGCAGCACGCCAACTATGGCCAGGAAGGCCAGCTGGGGTCGCAGAACCCGCTGCTGGGCCCGGCTCAGTCCGGGGAAGGCGCCATCGGAGAGGCTGGTGCCCTCGCTCAGGCAGAGCAACAGGCAGGCCGCCAGGCCGACGATCCCCTGGGCGAGCATCACGCTGAACAAGAGGCGCAGGGCGGGCAGCTGCAGAACGGTGAAGGACAGATCCAGCCCCACCAGCGGATCGCGTTCGCCGAAGGGGGCCGCCAGCAGGGCGGGCAACCACAGACTCCAGCCACGGGCCAGGGCGGTGGCCGAGGCGCCCAGGGCCGCCGCCAGCGTGATGCGCAGGGTGGTGAGCGGCCAGAGCAGCAGGGGCAGCCCGAGCACGGCGGCCAGGGCCAGTGGCAGCAGCGGCGGCAGATCGCGCAGCACCGTCAGGCCGGTGATGACGTGGCCTCCGAAGGGAGCGGCGATCAGGTCTTCGGCCTGCAGCAGCAGGTAGGACAGCCCGACCACCAGCAGCAGCAGCCAGCCGAGCAGGGCCAGCAGCAACCAGCGGCCACGCAGGCGCAGCAGCGGCTCGGAGGGGAGCGGCTTGGCGGTCGCCTCCTGGCGCAGCCGCCAGCAGCGCTGCAGCTGCTGCAGCTGGAGGAGCGAGCCCACGCCGAACACCAGCGTGAAGCCCAGCACCTGCAGCACCCAACGGCGCAGAAGCAGGGTCTGGAGGCCGAACTGCTGGAACCAGCTGAGTTCGATGGCCATGCGGGCGACCAGCACCAGCCCGGCCAGCAGCGTCGCCAGGACAAGGATGCCGGGCAGAAGCGACCGCCAGGGGCGGCGGGGCGGGGAGGGGGAGGCGCTCACGGCCCGAGCGTAGGCAGAGCAGGGCCCGGGACAAGGGCTGGCCGCCCGCCGGAACGCTCGCCTGAATATCCCGACCTCGCAGGTCGTCTTTAAAGATCGGCGGCCTGTGCCACTGATAGCGTCTCTGGACATTCTGGGCGTGCCCGTGACCGCGACCCTGTCCCGCTCCACCTTCACCGGCCTCAGCTGCAAGGAATGCGGCCACCCCTATGAAGCCGGCGCCCGTCACGTCTGCGAAGACGTCTGCTTCGGTCCGCTGGAGGTCGTCTACGACTACGACGAGATCCGCCGGCGCGTCAGCCGCGCGGCGATCGAGGCCGGGCCCGCTTCGATCTGGCGCTACCGCGACTTCCTGCCGATCGAAGGCGACCCGATCGACGTGGGAACGGGCTTCACCCCCCTGCTGCGCGCCAACCGGCTGGCCCGCCGCCTCGGGCTCAAGAAGCTCTACATCAAGAACGACGGCGTCAACATGCCGACGCTCTCGTTCAAGGACCGGGTGGTCAGCGTGGCCCTGACCCGCGCCCGCGAGCTGGGCTTCAGCACCGTGAGCTGCGCCTCCACCGGCAACCTGGCCAACTCCACCGCGGCGATCGCTGCCCATGCAGGCCTGGAGTGCTGCGTGTTCATCCCCAGCGATCTCGAGCTGGGCAAGGTGCTCGGCACCCTGATCTACAACCCCACCCTGATGGCGGTGAAGGGCAACTACGACCAGGTGAACCGCCTCTGCTCGGAGGTGGCCAACACCTACGGCTGGGGGTTCGTGAACATCAACCTGCGGCCCTATTACTCGGAGGGCTCCAAGACCCTCGGCTATGAGGTGATCGAGCAACTGGGCTGGCAACTGCCCGACCACATCGTGGCGCCCCTGGCCTCAGGCTCGCTGTTCACCAAGATCCGCAAGGGCTTCGACGAGTTCATCAAGGTCGGGCTCGTTGATGAGAAGCCGGTACGCTTCAGCGGCGCCCAGGCCGAGGGCTGCAGCCCGATCGCCCAGGCCTTCGCCGAGGGCCGCGACTTCATCACGCCGGTCAAGCCCAACACCATCGCCAAGTCGATCGCCATCGGCAACCCGGCCGATGGCCCCTATGCCATCGACATCGCCAACCGCACCGGTGGCAGCATCGCCGCCGTCAGCGACACCGAAATCGTCGAAGGCATCCAATTGCTGGCCGAAACGGAGGGAGTCTTCACCGAAACCGCCGGCGGGACCACCATCGCGGTGCTGAAGAAACTGGTGGAGCAGGGTCGCATCGACCCGGAGGAGACCACAGTCGCTTACATCACCGGCAATGGCCTCAAGACCACCGAGGCGGTCTCCTCGGTGATCGGCGAGCCCTTCCTGATCGAAGCCCAGCTCGACAGCTTCCGCTCGGCCTGGGATCGCGCCCAGTCCCTGCATCGCGCCAGCTGGGAGTCGGTGGGCTGACAGCCCTCCGGCACTCCGCCTGTCCCCCAGAATCCTCTTCCGTTTCCGCCCACACATCCACGCCATGGCCGTCCAGGTTCTGATCCCAACCCCCCTGCAGAAATTCACTGCCGATGAGGCCAGCGTCAGCCTGGACGCCAGCAGTGTCGATGAACTTCTGCAGGCCCTGGAAAGCCGTTTTCCCGGCATCCTCGCCCGCCTCTGTGATGAGAACGGCAAACTGCGCCGCTTCCTCAACGTCTATGTGAACAGCGAAGACATTCGCTTTCTCGACAACCAGACGACGGCCCTGAGCGATGGCGATGAAGTCAGCATTGTGCCAGCCGTTGCCGGTGGCTGATCGGATCGATCAGCCGATCTGGTGATCAGGATCAGCGCTTCCGTTCATCCGGTACACCCAGCTCAGGTCAGGAGCCCATAGGGTTTGCCGACCGGATTCATGACCAACCGACGGGACGATCATCGCCATGACCCAGAGCCTGAGCACTGGTGCGACCTCCCACGACTGGCAGGCCGCAGCTGAGATCTACGACTACCGCCAGGCCGCCAATCCGGTGCGGCAGGGTCTGACCGAACCGATCCCCTATCGCCGCTGGCCAGCGGCTCTCCACGGACCGGGGGACACGGCAATCCTGCCGCTCGATCTGAGCGCCGAACTGGGCTGCCCCGCTCCGGCCACCAGCCCTGCCCTGGCCGCTCACTTCATCCGAGTGCGCACCGGCGAGGGCATCAAGGCGGCGGCCCAGGCCACCAGCTCGCTGTTCTACGTGCTGCGGGGCCGCGGGCGGCTGGAGCGGCCCGCCGACGCCGGCAGCGACATCCTCACCCTGGGCTGGGGCCAGGGGGATCTGTTCGTGTTGCCGGCGGGTACCGCCCCCCTGCTCCAGGCGGAGGAGGAGAGCGTTCTCTACTGGGTCCACGACGGCCCTCTGCTCAGTTACCTGGGGGCCGAGCCCAGCCGCCCCCGCTTCCGACCCCTGCATGTGCCGGCCAGCCGGATCGACGCCGAGCTGAGCGCCCTGCAGGCCGATCCCAGCGCCCCCCGCAGCAACCGGATGAGCATTCTGGTGGGCCATGCCGATTTCCCGGCCAGCCGCACGATCAGCCACACGCTCTGGGCGATGGTCGGCCTGGTGCCCGATGGCGCCATCCAGCCGCCCCACCGCCATCAATCGGTGGCGCTGGATCTGATCATCGACTGCGATCCCGGCTGCTACACCCTGGTGGGCACCGAACTCGATGCCCAGGGGCAGATCCGCAACCCAGAGCGGATCGACTGGGAACCCGGTGGAGCCTTCATCACCCCACCCGGCCACTGGCACTCCCACGTCAACGAGAGCGGGCGAACCGCCAGGCTGTTACCGATTCAGGATGCCGGTCTGCACACCCACCTGCGCAGTCTCGACATCCGGTTCGCCGGTGGCCTTTCGAGCCACGGCTGACGGCTGGTGAGGCAGGCGTGCGGGGGGAAGGCCGGGATGGGCCGCCTCCCAGCCCTGCACCGAGGCCCGGAAGCTGTCGCCATCGATCGTCTCCTCGGCGATCAGCCGTTCCACCAGCCGATCCATCAGATCGCGGCGGGGCCGCAGGCCCTCCACCGCAGCCGCCAGGGCATCGCAGGCCAGGGAACGGACCTGTCGGTCGATGCGGGTACCGGTGGTCTGGGAATAGGGCGGTTCGGAGCGGAACCAGTCGCGGCCGAGGAACACCTCCGATCCCTCCCCCTCAAGCGCGAGAGGGCCGAGGTTGGAGAAGCCGTAACGGGTCACCATCTCGCGGCAGATCCGGCTGACCATCTGCAGATCGCCCGAGGCACCCTGGGTGACCTCACTGGGGCCGAAGACCACCAGTTCCGCCGCCCGACCACCCAGCACCACCACCAGCCTGGCCAGCAGATAGGCGCGGCTGATCAGGCCTGAATCAAGAATGTCCTCGTCGGGAACCGTGCGGGCGAAACCACCGACGCCGCCGGCCCTCGGCAGCAGAGTCACCTTGTCGAGGCGATCGGCGTGGGGCACCAGGCAGGTGAGCAGGGCGTGGCCCACCTCGTGATAAGCGATCAGACGCTTCTTGGCGGAATCCTGCAGGGGCGCGGCGGTGAGGCCCATGGTGATGCGCTCGAGGGCATCACCGATCGCCTGGTCGTCGATCTCGTGCTGCTGGCGCCGGGCCGTGAGGATCGCCGCCTCATTGAGCAGATTGGCCAGATCGGCACCGGAGAATCCCGGGGTCCGTGCAGCCCAGTCGGACAGGGAGACAGTGGAAGCCAGGGGGCGGCTGCGGGCATGCACCCCGAGGATGTCTTCACGACCGCGCCGGTCGGGCAGGTCGACGCTGATGCGGCGGTCGAAGCGACCGGGTCGCATCAGTGCCGCATCGAGCACATCGGGTCGGTTGGTGGCGGCCAGCAGGATCACCCCGGAATTCTCCTCAAAGCCATCCATCTCGGTGAGCAGCTGGTTGAGGGTCTGCTCACGCTCGTCATTGCCGCCGCCGATGCCCGCCCCACGCTGGCGACCCACCGCGTCGATCTCATCGATGAAGATGATGCAGGGCGCCTTCGCCTTGGCCTTGCGGAACAGATCACGCACGCGGCTAGCGCCGACGCCGACGAACAGTTCGACGAACTCGGAGGCGGCCATCGAGAAGAAGGGAACTCCCGCCTCGCCAGCGATCGCACGGGCCAGCAGCGTCTTGCCGGTACCGGGGGGGCCCACCAGAAGCACCCCCTTGGGAATTCTGGCGCCCACCGAGGTGAAGCGCTCCGGCGAGCGCAGGAAGGTGACCACCTCCTGCAGCTCCTCCTTGGCTTCACCGATGCCGGCCACGTCCTCGAAGCGCACCGTGGGCCCACCCTCGGGCTGCAGGCGAGGCTGACTGCGACCGAAGCCCATGGCCTTGTTCGCCACCTGGGCCGAGCGCCGCAGCAGCAGGCCGAGGCCCAGCAGCAGGATCAGCACCAGCAGCCCGTTGCCCACCAGTCCGGCGAGGGCATCGTCCCGTTGCTCATCGCGGACGCTGAGCGGCACCCGGGCCTCCTGCGCCGTGCGCAGCAGCTGCTGGTTGTCGCTGAACACCGCCACCCGAGCGCTGCGGCCGTCCTTGAACTGCACCGACACCAGGCGCTGGCGGGGGGACAGTTCCAGGGAGCCGACGGCGCCCTTGTCGATCGCGTCCAGCAGCTGGCTGTAGGAGAGAGCTGCCGATTCCGATCCCCAGATGGAGAACGGACGGGGCTCGGAAGGCCGCGGGGCCGGGGAGGACGCGCTGCTGCTCACGGATGTCCCTGCTTGACCTCGACTGTAGCGATTTGACGAAAAGCCCGTCGACAACGGAAGATCATCGTTTGGTTCAAAGGACAGCGGGATGGCCGTTCCCAAGAAGAAAACCTCCAAAGGCAAGCGGAACCAGCGCCACGCCCACTGGAAAGCCAAGGCCGGTGTCGCCGCCGCCAAGGCCCTCTCCATCGGCAAGGCCGTTCTGAGTGGCCGTGCCCAGGGCTTCGTCTACCCGATTGCCGAGGAGGCTGAGGAGTCGGCCAGCTGAAGCCCAGGCCGGCGGTAACGCCGCCGGCCATCAGCTTCGACCACCCCGACCAGCGGCACCGGCGCTGAAGGTTCCACCGGTGCCCCTGCGTTTTTTGGGATTTCGCGGATTGCGGCGTCAAGGCCCACCTTGACGCCGTTGTGCAGTCCTGCAGGCCAATTTGCTCCGTTTGACCCTCTGACTCCGGCAGAGGCACGTCCGTCGGCGAAGAAGTCTTCGCCAGCGCCAGCCTCCCGCGCCGCAGCCACTGGCTGCAAGCGGGGATTGTTCAGCAGGGGGTCCTGGTAGAGCTCGGGCGGCAGTGAGGCGAGGGTGGCACGCACCATCGCCCGCACCTCCTGAGGCGCCAACCAGCCGCCACCCCCATGGCGCTGGCGGGCCTCCGCCTGAAGCCGCCAGCGGTAGGGCAGTCCCCAGTGGCTCGGCCTCAGCAGCCCCAGTCCGGCGGACTGCTGCCAGAGCGCGCCATAGGCCGCCAGCTCCTGGTCCCAGCGGGGCAGCCAGCGAAGTTCCGCTTCGCTCAGCAGGGCCAGGGCACCGGAACCGGCCGCCCGCTCCAGGGCCGCAGCGCCCAGCGCCCTGCAGCCCATCAGCCAGCCTTCGAGCACCAGCGCATCGGCCTCCCGCCGGATCTCACCCGCCCGATCCCCCTGGCCCCCCACCAGCGTTTTGTCGAACCGAGGCAGCACCAGGCAGCCACTGCCCCGCCACTCCTGCAGGCGGCTGAGCAGCAGCGCCAGATCATGACTGCCGGGGGGCACCCGACTGACGCCGAAGGGGTTGCCCGCCAGCCGCCGCCGCCGTTGCTCCAGGGGCAGATAGAAATCATCGATCGAGGCCACGGCCAGCCGCAGGCCGATCAGGGGGGCCAACGCCGCCAGCAGCCGGCCCAGGGTCGACTTGCCGATGCCCACCGGCCCATTGAGCAGCAGCAGCGGCGGTGGTCCACCGGCCTGCAGAGCCGAGGCCGCCGCCAGCAGCGGCAGCACCAGGGCATCACGCAGCACCGGATCACAGGCCGTCGCCAGGGCCACCACCTGGGGCTCAGCGCTGGCCAGGCGCCGCTGCCAGGCCGCTGGCCAGGGGAGCGGCGCCTGCGGCGGCGAACCGCAGCCGACGGCCTCAGGTTCCAAGCTTGAACGCCTCGAGCACCACCGCGTACACCAGGCCGATACGCAGGTTGTCGGCCAGCACCCAGCCCAGGGGGGCGGTATCGCGCAGCGAGCGGGACCGCAGACGCACCACGAGTTCAATGGTCAGCACCAGCAGCAGCACCGCCGCCGGACGTCCACCGGGCAGCTTCTGCATCAGCAGGCCAGTCAGGTTCTGACCGATGAAGAAGCCGAGCAGAAGGCTGAGCAGCGCCAGGCTGCCGGCCCGCCAGCTGTGACGCAACTGACCGAGCAGGGCGCTGCTCCAGCGGGAGGTGAGGCTCTGGTAGCGGGTGCGCTGCAGGGGCGGGCGGGTCATGGGCAGGCCATCCGACGCTGCAGCCAGGCCAGCGTCACGGGCTCCTGGGCGCTGGCAGCCAAGGACGGTCCCCCATCCGGATCGGCGCCACCCTCCAGATCGGCCACCACCGCCAGGGCCTCGCCGAAGCGGGCGGGATCCTCGTGCCGAGACAGGCTGCTCAGGGTCACCAGGCAGGACAATCCTGCCGCCCGGGCGGCGCTGAGGCCGTTGTGGGAATCCTCGATCGCCAACACGACCGCGGGGTCGAGTTCCAGGCGGCTGAGGGCCTGGCGGTAGGCCTCGGGATCCGGTTTCTTGGCGGCCACATCCTCGCCGCAGATCCAGACGGAGAAGGCGCCGGCCACCGGTGCCAGGGAGCCGGCCGCCAGGGCCTCCACGGCGGCGCGACCGCTGGTGGTGACGATCGCCTGCACCAGGCCCGCCGCCGCCGCTTCGCCGATCAACCGCTCCACGCCCGGCCGCAGGGGGAGAGCGCCGGAGCGCACCCGCCCGGCGTAATGGCGCTGCTTGGCCAGGGCCAGAGCCTCCAGCCGCTCGGGCCGGGGCTCGACCCCCTCCTGCTCAAGGAACCAGTACCGCAGGCGCTCGCGGCCCCCACTCACGGCCAGCAGCCGGCGGTAGGTGGGGGCGTCCCAGCGGCAGGCCTCGCCAGCCTCGGCGAAGGCCTGGTTGAAGGCCGGCAGATGGCCCTCAAACTCTGTTTCGGCAAGCGTGCCGTCCACGTCCCAGAGAAGAGCCGCCAGGGATCGGGACATGGCCGCCGTCAGCACCGCTCTCACGCACCGACACTAGGCGGGCTGGCCGGATGTCCGGCGCGGGGCAGAATCCAACCAGCCGGCTCCGCCCCCCCTGACCCCGTCCGCCACCGAGATGTGCTGGCTGCTGCCGGCCGCCGTGACGCCGGACGACCTGGCGGCCCTGGCAGCGGCCCTGGCGGCCGCCGGGGAAGCGGAGCTGCCGGTGGAGCTGCTGGCGGTGCTGCATCGCCGCGGCATGGGAGGAGCCGCCGCGGTGCCGGCGCTGCTGGATCCGCCGGCGGCCCCCGATCCCGCCGAGCATTTCCCCTCCCTGGCCACCGCGATCAGCAGGCTGCAGCGCGCCTGCCGCCGGGGAGAGGCGGTGGCGATCTGCGGCGACTACGACGCCGACGGCATGACCAGCACGGCGCTACTGGTGGGTGTGCTGCAGCGACTGGGGGCGAAACCGCGGGCGGCGATCCCCAGCCGGCTCGATGACGGCTACGGCCTCAACGCCGGGATGGTCGAACGGCTGGCGGCCGAGGGGGTGGCCCTGCTGGTGACCGTCGACAACGGAGTCTCGGCACGGGAGGCCCTGGAGCGGGCCGAGGCCCTCGGGGTGGAGGTGATCCTCACCGACCACCACACGCTGCCGGCGCAGCTGCCGCCGCACCTGGCCCTGCTGCACCCGGCCGTCACCCCGGAGGCATCGCCCTACCGGGGCCTGGCGGGGGTGGGGCTGGCCCATCTGCTCGCCAGTGCCCTCTGCCGCAGTCTCGGTCGCGAGGACGGACTGGAGATCGCCGAAAACCTGTTCTGCATCGGCACCATCGCCGACATGGCTCCCCTGCAGGGGGTCAACCGCCGCTGGTTGATGGACGGCCTGCCCCGGCTGCGGCGCAGTCCGCTGGAGGGCCTGCGGGCGTTGCAGCAGATCGCCGGCCTGGAGGATCGCCCCCTGGATGCCGAGGCAGTGGGGTTCCAGCTGGCGCCGCGCATCAACGCGGTGGGCCGGCTGGGGGATCCACTGCTGGTGGTGGAGCTGCTCACCACCCCCGACCCGGAACGGGCCCTGGCCCTGGCACGCGACTGCGAGGGGCTCAATCGGCAGCGCCGAGAGCTGTGCCAGGCGATCGAGGCGGAGGCGGTGGCCCTGCTGGAAGCCGATGGGGAACGCCGGCCCGCCTTCCTGCTGCTGGCCCAGGGGCATTGGCATCACGGGGTGATCGGCATCGTGGCCGCCAGGCTCGTGGAACGGTTCGGGCGGCCCGTGGCCCTGCTCGCCGGGGACGGTGATGGGCTGCTGCGGGCCTCGGTGCGAGCCCCCCGCGGTTTCGCTGTGGACCAGTCCCTGACCCAATGCGCCGAACTGCTGGAGCGCTTCGGGGGACACCCCGCCGCCGGGGGATTCACCGTGCGGGCGGAGGCGGTGGCCCGCCTGCACGAGCGGCTGGATGGGATCGCGCGCCAATGGCTGGAGCAGCGCGGCGAGGGGATGCCCCTGGAGCCCGAGGCGCTGCTGCGGCTGGAGCGGATCGACCGCGACTTCTGGGCTCAGATGCAGCGGCTCGAGCCCTTCGGCATCGGTAACCCGGCTCCGGTCTTCTGGAGCAGCCGCTGCCGGATCGTGGACCAGAGCCTGCTGCGCGGCGGACATCTGAAGCTGCTGCTCGAGCAGGGGGGCCGGGAGCTGGCGGCGATGGCCTGGCGCTGGAACGGACCGGAGCGGCTGAGGGGTCCGGTGGATGTGGCCTACCGTCTGCGCCTCGACCGCTGGCAGGGGCGGGAGCGGCTGCAGCTGGAGCTGCTGGGCATCCGGCCCAGCGGCGGAGAAGAAGTGGAACTGCGCCGGGGCGAGCGGGCCTACTGGTGCCGCCGCCGCAACGACCAGGTGGTGATCCGCAATGCCCTGGGCCAGGAGGTGGTGGGTCCCGCCGAAGACCACCCGCCCTACGTCCGGGCCCTGTTGCAGGAAGCGGCGATGGCTCTGGGACTGGCCGCCTGAGCGCCAGCCCCAGAGCCATCGCGGGAACAGAGTTCCGTGGAACTGATTCAACGGAATCCGGAGACGGATCCGTGAATGGGTTCAGAGCGCGCCGCGCCGATAGAAGAGGATGAAAATCACAGCCGGGCCGGCCAGGGTGATCAGCGCCAGGGCTCCGAAGTTGGCGATCAGGTGAAAATCGATGCCCATGGTTGGCTCGGTCTCAGGGGTGAGGCTGCGGCGACCTTAAACGCCGGCGGGACCGCAATGCCCGGCAGGTGGGCGGGGTTGTGACGGCTTGTCACAGCCCGGCCGGCCTGACGCCCTCGGAGCCCACCAGAGCGGGCTGGCAGACCGGCCCGGTGCAGCATCAGGCGCCGGCGCCATGGGCCGATGCCTGGTCCCGACCTGCGCCGCGACCAGGCCCCACGGCTTTGCCCGGCGACACGCCCCTGACCCGAGCTGTGCCTGAATGGAGGCATGAACACGTGGCGATGCATCTCCGGCTGCGGCGCCTGCTGCCGCCTCGACCCCGCCCTGCGCGGTGAGGCGCTCGAGGCCCTCAGCCCGGAACAGCGGGAGCTTTATCTCTCGATGGTGGGACCTGATGGCTGGTGTGTGCACTTCGACACGGGAGGACGCCGCTGTCGGATCTATGCCGAGCGGCCTGATTTCTGCCGGGTGGAGAACCTGGTCCGCCTGTTCGGCGCCGACCAGGAAGACGCAGATGCTCTGGCGATCGCCTGCTGCACCCAGCAGATCCGCAGTGAGAGCGGCGGTCGTGGCAGGGTGATGCGACGTTTCCGCAGGGCGATCCGCACGGCCGCCACCAGGCAGCTGGCCCCCCGGCAGCTCGCACCCAGCGCCGGCACTGCCGCCGGAACGCATCCCGTGGCCACCGAGCCCACCGCAACAGTCGAGGTCCCGGCTCCAACCGCCACCGCTCCAACCCCCGCCGTTCGCCATGAGTGAGCCCCGCGAGACTCCATCACGCCTGGATCCCACCAGCGAAGCCCCGGCTGGAGCCGCTGTGAAGGAGACCGGATTCGTCGGGAGCGAGCCCCAGCCCGCGGGCCTCAGCAGCCCCGGCTGGCTCGCGGTCTTTCTCTCCACCGCCACCACCGTTTTCCTGGCGGAACTGGGGGACAAGACCCAACTGGCGGCCCTGCTGCTCTCCGCCGAGTCCGGCCGACCGGTGGTGGTGTTCCTCGGCTCCTCCCTGGCTCTGATCAGCTCCTCGCTGGTGGGCGTGCTGCTGGGCCGATGGCTCTCCACCGTGATGGAGCCGCGCCAGCTGGAGCGGGCCGCCGGAGTGCTGATGGTCGCCCTCGGTCTCTGGCTCGGCCGTCAGGCCGTGCTTCACCTGGCCCCGGCCGTTCCCGGCCTCTGAATCCGGCTGCATCCAGCTGCGCCCTGCCGATCAGACCGTCTGGCCCGCTCTGCCGCCGCTCCCCCCGCTCCCCCCACCGCCGCCATGCTTGCCCTGCTCGCCTCCACCTTCGTCACGGTGTTCCTGGCGGAGCTCGGGGACAAGACCCAGCTGGCGATCGTGAGCATCAGCGGCACGTCCAGCCGGCCGGGGGCGGTGTTCGCCGGCAGCGCGGTGGCCCTCGTCCTCGCCAGTCTGGTCGGGGCCGCCGCCGGTGGATCCCTGGCCAGCGTGATCCCCACGGATGCGCTGCAGCTGGCGGCTTCCCTGGGCTTTCTGATCATCGGTGCACGGCTGATCCTGCGCTCCGGCGACAGTCCGACAGAACCGACGGCGGACGAGCCACCCGCCGCTCCGTAAACTCGGCCCAATCAGCACCGGTCAGCCGGGAGCTGTCGGCCCGACCGGCATGGCCGGTCTCCCATCCCGTCGCCCGTTCAGCCGCCGCCAAGCCGCACCCGCAGCGACGCGACCCGCCCCCCTTGACCCGACGCTCAGGGCGCCTCGATTCCTCGGGTCGATCCACCCACCCCGCCGGACCGTCAGACGCCAGCCCCGTCCCGCGGGGCCAGCTCCCACCAGTCAGCTCCGCGCCCACCCGGCCTCCCGCCGAGCCGCCTGCGCCCATCCGTTCTCCGTTCTTCCGTCCGCCGATGAAGTTCACGGTCGCCGACCTGCTCGACCAGCTCTCCACCAGTGAGACCCTGCCCCTCGACAGACTGGAGAAGGCGCTGGGAGTGGCCCAGGACGAAGAGCGCCAGCGCCTGCGCATCGGCCTGGATGCCCTGATCCGGCTGGAACTGCTCCAGGAAACCCCCGACGGCCTGCTGCGCCGCGACACACCCGAACTGCTGCCCGCCCGCCTGCGCTGCTCCAGCAAGGGCTTTTGCTTCGCCCTGCGGGAGGATGGTGGCGACGACGTTTACATCCGCGACAACCAGCTGAACCACGCCTGGAACGGCGACCAGGTGCTGGTGCGCATCACCCGCGAAGGCGGCCGCCGACGCTCTCCTGAGGGCGGTGTCCAGTGCGTGCTGGGACGGCAGACCACCAGCCTCCTCGCCCAGGTGGAGCGCCAGGAGGATCGGCTGGTGGCCGTCCCCCTCGATGACCGACTGCTGAGCCCGATCGTCCTGCCCGAGGAGGATGCCATTCACCTTGAACCGGCCGAAGCGGCGGTGGTGGAGGTGCAGATCGACCGCTTCCCGGTAGCGCAGTTCCAGGCACGGGGGCACGTGATCCGCAGCCTGCCGGTGGCAGGCGGCGAGCAGGCGGACATCGACCTGCTGCTCACCAAGCATCATCTGCACCAACGTCCGGCGGCCCCCCGGGCCAGCCTGCGCAGCCCCGCCGCCAACCGCACGGACCTGACCGGCCTCACCACGCTGTTGCCGATCGGCTGGGCGGCGCCTGAGGCGCCCGGCCTGCCGGCGCTGTCCCTCGAGGAGCGCGACGGTGGCTGGCGGCTGTGGGTCCACACCCCTGCCGTGGCCGAGCGGGTGGGAGCCGGCAGCGCCCTCGACCTCTGGCTGCGCGACCAGGCCGAGGCCGTCTGCTACGGACGCCACTGGATCCCGCTGCTCACCCCGGCCCTGGCCGAAGCCGCGGCCTTCCGCGTGGGCAAGGAGCAGGACGCCGTATCCGTGGCGTTGGAGCTCAGCCCCGAGGGCGAACTGGAGCATTACAGCTTCTCCCTGAGCCGCATCCGGCCGAGCGCCCGCGTCGAGGCCGCCGCTTTCGCCGCCCTGGCGGAACGCAAGCCCAAGGCGCGCACCGTGCCGGCGGCGCTCAAGCCACTGAAGGATCAGTTGCCGCTTCTGGAGCAGCTGATCAGCCTGGCCACACTGCTACGCCAGCGGCGGCTCGCGGCCGGCTCGATCGATCTCGACCTGCCGATGCCCCCGCTGGAGCGCCTCGGCGACCTGCGGGTGCCGCCCCCGGACGCGGCCGGTCGAGGCTGGCTTGTGCAGCTGCCTGCCGCAGATCCGGTGGGCCTGGCCCGTGAAATGGTGTTGGTGGCCCACCGCGCCCTGGGCCGCCACCTGGCAGCGCTCGGCCTGCCCGCCCTGTTCGCCCGCAACAGCGCCGCCGATCCCTCCGAAATCAACGACGTGGCCAAGGCCGCCCTGGCCCTCGAGCTGCCGCTCGAGCTGGGGGTCGAAGGCAATGCCAGCGCCGCCGAACTGGCGGCCGCCTTTGCCGCCACCGACCGCGGCCGGGCCCTGCAACAGCAGCTGCGCGCCAGCCTGCGGCCGGTACAGCTCTCGGACGAGCCGGGCGAACAGGCCCTGGCCGGTGAACCCGAGGCCTTCGCCCCCTGGTGCTGCCCCGATCTGCACTACGCCGATCTCTGGAACCAGCTTCTGCTCACCACCCTGCTGAGCGAGGGCAAGGACCGTCCCAGCGTCCGCCACAAAACCAGCGTCGATCTGGCCTCCGACAGCTGCCATGGCGCGGTCGACTGGCCCCTGTTCGCCCCCGCCGTGATCACTCCCCTGGAGCAGAGCCGCTCCCGGGGGCTGGCCCAGCGGCTCAACGGCCGGTCCCGCTTCCTGCAGGAGGTTCAGGACGACGCCCTGGCGATGGCCCAGGCGCGCCACGCCGAACCACTGGTGGGCCAGACCCTACCCGGAGTGATCAGCGGGGTGCAGAGCTACGGATTCTTCGTGGAGGTGCCGCCCTCGATGGTGGAGGGACTGGTGCATGTCAGCCTGCTCAAGGACGACTGGTACGAGTACCGCAGCCGCCAGAACCGGCTTGTGGGCCGCAAGTACCGCCGCACCTACATGGTCGGTGATGCGGTGGAAGTGGAGATCCAGAAGGTGGATGCCCTGCGCCACCAGATCGATCTGGCGGTGATCCAGGGCGATCTGCCGGAGTTCTCGGGAGACGACGAACCGGGGCAACCGACCGCAGAGGAGAGCGACCGGGAGGGCTTCGATCCGCACGAGGACGACAGGAGCGGTGACAGCCGTGGCGCTGACAACCGTGATGCTAATAGCCGTGGCGACGACGGCCAGGGCGAGGAGTAGTCGATGGATCCCGTGGTGCTGGCGGTCTCCGGCGCGTCCGCCCAGCCCCTGGCGGAGCGCGCCCTGCAGCTTCTGCTGCTGGAGGGTCACAGCGTCGAGATGGTCACCAGCCGGGGAGCGATCGGCGTCTGGCAGGCGGAGCTGGGCCTGCGGGTTCCCTCGGAGCCCGAGGCCCAGGAGCGGTTCTGGCGCGAACGTTGCGGCACCGACACCGGTTCGCTGCGCTGCCACCGCTGGAACGACCAGGCGGCAGCGATCGCCAGCGGCAGCGCTCCGACCCGGGGCATGGTGATCTTGCCGGCGAGCATGGGAACGGTGGGGCGGATCGCCTCAGGGGTCGCCCTTGACCTGATCGAACGGGCGGCCGATGTGCATCTCAAGGAGGGACGGCCCCTGGTGATCGCGCCTCGGGAGCTGCCCTGGAACCTGGTGCACCTGCGCAACCTCACGACCCTGGCGGAGGCGGGAGCCCGGATCGCCCCACCGGTTCCGGCCTGGTATCACCAGCCCAGCAGCATCGAGGAGATGGTGGATTTCCTGGTGATCCGGGTGTTCGATGCCCTCGGATTACGCCTCGGCAGCCTGCGCCGCTGGCAGGGCCCGGTCACACCGGCCGTCTCCCCCTGAGCCACAGGAGCCCGCCCCTTGCTGCTGCGCCGCCTGCTACTGCTTCCCCTGCTGTCGCCCCTGCTGGCGGCCCTGGTGGTGGGTGCCCTCAACCCGACGCCGGCCCTCAGCCTGCGGCTGCTGACCTGGAGGAGTCCGGCCCTGCCGATCGGGCTCTGGATCGCAGGAGCGGCCGCCGGCGGGGCCGCCCTCAGCGGGGGGGCCACGGCCCTGGCCCTCGGCGAGGCGGGCGCTGGGCTACGGCGGCGGGTCCGCAGGCGCCAGGAGGGAGGCTGGGCCGGCGATGGGGCCACCCGCTTCCAGCGCCAGTCCGGCGACGATGGTGAGCCATGGGAACGTCTGGAGACCGACGAGCGCAGGGACTCGGGGCGCAGCAGCCGGCCCGATCGGTCGGGGCCTGCCTGGGGCGGTGGCGCGGGGGGACCCGAGCGCCCCCCCGGCGAACCGCCGCCCACGGTTGAGGTGCCCTTCCGCGTGCTGCGGCGCGGTAATCCCGCCCCGGCGGAACCGGTGACGGCGGGCCGCGCCGATCGGTTCGACGGTCGCGAGCGGATCCAGACGCCCCGGCAAACCGAGCAGGAGCCTGTGGCCGTCGCCGTGAACGACGACTGGGCCATGGCTGACGACGACAGCTGGTGATGGCGGCCGGGACCGGTTGACGGCAACGAAGGCAGGCGTCCAAGAGCCCGGAGAAGGTGACCGCCGCTGCCCCCCGTCCGGTGTACCGCACGGCCGCAGAGTCTCGGAGCGGTGACGCGGCGTCCCGATGCGGCGACTTGGCGACTCGACACAGCGACTTGGAGCCGTGACTCGACGCTGTGACGCAGCACGGCGATCGGAACCGCCAGAGGAACCCGCTGGGCTGCCTAGAGTCCCGCGGCACCCTTTCCCGCCACGATCCGGTGACCGACAGCGCCTCCGCACCCGCCCCGGCTCCCGGAGCCGACGCCCCGGCCAAGGCCAAGGTGAAGCCCCCGGCTCCGGAAGATCAGCCCTTCGCCAGCTTCGTGCCGGACCTGCTGCTGCCGGCACTGGCCAAGGAGATCGCGGCCTACGGCGGCCCGGCCCCGACCCTCGCCTTCGCGGAGGGGCCGATGCCGGTGGTGGGCAGCAGTTGCTGGATGGTGACCGGAGCCCTCCCCGGGGAACGTCGCTTCTGGCTGTGTTTCACCGAGGCCGACATCAACAGCGCCAAGACCATCGCCCTGGCCGAGGGCGGCGACCGGCCCACCCTGCTGGAGTCGTTCCTGATCGATGAGCGCAAGATGAGCCTGGCACTGATCGTCTCGCGGCTGGTTCAGCGCCTCAACGGCCAGAAGTGGCTGGGCCCCAACTGAAGCTCAGCCGCCGGAACCCGGGCTGGGTCGGCGGAGCTCTCCAGTAACGGCCCAGCGGCCGCACTCACCGGTGATGGAACCGACGCGTGCGCCCCGGCCCGCGGACCTGGAGCGCTCAGCCAGCCTGGGCCTCGCTTCACAGACCGGCGGAGACGGTGGGGTGCCACCTACGATGGGCCGATCGCGACGCCCGCCGCACGATGGTGCCCCCTGCCGCCACAGCCTCCGCTCCCGTTCAGCCGATCGGCACCCCGGACGCCCCGGCCACCAAGGACCCGGTGAAGGACACGATCCTCACGCCGCGGTTTTACACCACCGACTTCGACGCGATGGCGGCGATGGATCTCCGGCCCAACGAAGCCGAGCTGGAGGCCATCTGCGAGGAGTTCCGCAAGGACTACAACCGCCACCACTTCGTGCGCAATGCGGAGTTCGATGGCGCCGCTGACAAGCTCGACCCCGAAACCCGCAAGGTGTTCGTGGAGTTCCTCGAGCAGAGCTGCACATCGGAGTTCTCCGGCTTCCTGCTCTACAAGGAGCTCAGCCGTCGCATCAAGCAGAAGAATCCTCTGCTGGCTGAGTGCTTCGCCCACATGGCCCGCGATGAAGCCAGGCATGCCGGCTTCCTCAACAAAGCAATGAGCGATTTCGGCCTGCAGCTCGACCTCGGCTTCCTGACAGCCAACAAGGCTTACACCTACTTCAAGCCGGCCTACATCTTCTACGCCACCTATCTGTCCGAGAAGATCGGCTACTGGCGCTACATCGCCATCTACCGCCACCTCGAGAAGCACCCTGAAAGCAAGATCTTCCCGATCTTCAACTTCTTCGAGAACTGGTGCCAGGACGAGAACCGCCACGGCGACTTCTTCGATGCACTGATGAAGGCTGTTCCCAGCACCGTCACCGGCTTCACCGCCAAGCTGTGGTGCCGCTTCTTCCTGCTGGCCGTCTTCGCCACAATGTACGTGCGTGATGTGGCCCGCAAGGAGTTCTACGAAGCCCTCGGCCTCGACGCGCGTGAATACGACAAGTACGTGATCGCCAAGACCAACGAAACCTCGGCCCGCGTTTTTCCGGTGGTGCTCGACGTCGAGAACCCCAAGTTCTGGGACCGGCTGGAGCGGCTGGTGCGCAACAACCAAGCCCTCAGCGACGCGGATGGCTCCGGGGCCCCCGCTCCGATCCGTCTGCTGCGCAAGCTGCCCTGGTGGGGAGCCAATGCCCTGGAAATGGCGAAGTTGTTCCTGATGGCGCCGATCGCAAGCGATCGCTATCAGCCCGCGGTCCGCTGATCCCTTGACCAGCACCGCTTCCGCGGCCAGCCCCTCGGCGGCCACGCTGCAGGATCCCCTGTGGCGCTCCATTCTTGAACCGGTCCTGGCCGGCGGTCGCGCCGCCGGCGCCGACCTGGTCGAGATCTTCCTTGAGCGGACCGACCACATCGGTGTGCTGGCCGAACAGGAAGCGATCACCAGCGTCAGCCCCTCCTTTGGAACAGGAGCCGGCATCCGGGTGTTCCTGGGCCATCGCGATGGGTTCGTCTCCACCAACGACCTCACCGCGTCAGGCCTGCGCACCGCCCTCGATCAGGCCCTGGGCATGCTCGGTCTGCTGCGGCCGGCCGCTGGCAGCGCCGGTTTTGATGGTCTGGGTGCGCTCCGGGATCACGGCGAGGCCAAAGGCGACTGGTTGAGCCGCTGCCCCTCCCTGGCGGAATCCACCGGTCGGCTGCTGGAAGGCACCGCCCGGCTGCAGAGCCACGGCCGTCACCTCCAGGCGCGCCGGGCCACCTACGCCCGTGACTGGCAGGAGGTGCTGGTGGCGGCCTCCGATGGCACCTACGCCCGTGATATCCGTCTGCACCAGTCGGTGGGGCTGAGCGTGCTGGCCGCCGATGGCGACCACCGCGCCAGCCTCGGCCGCCGCTATGGCACCCACGGCCGCCCCGATGACCTGCGGCTGTGGGACGCCGACGCCTCGGCCCGCGACCTGACCGACAGCGCCGCCACCATGCTCTATGCCGATTACGTGGAGGCGGGCCAGGTGCCCGTGGTGCTGGCCAATCGCTTCGGCGGCGTGATCTTCCACGAAGCCTGCGGCCACCTGCTGGAAACCACCCAGGTGGAGCGGGGCACCACCCCCTTCGCCGAGCAGGTGGGGGAGCCGATCGCCCACCCAGCCGTCACCGCGATCGATGAGGGCCTCAGCGACGGAGCCTTCGGTTCCCTGGCGATGGACGACGAGGGCATGGAACCGCAGCGCACCGTGCTGATCGAGAACGGGGTGCTACGCCGCTTCCTCTCGGACCGCGCCGGCGAGCTGCGCACCGGGCACGCCCGCACCGGCAGCGGCCGTCGCCAGAGCCACGCCTTCGCCGCCGCCAGCCGCATGCGCAACACCTACATCGCCGCCGGTCCCCACAGTCCCGCTGATCTGATCGCCTCAGTCGATCGGGGCCTGTACTGCAAGTCGATGGGCGGGGGCAGTGTCGGCCCCACGGGCCAGTTCAACTTTGCAGTGGAGGAGGGCTACCTCATCGAGAACGGCGAGCTGGGCCGACCGGTGAAGGGCGCCACCCTGATCGGTGAGGCCAAGGAGGTGATGCCGCGCATCTCGATGTGCGCCAACGATCTGGAACTGGCGGCAGGGTTCTGCGGCTCGGTGAGCGGCAGCATCTTCGTCACGGTGGGGCAACCCCACATCAAGGTGGATTCAATCACGGTGGGAGGGCGCTGACGATGAGCGGTCACGGAGAGGACGGGCAGAGCCAGCCGCAGGGATCGGGCCTGAACGCGGGAGCCCTGCGCGAGCAGCTGATGCAGCGGGCCCGGGCCTGCGGCATCGAGCGCTGGGATCTGGGCGCGGGCTGCAGCACCGACACCTCGGTGCAGGTGGACCGCGGCGAAGCCAAACAGATGAAGGGTGCCCAGCGCAGCGCCATCACGGTGCGGGTCTGGAACAGCGATGGCCTGGTGGGCATCACCAGCACCTCCGACCTCTCCGATGCGGGGCTCGAACGCGCCCTGGCCGGGGCGCGGGACGCCAGCGCCTTCGGCAATCCCGAGGACACCCCGGCCTTCTCGCCCCTGGCCACCGCGCCGCTGGCGCCCCTTGATCAGCCCCTGCACGAACCGGTGGGGATCCTGACGTTGCTGGAGACGCTGCGAGAGGCGGAACGCGATCTGCTGGGGCGTCATCCGGCGATCGGCACGGTTCCCTACAACGGCCTGGCCCAGCGCAGCAGTGAGCGGCTGTACCTGAACAGCGACGGGGCCTGCCGCCAGCAGCGCCTGACCACCGCCAGCCTCTACCTCTACGCCCGGGCTGAGGAAGCCGGCCGCAAACCCCGCAGTGCCGGGGCCGTGCGCCTGGCCTACGGCGCCGATGCCCTCGACATCAGCGGCTGCATCGCCGAGGCCGCCGACACCACGATCCGCCACCTCGACTACGCACCGATCGACACCGGCCGGTACACCTGCGTGTTCACCCCCGAGGCGTTTCTCGATCTGGTGGGGGCCTTCAGCAGCATGTTCAACGCCCGGGCGGTCCTGGACGGGGTCAGCCTGAGCACCCGCGAGTCCCTCGGCAGCACGGTGGCGGTGCCCTTCCTGTCGATCCACGACAACGGCCTGCACCCCGGCAACATCGGCGCCGCGAGCTTCGACGGTGAGGGCACCCCGACCCGGCGGCTGGCCCTGGTGGAGGGCGGCAGGCTCACCGGCTTCCTGCATTCGGAGGCCACGGCACGGGCCTTCGGCGTCAGCCCCACCGGCCACGCCGGTCTCGGTTCCAAGGTCTCCGTCTCACCCGACTGGTTCGAGATCGGGACGGCGGAGGGCAGCGATGGCGGGGCCAGCGGCCTCGATCATCGACGCGGCAACGGCGATCCCCGCGGGGTCGTGCTGATCGACTCGCTTTCGGCTCTGCATGCCGGGGTCAAAGCGAGCCAGGGCTCGTTCTCGCTGCCCTTCGACGGATGGCTGGTCCGCAACGGCGAGGCCCGTTCAATCGAGGCGGCCACCGTCGCCGGCGACATCCGCCAGGTGCTGCAGGGGATCATCGGCTTCGAGGGGGAGGCGAAGATCACCCCTGGCGGCCTCTGCCCCCACGTCTGGGTCGAAGGTCTGTCGATCACCGGCGAGGCCTGATCAGGGCCGCTGGCCGCCGGCTCCACTGGCCACCGCCTCCGCGCCGCAGAACAATCCGCAGCAGCACACTGTCAGCAGCAAGGCGATGAAGGTCCTGTTCTGGGGTACCCCCACCTACGCCGTCGCCACCCTCGATGCCCTGGTGGCCGCCGGCCATGAGCCGGTGGGGGCAGTGAGCCAGCCCGATCGCCGCCGGGGCCGGGGCGCCGGTCTGGTTCCCTCCCCGGTCAAGTCCCGAGCCCTCGAACTCGGGATTCCCGTGTTCACCCCCCAGCGCATCCGCCGCGAACCGGAGATCCAGCAGCAGCTGGCAGCCCTTGGGGCCGACCTGTCGGTGGTGGTGGCCTTCGGGCAGATCCTGCCCACCGAGGTGCTCGACCAGCCACCCCTGGGCTGCTGGAACGGCCATGGCTCCCTGCTCCCCCGCTGGAGGGGTGCGGCCCCGATCCAATGGGCCTTGCTGGAGGGCGATCCCCGCACGGGGGTCGGGATCATGGCGATGGAGGAAGGTCTCGATACCGGCCCGGTGCTACTGGAGCGATCGCTGGCGATCGGGCTGCGCGAGAACGCCGAACAGCTCAGCGCTCGCATGGCGGCCCTCACCGCCGAGCTGTTCGTGGAGGCCCTGCCGCGGATCGCCGCCGCCGGTAACGGCAGCCGCAGCGAGCGCTGGGGACGGCTCGAGCTGCGCCGGCAGGGGGAGGAGGGCGTGCGCCTGGCCCGGCCGATCCGCAAGGACGACCTGGGCATCGACTGGAACCGCCCAGCCCTGGACCTGCACCGGCAGGTAATGGGGCTCTATCCCGCCGCGCTCACCTGTCGGGCTGAGGCCCGGCTCAAGCTCAGGGCCACCGAACCGCTGGTGCTACGGCTGGCCGATGAGCTCTCGCCTGAAGCGGCGGAGCTGGCCCGGCGATTCGGCGTCCGCTCAGGCGGGACAGATCAGGGGGACCAGGCTCCAGCGCCGGGCACCGTGCTCGAGGTGGTGGACGGCGTTGGCCTGGTGCTGGCCACCGCAGGCTGCCCGCTGCTGCTGCGGGAAGCCCAACTGGAGGGTAAGGGGCCCAGCAGCGGTCAGGCGATGGTGCAGCAGCTGGGGCTGCGGGTGGGCGACCGGCTGGGGCCGCCATCCAATACAGAGTGTGTTGTCAGTGGCCGCTGACAGAGACGCCCCATGGCTCTCTGGCTAAACCGGTTCCAGGGGATCGGGAGGCCATGACCATGGGCAGTGAACGGGCGGGCAACAGCAGGGCCAGCACAGGCGCCGCGGAGCGCCGTGGCAATCGGCCTGCGGGCAAGGGTGCAGAGCTGTGCCTGGTGCGCAGCATCAGCAGCGGCTGCCGCATCTACCGGGACACGGTGGGGCGCTACGTGGTGCTGCATGAGGAGGCCCCTCTGGAGCGCTGGGGGGTCGCCACCCTGGCCGGGGCCTACGCGGCCTGCCGGGGCTGGGAACAGAGCCAGCAGAATTGCTGAGACAGCCGCTGGAGAGATGGGCTGAACGCCACCGGCGCCACTCTGCTGGCGGCCGGCAGGCCTGTCGCCTCCGGATGCCTCAGCAGGCCCTGCGCGCTGATGGCGGCGCTCGCAGAACGGATCCCTGACCTGATTTGGGGGGGGGGCCGAACCTGATGACGGAACGAATCAAAGACCGGATCGAGACGGTGCCATCGGATCCGGCCGGTGGACCAGAAGCAGCAGCGGCAAAGGTTCTGGACGCTGGCGTTCAGGCCGAAATGGAGCTGTCGAGGGGCTGACGGCGATGCAATTCGTGCAGGCCTTCCAGCTGATTGTGGACAGACACGAGCTGGTCGCGGATGTGACGGCTGTTATCGATCCGGGCCAGGGCCAGAAGCATCGCTTCCACCTGGGCCTTGCAATCGATCAGCACGCGGCATTCCGGTGAGCCGGGTTCGTAGGTCATGGGATGGGGAGTTGCTGGCCCAGTGCACCGCAGCTCCGGGCTGAAAACTGTCGCAACCGCATCCCTTTGAACAACGGCCTTTGAACAACGGCCTTTGCGTGACGCCGTGGATGGCGCCACCAGCCAGCACCTAGCGCCGGCGGCCCCGGGGCTGGCTGGCGGCCGCACCGGCGGAGCTGCGGGAGCGGGCGGGCGCACTGGCACGGCCCTCGCGCCGCGGGGCTGAGGACTGGCGGCGGCCCCTGCCGCCACTGAGATCAAGCGGGGGAGCGCTGAGCACGGTGGGCTCGAAACCTGGCACCTCCTCCCGGGGCAGGGCAGAGCCGATCAGGCGCTCGATCGCCCGCAGCAGCTCGTGTTCCTCCGCCGCCACCAGCGAGATGGCATGGCCGTTCTGACCGGCGCGGCCGGTGCGACCGATCCGGTGCACATAATCCTCCGCGATGTTGGGCAGGTCGAGATTGACCACGTGGGGCAGGTGGTGGATGTCGATGCCGCGAGCGGCGATGTCGGTGGCCACCAGCACCCGCACCTCTCCGCTCTTGAAACCGGCGAGGGCCCGGGTGCGGGCTCCCTGGCTCTTGTTGCCATGGATCGCCGCCGCCGCCAGCCCCTCAGCCTCGAGACGTTCCGCCAGCCGGTTGGCGCCATGTTTGGTGCGGGCGAACACCAGCACCTGCTGCCAGTCGTTGCTGCGGATCAGGTGGGTGAGCAGCTCGGGCTTGCGGGCCATGTCGCAGGGATGCAGCACCTGCTCGACCGTGGTGGCGGCACGGTTCTCAGGCGTCGCCTGCAGATGCACGGGGTTGTGCAGCAGACCGGTGGCCAGCCGGCGGATCTCCGGGGAGAAGGTGGCGGAGAACAGCAGGTTCTGACGGTGCGCGGGCAGCAGGGACAGGATGCGGCGGATATCCCGGATGAAGCCCATGTCGAGCATGCGATCGGCTTCATCGAGCACCAGGATCTCCACCCGGTCGAGGCGCAGGGCGTTCTGCTGATGCAGATCCATCAGCCGCCCAGGAGTGGCCACCAGGACGTCGGCGCCGCGGCGAAGGCGCTGCATCTGCGGATTGGGGCTGACGCCGCCGAAGATCACATCGGAGCGCAGGTCGAGGTAGCGCCCATAGGCGGTGACGCTCTCGCCCACCTGCGCCGCCAGCTCGCGGGTGGGGGTAAGCACCAGGGCGCGCACCACACCAGCACGGGCGTGGGGGCCGTGGCGTAGGCGCTCCAGCATCGGCAGGGTGAAGCCGGCGGTCTTGCCGGTGCCGGTCTGGGCCGCCGCCATCACATCGTGCCCCTCCAGCACAGCGGGAATGCACTGGCGCTGGATCGGCGAGGGCGTGCGATAGCCCTTGCCCGCCACCGCCTTCAGGATCGGCTCCGAGAGGCCCAGCTGGGCGAAATCGGCGGCGAGTCCGGCCTCGGGCGGCGCCACGGTGGTGAAGGGCACCAGCTGCAGGCTCTGGGTATCCTCGGCGCCGGTGCTGCCCCCCCGGGGATCGCGGCTGACGCCGGGTGCTGCGGCACGGGGGCGGCCGCCAGGTCCGCTCTGGCCCCCCTGGGGGGTATCAGCGGCTGACGGGCGCCGGCCAGATCGGCTGCCGCCCCGCTCAGACGCCTCCGGAGAACGGGACACGGAACGGGCGGACGGACGCGACGACGATCCGGAGGCAGCGGCGCGCGGGGAGGACTCCCGGGAGGACGGCGTGGCGATCGGGACGGGACGTCGGCAGCCCCAACCCTAGGAGGCGCGCCCCGCCGGGCTCAACGCTCGTAATGGCTGCACTGGTCACAGGGGCCCTCCGGGAGGACGGCACAGCGGAGCAGGGGGCTGCGAGCGTTGTAACGGCAGCTGGGATCACCGATCACCCAGCCCCCGTTCCAGGGGCGGGCATCGGCGGGCTGGGACTGGGGCTTGACCTGCAGGGCGACGCTGGCGAGCTGATAGCGGCCATCGCGCAGCTGATAGCGGTGGCGTCGCTGCAGCACCAGAAAACTGCGCCCGCCATGGGGCAGCCAACGGCCAGGCTGGGGCACCTCCGCCAGGCTCTCGACCTGGAGGGTGTCGATCAGGCGGTCGCTCTCGATCAGCCGCAACTCGATGCGCATCGGCATCAGGAGGAGCCGGCGTCGTCAGCCCGGGGCTCAGCGCTGCGGGCCGAGAATCCCCAGATGAACAGGGCCACAACCGAAAGCAGCAGCGTCCATTCCGGAATCGCCACCGACGGCAGCACCAGACGCAGCAGCAGGCGCAGCCCCACCAGTCCGACCGCCAGGTAGCCGGCGGTCTCCAGGTGGGCATAGACCTCCAGCCAGCGGATGAACAGCTCGGCGGTCAGCCGCAGGGCGATCACGCCGATCACGCCGCCGGCCATCACCAGGGGAAGGCGATCGGTCACCGCCACGGCGGCGGCGACGCTGTCGAGGGAGAAGGCCAGATCGGTCAGGGCCAGGGTGGCGACCACCGCGCCGAGGGAGGCCCCGTGGTGATGCCCGTGCTGGGATCCGTGGGGCTGCCCCTGCCGATGGTGGTCCTGGGGATGACCCTGCGGAAGCGCCGGCTCCTGCCCCTGGAGCGGGGGGGACTGGAGGCCGGCGCTGGGGGACAGGGCTGCGGCGAGCGGCGGGGTCGACGGCTGCGGGTTCTCCGCGTTGCCGCGCTCACCGTTGCCGCGCTCACCGTTGTCGTGCTCTGCGTTGTCGCGCTCGTCATCGCTGACGTCATCGGCACCGAGCAGATGGCGGCCGCAGAGCCAGAGCAGGTAGGCGGAGGCGGCCAGCTCCAGGGGCCAGAAATCGAGCACCCAGCGGGCCAGGGCGATCAGCAGCAGCCGGAACACCAGGGCGAGCAGCAGGCCGAGGTTGAGGGCCTGGCGTTGACGGGCCGGATCGTGCAGCCGGCGTGAGATGGCCGCCAGGGCGATGGCGTTGTCGGCCGAGAGAACCGCCTCCAGCGCGACCAGCAGGGGCAGAAGCAACAGCACCTCCCCCCACTGATCGGCCGCATGCAGCAGCGGCGTCAGGGATTGGACGGATTCCGCTTCCATAGAGGTCGGCTCTGGCGCGCGAGCGATGGGGGGTGATCGCGCTCGGCAGGGGAGCGGCAACGCGGCACTCTAGAAACGCCACCTGTTCCAGAGCGCCTGTCGATGGAGCTGCACAGCCGTCTGGTCCATGCCGAACCCGGCCAGCGGGTGGTGGCGGTGCGGGCGCTGGAGCAGGGGCGCGCCCTGGGAAGCGCCCTGGGGGAGGGGCCGACGGCGGAGCTGGCGGAGGAGCGGGCGATCGCGCGACTGCTGGCGCGGCTGCAGAGCCCCCAGCCGGCTCAGGCACCGGGCCAACCGGTACAGGCCGCCATCCACCCGGAGCTGGCGGCGGATCGCTCAGCAGCCGCTGCCGCAGGTGCCTCCGCCGCTGACGCCCCGCCGACTCCCGGCCAGACGTCGCCTGCCAGCGCCGCAGGCGCTCCCGCGGAGGAGGCGGCAGCCAGGCGACCGACGCGTCCCGGAGGAGCGGCCGCAGCGCCCGCAGCTGAGCGGCCCGGCGAGGGCATGGCCTCCCCGGTCGTGCCCTCACCGCCCCAGCCAGCCGCACCGCCTGCCCCGATCATTGGCCTTGGCCAGGTCGCGAGCGAGGCCCCCAGCGAGGCCTCCATCGATGCGTCCCCTGAGCCGGCCAGGGCACCCACCGGGGAGCCCGCGCTGGCGGTTCCACAGGAGGTGCCGGGCGAACCACCCCCGGATCCGGAGGACTGGAGCGGCGAGCTGGCGGCGATCGAGCGGGCTCTCAAGCGCCTGGGCTGGGCGCGGGAGCAGGAGGCGGTGTACCTGGAGCGGGCCTTCGGCCACCCCAGCCGCAGCCGGCTGACCACCTACACCGACCTGCTGACCTACCTGCGGGCCCTGGAGGCGATGACGGAGGGCGAGGACCCGGCCCAGGTGGCGGTGCCCCTGCGGCGCCGGGATCTGCTGGCCCAGTCGGATCAGCTGCTCGCTCAGCTGGGCTGGGGCGCGCAGCAGGGCCGGGAGTTCCTGGCGCGGCACCTGGGCGCCAGCAGCCGCCAGCAGCTGCGCGATGACCAGCTACTGCAGTTCAACCTGCTGCTCGAGGAAGCCCTGCTGGGATCAGGCGCCTGAGGGAGGAACCGGGCATGCGAGCCTGGAACCTGAGAGCGTTCCAACAACCGCGCGATGAGCATCCGGATCGGCATCAACGGCTTCGGCCGCATCGGTCGCCTGGCCTTCCGCCGTGCCGTCTCCCAGCCGGATGTGGAGGTGGTGGGCATCAACGACCTGATCGAGGTCGACTATCTCGCCTACATGCTGCGCTACGACTCCACCCACGGCCGCTTCCAGGGCGATGTGCGGGTGGAGAACGGCCAGCTGGTGGTGAATGGGCGGCCGATCCGCATCACCGCTGAACGCGATCCCAACACCCTGCGCTGGGGCGACGTCGGCGCCGAGTACGTGCTGGAGAGCACCGGCTTCTTCCTGACCGACGAGAGCGCCCGGGCCCACATCAACGCCGGGGCCCGGCGGGTGGTGATGAGCGCACCGTCCAAGGACGCCACCCCGATCTTCGTGATGGGGGTCAACAACAGCAGTTACGCCGGTCAGGAGATCGTCTCCAACGCCAGCTGCACCACCAACTGCCTGGCGCCGATGGCCAAGGTCGTCCATGACAACTTCGGCATCGTCAATGGTCTGATGACCACGGTGCACGCCACCACCGCCACCCAGAAAACGGTCGACGGCCCCTCGGTGAAGGACTGGCGCGGCGGCCGCGGCGCGGCCCAGAACATCATTCCCAGCTCCACCGGCGCCGCCAAGGCGGTGGGCCGGGTGATCCCCGAGCTCAACGGCAGGCTCACCGGCATGGCCTTCCGCGTGCCCACCCCCGATGTCTCGGTGGTGGACCTCACCGTGAATCTGGAGCGGCCCGCCAGCTATGAGCAGGTGAAGGCGGCGATGAAGGCGGCCTCAGAAGGCCAGCTGAAGGGCATCCTCGGCTACACCGAAGATGACGTGGTGTCCAACGATTTCGTGGGCGAAAGCTGCACCTCGGTGTTCGATGCCGGCGCCGGCATCGCCCTCACCGACACCTTCATGAAACTGGTGGCCTGGTACGACAACGAGTGGGGCTACAGCTGCAAGTGCATCGATCTGATGCGCCACATGGCCACGGTCGGCTGAACGCTGCCACCGCCCCGGCACCACCAGCCGCCACCCAACACCGGAGGAGCGTCTGCTCCGAGGCCGGCCCCTGAGCCGCCCGCTCAGGCCCGCTTCGGGCAGTGGCGGCGGATCAGGGTGGCGCCGATGCCCAGGCGATCCTGGTGGGCATAGGCCTCCCGCTCCAGGGCTTTCTCCTTCTCCGACACCCGGGTGTAGAGCGGATCCTCGAGCTGCTCCCGCAGTTCGGGGGTGAGGGTGGCGTCAAGACCGAGCTGCGTCGGGGTGGCCTCGAGCGAACCGCCGGCACAGCTCTGGGCCACATGAATCGCTTCGTGATTGAGCACGCGGGCGAATTCCAGACTGCCCTTGCGCACCACATCCGGCTTCACCCGCAGGGTGCGTTCGCCGTGGTCCCATTCGCCGGCGGCCCGGCCCTTGCGGGGAGTCTCCAGAACGAGGCGCACCCCGGCCGTCTGCAGGGCCTGCAGCGTGTCGGCGACCGCCTGGCGCTCGGTGTCGAACGTGGGCGGATTGGCGACGCGCTCCCGGATCTGATCCAGGCTGAGTTCAGGTTCGCCGGGGCGGCGCCGGTAACGGTAGCGGGTGGCCCCATTGGGCAGCGGCTCGGCGATCGGGATCCAGGCCTCATCGGCCAGGCTCAGCTCCTCGAACAGACCGTTGCGCAGCAGGGCCAGGGGCTGCTCCCCGGGCTCGGGAACGGGCAGGGGGGGCACCAGCAGGCGGGGCAGAACCGCGTTGCGTGCCGCAAGAGAAGCGGCACTGTCCAGCACATCGGGAAGGGCCGCCAGGGCAAGGGTGGCGGTGGCGCCGGTGAGCACCAGGGTGATCGGCACGGCCCAGCCGCGGCGCTGGAGGCGACCGCCGCAGCGGCCGCAGCGCAGCCCGCGGGACCCCGATCCAGGCTGCGACAGCACCCGCAGCGGCAAGCCGGCGCAGGTGGGGCAGCGATAGCTGGACATCGGGTTCCATCATTCGCGCCCCCAGCTTGCCGGCTGGCGACTGGATCCGGGGGACCGGTTGCGAAGATCGGTCCGACCTGCCGCTCCGCCCCCATGCCCCTGACCGCCCTGGTGCGCCAGCTGCAGCAGGTTCCGCTCACCGCTGAACTCGGGGCGCGGCTGCGGCGGGAGCAGCGGTTGCGCCTCGGCGGCGGCAGCCGTGCGGCCCGGGCCCTGGTGAGCAGCGCCCTGGCCGGCTCGGCGGGGGCGCCGCTGCTGGTGGTGGTGCCCACCCTGGAAGAGGCCGGGCGCTGGGCGGCGCTGCTGGAACTGATGGGCTGGAGCAGCTGCCATCTGTACCCCACCAGCGAAGCCTCGCCCTACGAGCCCTTCGATCCCACCAGCGAGATCACCTGGGGCCAGCTGCAGGTGCTCAGTGAACTGCTCGATGCCATTCCGGCAGGGGAACAGGCCGAGGCTGGAGCGGGACCGCAGGCCGGCCATCCGGGGGGTCGCCCGCTGGCGATCGTCTGCACCGAGCGGGCGCTGCAACCCCACCTGCCACCGCCTGACGCCCTGCGGCGCCAATGCCTGAGCCTGCGGCGGGGCGATCGGGTGAGCCTCGAGGAGCTGGGTGAGACCCTCACCCGCCTGGGCTACGAGCGGGTCCCCACGATTGAACAGGAAGGAAGCTGGAGCCGCCGCGGCGACATCGTCGATGTCTTTCCGGTCAGCAGCGAGCTGCCGGTGCGGCTGGAGTTCTTCGGGGAGGATCTCGAGAAGCTGAGGGAGTTCGATCCCGCCACCCAGCGCTCCCTCGATCCGATCGAGGTGGTGCGCCTCACCCCCAGCGGTCACGGCCCGCTGATCGCAGCCGCCCTGCGGGAGAGCCTGCCGGAGGGACTGGACCTGCTGCTGGACCCCGAGCCGCTGCAGCAGCTGCTGGACGGGGGCACGCCCGAGGGGTTGCGCCGGCTGCTGGGCCTGGCCTGGGCCGAGCCGGCCTCCCTGCTCGACTACCTGCCTGGGCACACCCTGGTGGCCGTGGATGAGCGACGCCCCTGCCTCTCCCATGGCCAGCAGTGGCTCGAGCACGCCGCATCCCATCACCGGGAGGTGGTGGCGGAGCGGGCCGCCGCCGCCGGCGTGCCCCCGGAGGCGATCGCCGCCCTGCTGCCACCGGTGCTGCACCGCCCCCCGGCCGAGGCCCTGGCGGCGCTGGAGGCGTTCACGGGCTTCGATCTGGCGGAGCTGCAGGAGAGCGATGGCCACCCCAACGCTTTCGATCTCGCCTCGCGGCCGGTGCCGGCCCACCCCAATGCCTTCGGCCGCCTGGCCGGCCAGGTGAAGGGGTACCAGGCGGAAGGGGCGCGGGTGTGGCTGCTCTCCGCCCAGCCGAGCCGGGCGGTGGCCCTGCTGGAGGAACACGACTGCATCGCCCGCTTCGTGCCCAACCCGGCCGACTTCCCGGCGATCGAGCGGCTGGTCAGCCAGGGCACGCCCGTGGCGCTCAAGACCCGCGGCACCGCCGAGCTGGAAGGGCTGCAGCTGCCGGCCTGGAAGCTGGTGCTGATCACCGATCGGGAATTCTTCGGCCAGCACAGCCTGGCGGCCACCGGTTACGTGCGGCGGCGGCGCAAGGCGGCCAGCCGGACGGTGGATCCGGGCAAGATGCGCCCCGGCGATTTCGTGGTGCATCGGAACCACGGCATCGGCCGGTTTCTGAAGCTCGAGAAGCTGGCGATCGGCGGCGAAAGCCGCGACTACCTGGTGGTGCAGTACGCCGACGGCCTGCTGCGGGTGGCGGCGGACCAGCTGGGCAGCCTGGGCCGCTACCGCGCCACCGGCGAAACGCCGCCGGAGCTCAACCGCATGGGCGGGACCGCCTGGACGCGGGCCAAGGAGCGGGCCAAAAAGGCGATCCGCAAGGTGGCGGTGGATCTGGTCAAGCTGTACGCCGAACGGCACAAGGCGGCGGGCTTCGCCTATCCCGCCGACGGCCCCTGGCAGAACGAACTCGAGGATTCCTTCCCGTACGAACCCACCCCGGATCAGCTGAAGGCGATCGTGGAGGTGAAGCGCGACATGGAGCAACCCTCACCGATGGACCGGCTGGTCTGCGGTGATGTGGGCTTCGGCAAGACGGAGGTGGCGATCCGGGCGATCTTCAAGGCCGTCACGGCCGGCAAACAGGTGGCGCTGCTGGCCCCCACCACGGTGCTGGCGCAGCAGCACTGGCGCACCCTCAGCGAGCGCTTCGCTCCCTATCCGGTCAAGGTGAGCCTGCTCAACCGCTTCCGCACGGCGGCGGAGCGGCGGGCGATCCAGGAGGGTCTGGCGGGAGGCACGGTGGATGTGGTGGTGGGCACCCATCAGCTGCTGGGCAAGGGCACCACCTTCCGGCAACTGGGGCTGCTGGTGGTGGATGAGGAACAGCGCTTCGGTGTGAACCAGAAGGAGAAGATCAAGGCGCTGCGCAAGGACGTGGACGTGCTGACCCTGAGCGCCACGCCGATCCCGCGCACCCTCTACATGAGCCTGTCAGGGGTGCGGGAGATGAGCCTGATCACCACACCGCCGCCATTGCGGCGGCCGATCAAGACCCACCTGGCGGCCCTGGATGAGGAAGCGGTGCGCAGTGCCATCCGCCAGGAGCTGGACCGCGGCGGCCAGGTCTTCTACGTGGTGCCGCGGGTGGAGGGGATCGAGGAGGTGGCCGAGCGGCTGCGTCTGATGATCCCCGGCCTGAAGCTGCTGGTGGCCCACGGCCAGATGGCGGAGGGAGAGCTGGAGAGCGCCATGGTGGCCTTCAACGCCGGCGAGGCCGATCTGATGCTCTGCACCACGATCGTGGAGAGCGGCCTCGACATTCCGCGGGTGAACACGATCCTGATCGAGGACGCCCAGAAGTTCGGCCTGGCCCAGCTGTACCAGCTGCGCGGCCGGGTGGGCCGCAGCGGCATTCAGGCCCATGCCTGGTTGTTCTACCCGGGGGAGGCCACCCTCAGCGAAGCGGCCCGCCAGCGGCTGCGGGCGATTCAGGAGTTCGCCCAGCTCGGCAGCGGCTACCAGCTGGCCATGCGCGACATGGAGATCCGTGGCGTGGGCAACCTGCTGGGGGTGGAGCAGAGCGGCCAGATGGAGGCGATCGGCTTCGACCTCTACATGGAGATGCTGCAGGAGTGCCTGGCTGAGATCCAGGGCCAGGACATTCCCAAGGTGGACGATACCCAGATCGATCTGCCGGTCACCGCCTTCATCCCGGCCGACTGGATCACCGAGAACGACGAGAAGATGGCGGCCTACCGGGCAGCGGCAGAATGCCGCAGCCGCGAGATGCTGGTGGAGCTGGCGGCGGGCTGGGTCGACCGCTACGGCGCCCTGCCGGCGCCGGTGGTGGCCCTGCTGCAGCTGATGGAACTGAAGCTGGTGGCCCGGCGCTGCGGCTTTGCGCGCATCCGGCCGGAGAAGCCGAACATCGTGCTGGAGACCCCGATGGAGGAGCCGGCCTTCCGGTTGCTGCGCCAGGGCCTGCCCCAGCATCTGCACGGTCGGCTGGTGTATCAGGCGGGGGGCGGCAGCAGCGCCAAGGTGCTGGCCCGGGGGCTCGGGGTGCTGCCGATGGAGAAGCAGATCGAGCAGCTGATGGAATGGCTGAACGCGATGGCAGCCCAGATCCCGGATGCGGACGGCATGACCGAAGCGCAGCGGAGCGAGCAACAGAAGCAGCGCGATGCCGAGGTGCTGCGGGTGTAGGCCGGCAGCTTTCGCTGTGCCCGACACGGGTCAGACCCTGGGCGGCAGCGGTGCGCGATCCGTGCCAGCGGACGCCAGAGCAGGTCGAGGCCGTGGCTGGCGGGGCAGGCTGGCCTGCTTGACCAGTCCGGGCAGAGCTCGGGCCTGGCGCGAGCCGGCCGATACCTGCGGGTAGGTACAGGGCACCGGGACAGGCCAGCTCTAATCAGACGAGATCTCAGAGCCGCACGGCTCCAAGCTGCCTGGGCACGATTCCCTTGAGGTCAACCAGCACCCCACCGGGCTCCAGCAGCTGCTGCCAGGAATCGACATCCAGTCCAACAAATTCCCGGTGAGGAACCGCTGCAATCACCACGGCGTAGCGTTCGCCCGTCGGGAGCTCCTGACGCAGGTGGAGACCATATTCACGCTGGGCTTCAGCGGGTTCAGCCCATGGATCCACCACTTCGGCTTGCATGCCGTAGTTGGTCAGTGTCTCGAGGAGGTCCACAACCCGGGTATTGCGCAGATCGGGGCAGTTCTCCTTGAACGTGAGACCCAGGACAAGGACGCGCGCGCCGCCAATCGGATGCTGTCGGCGGGCCATCTCCAGGACAAGCTGCTCTACGACCCATCGGCCCATGCCGTCATTGATCCGGCGACCTGCCAGCACGAGATAGGGATGGTATCCCTCAAGATCAGATTTGTAAGTGAGATAATAAGGATCAACTCCAATGCAGTGGCCTCCCACCAGACCGGGCCGGAAAGGCAGGAAGTTCCACTTCGTACCAGCCGCCTCAAGGACATCCAGGGTGTCGATACCGAGGCACCGGAAAATGATCGCCAGCTCATTGACGAGGGCGATATTGAGGTCGCGTTGCGTGTTTTCAATCACCTTGGCGGCTTCCGCAACCTTCAGGCTGGCAGCCGGGAACGTCCCGGCCTGAACAACGGAGCCATAAAAGTCGTCGACCCAACGCGCGGAGGCCTCGGTGCTGCCGCTGGTGACCTTCGTGATCGTTGTGAACTTGTGCTCACTATCGCCCGGGTTGATGCGTTCGGGGCTGTATCCACAGGCAAAGTGCTGGTTGTAGCGCAGTCCGGACAGGCGCTCGATGATCGGCACGCACACTTCTTCGGTCGCACCTGGGTAGACCGTGCTCTCGAAGATCACCAGGGGCAGTGGCAGAGAGCCGGCGCGTGCGGCCCTCGCTCGCAGAGCCTCGCCGACCGTTGCACTGGCCTTCTCCAAGGGGGTGAGATCCGGCCGTTTGGCGGCATCAATCGGAGTGGGCACGGTCACGACAAACACGTCGGCCTCAGAGAGCAGCGCCGGATCGCTGCTCAGCTCCAGCAGGCTGGCCTCCCCCAGCTCCTCACGGGTCAGCTCACGGGTGCGGTCGTGACCGTCACGCAGCTCTGCCAGGCGTTGGTTGTTGACGTCAAATCCGATCACCCGTCGCCGCAACGGCTCACCGGAGCGCACACACGGCTGCTGTTTGCCGAACTCCACCGCCAGCGGCAGACCGACATACCCCAAACCGATCACCGCCACCGTGCAGCTGGAGAGGGGCGGCAGAGGCAGAGCGGACTCCATTCTCATCGGGTGAGAGAGATTGGCAGGCACTGGCTGTCTATCCACAGCGGCATCACCGGAAGATGTCATCTCAGACGCCATAGAACTGGCGATACCAGGCCACGAACCGGGCGACGCCCTCACGCACCGGCGTGTTCGGTCGAAACCCGGTCCAGGCTTCCAGTGCCGAGGTATCCGCCGCCGTGGCCGGCACATCCCCTGCCTGCATCGGCAGCAGCCGTTTCTCAGCCGTCACCCCCAGGGCCTGCTCGATCGCCTCGATGTACTCCATCAACGGCGTCGGGTTGGAATTGCCGATATTGAACACCCGGTGCGGGGCCCAGCTCGTGGCCGGATCAGGCTGCTGGGGATCAAAGGCAGGATCGGAAGCCGCCGGCCGATCCAGGACGCGCACCAGGCTCTCGATGATGTCATCCACATAGGTGAAGTCGCGCACCATGCGGCCGTGGTTGAACACCTGGATCGGTTCTCCAGCCAGCATGGCGCGAGTGAACAGGAACAGCGCCATGTCAGGCCGCCCCCAGGGTCCATAGACCGTGAAGAAACGCAGGCCGGTGGCCGGCAAGCCATAGAGATGGCTATAGGTATGAGCCATCAGTTCATTGGCCTTCTTACTGGCCGCATACAGGCTCACCGGGTGATCCACCCCCTGGTGCTCCGAGAACGGTAGTCGGGTGTTGCCGCCATAAACAGAACTGCTGCTGGCATAGACCAGATGTTGAACGCCGTGGTGGCGGCAGCCTTCGAGGATATGGCCAAAACCGACAAGATTGGCCTGGATGTAGGCCGAAGGATTTTCGATCGAGTAGCGCACCCCTGCCTGGGCCGCCAGATTCACCACCTGATCAGGAGCGTGGGCCTCAAACACAGAGGCCACCGCCGGGCCGTCCTCCAGGTCGGCCTGAATCAGGGTGAACGGGGTCCCACAGGCCGCCGAGAGGGTCTGCAGCTGCTCGAGTCGAGCCCGTTTCAGGGCCGGGTCGTAGTAGGGATTGAGGTTGTCGAGACCGACCACCGCCGTGCCGCGCTCCAGAAGCCTCCGGCTCAGGTGGTAGCCGATGAAGCCGGCGGCACCGGTGACAAGAACGGTCATCGCTGGAGGGTCGTGGGGGCAGTGGAGCGGGGCGGAGCTCCGCAGGGAACTGACGGACAAACAGTGGGAATGACCGTGCTGCCGCCAGGGATGGGCCGGTGGACCAGCCCCGGCTGCCGAGTCTGCCAGGTATGGGGCGGGAGCCTGTGCAGCGATCGTGGATGCAACAACCCAGGGCGCATCAGAAGCGGTCAGTCCCGATGGTCATCCAGCTCCGGGCCAGGGTGACGGAGTGGCGACGCCTGGCGTGACGGGTCACAGGGCCAGCAGCGGCTGGGAGCGCCGCACGGATAAGCCAAGGGCAGGCCGCGCCTGCGGAGTCAGCAGCTGAAGACAGTTGGTACGGCCGGTGCTGCAAACGGTCGCCCTTGGCAGCAGCGAAGCCCCAGGAGCCCGAGCCGGGCAGAGGACCGCCGGCAGCCTGTCCGATCCACCGGCCGGTGGCGGCCGCAACCGATTCCGGCCGGACGGCGGTCAGCGGCGGCCCTCCAGGCCACTGCCGAAAACATCCGTTACAATCATGAGAACTTTTCTTAAGCACGGTTCATGGGCGTCGGTCTCGGTCAGGCTCTCGGCGACACCATCGGCTCCAGCACCGGCCCAGGAGCAGGCTTCAGCCTGGTGGCGGCGATGGTGTGCGTGATTGCCCTGGGGCTTTACGCCCTCACCCAGGGGGAGTCGGGCAACGACGACGACGACTCCACCCCCGGTGGCGGCCTGATGCAGCCTGTCGCCTGATTCAGACCCCGAGGTCCCGGGGCTCCATTGCTGCCCAGGAATCGCCTGGAGCCGACACTAGCTCTCACCAGGCTTCTCTCCGCCAACCTGTCGTTGGGCAGGTACAGCCTGGCATCCGGTTGGAAGCTGGTTTCAGTTCCGCCGGCCAGCCTTGATGGAAGACAACCCGTTCTCACCACCAGCCGGGCCGTTGTCTCTGGCTTCGTGACAGAGATCCTCCGCTTCGAGGCCCTGATCCCGGGCCCAGGCGGAAGGTACCAACACCAGAAACAACAACCACCAGAGTCCGATCAGCACCCCCAGCACCAGGCTGACCCACCACCGAGCAGGCCAGAGCAGGCTTGCGGCAAGAACCACCACGCCAGTGGTGATGATCGACCAGGGCTGGCACCACCAGGGCTTGAGCGACCAGATCGAGGCCGGCGGGCCGGCGGATGGGGCGTCGGTGGGCATCACCGGCCGGGATCAGGGCTTGGCGAGGGCCGCCGGCAGATTCGCGCTGCCCGGCTTGTAGGGCGTCTGCAGGCTGCCAACCGTGCGCAGCTGCTTGACCAGGGTGGTTTCGGCCGTGCGGTACTGGCTGTCCTTGCGAGTGCCGAGATCCTCGGCATCCAGGCTGGCCGCCTCCTTGTCGGTCATCTTGGCCGGCACATCCGGCACGATGCCCCGGTGATGGATGTCCTGGTTGCGCGGAGTCAGGTACTTGGCGATCGTCACCGTCATGCCGGAACCATCGGCGAGCCCACGCACCGACTGCACCAGACCCTTGCCGAAGGTCTTCTGACCGACGAGCACCGCCCGGTTGTTGTCCTGCAGAGCACCGGAGAGGATCTCGCTGGCGCTGGCGGAACCCTCGTTCACCAGCACCACCAGCGGGCGGGTGGTGAGGGCGCGGCCGTTGGCCCGCTTGACATCCTGAATGCCGTCGCGGGTCTTGGTGGAGACGATGATCCCCTCGTTCAGCCACTGGCGGGCGATCTCCACGCTGGACATGAGCAGCCCGCCGGGGTTGCTGCGCAGATCGAGCACATAACCCTGCACCCCCTTGCTCTCCAGGTCGCGGATCGCGGCCCGCATGTCCTTGGTGGCATTGGCGTTGAACTGCTTCAGGCGGATGTACCCCACCTTCATTCCTTCGGGGGTGGTGTTCACCTGATGGTTGACAGCGTGCAGCTCGATCAGCTCGCGCACCAGCGGCACCTCGAGGTTCTGGCCCTTGCGACGCAGCACCAGGTTGACCGTGGTTCCGGAGCGGCCACGGATCAGCTTGACCGCATCTTCGGTGCTCATCCCCTTGGTGGATTTGCCGTCGATCGACACGATCACATCCTTGGGCTGGACCCCGGCCCGCGAGGCCGGTGAACCCTCGATCGGGGAGACCACCACCAATTCCTTTGTGGCCCGGTCGACGCTGAGCTGGATGCCCACCCCGGACAGCTCGCCGGAGGTGTCGATCTGCATCTCCTTGAATTCACGCGGATCGAGGAACCGCGTATAGGGATCATCGAGGGTGCCGAGCATGCCCCGAATGGCCTCATAGGCCTCCTTGGGGCTGCCGTAGGTCTTCGCAAGAACGTCGCGGCGGAGCTTGCGCCAGCGGTCAGCGGTGTACTTGCCGGTGGTGTCCAGATAATCGCGGAAGACGATCTGCCAGGCCTGGTCCATCACCTCCTTGGGGCTTTCGGTGATCGAGACGCCGCTGGACTCGTAGATGACCATCTCCCGGGCCACCACAGCCGTCGCCGCACAGGCTCCAAGTCCAACCAGCGCCACGAAGGTGGTGCGTCCGCTGGGCATGCCGAAAAGGCCCCGATCAGGAAAGTCTCTTCAAATTAGCGCCGGGCCCTGGGCTCGAGAGCAGGCGGAAGCCCGCCGGGCGACGGTTCGGGAATCGGCCGTTGCCCCCTGGGGACTCTCAGGGATCGACCCAGCGACCATCCTCCTTGATCAGGGCGATCAGGGCATCGACCCCCTCGGCCTCGGGTACGCGACGGATCTCGTCACGGCCGCGGTACAGGGAGATGGTGCCTGGGGTCTTGCCCACATAGCCGTAGTCGGCATCAGCCATCTCGCCAGGCCCGTTGACGATGCAACCCATCACGGCGATATCCAGACCCGTGAGGTGGGCGGTGGCCGCCCGGACCTTGTGGAGAACATCTTCGAGATTGAACAGGGTGCGGCCGCAGCTCGGGCAGGCCACGTACTCAACCATCGTCTTGCGCAGGCCCAGGGCCTGCAGGATCGAGTAGCAGACCGGGATCTCCTTCTCCGGCGCCTCCGTGAGGGACACGCGGATCGTGTCGCCGAGGCCCTCGGCCAGCAGCGTGGCGATGCCGGCAGTGCTCTTGATCCGTCCGTAGTCGCCATCGCCGGCTTCGGTGACACCGAGATGCAGCGGATGGTGGAAGCCCTCGGCATCCATCCGATCGGCCATCATCCGGTAGGCGGCCAGCATCACAGGCGCTCGCGACGCCTTCATCGAAATCACGATGTTGTGGAAGTCGAGTCGATCGCAGATGCGGATGAACTCCATGGCGCTCTCGACCATCCCCAGCGGCGTGTCGCCGTAGGTGAAGAGCATGCGTTCAGCCAGGGAGCCGTGGTTGACCCCGATGCGCAGGGCCTTGTCCTGCTCGCGCAGGAGGCTTACCAATGGCTCCAGCGTCTGCTGGATCCGCTCGCCGATGGCGGCCACTTCCTCGGCGCTGAATTCGGTGCGGTTCGGATCGGGCTTGTCGAAGACGTAGAGCCCCGGGTTGATGCGCACCTTGTCGACGTGCTGGGCCACCTCCAGGGCGATCTTCATGCCGTTGTGATGCACATCGGCCACCAGCGGCACCGGCCGGTAACTGTCTTCGAGGCGCTTGCGGATCTCACCCATCGCCTTGGCATGGGCCAGGGATGGAACGGTGACGCGCACGATCTCGCAGCCCGCTTCATGCAGTCGCCGGATGCCGGCCGTGGCCCCCTCGATGTCGAGGGTGTCCTCGTTGATCATCGACTGGACCACCACCGGATGCTGGCTGCCGACCCAAACATCACCGACCCGCACACTGCGGGTGGGCCGGCGGTGGATCTGGGTGTCGTAGCGGCGGTTGGCGGCAGCGGCAGCACCGTCGGCGGGGGCCGGGTCAACGGCGGGACGGGACGGGGCGGCGGTCATCGCGGGGTGGATGCGTGCTCAAAGCCTGTCACAGCGACCGGAGAACTGACGAATGGACGCGGGCCCGGGCGGCGGGGGCTCATTCCTGCTCCAACCGCGTCCTGACGGCCTTGAGGTCGTGCCAGGTGAGCCACTTGGGGCTGCCCTGCTCGCGGGAGGCGTTGCGCAGCAGGTAGGAGGGATGGAACACCGGCATCAGCCATCGCCCGGCCAGCACCCCCTCCTCGCCCAGGCGCCACTGGCCCCGCAGACGTGTGATGCCGCCCCGGATCCCCAGCACCCCCTCCATCGCCGTGGCGCCGGCCAGCAGGATCACCGCCGGATCCACCAGGGCGATCTGCTGCTGCAGAAAGGGCAGACAGGCCGCCATCTCCTCCGGCGTCGGCCGGCGGTTGTCGGGAGGGCGGCACTTGACCACGTTGCCGATGTAGGCGTCGCGCTCGCTGTCGATGCCCACAGAAGCCAGCATCTGGTCGAGCAGCTGGCCCGCCCGGCCGACGAACGGCCGCCCGCTGGCGTCTTCCTGGGCTCCCGGTCCTTCGCCGATCACCATCAGGCGGGCGCGCGAATTGCCGCGGCTCACCACCACATGTTGGCGGCCCTCCGCCAGGCCGCAGCGGTGGCAATCGGCGCAGCGGGCGGCCAGCAGCGCCAGGGCCGGCTCCGGATCGGCTGGGCGGGCTTGCCGCGGCTCGGTCCCGGACGGGGTGGCAGCGGCCCGGTCAGCAGCTGGGTCAGGCGCTGGAGCGACGGCTTCAGCAGGGGAGGCGACACCGGCGCTGGAGCCGGACTGGCCAAGGGCGGGGGGAGCTGCGCTGGTGTTGGCGCTGGGGGTGGCGGCGAACAGATCGCTCTGGTGAATGGAGTCATTCATGCCTCCCATCTTCCCGGGAGCGTTCACAGGAGAACCGTTCCCGGGAAACGCATAGGGCAGGATGGCCCTGATGCCGATTGCTGCGACTCCGCCGATGCCGGCCCCGCTGTCGCTGTCCGCCCGGGCCGGGGCGCTGCAGCCCTCCCTCACCCTCGCGATCGTCGCCAAGGCACGCCAGTTGCGCGCCGACGGCCGCGACATCTGCAGCCTCAGTGCCGGCGAACCCGATTTCGACACCCCGGCCTTCATCCGCCAGGCGGCGACCGCCGCTCTGGAGGGCGGCCACACGCGCTACGGGCCCGTCGCCGGCGAGCCCGCCCTGCGCCAGGCGATCGCCACCAAGCTGCAGCAGGAGAACGGCGTCACCATCTCCCACGACCAGGTGCTGGTGACCAACGGCGGCAAGCAGGCCCTTTACAACCTGTTCCAGGTGCTGCTGGACCCCGGCGACGAGGTGCTGCTGCCGTCGCCCTACTGGTTGAGCTACCCGGAGATGGTGCGGCTCACCGGCGCGACGGTACGCCTGCTGCCCAGCACGGCCGAGTCCGGTTTCCGTCTCGATCCCGCCCAGCTGGAGGCCGCCATCACGCCCGCCACCCGGCTGCTCGTGCTCAACACCCCCTCCAATCCCACGGGCATGGTGATGCGCCGCGACGAGATCGAGGCGGTGGCCGAGGTGCTGCGCCGCCACCCCCGGGTGGCGGTCGTCTGCGATGAGATTTACGAATTCCTCACCGCTCCGGGCCATGCGCACAACTGCTTCGCGGCGGTGGCTCCGGACCTGGCCGACCGCATCCTGCTGGTCAACGGCTTCGCCAAGGGCTGGGCGATGACTGGCTGGCGGGTGGGCTGGCTGGTGGGTCCGGCCCATGTGGTGGCTGCCGCGGCGGCCCTGCAGAGCCAGAGCACCAGCAATGTCTGCACCTTTGCCCAGTTCGGCGCCCTGGCGGCGATCGAGGGCTCCCGCGACTGCGTGCGGGCGATGGCCCGGCAGTTCGATGAGCGCCGTGCCCTGCTGAGCGAACGACTGCTGGCGATCGACGGCATCCGCCTGCTTCCGCCGGAGGGGGCCTTCTACGCCTTTCCCGATGTGAGCGCCTGGGGCCTCGACTCGATGACCCTCTGCAACCGCCTCCTCGAAGACGTGGGACTCGCGGTCGTTCCCGGTGTCGCCTTCGGCGACGACCGCTGCATCCGCCTGTCCTGCGCCGCCTCGGAAGCCACGATCAACGACGGCGTGGACCGCCTGGAGCGCCTGCTCACGGCGCTCTGAGAACGTGGGGGCTGCGCCGCTGCCGCCATGGCCTTGCCGATCCCCCGGAAGCTGGTGGTGCTGGGCGACAGCGGGGTCTTCGGCTGGGGGGATGCCGAGCACGGCGGCTGGTGCGAGCGCCTGCGGCGCCACTGGATGGACCTGCCCGGTGGTCCGGTGCTCTACAACCTGGGCGTGCGTGGTGACGGTCTCGAGCGGGTGGCGGCCCGGCTGCCGGCCGAGGTGGGAGCCCGCGGTGAGCTGCGGCGCCAGCGCCCCCAGGGCATCCTGCTGGCGGTCGGCCTCAACGACACCGCCCGGGTCGGTCGCGCCGACGGACGCCATCAGCTTGACCCCGACGGCTTTCTGTTCGGCCTGCAGCAGCTGCTGCCCCAGGCCCGCGCCATCGCCCCGGTGCTGGTGCTGGGGTTGACGCCGGTGCTGAGCGAGGCGATGCCCTACGCGGAGGTGCTCTGGTACGACAACGCCACAGTGACCCGCTACGAACGCCTGCTGGAGGAGGCCTGCCAGGAGGCTGACGTGCCCTTCCTGCCCCTGCTGGGCCCCCTGCTGGAGCAGAGCGACTGGGAGCACTGGCTCTGCCCGGATGGCCTGCATCTCAACAGCGACGGGCATCGCTGGATCTACGAACGGGTGCGGCAGTGGCCGGCGCTGCTGACATGGGCAGGGCTGGAGACCGCCGCAGGTCTCAGCTCGTCGTTCTGATCGGCGGGTCTGAGCAACGGGATCTGAACAACGGAGGCTGAACAACGGGATCTGAGCCACTCGATCTGAGCGGCCTGAGCCGGGAGCCCGCTTCCAGAAATCCCCCGATCGGGGGACAGAAAACCACTCCATCAGGGGACAGGAGCTGGTGCAGACCCGGACCACCGTGAAAACACGGATCTGATTCCGCACGCTTTTCCATGGATCTGAACCCCACACACCCCCAGGGCCCCCTCCAGAGCGGGACCACCCCCTTGAACATCGGCGTCACCCCGGCGAGGCCCCGAGCGTCTGAAACGGCGCTGGACTCCGCCGCCGACGCCGCCGTACCGACGGGAACCTCCCGGTGCGCCGGGCGGAGCGCCGGCCCCCGCCCCCACGGCAGGGTGAACGCCGCCGGCACGAACCGACACTCCGCAGCAGCCGAGGCCAGCAGCCCCGCTGCCGCCGCCCAGGAGAGCCCGGGCGCCGCAGCTTCAGCCGAAACCGCGCCGCTGGACAACACGAATCACAGCGCCAGCACGGATCACTGCGCCGATCGGAGTGCTGACCCCAGCGCTGACCCCAGTGCTGACCCCAGCGCTGACACCAGTGCTGACACCAGTGCTGACACCAGTGCTGATGACAGCGCGGCCGGCCAGCGACGACTGGAACGCAACCGCCGCTGGCTTCGGGACCGGGACGCCTGCCGCGATGCCGCTGAGCGCCTGGCCTGGCGCAACACCCTGGTGGCAGGGAACATGGGTCTGGTGCGCAGCATCGCCGCCCGGGAGAGCCGAGGCAGCGATCTGCCCTTCGAGGATCTGGTGCAGGTGGGCTGCCTGGGGCTGATCCGGGCCCTCGAGGCCTTCGATCCTTCCCGTGGCCACTGTCTGAGCACCTTTGCGGTGCCCTACATCCGCGGAGCGATCCGGCGGGAATACCGCGATCGCCGGGCCATGGTGCGCATTCCCCGCCCCCTCTGGGAACTGCGGCAGCGCGCCTGTCGGCTGCAAGACCAGCGGCTGCGGGCCGGGGAGCCCGAGCTGGGCTTGCAGGCGCTGGCCGAGACGCTCGGCTGCGGCCTCGAAGCGCTGGCTGAAGCCCTCGGGCTGGAGACGCACAGCCGGGTCTGGAGCCTCGATGCCCCCCGGCCGGGGGGGCAGGGAGACGGCGGCGAGGGCAGCTCCTGGCTGGAGCAACTGGCGGACCCCGCCAGCCTGGCCCGACCCGACGAGCTCGTGCGCCCGGCGGACGGGGGACTGCTGCGCTGGCTGCAACGCCGCCTTGGAAGCCTCAGCCCGGCGGAGCGGCTGCTGGTGGAGGGGCGGATCGGCCAGAACCGAACCTGGGTGGATCTCGGGCATGAGCTGGGTCTTCCCGCACGCCAAGCCCAGCGCCGCTGCCACGCCCTGCTGACCCGCCTGCGGCAGGAGGCCGAGAGCTGCCTTCAGAGCCAGGGGCTGACGGCCAGGGCCAGCAGCGCCGCCAGCAGCGTCTGAAGGCCATTCACGGTTTCGTTGCTGAGCCAGGCCAGGCGGCTCTGGAGGGTGGCGCCGATCACGCTCTCCACCAGGGTCGCCACCAGCGCCACACCGGTGACCGCGGCCCAGGCAGGCCCCCCCGCGATCAGCCCCAGAGCCGCCATCACCAGGGCCATCAGACCGCCACCCACGGCACTGGCGGCCGTGCCCTCGAGGCTGATGGCTCCCTCCGTGCCGGCCGGCACCGGGCGCAGGCTGGTGATCAGCACGGTGTGGCGCCCCCAGCGCTTGCCGATCTCACTGCCCCAGGTGTCGGCCAGCTTGGCGGCGAAGCTGCTGGCGAAGGCCAGCTGCAGGGGCCCCTGCCAGGCGAGCGGAGCCCGACAGGCCAGCAGGGCCAACAAGGCCCCCACCAGAGCCGAACCCCACACGTTCGCCGGCCCGCGCCTGCCGCCCCGGGCCTCGGCCAGGCCGGCAGCCTGCTTGCGCCGCCATCCGAGACGGGTCACCAGGGAGCCCAGGGCCAGATAGGCCACGACCGCCAGCCAGGCGCGCCAGCCCAGGCTTCCCCAGAGCAGCGTGCCCAGAACACCGGCATGAACCCAGCCCGACGGGGTGAGCAGCGGCGCCCGCTGGGCGGCGCCGATCAGCAGCGCATTCAGGAGCAGGGCCGTACCCCAGTGGGCGAGATCCTGCGGAGGGGGCGCGATCATCGACCCGGCCAGCATGTGTTGCACAGATCTAAGCGGGGGCACGCCGAACGGCGACGCCGACGGATAATCGCTGGACCTCCAAGCCAAGCGGCGCCATGGTGTTCAAGCGTGGGTTCTTCCTGGATCTCAGCAACGGCGAGGCCCAGCAGGCTCCTGTCACCGTGGCCCCGGTGAAAGCCGCTCCCGAGGCGACCAAGGCCAAGGCCCAACCCAAGGCCGCTGCTCCCGCCGCTCCCGCAACCGCGGTGAGCGCCGCGCCTGCGGATCCCGCCACCCAGTCCGCTGAGACCCCGGCCTCGGACGTCGGCAGCAGCGGCCCTTCCCTGACCACCGCCGAAGCCATCGCCGCCGAACTGGCCGCCGCCCAGGCCAGCCGGCCGGCCCCCAGTGCGGTCACCTTCGCGCCCGACTGTGTCACCGCCGGCGGTGCCCTCAACCGCCGCCGCCGGAGCGGAGGCGCCGATCTGGCCGGCTTCAGGGAGATGGCGCGGGGAATGATGGGGAACTGAGGTTCCGCCAGCTCACCAGATCCGCCAGCCCGGCCAGCGCCGCTGTAGAGGTGCGCAGAATCGACGGCCCCAGGCTCACGGGTTGCCAGCCGGCGGCAAGCGCCGTCGCCTCCTCCGCCGGGCTCCAGCCCCCCTCGGGTCCGATCGCCACGCACAGGTCCGGCGCCCCCGGGTGGGGAAACTCCCGTAACAGAGCAGCGAGCAGCGGCAACCCCGAGCGGCGCGTGGTGGCCAGCAGCCCCAGGCAGGGCTTGGTGGTCGCATCAACCGGATCATCGATCGCGCCAGCGCTGATGCCGCCCGGCCAGGTGCCGTCAGCGGGGGGAGCGGCGGCCCAGCCCGGGCCCCCCAGAAAGGCCTGGGCCGCCACCGGCTCGCGCAGCTCGGGCGCCCACAGCCGCTCGCACTGCTCCACCGCCTCGGTGACGATCGTGCGCCAACGGGCCACAGGCCAGCGACCGGCGACCACGCAGCGCTCCGCCTGGAGCGGCTGCAGCTGATCGACGCCCAGCTCAGTGGCCATCCGCCAGACCAGCTCCGGCTCCCGCCTGGGCACCGCCAGGGCCAGTTGGAGGCGTGGGCTGGCCGGCGGCTGGCGCTGCAGGGGGCTGGCGGCGGGCTGCTCGAGCTCCAGCCGCGACGGCTCCACCAGGCGGGCCGTCCACAGACCGCCGCAACCATCAACCAGCGCCACCCGCTCGCCTGAGCGCGTGCGCAGCACCCGGCCCAGATAGTGGGCCTCCGCTGGCTCGAGGACCAGGCTGACCCCGGCGGCGGCCAGGCGCTCCGGGGCGATCAGCAGGCGCCGCAGTTCCCGTGCCATCGGTCGGGCCTCAGCCGGCGCCGTCGAACAGAGCTTCGGGATCCTCCTCCACCGGCCAGTCGTCGTTGACGCCACCAACCACCAGTTCAGCCAGCTCCACCACATCGCGATCGAGCTGGCGCAGGGCGTTGATCAGCACATCCAGGCCCAGGGCGTCACTGGTCCCCAGGTCCAGCCAGCAGCGCCCCCAGTCCCCCTGGTACTCGAAGGCGGCCATGTTGTGCATCAGCGCCGGCATCGCCCGCTCCGCCTCCTCGGCGTCGTAGGCCAGCCAGCTGAGATCGGCGCCGGCGTCGTGGGCCTGCAGGTTTTCGGCGTTGAATCCCCCGAGCTTGCCCAGCACGAACCAGCTGTCGAACACCCCCTCCACGTAGTCCCGCTCCCCCTGGCCGGGGGGGTGAGCGAAGCGCAGCCAGATCCAGCAGCTGAACGGATCGACCTCGCGGAAACGGACCTCCATGGCGGGCAGAGGGGGCATCGGACAGACCAGCCCATCCAACAACGCCGCCGTCGACCCCGCACCCTGCATGCTGGGGGCATGCTCGACATCCGATGCTCGACATCCAGGGTCTCCGCTACCACCCCGCCACCGCCCCTGCCCCCGTGCTCGACGGCCTGGATCTCCGCCTGGAGGCGGGGGCGCCGGTGCTGGTGGCCGGCCGCAGCGGCAGCGGCAAGACCACCCTGCTGGAACTGATCTGCGGTCTGGCGAGCCCAGACGGTGGCCGCATCCTCTGGAATGGCGAAACCCTCGACGCCCGCGCCCGTCGCTGGCTCTGCGGCCTGGTGTTCCAGTTCCCCGAACGCCATTTCCTTGGGCTCACCCTGGGGCAGGAACTGCGACTGGGCCAGCGGCGCCTGGGTCAGGAGCGGATGCAGGCGGTGCTCGACCGGGTGGGCCTTGGTGGCGTCAGCTGGCAGCACCCCCCCGAGCAGCTCAGCGGCGGGCAGCAGCGACGCCTTTCCCTGGCGGTGCAGCTGCTGCGCGATCCGCGGGTACTGCTGCTGGATGAACCGACCGCCGGCCTCGACTGGACCGTGCGCGAGGAGATCCTGCAGCTGCTCGATGACCTGGCCAGGGAGCGGGCCGTGCTGGTGGTGAGCCACGAGCCGGAGCTGTTCCAGGGGCGGGTCGCCCAGGCCTGGCGGCTGCAGGGCGGGCGCCTCGAGCGGCAGGAGGCCCTCCGTACGATGCCTCCACACGCGAACGGGTGATGGCGGATCGGCTGCTGCGGGCCACGGCAGCGCAGGGAGGAATCCGGATGGTGGCGCTCACCACCACCGTGACCAGCCGCTACGCCCGGCGGCGGCACAATCTCTCCTTCCTGACCACCGTCCTGCTGGGGCGGGCGATGACCGCTGGACTGCTGCTGGCGAGCTCGATGAAGGTCGCCCATGGACGGGTCAACCTGCGCATCCAGTCCGATGGTCCCCTGCGCGGCCTGATGGTGGATGCCGGCCGCGATGGCACGGTGCGCGGCTACGTCGGCAATCCGGAGCTGGAACTCGACCTGGTGGACGATGGAACCGGCGGGGCGATGTTCGATTTCCGCAGGGCCACCGGCACCGGGTACCTGCACGTGGTGCGGGACATCGGCGAGGGCGAACCGTTCAGCAGCACCGTGGAACTGGTGAGCGGCGGGATCGGCGACGACGTGGCCTCCTACCTGCTCCACTCCGAGCAGACCCCCTCGGCGGTGTTTGTGGGGGAACGGATTGACAGCAACGGGGTGCGCTGCGCCGGCGGTGTGCTGGTGCAGGTGCTGCCACGGGCAGCGCGGGAGCCGGCGCTCGTGGCGCTGCTGGAGGAGCGCTGCCGCGAGATCCGGGGCTTCAGCGAGCGCCTGGAGGCCCATGCCGACAACCTGCAGGGTCTGCTGGAGGCGATCTTCCCGGATCTCGATCCGGTGCCACTGGAGGATGCCGAGGCCAGTCAGGAGGTGCAGTTCCACTGCCCCTGCAGCCGGAAGCGCAGCGTCAACGCCCTCAAGCTGCTGGGCCGCGATGAACTCAGCGACATCCTGCGCGAAGACGGCCACGCAGAACTGACCTGCCACTTCTGCAGTGAGGTGTACCGCGTGGAAGCCGAGGAGCTGCGGGAGCTGATCGACGAGCTGGCCGTGGCCTGAGATCGGCTGGCCGTGGCCTGAGATCGGCTGGCCGTGGCCTGAGATCGGCTGGCCGTGGCCCGAGACCGCCTGGCCGTGGCCTGAAGTCGGTTCGGGCTCGGCTCAGCCGATCAGCAAAGCCCCGATCAGCAGCAACAGCAGGGCAGGCAGGCTCTGAAGCGTGAGGGTGGGCAACGACAGGGACGCCCCCACGAGCCCCGCCAGCACCGATCCAAGCAACAGCCCCAGGCTCAGCAGGGCAAAGCTCCAGCCGACCGCCTGCAGGAAGCGGCCGTTGCGGCGCTGGAGGGTGGTCAGGGTGACGCCGGTGGCCAGGGCGAGCAGCAGTTCCGGCGGTGCCGTGGGCACAACCAGCAACAGCACGGCCAGGATCCCGTCGGCCACGAGCGGGAACCAGAGGAGGGGTCCGGAGGCGAGAGCCAGCCTGGGCAGGGACGGCGCGGCCACCGGCAGGCGGGCACCGGGGAGCTGGGGGAGGGGTGGACGGGACGGCAGGGCGGGCCGCACGGAGGGCTGGGGGGCCTGCTCGCGCTGAGACGCGGTACGGGCGGCGCTGCTGACACGCCCCTGCTGCCGCTCCTTGAGGCGCTCCATCAGAACAGCGTCGTAGGCGGCCTCAACCCTGGAGCGGGCGATCGCATCGTCTCCAACCTCCTCAAGGCGGGCCTGGCGGGCGGCCTGAACGGCATCAAAGGAGGCATCGGCCTCAACCCCGAGTCGGCCGTAGGGGTCGGGGGAGCCGGAGTCCTGGGGGGTGGAATCCACGGGCTGGTCGGAGACCGGATAGTTGATCAAAAGCGTAGGCAGTCAGGCTCAGAACAGCGGGTCACTGCGGCGATATCCACCCTCCAGCTGCAGGCGACGACGGCAGGCTTCGGCTTCCTCGGCCCGCAGACGCTGGCGGCGCTTGAGCAGGGGCATCTGGGGAGGGAGATGGCTGCCTTCACGAATCTCCACGAGGTGGGCACCGGAGCCCCCGGGGGCGGGCAGAAAGCTCACGTAATCGCTACCCCCGTCACTGCGGGGACGCACCAGCCAGAAAGGGGAAGGCATCGCGTCGGTCGCCGGCGGCGTTGTGACGAATTATTGCTTGATTCTGGTCGACCGGAGCGCCGGCCGTGGGGATTCCGCGAAAGAGGAGCATGCGCGCACGCCGGACGCCGGCAGTCTGCCGGGTGTCGAGGGCCGGGCAGCTCAGAGGGCGATCGGCTCCACGCCGCTGACCACCGGCGCCACCGCACTGAGGGCCAGATCGGGATGATCCTCCTGCAGCTGCCGCAGATTCCAGTCGTTGCGGAAGAGGAGCACCGGACGGTCCCAGCAATCGCGGACCGTGCGGCAGTTGAAGATCCGCCCCACCCGCTCCAGGGCTGGCCAGCCGCCGCTGACCCAGCGAGCGACGCTGAACTCCATGGGCTCGAGCCGGGTCTTGACGCCGTATTCGTTCTCGAGGCGGTACTGCACCACCTCCAGCTGCAGCTGACCCACCGCCGCCAGGATCGGATCCCGCCGGCTGGGATCGGTGTCGTAGAGCACCTGCACCGCCCCCTCCTCCCGCAGTTCGTTCACCCCCTTGCGGAAGCTCTTGAAGGCCGAGGGGTTGGGGTTGCGCAGCCAGGCGAAGATCTCCGGAGTGAAACAGGGGATCCCCTCGTACTCCACCCTCGGACCCACATAGAGCGTGTCACCGATGGCGAACATGCCCGGGTTGTTGAGACCGATCACATCGCCGGGATAGGCGTCTTCGACCACCTCCCGATCCTGGCCGAACAGCTTCTGGGGCCGGGAGAGTCGGATGCTGCGGCCGGTGCGGGCATGGGTCACGGTCATGTCCTTCTCGAAGCGGCCGCTGCAGACCCGCACGAACGCCACCCGGTCGCGATGGCGGGGATCCATGTTGGCCTGGAGTTTGAACACGAAGCCGCTGAATCCGGCGCGCAGCGGATCGACAGGGCCGTCGCTCGAGCTGCGGGCGGTGGGCCGCTGGGCCAGCTCGAGGAAGGCATCGAGGAAAGGACGCACGCCGAAATTGGTCATCGCCGAACCGAAGAACACCGGGCTCAGCTCGCCGGCATGCACCAGCTCCAGATCCAGCTCGGCGCCGGCCCCCTCCAGCAGCTCCAGCTCCTCAAGGGCGGCCTCCAGCAGTTCGGGCTCGACCCGTTCGCTGGCCTTGGCCTCCTCGATGCTGAGCGTCAGCTCCTCCGACTGTCGTCCCCGCTCCGCCCGCTGGAAGAGCACGACGTCGCGGCTGCGGCGATCGATGACCCCGCGGAACCGGTCACCGCTGCCGATCGGCCAGTTCACCGGCCAGCAGGCCAGGCCCAGCTCCTGCTCGATCTCATCGAGCAGCTCCAGGGGTTCGCGCCCGGGCCGATCCATCTTGTTGATGAAGGTGAAGATCGGGATGCGGCGCATCCGACACACCTCGAACAGCTTGCGGGTCTGCGGCTCGAGCCCCTTGGCCGCGTCCTCGAGCATCACCGCGTTGTCGGCGGCAGCCAGGGTGCGGTAGGTGTCCTCGGAAAAGTCCTGGTGGCCCGGCGTGTCGAGCAGGTTGATCGTGCTGCCGGAATAGTCGAACTGGAGCACCGTCGAGGTGATCGAGATGCCGCGCTGCTTCTCCAGCTCCATCCAGTCGGAGGTGACCTTGCGCTGCTCGCCCTTGGCCTTCACCGCCCCGGCCTGCTGAATCGCGCCGCCGTACAGCAGCAGCTTCTCGGTGAGCGTCGTCTTGCCGGCGTCGGGGTGGGAGATGATCGCGAAATTGCGGCGCCGCTGCACCGCTCCGGCCAGGGCGGCGTCCGCGGCTGCGCCGGCGCTGTCGGGCCCGGCGGAGCTGGAGGCTGTGGAGATCATCCAGCCAGCCTGCCAGGCGACCCGACGGCGGAGCAGTGGCGCTCCAGCAGGGCCAGGCCGAGGGACAGGTCCGCCTGATGGATCAAGGCCTCCCGCTCCACCGCCTGCACCGCCGGCGACCGCCGGTAGAGGGGATGGTTGAGCAGCTGTCGCTGGGCCGGAGCGGGACTGCCGCCGAGATCGAGCGGGCGCGGCTGGGCGCGCAGGCCACCCGCCCGGCAGCTCTGGGCCACATGGATCGCCTCGTGGTTGAGGACCAGGGAGAACAGGCGCGTTCCCCGGTCCGGCAGATCGGGCTGGAGGCTGAGGCGCAGGCGGTTGGGGGTCCACTGGCCGCCGGCCTGGGGACTGATCAGGGGCTCGAAGATCACCGTGATCCCGAGGCTGCGGAGCCGGGCCAGCAGACGGGCGATCACCCGGCGCTCGCGCTCCCAGGAGGGCGGGTGGCGCAGCATCGCCTCCAGCTCGCCGGGGGCGGGCGGTGGATCACCGGCCAGCCGACGCTGTGTGACCAGAACCCGTCCATCCGGCAGACGACGGGCCACAGGGAGCCACTGGCGATCGCCCTGCGCCAGGCGGGCGAACAGCGTGGGCAGGGCCGAGAGTTCCAGGGATCTCCCCCCGGGGGATGGCGGACGGCTGAGCGGAGCGAGCCGGCGCCCGGTCTCGCCGGGCGGCGGCGGCAGCGACGCCAGAGCGGCCGAACCGGCGGGCCAGGCGAGCGGCAGCAGCAGGGCGGCAGCGCCCCACAACCGCACCAGGGCGGTCGGGCTGGCGACGGGCATCAGGGAGCGGGAGGGAACGCCCCGGTCATCCTGACGAGGGCGGACGCCGGCGGCGCGCCCAACCAGGATGGGGGCAGTGGTGGACCGCATCGGCATGCTTCCCTCGCGTCAGGCCCGCGCCTCCCGGCAGGCCCGTCAGGCCCGCCGCCGCACCAGACCGCTGGCCCGCTGGGTGGCCTCCCGGCAGCACTCCTCGCGGGACACCACCTTCCGGGTTCCTGGCACGCCGGTGTTCGTGGGCGAGCGCAAACGGGAGCGCGCCATCCTGCATCTGTTCGACTTTGACAGCACCCACCTGCATGAGCTGGAGGATGCCGATCTGCACGACTGCACCCGCCATCTGCCCAGTCCGACGGTGACCTGGGTGAACGTCAGCGGTGTGCATGATGTCGGGCTGATCGAGGCCCTGGGTGCAAGCTTCGCCTTGCATCCGATGACACGCGAAGACATCGCCAACACATCGCAGCGGCCGAAGTGGGAGGAGTTTCCGGGATACGGATTCATGGCCCTGAAGATGCTGGAGGTGGATGAGGCCGCCCAGCAGGTGAAGATCGAACACGTGAGCCTGATCCTCGGTCCGAACTGGGTGCTGTCGTTCCTGGAGGATGCCGGCGATGTATTTGAAAGCGTGCGTGAGCGCATCCGAGCCAACATGGGCCGGGTGCGCAACCTCGGCGCCGACTACCTGGCCTTCTGCCTGCTCGATGCGGTGGTCGATCACTATTTCCTGGCAGTGGAGCGGATCGGCGATCGGATTGAGCTCTTTGACGAGCATGTGCTCAATGAGCCGGATCAGACCGACGTGCAGGAGATCCACCGCTTCAAACGCGGCCTTCTGGCGCTGCGCCGGGCCGTCTGGCCGATGCGGGAAGTGGTGGGGGCGGTCGCCAAGAGCGGCTCCGATCTGATCGGCGAAGACAGCCGCGTGTTCTGGCGCGATCTCTACGATCACACCGTTCAGGTGATCGACATGGTGGAAACATCACGCGACACTCTGGCCAGCCTGCATGACACCTATCTCTCCAGCCTGAGCAACCGGATGAACGAGGTGATGAAGACCCTCACGATCATCTCCACAATCTTCATCCCCCTGACCTTCATCGCCGGCATCTACGGCATGAATTTTCAGCACATGCCCGAACTTGCCTGGAAGGCCGGTTACTACGTGGTCTGGGCGATCATGGTCGCCATCACTGTGCTGCTGGTGCTGTGGTTCCGTCGGAGGGGCTGGCTGTGATCCGCCCCCACACCTCCAGATAGCGGTCCTCAAGCGGCACCACCTGCCAACCGGCCAGTCCAGCGTCCTGCAATTGCTGCTGCACCTCCTCCAGCCGGAACGCGGCGAGCAGGGAGGCTCGGTAGTCGCGGCGCAGGATGTCCGGGGCGTCTGCAGCATGCCGGGCCACCAGGGCCTCCACCGCCGCCGGGGAGTCGGGCCGGCGCAGATCGCGCACCACCACCACGGCCCCTGGGGCGGCCAGGCTGCGGACGGCCCGCCAGAACACGGCGGGATCATGCAGATGGTGGAGCACCGAGTTACTGACCACCGCCCCAAAGCCACCGGCCAGGGGCGGGCGGCCCAGGGCGGGATCGGCAAGGTCACATCGCAGGAAGCGCAACCGCTGCGGCGCCCCAGCGGCGGCGAGCCGCTGCTGCTCGGCAAGGGCCACCATCGCCTCGGCGCCGTCGATGCCCAGAACGGAAGCGGCCGGGCGGGCGGCGGCGATCCGGAAGCTGATGTTGCCCGGTCCGCAACCCAGATCCACCACCCGGCAGGCGGGATCGGGCAGCAGGCCCAGAACTCGATCGGTGAAGTCCTGGTCGCTGCTGCCGAAATCGGCGGCGGCGTAGGCCGTCACCTGCTCTGGGTCGGCCATCAGCTCAGGCTCGGGAATGCGATCCATGCCGGCAACCGGTGTGATCAGCCGCCCAGGGGCTGGAGGGTGGCGAGGCGATCCAGGATGGAGCGGTCCCGCTCCAGGCAGGGGCGGTCGAACAGCCAGCCCTGAAACAGGCTGCAACCTTCGTCCCGCAAGGCAGCCCACTGGGCTTCGGTTTCGACGCCCTCGGCCACCACCTGCAGATCCAGGGAGCGGCCGAGGTCGAGAATCGCCCGCACGATGGCGGCATCCTGGGGCTGATGCAGAAACCGGCGCACAAATCCCTGATCGATCTTGACCTCACGAACCGGCAGATAGCGCAGATAGGAGAAGGATGAATAGCCCGTCCCAAAGTCGTCGAGTGAGAATTCAATCTGATACTGCATCAGCTCATTCATGCGCTCGCCAGCCAGAACCAGATCATTGAGGACTGAGTCTTCGGTGATTTCAAAACGCAGGCGGCGACCGCTCACGCCCGAGCCCTCAAGCAAACGGACGACCATATCCACGAAATCGGGACGCAAAAACTCAGGCGTGCTGAAGTTGATGGAGACACGAAAGTCCTCCGGCAGACCCCTGGCTTCCCAGAGCGGCAGATCAGCAATCACCCGCCGCATCATCAGATCACCCAGCGAATGAATCAGGCCCGAGTCCTGGGCGACAGGGATGAACTCGGCCGGCGGATAGACCGGCTGTCCATTGGCACCGACCCAACGGATCAGGGCTTCACATCCCACAGGGACGCGCTGGTTGTTGACCTGCAGCTGGTAGGCAGGATCAAAGGAGTCCGTTCTGAGGCCCTCGCGAATCCTGGCCTCCAGCTGGGAGCGTTTGTCGACACGCAGCTGCAGTTCCTCCTGGAACAGGCGGTATTTGTTCCGGCCTGCGGCCTTGGCTTCATAGAGGGCCAGATCGGCCTGCTGCATCAGCTTTTCAAAGGAGGTCAAGCGAGTTGTGGGCAGGGCGATGCCAAGACTGATGCCCTGGTGGATCGTTGCGCAGGCCAGCTTGATCGGCTCAGCGATGGTGTCGATGATTTTCTGGGCCAGGCGCAGCGTGATGGCCTCGCAGGCCTCGGCGTCACCCCTGAGATTGCTCACCAGAATCACGAATTCATCACCACCGAGGCGGGCCACCATGTCGGAGCGGCGCAGGCATCCCTGGAGGCGCTGGGCAACGACACACAGCAGCTCGTCGCCCGCCGCGTGGCCGTGGCTGTCGTTGAGAGTCTTGAAATGATCCAGATCCAGCATCATCATCGAGAAGCCAAGGCCACTGGTCTCACGCAGGCGGATCACCTCCTGCATCCGCTGCTGCAGCATGCGGCGGTTGGGCAGATCCGTGAGGGAGTCGTAGAAGGCGAGGCGATGCACCTGCGCCTCATAACGTTTGCGCTCGGACAGATCCTGCATCGAACCTGAAAACCGCTGCGGCGTGCCATCACTGCGGCGAATGACCGTGCCGCGGATCAACACCGGCAGGTACTGGCCGTCCCTGCAGCGCAGGCGCAGTTCGGCTTCGAGGATGTCGTTGCGGCGGCCGATCACCTGGTCCAACAACCACTCGAACCGCTGGGCATCCTGGGGATGGATCCGCTCACGCCAGAACCGTCCATCCGTCTGGTGAGCGGTGGCCGGCTCACCGAGCATCTCCAACCAGCGGGCGGAGAGAAAGCACTCTCCGCTGATCAGATCGAGATCCCACCAGCCATCGTTCGCGCCCTTGAGCACCGCGGAGAGGCGTTCCTCCGACTGCTGCAGCAACGCGATCTGGCGGTCGATCAGCTGACGATCGGCACAGCGGTCCAGATGGGCCGCCAACTTCTCGGCCAGCAGGCTCAGCACCTGCAGACTCTCCTCCCACACCGGCTCGGCCATGCCGGCAAGGGCCTGGCAGTTGGCGGCCAGCAGCAACCCCCGGCAGGTCCCGTTGCGTCCGACGCAGCGGCAGGCCAGGGGATCGACCAGGGCCGGTCCGCTCAGCAGCCCGACCTGCTCCCTGGTGAGGGGCGTGGCCTTGCGGCTGCGGCCCTCGGGCAGCATCGCCAACAGGCCGTGACCGGCGGTTTCCCAGGCGCTGACCGGCAGGCGCATGCCGCAGGAGGCGAAGCGGGAGGCCCCTGGGAGCACGTCGCACTCCAGCCAGATGGCGCCGATGGCGACATCGAGGATGTCGACGATGGCCTCGGCGAAGGTCTCGAGCACGGCCTGGGGTTCCAGGTCCGTCAGCAGGGCATCGGAGAAGCGGTTGAGCCGCATCAGCTGGCTGATCTGGCGATCGCGCTGGGTGCGGACCTCGATCAGCTCCTGCTGCAGCCGGTTGTAATCACTGGCCTGAAACCGCCGCTCGCTCTCCAGGGACTCCCGCTGCTCCATGGGCCTCACGCCCTGGCCTGGGGCACCCGGTAGAGGGCGGCCAGGGCCGTGGTGTAGTTGTGGTAAACATTACGCCCCCCCAAGCGGGCGTATTCGCCGAAGCCGTACATGCCGAACCAGGCCGGCGGCCTGCCGGCTGTGGAGAACGGCTCCTGCATGCGGTGCACCAGTTCATCCTTCATCACCCGGTTGAAGAGACGCCGTCCGCGGGCCAGGCAGTCGGCGTGGAACACCGCCACCGGAGTCAGACCGGGCCGGCGGCCGGTCAGATCGGCCAGCATCCGGTCCATGTCATTGAAGATCCGCTCCTCGTCGCGGACCGTGAGCGAGAGCATGGTGCCCACCGGACAGGTGGTGGCGTAGATGATCTCGTTGGCTTCGGTGTGGTGGGTGACAACCCGCAGGATGTGGGAGTTGCCATATTCCCGGGCGAGTTCCGGTGACAGGGCTTCCGCCAGTGCACCGATCGGAATGGTGTCGCCCTCGCTGGCCTCGGCGGGCAGGCCCAGCCACTCCAGGTAGGCGGGCCAGGCCGGTGCTCCATCGAGTTCGATGATGCGGTTGCCGTCGGAGGCGGTGACCTGACGGGGAACACCGGTGGCCACGAAGCCGTGGGTGGCGCTGGTCTCCACCACCAGGGTGGGGTCCCAGATCCCCACAGCGAAGGCAGCGTGCTGGAAGATGCGGCCATCGATGGCCTGGAAGGTGGCCAGGCCCTGCATCTGGTCGGAGGAGGTGGCTCCGAAGATCACCACCTCAGGTCCCAGCACCGATTCGAGGCCGGCGATCAGCTGGTCGTTGGCGATGTCGATCCCGGAGGCGAGCAGGTACACCATCCGCACCGGCTGCGGAGCCGCCAGCAGTCCCTGGGCCAGCTCCACCCCCTTGGCGAAGGAGGTGGGTCCGAACAGATCGTCCACGTGGGCGATCTGGAGTCCCTCACCCCGGATCCCCATCAGCACGATGTCGTGGATCGACTCACCGGGGCCTTCCGGCCCGACGACCCCGGCGCAGGAACAGGCCAGCACCCGGGCTCGGGGGCACTGCTCCTGCACCACCGCCGACAGATCGGCCAGGTCATGGCCGACGGTGGCATTCAGGAGCACCAGATCGCAGTCCGGCGTGGCGGTTCCGTAGGCGGTTTCCAGCAGTTCCAGCACGGCCCGCTTCGGGTTGACGGCGCGGATGTTGGCGGCTTGGAACTCCAGCATCGGAGGAGAAGCTGCGCGCTGCAGCAGGTCGGGGTTCAACGCTAGACGGCTTGGCCGATGCCTTCCAGGCCCCAGGCTCTGGACCATCCCTGGTGGTGCAATGCGGCGGCTGCCACCAGGGGTGGTGGCAGTGGCGAGCGGCAGCGGTTAGGTTTGGCCCCTGTAGCGCGATGGCCGTGACCCTCACCCCCACCCGGATCAGCAGTGGCGAGGACCTCGGCGGTCAACGTGCCGCTGCGGCCCCGCAGGCGGGCGGCGGCTCCCATGACTTTCCGGCCACCGCCCCGGCGGCCAATCCCGTCTTCTACCGCACCTATTCCCGCCGCACCCCCGGCGGTCGGGAGAGCTGGCAGGAGGTCAGCGCCCGCAACCTGGAGGGACTGCGCCGCCTCGGCAAGCTCAACGCCGCCGAGGTGGAGCTGCTGAGCCGCATGCAGAGCGAGCAGAAGGCCCTGCCCTCGGGTCGCTGGCTCTGGATCGGCGGCACCGACTGGATCGATCAACCCGAGAATTTCTCCGGCGCCTACAACTGCACGTCCACCAACCTGGTGGACTGGGAAGCCTTCGCCCTGATGATGGATCTGGCGATGATGGGCTGCGGCACCGGCGCCATCATCGAGCCGCGTCTGATCGAGCGCCTGCCAGCCGTGCGCAACATCCTCCAGGTGGAGGTGATCAGCGACATCGGCGCCACCCCGGCCGGGCAGCGTCAGCAGCACACCACCCACAGCCGTGACGGCCAGCGGGTGGCGGTCAAGGTGGGTGACACCCGCCGCGGCTGGGTCGACAGCTACCGGCTGCTGCTGGAACTGGCCAGCGATCCGAGCTTCGACGGCCCGGTCACGATTTCTGTGGACCTGGCCGACGTGCGGCCGGTGGGCGAGACCCTGCGGGGCTTCGGCGGCATGGCCAACCCCGTCAAGCTGCGCGATCTCTACGGCCGCGTCGCCCAGATCCTGAACAAGGCCCAGGGCCGTCAGCTGACCTCCGTCGAGTGCTGCCTCCTGATCGATGAGGCGGCGGTGACGATCGTGGCCGGCAACATCCGCCGCAGCGCCGGCATGCGCCAGTTCGCCGCCGACGACCTGGCCGCCGCCGGGGCCAAGGACAACCTGTGGCAGCAGGACGCGCAGGGCAACTGGCGCATCGACCCCGAGCGCGACGCCCTGCGCATGGCCAACCACACCCGCGTGTTCCACACCCGCCCCTCCCACGCCACGGTGCTCGAGGCCGTGCGCAAGCAGTTCCAGAGCGGCGAGGGGGCGATCCAGTTCGCGCCCGAGGCCATCGCCCGCTCCAACGCCGATCTGCTGACCACTCCCGAGCTGCGCGAGGAGTTCGTGGGCATCTACTGCGACCAGGGACGCCAGGAGGCCGGTCGCTGGCTGCAGCTCCACCACCCCGGCATCGAAGCCGACGAACTGGAGCACCGCCTCGGCCGCTACGGCCTCAACCCCTGCGGCGAGATCCTGGGCGCCGATTTCCACTGCAACCTCGCCGAGATTCACCTCAACCGGATCGATCCCAAGGACACCGTGGCCCAGGAGGAGGCCTTCCGGGCCGGCGGCCTGGCAGTGGCCTGCCTGCTCAACCACCGCTTCGAGGTGGAGCGCTACCGCCAGAGCCGGGCCTGGGACCCGATCGTGGGTGTCAGCTTCACCGGCCTGTTCGATTTCTTCGTGCACGCCTTCGGCACCCCCTGGCTGCAGTGGTGGGAGGCCGGCCGTCCCGACAGCGAGGAGGGCCGCTCCTTCCGCCAGCAGGAGGCCCGCTTCCTGAGCCGCTGGAAGGAGATCGTCAACGAAGCCGTGTGGGACTACTGCGATCGCCACGGCATCCGGCGCCCCAACCGCTGCACCACCGTGCAGCCCGCCGGCACCAAGAGCCTGCTCACCGGCGCCAGCCCCGGCTGGCATCCGCCCAAGGCCCAGCGCTTCATCCGCCGCATCACCTTCCGCAAGAACGATCCGGTGGCCCTGGCCTGTATGGATTACGGCTACACCGTGGTCCCCTCCCAGTCCGACAAGGACGAGCAGGGGCGCCTGCTGGATGATCCCTTCGATCCCCGCTGCACCGAGTGGCTGGTGGAGATCCCCACCGAAGTGAGCTGGGCCAATGTGCCCGGCGCCGACCGGGTCGAGATCAACACCTTCTCAGCCCTGGCCCAGTTCGACTTCTACATGCAGGTGCAGAAGCACTACACGGCCCACAACACCTCCGCCACAATCGAATTCCGCGAGCACGAGATCGAAGCGCTGGCTGAAGCCATCCACCGGGCGATCGACAACGGTGAGGGCTACATCTCCGCGGCTCTGCTGGCCCGCTTCGACGCGAACGCCACCTTCCCGCGGCTGCCGTTCGAACCGATCGACCAGGCCACCTTCCAACGCCTGTCAGCCGAGGTGGAAAGCCGCCGGCGGATCGCCGACTTCTTCGAAGCCCTGCGCCGCCACGACGGCGGCGAGCTGATGGAGGCGGGCCCGGCTGGCTGCGACAGCGACAAGTGCCTGCTGCCCCTGGCCAAGCCCACCGACTGAACCTGGGCCAGCATGGGGGCACTGCAAGGACGCCGATGTCCACGCGCATCAAGATTGCCCTGGGCATGCTGGTGTTCCTGCCCCTGGCCCTGGCCGCCGAAGCCCTGAGCTGGGGGGAGGCGGCCGTATTCGCCTTCTCCGGGCTGGCGATCATCCCGCTGGCGATCTGGCTCAGCACCGCCACCGAGGAACTCTCGATCACCCTCGGTCCCTCGATCGGGGCCCTGCTCAACGCCCTGTTCGGTAACGCCACCGAGCTGATCATCGCCCTGGTCGCCCTGCGGGCGGGCCTGGTGGAGATCGTCAAGGCCAGCATCACCGGCACGCTGATGGCGAACCTGCTGCTGGCCCTGGGCCTGTCGATGCTGGCCGGCGGGATCGGCCGGCGCGAGCAGACCTTTCAGCCTGTGGTGGCCCGGGTGAACGGATCGGCGATGACCCTGGCGGTGCTGGCGATCCTGCTGCCGAGCCTCGCCGCCCTCAGCGATGGCGGCGCCGGCGGCGAAGCGGTGATCGGCAGTGCCCGCGAATCGTTCTCGGTGTTCGTGGCCTGGGTGTTGCTGCTGGTGTACGGGCTCACCCTGGTGTTCTCGCTGCGCACCCACCGCACCCTCTATGAGGTGGCGGAGGTTGATCTGGAGGAGACGCTGAGCGAAGGAGGGGAGCATCGCCCGCCATTGCTGCCCTGGCTGGCGGTGCTGCTGGGCGCCACCGCCGGCATCGCCGTGGCCTCCGAACTGTTCGTGGGGGTGGTTGAACAGGTGACCGACGGGATCGGTCTCTCGCCCCTGTTCACCGGGGTGGTGCTGCTGCCGCTGCTCGGTGGTGCGGCCGAATACCTCACCGCCGTGACGATGGCCCGCAAGAACAAGATGGACCTGGCGGTGTCGGTGGCCATGGGCTCCACCCTGCTCGTGGCCCTGCTGGTGGTGCCGCTCTTGGTGCTGGTCGGACCGCTGCTGGGCCATCCCCTCGACCTCAGTTTCCAGGTCTATGAACTGGTGGCCGTGGGTACCGCCGTGGTGGTCAGCAACCTGGTCACGCTGGATGGCCGCTCCGACTGGCTGGAGGGGGTGCTGCTGCTGGCGGCGTATGTGATCCTGGCGGCGGGCTTCTACTTCCAGGGGGGGGCTGCGGGATGAGCCGCCACGAGCCGCCCTCCGGCGACAGGGCCGCGGAGCTGGAGCCACTGGGTCCGGAGCCCGGGCCTGATTCGATGGACAACGCCGGTGGCCTGCTCACGGGCAGTGACGGGCAGATCCCCCCCTTTCGAGCCAGCGGGACCTGGAGCCGGTTGAACCGCTCGGTCTCGCTGCAGCTGCTGCTGGGGGTGGCTCTCACCCTGGGCGGGCTGGTGGCCCGGGCGCCATGGCTGACGGTGCCGGCGGGGGCCGTGACCCTGACCCTGGCCCTGCGCCAGCTGCTGCCCCCGCTGTGGCGTCAGCTGAGCCAGCGCATCGATGACGCCCCCACCGCGAGGGTGCTGGCAGTGGTGGGCGTGATGGTGGCGGCGATCGCGATCCCCGTGGCCCTGGGTTGGTGGGACCCCCTGCTCGAGCTCTACCGCACCGCCAACTGGGAGGCGATCGGCGCCCTGGGGGAAGGGGTGATCGGAGCCCTGGGCCAGATCCTGGTGGCGCTCGTGGCCCTGGCGATCGCCTGGCGGCAGGTGATGGTTGATCAGCGCCTGACCGGCCAGCAGAACCGGATCACCCAGGCCCAGACGATCGACAGCTTCATCCACGGCATCTCCGAGATGATCATCGATGAGCAGGGGCTGCTGGAGGACTGGCCTCTGGAGCGGATGCTGGCGGAGGGACGCCTGGCGGCCGTGCTCAGCAGCATCGACCGCGAAGGCAAGGCGCGGGTGCTGCGCTTTCTGTCCCACGCCCGTCTGCTGACCCCGCTGATGCGCGATCAGCGCCTGGGCCGGGCGATTCTCGATGGCAGCGGCAACTATGAAGTCGATCGCTTCGGAGGAGTGCCGGTGATCCGGCTGCACAGCATCCTGCGGGGGGTCGACCTCTCGGGCACCGACCTGCGCGGCATCGATTTCAACGCCGCCGATCTGCGCAGCTGCGATCTGTCGCACTGTGACCTGCGCGACGTCAACCTCGCGGGAAGCCTTCTGGCCGGGGCCAACCTCGAAGGCGCCACGCTCGACGGCGCCAGGCTGTTCTATGGCCGCGCGCACACCGCCAGCCCCCGAGGCGACACCCCACCCGATCCCGGCAGCGGTGCCGGCACCGGGGCGATCGTGGAAAACGCCAACCTCAACGGTGTGCGGGGTCTCGATCCCCAGACCCATCACTATCTGGCGGCCTGGAGCGGCGCTCGCTCGCGCCAGACGCTGCCGGGGGGCACCCGAGGCGTTCCCAACCAGCTGGAGCAGCCGGGTAGCCATGGCTGAGCAGCGACGCGCCGCCGGCCATAAGATCGAGGCGATCACCCGGCCGGCCGGGCTGATCGCTGGAGAGGTGGTCGAGTGGTTGATGGCTCCGGTCTTGAAAACCGGCGACCCGCAAGGGTCCGTGGGTTCGAATCCCACCCTCTCCGTTCTCTCAAAACCCAGTCCTGCACTGGATTCTCAGCCAAGTCCCCCAAGCCCTGCAAGGGCTCTGCGAAACGCCCCGCTAGGCACACCAGTTAGGCAACAAGGGACCGGTTCAGCCACGATTAGGCAAATCGCTAGGCAAATCCGGTGCCTGCCTCCGACCCCTGGCTCAGCCGCCAGAACGAAGCCCTGAAGCTGCGGGGACTGGCTGTGAGCCTGGAACTCGCTGGGTCCCGCGTCCGGCTGCGGGCCTCGATGCCCCCCAAGCCAGCCGATCCTCCTGGTTCACCTTGGAGACAGCAGAGGATCTCGACCGGTCTGGAATACCCGGCTCGCGCCAGCGAGGCCGTAGAGCTCGCCGAGACCCTGGGCCGCTCGCTGGAGCGCAGCCGCCTTGGCCTCGAGACCTTCGACTGGGCCCCCTGGGACCTGATGGGAAGGCAGAGGCGCCAGGTCGCTGCAAGCGCCCGATCTGTTGATGCCATCTCTGGCTCCGCAGCTCTCAGCCTGACCCGGAAGTGGTGGGAAGCCAGGGGACGACGTGGACGCTCAGCCGAGGATTCCTGGGAGGTTGATTTCCGCCAGCCGCTGTCCCCCCTCAGGGACATTCAGGATCTGCAGCCCTCCCACCTCGTTGCCTTGGTGGATGCCTGCGTTCCAAGCAGCCGCACCCGCCTCAGGGCAGGCCGGGCGGCTGCATCCATGGCCCAGGCCCTCGGCTGGAGCCCTGAGCTGGTCACGGATCTGCGCCAGCGAGGCAAGGGCTATTCGGCCCGTCAGGCATCGCCACGGTCCCTGCCCACCGAACGTGAGATCGAGGCACTGATCGACGAGCTTCCGCCCGTCTGGCAGTGGCCCGTGGGCGTCGTCGCGACCTACGGCTGCAGACCCCACGAGGCTCTGCTGCATGCGGAGGTGCTCCCGTCAGGGCTGGTGCGTATTGCGGACGGCAAGACGGGAGCCCGTCAGTCCCTGGCGATGCCGGCCGAATGGCTAAAGCGCTGGGAGCTCAGCGACAAGCGCTTGCCTCCGACCATGAAGGAAGAGCGCGGCCACCGGGCGGCAGGCATGGCGATGGGGCGGATGTTCCGAAGGGTCAACGCCGGCATGGTTCCTTACGACCTGCGTCACGCCTGGGCCGTGCGCGCCATTCACAACCCCCGGATCTCGCCCTCGTTGGCCGCCAAGTCGATGGGGCACAGCCTGGCAGTGCACAGCAGCGTCTATCAGCGCTGGTTCGATGCCCACGAGATGGAATCTCTGCAGGCGGAACTTAGCGCAGTGTCTTGAGATAGCGCTCGACGTTGACCAGATAGGAATGGCGCTTCCCCGATGGCGAGGACACCTGCCGGAAACAGTCGGGCGGAAAGCTGCCGCGCAGGATTCGATTCTTGAGTGCTCTCGGCGACGGGAAATGCAGGAGCGGAGCAGCCTCTTTCAGGGGCAGCCAGGGGCTGCTCTTCTGTTGGGCAGGTTGGCCCTGTGCCGTGAGCAGCTTGAGCTGAGCGGACAGCTGGGACAGCTGTGCCGTCAGCTCGGCGACCACGGATTCAACGGTGGCGACGTTCCGATCCATCACCTGTCTGATGAGCTTGGGTTTTCGGACTGTTTCGATGCGGTGGCGCTGCCTATGGATGTGTTCATCGGGTCAACGGCGAATGAATGGTCTGGGTGTCGAGGAGAGCAGCGAGGCCTGGCTGCGACGTCGATGGCAGCGGCCGCTGCGGGGATGGCCCCGCCACCAGGAGCAACAGGGTGAGGCCCTGGAGCAGCAGCAACGTCCACAGCAGAGGCCGCAGCCTTTCTGGTTCAGCGGGGCGGGATGAGCGCTGCTCTCTCGTCACCGGGTACGGGCGGGGGAAGGCGGGCAGCCGGAGTTCGCGGTGATGGCGAGTCATCAGAAGGGAACCTCCTCGGCGCTGATCGGGCCGCTGCTCGTCCAGGTCGGCGCCGGTGTTGCTCCCGGTGTGCCGGCGCCGGCGGGGGCGCCCCAACCGGCTGTGGTCGGTGGGCGCCCGGTTCCCTTGGCCGGGCCTGCTGGCTGCGCCGCAGTGCTGCTGGCGCTTGGGCCACCTGTGGGGGAAGCGCCGGAGGTGGCTCCCTCGGTCTGCGGCATGGCGTTCTTGCTGCCCAGCAGGGCCAGCCGCTCGGCCTTCACCAACGGCTTGCTGCGCACCTCGCCGGTGTTGCGGTCGGTCCACTGCTCGCTGGTCATCCGGCCGACGATGCCGACCAGCGAGCCCTTGCGGACGTAGTCGGCCGCCACCTGGGCCTGCTTGCCCCAGATCTCGATGTTGAACCAGTCCGGCGGTTCATCCCGCCCCGGCTTGTTCACTGCCAGGGTGAAATGCGCCACGACGGTGCCGCTCTCAAAGAAGCGGATCTCGGGGTCACGGCCGGCATGGCCGACCAGGGTGATCGCGTTGAGGCTCATGGCTGGGACTCCGCAGAGGGATGAACGCCCTGCTGAGCCGCCAGCAGGGAGGGGAGATTGATCAGGGGATGGGTGCGCAGCAGCTCATGGATCGCGCCGCTCCAGGTGAGGTTGTGCTGCTGGGCGTAGGCCCGCAGCCGCAAGTAGGTGTCGGTGTGCAGGGCGACCGCCTTCTTGTGACGACCCAGCGGCTGCCGCAGCGGCCGGGGCCGGTGAACAGAGGTGTCCATCAGCTCGCCCTCCGGCTGGTGTCGTTCTGGGGCGGAAGGCCTGGTGGCAGCAGCTCCTGCGCATGACGCCAGAGGCCTCGCACCAGAGCCACCCGTTCCGCCAGCCGGATCAGCTGCAGCTGCGAGCGCACGCCGCGGGCCAGCTCGAACACCCCCCGATCCCGCTCCTGTTCCGCCGTCTGCAGCGCCGCTTCAAGGGAACCGATGGCGCTGAGCATGTGACTGCGGAACGTCATGGCGTTGCCTCCACTGCCGCTTCGGTGACGGCCTGCAGCTCGTTGCGGCGGCGATCGATCACCGCCCACAGCCGCTCGGCACCTTCTTCGTTGATGCGGCCACTGGCCAGAAGGGCGTTGACGCGGGCCTTGGCGCCATCGAGGGCCTGGAGCGAGGCGATCCTCGGGATCTCCTGCAGCCCGGATTGCACGACCTCCGCGGCGCTGGGTTGTCTGTCGCCGTGATCCGTTGGCTCCAGCGGTTCGGGCTCAGCCGTGACGGCGACGGCTTCCGCAACGGGCGTCGCCATCTGAGCCTCGTCACGGCTGGGCGTGCTGGATGGCGAGGACCCTGTCGGGAACAGCTCCTGGTTGGCCTCCAGCTGAGGGGTCTCCTGCGTGAACGGCCCGGACTCCGATCCGTCGCCCCCTGCCGTCACCGGTTCCGATGGCTGCAGAACCGGGTCAGCTACGGATGTCACGGGTTCATCCGCTGCGGCGACGGTGCGGCGACCACGGGGGGTGCCGCGACGCGTCCGTGTGGCGGGTTGAGCCTCCGACTCGGTTGGTGATGCAGGGATCGGGCTCTGCGCCTCGTCAGTTGCCGTCTCGAGCGGTGGCGATAGGACAGGAGCGCTTGTCGTCGCTGGCACCTGCGGGATCGATTCACTGCCAGAGGCGGGTCCCGGTGTCGCTCCCTCCTCGGCTGCTGCCTGCATTGGCCGGATCGGTTGAGGAACAGCTCCGCCGGCTCCGGTGCCTTTGGCGAGCGGCACCTCTCGCACCGTGACCGTCTGGACCGCCGCCGCCGGGGAGGTGGCATCGAGCGCCTCCTCCTGGGTGGTGAGGCCCAGGCTCATCTCCGGGCAATACACCCGCACCCAGAACGACGCCGCCCGGTAGCGCAGCATCTGGCCGGTCATCGTCTGCCACTTGCTGGTCTCGTTGCCGTGGCGGTCCTTGCGGCTCCACCAGCCCTCGCGCTTGGCCATCGCCACGCTCACCTTCTCGCCCTTGAGCGTTTCGCCGCTGCTCCGGTCAGAGGCCTCCGCGTAGCACCAGCTCGGGTTCTCCTCGTCGTCGAAGTGGAACCGGAGCGGTGTGAACCGGCCCGAGGCATTGACCGTGGCGATCAGGAACGAGCTCGACCAGCTCGGCCGCCCATGGATCGGCGTCATGTTCTGCATCACCACCAGGGGCGAGAGCCCCATGCGGCCGGCGATCTCCAGTGCGATCAGGGAGTTGGCCAGGCCCTGCTGGCCGCGGTACTCCGTCGGGACCATGGTGCTGGAGCAGAGGCACTGGGCCATCCGCTGCGCCGCCTCAAAGGCTGCGATGCCGGAGAAAACGCCGGCGCTGATCTCGCTGCCGCTGGAGCGGACCAGCGCACCAGCACTGCTGGCCTGATGTGGTGCTGAGGCTGTGCCCGGAGGCGATGTGGTGTCGGTTGGGCTCATGGGTGAACGGGGATTGGGTGAATGACGGGGGGACTGGACCAGCTCGACGGGCAAGGCCCGGCCTGTGAGGCGGTGCCCTCAGAACAGGGCCAGAGCCTCCATGACAGCTGCCTCGCTCTCGGCAGAGCGAGAGCCATTGGAGACAGGACGAAACGGCTGGCGGCCATGACTCGGCCACACGCCGCTCGCCTGGCACTCGGCGATCCGCCGGAAGGCCTCCTCGCGGCGCTCCAGGCCGATCGCCAGATCCTGCGCATCGAGGATCAGCAGGCTGCAATCGAATGGCTCCTCCCACTCGAACGCGATCACACCCACCTCCACAGGCGCGCTGCCGCTGCGGTGCTCATGGCCCAGGGCCAGGTGGGCCAGCTGCAGGTCGTAGGCCAGATCCTTCGCCTGCCAGTAGAAGCGGCGGGGCACAGCACTGCGGGTCTTCTTGAGATCGAACAGCCGTCCGTCGCTGGTGACCACATCAGGCAGGCACCGGCAGGGCCTCCCTTCCTCGTCATCCCAGAAGTGCGGCTGCTGGCTGACTGCTGGATCCATCGCGGCCAGCACCTCGCCGATGACCGGATCGGCGTGCAGGGCATCGCGGATGCGTTGGGCCTGCTCGACCATGTCGTGGCTGACCGGCGTCAGGCCCGCGGCCTCGGCTTCGGCGCAGTTGGCGACGCCGATCTTGGTGTTGCGGGCGATCGTGGCGTAGGCCGCAAACCGCCCCTTGATCTCAAAGGGCGGCGTCAGCAGGGCATCGACCAGATCGCCCTTGACCATCTCGGGCGAGGGGACGAACGCCGGCGCGCCAGGGCGGAAGCGATGCCACCAGGCCGCCATCGTGCCGGTGACGGCGGCCTTGAGCACGGTGGGGGACCAGGCGGGATGCCGGTGATAAGTGGCGAGTGTCATCGTTGATACCATCTTTAAGGATTCAGGAGCCCGAGAACGAGTAGAGACGCCTCGATCGGGCTGGCGCAGTACCCCGAATCGAGCGAGCCGCCCTCGGCATGCAGCAGCGTTGCCAGGTACTGGCCCTGCAGCGAGCGGCTGATACTGATCGCCAGGCCGCACTCCTGCAGGGAAAGCGGTTGCAGTGGCGTGGCTTTGAGCCATTGGCCCTGCCAGCGGCTCAGCGATCGGGTGAGCGCCGATTGACGCCAGAAGTGATCCTCAAGGGACGGCGCCTTCGGCGCGCCCGCGGTTGTGGTGCACATGACCGGAAATCAGCGCCCGCGGAAAGGAGTGCTGGGGGGCGCTGTTTCCAAGTTACCCACTGATGCACCTCTCGCGAGAAAGGAAGATGCCCTATGGGCAACGCGCATCGAATCAGCGCCGACGCCTGCCGCTGGCCGCCATCTGAGATGTGAGGCTCTGCTGCCAGCGCCGCAGCAACTCCTCTGCGATCGCCAGATCGGAATCGGCCAGCACCTCCTCCTGCAGCAGCGCCCCCTCGATCGCCATCTGCTGCTCGGTGCTCAGCTCCGGATCCAGGCTCAGCAGCTGCACCATCGCCGTGATCGGCCGCAGCTTGTGCTGCTCCACCAACGAGCTGAACAGGCTGCGCAGCTGGCTGCTCTGCTCGGCCAGATCGGGCTCCTGCTCCTTGGGCCAGAGGGCTTCTGGTCCTTGAAGATTGCCGATGTAGCAGGCGAACCAGTCCTCCGGACCCCAGGGCGTCCCGTCGGGCTTGCGGATCGGCTGGCCGGCGTTGACCCGTTCGCGCAGCAGCTCATCACGGATGGCGCCGCGCTTCTTGTTGGCGAGCGCCTGGTTGAGCAAGGCCAGCTGCAGGAAGGTGCTGGGCTGCGCCTGTTTGACCTGGGCGTTCTCCAGATTCGCCCACTGGCCGCTGGAGACCCGGAAACCCGGGGGAATGATGTCCGGGCAGGCCTTGGCCCAGTCCTGGGGCGTGGTGATCACCCAGCCGTTGCTCTTGCGCCAGTTGCGCAGGAAGCGGCCGAACGTCAGGCGGGCCTGTTCGAGTTGGTGATGCAGGTCCTGCATGGTTTCCCGAGAGGCTCAGTGATTCATCCTCACTCGCGAGAGGGTGAAAACGACGGCAAGGAGCCGTTTCCGTAGCCAAACCGCATCGTTGCCGTTTGGAAACCGCATCGATGCGACGCCAGCGCGACGTCAGTCCCAGTCTCGCCCTGTTTGCGGGTGTGACAAGCGCGGTTCCACTGAAGTCCATCGGATTCCGGTGGACATCCACGGGCGTCCCGAGCCGTCTCAGACCGTCTGAGTCGGCATGAACACTGGGGAGTTGTGGCCTGTCGCGAGCGCAGAGCCGCAGGAACCGCATGGCTGCGCGTGCTCATGGATCGTCACGTTCAGCCCAGCAGCAGGATCTGCCGCGCCTCCTCCACCGAGCGGGCCACACCGGCCAGGCCGCCGCGGCTGCGGATCACCTCCAGGAACTGGCGCTGCTCCGCCGTGGGCCGGCCGCCAGCGGCCTTGATCTCCAGCGCGCAGAACACCGCCAGCTCAAGGCCCAGGTGCTGCTCCTCGATTCGCAGCTGGCGCAGGCCGATCAGATCGCTGCTGCCCTTGCACAACCCATAGGTCACCAGCCGGCCGCGCTCATCACGCAGGGCACCGACGTTGTTGCGCCACAGCCGCACCGGGCCCACCCCCAGCTCCAGGCGGATCTGCTGCTGGATCGCCTGCTCGCTCATGCCACCCGGCTCCAATGGCCCTTCGTCTGGCGGGCGGCGAGCACGTGCCGGGCCCAGCCGCGCGGGTTTTTCATGCCGCGGCGCTGGCCCAGGGCGATCAGCTCCTCCATCGAATGGGCCTCACCCTGCTCCTGCTTGCGGCGCACCTTCAGCTGCTCCTGGCTGATCTCCTGCAGCGAGCCCGCGACCACCGCCGGCTTCTTGCGCTGCGGCCGGAACAGGTGGCCGCATTCCGGGCAGGCGCTCACTCGCCGGGTGGTGGTGCAGAAGCACTGGGGGCAGACCTTGATGGCAGCCGCCGCCTGGCGCTCGCGCCGCTGGCTGCCCTGCAGCGTCCAGTGCCGCTCCTCAAGGTGATGACCGAGGCGCTCCAGGTTGCCGACGTGATCGAGGATCACCGCCTCCTTGCCGGCCTGGGGCCGCAGGCAGCGACCGATCATCTGCAGGTGCAGGGCTTCGCTTTGGGTGGGGCGCAGCAGGATGCAGCCCCCTACTGACGGCACATCCACCCCCTCGCCGATCAGCGAGCAGGAGGTGAGCACCTGCAGGGCGCCGCTGCCCAGCTCCTCCAGCAGCTGCCGGCGCGTGCTGCTGTCCTGGCTGCCGTCGATGCTCGCCGCCCTGATCCCCCGCTCGTTGAACGCCTCGGCAACCGCCTGGGCATGAGCGATCGAGCAGCAGAAGGCGATCGCCGTGCGGCCGCTCAGGTGGCGCTCGTAATGGCTGACCGCATCGCCCAGGATGCGGCTGCCGCCCAGGGCACCGGCGGCCTGGCGCAGATCGAAATCCCCCATCCGCCGCCGCAGGCCCTGGGCCGAGAAGCCGATCGGCGGGGTATAGACCCGGGCCGGGGCCAGGTAGCCGTTGTCTGTCAGCCAGGCCGGCGTGGGGCCGAGGACCAGCTCGGAGTACCAGGCGCCGAGGGGCCGGCCGTCGCTGCGGCAGGGCGTTGCCGTGACACCGAGCACCCTGGCGCTGTTGAAATACTCCAGTGTCTTCGCCCAGGTGCCGGCGCTGGTGTGGTGGCAATTGTGTACCAGCAGTCCAGCGGCAAAGTAATTGTGGTGCCGCTCAACTTCGATGTTGTACACATAATCTCCCTCACGCATCCCGGTAAATTCGCCTCGACCTGCTGGTTCGTAAACCTCAACACGAGCCACCCGATCGAAGCCAGGAACTCCTCCTTCTTCCGGTCCAGCTCCTGGCGCTTGATCGCGCAATGAGATCGGCCATCCACCTCGATACCGATCTGCAGCTCCGGATGACCGATGTCCAGCTTGTAGCAAGTCGGGTAGCCACTGCCGCGCGGCATCGCTGTCCGCACGACCACTTCCATCGGCCAATTCAGCGCGTACGCCAAGCGTTGCTGTTGCCTGCTGGGCCCGCGGCCATTGCCACCGCGAATCCGTGGCTGATGGTTGTTGCGCCGCAGAGTTACGCTCACCTTTGCCCGAGATCCAGGGTGTCGCATCGGGTTGCGCTCCCGCATGCGCACCGAGGCGTGCTCCCGGTTGGTCCGTGCCATCCGCAGCGATCGCTGCTGGCTCAAGGAGGCGCCTGAGCAGACGCGGTTGCAGTAGATGCGGCCACTGGCCTTTAACTGATCGCGCTTGACCTTGCTGATAAGTGCTACCGCAGTCCCGCACCAATGGCACGGCGCAGAGTGCATCACCAGGGCGGAGGATGCCGGCAGGGATGTAGCCATGCTCAACCGTAAAGAAGGGATGGGCGAGGGTGGTTTCGATGCATCGGCCCGCGGTTGTTGTCACGCGCACCATCAGGCGGGGCATCGGATTGCAGAACACCCGAGCGACGCGTTCGCTGGCGATCCGACCGCTTCTGTGGTCAAAGCAGCGGACGCTGTCGCCGACGCGTAGCGATTCGATCGGCCTGCCGTCAACCGACGTTCCGGCTGGGAAGCACTCATCCACTACCAGCAGCTGGAAGTGCTCCGGTGAGAGCATGTGCAGCCGGCGGGCCAGGGTGGCGACGGAGGCCACCTGCACCGGCGCCCGCAGGTTCATGGAGCGGCCGGCGGCGATCAGGCCGTGCTCAACGCCCAATGCCGCCAGGGAGCGGGAGGCCTGCTCCAGCAGCTCGACCCGGTGCACCAGCACCGCAATCCGATTGCCGCGTGCTGCCGCCTGCTGGGCGATGTGGCTGAACACCACGGTCTTGCCGCCGCCGGTGGGCAGCACGAACAGCACGGATCGGTGCCCGGCCATGAAGGCCAACCGCACCCGCTCGACGGCGTCGTGCTGGTAGGGGCGCAGGGAGAAGACCACGGCTGACAGCTCCTGCTCGGCATTGTAGCTCTCGGGAGCGCGAGAGCTACGCTCCGATCAGTCGCTCTCTCCCCATGAAGCGCGTCCAGCTCCAGCTCCCGGATTCCGTCGTCGCCTGGGTCGATGCCCAGGCCGATGGCATGGAAAGTCGTGCCGCCTATCTGCGCCGCACGATCGTCGCCCTGATGAAGACCGATCTGCAGCGGCGGGCCATCGCCCAGCGCCAGATGGCCTCACAAGCACCAGCGCCGACGCAGCCCCTGCCGCAGGCCCAATTCCAAGCCGTTCACCCCGCCAGCAACGAGCCATGGGCCTCCCTGTGACGCAGATCGCCGAGGGCCACTGGCCCCGGCTGCTGATCGAGCTCGCTGGCCTGGCCCCCGAGCAGCTGCAGAACCGACATCAGCCCTGCCCCGCCTGCGGCGGCACCGATCGTTACCGCTGGGACCGCGATGACGGCCCCGGCGGCTGGTACTGCAACCAGTGCGGCGGCAAGGACCACACCGGTGGCGGCGGTGACGGCATGGACCTGCTGCTGCGCCTCACAGGCTGGGAGTTCGCTGAGGCGGCAAGGCGCATCGAGGCCCATCTGGGTCTTCCGGGTTCCCAGAACGGCCATCGGCGTCACGGCGCTCCCTTGCTCCGGATCCCGCGGCCGCCACTACGACCTGGTGGTTCAGGCAGCGGCAACGGTCATGGGACTCCCCCCAGGGCATCGGCACCTGGGACGGCCATGGCCAGGACCACGCCCCCGACCCCGACCCCGGCCAAACGGGCGGCGCGCATTCCCGACGTGCCGCCGCCGGATGCCCTGCCCCCGGGGCTGGGCCGCGCTGTGGGCCAGTGGTGCTACCGCAATGCCGAGGGGCGGCCGCTGTTCTGGATCCAGCGCCTCGAGACCAGCAGCGGCGGCAAGCGACGCAAGGTGTTCGTGCACCGCACCTGGCTGGACGGGCGCTGGCATTTCCCCTCGCGCCGCGATGCCTTCAGTTCCGAGTGGCCGGCACCGCGGCCCCTCTACCGCCTGCCGGAGCTGCAGCAGCGGCCCTTGTCACCGGTGCTGGTGGTGGAGGGCGAGAAGACCGCTGATGCGGCGGCCGTGCTGTTGCCTGATCACGTGGTCGTGAGCTGGTGCAACGGCAGCCGCGCCCTCCACACCGCCGACTGGCAGCCCCTGGCAGGCCGGCGCGTCACCCTCTGGCCCGACGCCGATGCCGCCGGCCGCAGCGCCATGGCCGCCCTCTCGGGGTTGCTGTTGCCGATGGTCGATTCCCTCTTCGTGGTGCTGCCAACAGAGCCGACCGCAGATCCCGATGGGTCCGAGTTCCCTGCACTCCCCGAGGGGTGGGATCTAGCGGATGCGGACTGGACGCCTCAGCAGACCCTCGCGTTTCTGGAGGCCCACAGCCGGCCGGTGCAGCAGGAGGAGCCGAACCCTCTGCTGCCCTCTCCCGAGAGCGCAGCAGAGACCACCGCTGAGGGCTCTGAGTGGTCTGCTGCGGGCCCTGAGGCAGCCACTGCCGCTGCACCCTGGCGACGGCCCTGCCGGAGCCCTGCCGGGGGCGCAGGCAGGGGCCGCCAGCAGCGGCGCCCGGCGCGACCAGGCCATCGGCCTGCACAGATCCAGACGGCTGTGGCCGGCAAGTCCACCACTTCTGGCCGAGAGCCCTTCTCTTGCCTGGGCTACGACAGCGACGGCTACTACTACCAGCCCTCCTCCACGGGTCAGGTGCTGCGCCTGGCCGCCTCCTCCCACGGCGGCATGAACCTCTGCCGCCTGGCGCCGGTCGCCTACTGGGAGGCCCTCTTCCCCTCCCGCACCGGCGTCAACTGGACGGCCGCCGCCTCTGATCTGTTCTCCCGACAGGCCGCGGTGGGGATGTTCGATCCCGATCGCCTGCGTGGGCGCGGCACCTGGTGGGACCGCGGCCGCTGCGTCCTCCACCTCGGCGATCGCCTGGTTGTCGACGGCATGACCCAGGCCATCACCGACCCGCTGGAGAGCGCCTTCCGCTACCAGCGCGGTGCCGCCCTGATCGGCCCGGGTGAGGCCACACCGCTCAGCGATGAGGAGGCCTTGACGGTGCTCACCATGGCCGATCGCTTCTGGTGGGATGTGCCCGCTTCTGCCCTGCTCATGGCCGGCTGGCTTGCGCTGGCTCCGATCTGCGGCGCCCTGCGCTGGCGGCCCCATATCTGGCTCACCGCGGCGGCCGGCTCCGGAAAGACCACCTTGCTGGAGCGCTTTGTCGGCGTTCTGCTCGGCGACATGAGCCTGCAAGTGGTGGGCAGCAGCACTGAGGCCGGCATTCGCCAGTCGCTGCGCAGCGATGCACTGCCCGTCGTGCTCGATGAGGCCGAGTGCAACGAGAAGCTCGACCAGCAGCGCATCCAGGCAATCCTCGCCCTCACCCGCGTGGCGAGCTCCGAATCACACGCCTCCACCGTCAAGGGTTCCCCCGGCGGTGAGGTGGCGCGCTTTCAGGTGCGCTCGATGTTTCTGCTTGCCTCGATTGCCATCGGCCTCAAGCAGGGGGCAGATCGCCGCCGCTTTGCGCAGCTCACCCTGCGCAATCCCGCCGAGATGCCCCAGCAGGAGCGCGATGCCCACTGGCAAGCGCTGGACCGGGACCTCGATGCACTGATCACGCCCGCCTACGCGGAGCGGCTGCTGGCCCGCACCATCTCCTTGATCCCGGTGATCCGCCAGGCGGTGCAGGTGTTCAGCCGCGTCGCGACGCAGCACTTCGACTCCCAGTCCCTCGGTGATCAGTACGGCACCCTGCTGGCTGGCGCCTGGAGCCTGCAATCGTCTGCCGTGCCGACTCAGGAGCAGGCGCAGTCGCTGATCGATGGCACCGACTGGAGCAGCTACCGCCAGGCCACCGAACTGGCCGATGAACGGCGCTGCCTCAATCGCATCCTGCAGCACCAGTTGCGGGTGGAAACCGAGGACCGGGTGCTGACCCGCACCGTGCTGGAGCTGGTGGAGATCGCGGCCGCCACAGTGCATTCCCCGATCGAGCTGATCAATCCCAAAGAGGCCGCCAATGTGCTCAACCGGCATGGCCTACGTGTGCGGGGGCAGGAGCTGCTGATCAGCAACTGCGCCGAGGGCCTCGCCCGCATCCTTGAGGAGACGGCCTGGGGCAACAGCTGGGCGACGATCTTGCTGCGGCTCCCCGGGGCATGCCGTTGCGGACCTGTGCATTTCAGCGGCATCGGCTCCACCCGTGCTGTCGGGCTGCCCCTGGGGACCCTGGAGGCGGGGGAGCGGTAGGCACTTGCCGTCCTGCCAGAGGCTGTAAGGGCGAAACCCTGATTTCGCAAGGGATCTGTCGCTCTTACAGCCAGACAGGGCTCCCGAGATCCCTCTATAGACACATAGGGACTCCTGAAAAAGCCAGATCGACTGCAGCGCAACTTGTTTCAGCGATCGAAACCCGATAAACTGGCCGCGTACAGAGCAATTGACGATTGCTACAA
>Ga0315902_10000364_pt1 | contig 77116 bp, 69 predicted proteins | sample LakEriMetagenome_9_FD_203523 | JGI IMG/M metagenome (GOLD analysis project Ga0315902, IMG submission 203523) | Freshwater fungal communities from buoy surface, Lake Erie, Ohio, United States - Buoy 12 MA117 | ecosystem: Environmental > Aquatic > Freshwater > Lake > Lake biofilm | place: USA... | reverse complement strand
AGAACACTGCCTTAGAAAAGCTAAGACAAGTGTGAAGAAAACCCTAAATGGCGTTGATTTGGAAGAGGAAAATCCAAAAGTGGTGGGCGATACATGGATCGAACATGTGACCCCTGCAGTGTGAAAACTCCTACATTTCACCACTTTCCCTTTTAAAAACAACAACTTAGCTGTTTTACAAGGGATCAAAGTAGTATAGTTGTAGTATACCCATATAACTACAAAGTGATATTTTAAAATCTACTTAGTGACGTTAGGTGTAAACCAGTGTCATTTCTTTTTACGGTGCGACTTTTTTAAGCAGCTGTCGAGCTTCCATTGTGGCCCAGCAATGGCTAAATGTATATAGAGTTTTCGCTCGAACTGCCTCAATGTATATGAAGTTTCGCGTCGAAGACCGGCAATGTATATGGAGTTTTGGTTCGCACTGGCCAATGTATATAAAGTTTTGTTGGCGACCATTGAGCACCCTCTTCCACTAAGTGGGGCGCCGCACGATGGCGTCTGGATTCTGCGCAGCTGATAGCAAGCGTCATTTCTTTTTACGCTGCAACTTTTTCAAGCTGCAACTTTTGATCTGACCATCTGCAAAGCTATCGCTCAAAGTGTATGAAGTTTGGGATTTGAACCTCGCCAGACCCTCCACTTTGCAAACAATCAAATACGAACGACCTTTTTTTTAAGCTGGGCAGAAACGCATGAGTTCGGTTTTTGAAATGACTGCAATGCAGCGATAGCGGACATTGGCGCCTTCGAATCGAATGACACCGATTGGCAAAAACTGACAGCCGTATAAGCCGATTTGATGGTCTGGTCATGACCACAAAAATGGCACCCCATCACCAGGGGCACAACGCAAAGTTTCGGATGAACCGACACCTCACGGCATGACCCAGCAAGTGTTAATCCCTGTAGAAAGAAAATTTTCAGACCACACCGGAAGGGATGGCCGATCGGACTCGATGATTTTTCTGAGCCTAGGTTTTTGGCAGGGTCGCTGATTCGGACATGATCACAGATGTAGTTTAGCAAAAGCGTCCCAAGCCAACCCACTGGAGAATAGTGGCCCATAGGAAGGTTCGATAAAGCAACCGAATCAAGGCGGTCTATGACTATTTGGCCGATGCTTTACCTCGTTCGATCTGAAGCCGCTCGTTCACCCAATCCACCATTCGTTCAAAAATGCTGGCTTTACGTCAGAAGCTTTCCGTACATTCAATCTTTGTCGGCATGCGCTTGCGCACGCGAGCCATCCCGACAGTTGATCAACTCAGTGACTTGTAAAGGCATTTCATGAATTTTTTTCGCTCTTTTTCAACTTTGGCGGCATCGTCTTTGATGATCGGCATGGCTGGGACATCCTGGGCCCAGACTGAGCCAAGAGGCTTCTATGCGACGGTCTATGCTCAAACTAGCAACCTCGGTTCGACTACCTTTAATGAAATAGGTAATGCAGGCTTCGGCACTGGGTTAAAGGCCAGCTTTGGGACAGGATTGGGTCTGGGCGGCGATATCGGCTTTCGATACGGCAATGGCTGGGCATCGGAGCTTGAATGGAACTGGCGCCGTCATAACCTCAAGTCGCTCAATCGCGGCGGAACTACGCTCGCATCCAGTGGCGACTTTGCTTCTAACATCATATTTGCCAACGGTCTTAGGCGCTTTATTGGCCCAACTGGCAGTTGGACACCCTACGTAGGTGCAGGTCTGGGCTGGGTTCAGGAGATCGATTTCGATATTCCTTCTGGCGGTACAGAGCGCGCATGGTCCAAGAGTGGAAAAGTCGCCCTACAACTGATCGGTGGAACTGAGATCCCGCTGGGGGATACTTGGAGGCTGACCGCTGACGTTCGCGTATTGCGAATTGGCAACGTGGAGTTGTTAGCAGAAGAAGGGGTCACAGGTCGGCTGACACAGCCGCGCTACAACCCTGTTTCTGTTCAAGTGGGATTACGACGGTTATTTTGACCTTCGCGAGCTTGAAGGCTCTTAGAAGCGGTTGGCATTTCTTGGTACCGCGCTCGGTCACCAAATCGCGCTACCGCATCTGCTTTTCGGCGTCGGCTGATGGGCACTTCGCGGCCATCGCTCAACTCACAAATAGCAGCTTCACCACGACGTCCTACGGTCCGCACATGCCGGGCATGCACCCACCATGAGCGATGAACCCGCATCCCGGCACTGCCTTCTTCGTCTTCCACTTCTTGCAAACTGCCCAGCACCAGCGCTGTGCCGCGGGTGGTCCAGACACGCAAGTATTGAAGCTCGGACTTAACGGCAATCACATCGTCACCCAGCTCTGTGGGTAACGCTGTGCGCCAATGACGAACGCTCACCTCAACGACTTTGGGTTCTTGCGAGAGGGCTATCAGCTGTTCATCGACTGAACTATTGATGTTTTGAACCAATGGTGGCAACAATCCCTGCAAGCGAGGCCAAGAGATCAACGCCCATGACGCAATGATCGGACCTGAAATTTCGAGCCATTCATCGAGCAGCACAGTCCAACCAAATGTTTGCTCAAAGCTGTGGAGTTCATCGGTGTCAATCGTTTCAGAAAATCCCATAACTTGCTGCATAAATCCCTCACCGATCAGCCAGTAGATCGGCGCCAGCACGACAGAACCACATAAGCCACTCATCGCAACGAGCGACCACAAGGGCATTCGGCCCTTCGAATCGACTCTGCTTATCAGGTACAACATCGTCTGAAGAATGGCCAAGCCGACTCCAATTTGGAGTGCCCAGAAAAGCGCCATCCATAGCCAAGGGGCCATGAAACCAGCGTCTGGTGTCAAAGCCATTACTAAAGCCCAGAGAGCCAATCCGGTACCCCCCAAGTAACGGGCAATGGTCACGCTGTTGGCTGTATCAACTGATGTTTGCATGTCGTGACTCTAACCACTCATTGATGAATTCCAAGATTTTGCAAGCGGAATAAAGGAGAATTCGCACGCGTCGGGGGGTGCATGTGGTGTTACCAAAATCTCAAGTCACTTTTCATTGCGCAGTCTGACTCTGCTGCTCGAACTCGTGACTGCAGATTTTGGGAGTGACTGCAATACACCGGCTACCACCAGTAGGTAGAAGTTCTGCAATGTCCGCTTCCAGCCTGAAGGGATCACTTGATTGGAATGTGATGTCATTCCTTGTCTACTCTTGCGGCGCAATAGTCAATAAGGGACCATGTTGGATTGAGCCGCGCCGTTGATGCACTGACCGATTGCCACCGAACTTGCTGCGCATCTTGCAGTGACATGTCGTCTAAGTGACCATACCGACGAAGCAGCATGGTCTGATCTCGATGACCCAGTATTTGCGAAGCCACCCCAACACCCACGCCATTCCTCAACAGCGATGCTGCGACCCAATGTCGGATGTCATGCACTCGCAGATCTGGACGCCGCAACATGCCCGTCATATTGCTCCACTTCTTTCGATAGCAAATGGGCGTGATGCCATTGCGGCCAGCGAAGATCAATCGATCAACAGATCCGACAACTAATGCTGGTTTCAAACGTTTGGCCAGCGCCATGGTTTCAGGCGTGAAAAAAAGTGTTCGCGAATCACCGTTCTTGGTTCTGGGGACGATGACCTTTCCGCCTGAGATATCCAGGTCTTGCCATGATCTATGCAGCAACTCACTCTTGCGTGCGCCCGAGTCAACCAACATCCAAACGAACAAGGTGAACAAACGGTCCTTGCCCATTTTTGCGGCCAGTCGCAAAGACAAAATATCCTGCTCGGACGATGCAACGTAACGAATTTTTTCCTCGAATCGCTTGATGGAAAGTGTGGGTGAAACGAATCCTCGAGGAGCCATTCGGCGGTTCACTATGGCCCAACGAAAGACCTGCCCCAAGGCACCAATGTCGCGGTTGACCGTGGAAGTTGCATAGCCCGATTCGACCAAAGCATCCGCTGCTTTTTGCAGTCGTTCACTGGAAATGGTCCATGCCGATTCATGTCCGAAACCATGGACTGGATCGCACCATTTTCTGAGCCGCAGCTCAAGTTCTAGACGAGGTTTTGCAATCGAATGTGCTTGGACCAATTCAGCCAACGTAACATCAACTGGAACAGGAAATGAAGCCGCATCTGCTGCAGCTTTAAGGTCGACGGGGTGTTTGAATTTGCGCATAGGGTTTCCTAGAACACTGCCTTAGAAAACCTAAGACATGTGTGAAGAAAACCCTAAATGGCGTTGATTTGGAAGAGGAAATTCCAAAAGTGGTGGGCGATAGAAGTTTCGAACTTCTGACCCCTGCAGTGTGAAAACGCCTACATTTCACCATTTTCCCCATTAGAAACAACAACTTAGCTGTTTTATGAGGGGTCAAAGTAGTATAGTTGTAGTATACCCCTATAAATACAAAGTGATATTTTAAAATCCACTTAGTGACGTTAGGTGTAAACCAGTGTCATTTCTTTTTACGGTGCGACTTTTTTAAGCAGCTGTCGAGCTTCCATTGTGGCTCAGAGATCGCTCAATGTATATAAAGTTTTCGTGGCAATCAAGATAGTTGCGTTGGCTTCGAATTAACCGAAGAAGAAAGAAGAACTGGCCCTTGGCTTGAGTTAAGGGTTCTTGATTGAGTCGAACATTTCTTGCAACTTGAAGATCCAAAACTGGTAAATCAACACATTATTGGTGTCGAAATGGAATAAATTTGGCTGTCTAGAAGTTGGGGGAAATACTAGTAGAATTCTTGATAATTTTATTTTATCGGAGCGAAAAAACTTGAGAAAAAGTTTACTACTCTACAATACAACGGAGGACGAACCAACTCGTAATCGTTGTCGGCTTCGTTGAAAAGCTTCATATCACCCAATAACCAAAGACTAAATAATTCCTCAGTCCAACCATCATCGTCATCATACAAATTAAAATTTTGAAAACCATTTTCAGTTAGATCAGCAATTCTATTTCGCTCCTCTTTCGGCATTCCACTTGGAAATTGCAAATAATACATGCCAGTCTCCTCGCTCGGCAACGCTGAAACATCAATGTTCCTTATATTATTGGCCCCGTCTCCATGTATGTCAATACCGTAGTATCTACCCTTAATAGCAGGAACCAATCGAAAATCAAATACTGGCTTACACTGGTTCAAAGTAAATACTGCTAGTTCACAATACTTAAACTTTGAAATAGATACAAGAGGATCTTTATATCGTTCGTGTCTATGTGTGGTAACTTGAACACATTTAAAATCGGTACTCGATTCAATTAGCCATTTTTTAATCATATGCAAGTTGATTTGTGATTTAAAGGCAGAAGAACTCAATCAAGCGAATTCCATCATAAACTTTCGAATCCCCTTTTTTTCCAATTCCTCAAACAAGAGAGTGTTAACACCTTGAGCTTGTGAAGATATTTCCAAGTCAAAAAGCCTCTTGAGTTCTATCCTCAATGGCAATTCAGTAGCTCTAGAGAAAAGTACATCTTTAAGGCATTCGATTGAGTTATTTTGCAGCAACATAGCAGCAATCAACTTCACAATTACACTGGGTCGATCAATATTCAACTGTACGATCGGCCCCCAAAAACTTAATGGCGAATTTTGAAAAATACGTCCGATCTCTAACAGAGAATTTCTAACATCTAATTGCGCCGGAGAAAGCGACTCCAAATCCAGAAAAGTCCGAATTTCAATTCTTTTACTTTCACTATTTATTTCTGCTAAAAACAACCCATTAGGACTAGGTATTACCGGATATGAGTTACCAATAAATATTTTGGCATTAGAAGTAAAAAATAAGATCCCCCAAAACGCAGCCCACAGAGGAATAAACCTCACCTCTTCAAATAGCGATTTCACTTCAATCAAATTATCTTTGACGATTGATTTTGATCTAAAAAAAACTCGCGCTATAGCATGTTCCCCGATGTTATAAGTAGAGTAGAAGGAGTTTGGGATAAAAGGATTGAGATTAAATATAACGGAAGATCCATACACACATTTCTCATTCCATGTATTAAATTCCCTCTGCGGATCAATCGTAAGTAATTCGAAAGCAAGATATGGCTTTCTGTTACTGCCACCTTCATAACTAAGGATTTGGAAATCACTGTAATGAGTCTTTGCCTTATCTATGAATGATTGAAATTGAGTTCTTTTCTTTGGTATATCTTGGGACTCTATTCCAAATGTTCCAAATTTTTTAAAATCTTCCGTCATTTCGAAAAAGAATCTATTCTTCAAGCCATTTGCCAATGACTCTGTCATCGTGAATTCAAGATTTTTTTCCATGATTAAATAACAGGATTGATGTATATGGAGTTTTAATTCCAATCGTCGTAGCCAGTAAGTAGCCCAGCGTTACACGGTGGATGTTGCACGCTGCTTGAGATCCAAGCTTTCGATTTCAACCGTATCTTTTTCTTCCTCAGGCGGGCGAATAGGTAATAGCCAACAGTCAGGCAATTTGATATCGGACTTCCAGGTAACGCGCTCTGAAATGAGTATGTCTGGAATGTAAAGGTTGATCATCTTCTTGCGAGATATAGGACGAATTACCCAGCAAAGCAATTCGCCACATTGCTCACTCAAGTGTGCAGGGCCTCGAACCTGAACGATACGGCCTATGTTTGCCTCGCAGCCAGGGTACTCCCCCACGATTACGGCTAAATCACCGTGTTTGCAACGCAGTGTCATTTTCACCTCCAAACTTTAAGTTAGGTCAATCATAGAAATGGCAAGGCTCAAGAGATGAGCCTGCTAAGTAAATGCTGCTCTTACTCCACTCTGATAGCCACCGTATAGATCGGCCAGTTGTCAGCTACAGCCCAGCAGGTCATTGATGCTTTTTGGGGTTGGATTTGACATGCTTTGATTGTGGCTCAGGTGCGGACAAGATAGGTTTTTTATGTGACAGTTATATTTGACAGTTTTACTGTATGATAGAAAACATGGACACCACTTTTACCCTGGACCAACTCAGCGCGCTGACCGATTTGCCGCTGCGCACGATCCGTTACTACATCCAGCTTGGACTGGTTGATCGTCATGAGGGCGACCGCAAACATGCCCGGTACAGCCAAAAGCACTTGGATCAGCTACTGCAGGTTCGAGCGATGGCCGATCAAGGCGTGCCGCTGGAACGCATCAAGCAACTGATCAACGGAATCACAACGTCCCTTCCCTCTCCAAAGGTTTCCGGCGACATCTCAGTCATCAGCAAGGTATTCATCGCCCCCGGCGTTGAACTGCACATAGAACCGCAAATGGCGGGACTCTCTCCTGAAAAATTACGCCTATTTGTACGTTCCGTCCTCTCCAACTGGGAAGAAATCAATGCAAACGAATAAAAAACAAATGGGACTGTATGTCAAGGATATGGATGCCAACATTGGATTGGTATCAGCCCATGTGACAGGACGCCTCAATGGCTTAGTGGCCCAGATCAAGATTCGTCAGGTCTACAAGAATTGGTCAGATGACAACGTCGAATGCGTTTACACCTTCCCTTTGGGTTGGCAAAGCGTGCTGCTCGGCATGCGGGTAGAACTGAATGGTAAAAGCCTTTCAGGAACGGTCAAACCCAAGAAAGTGGCAGAGACTCAATACGAGGCTGCGATAGACAGCGGTGACTTGCCCGTCATGCTGGAGCGCTCAGGTAAGGACCTGTACACAGCTAACATCGGCAACATCCAGACGGGGGATGAAGTGGTCATTGAACTTGACTACGCTCAAATCCTAAAAGCCGAAGATGGCGCGATTCGATTCAGCTTGCCCACGACCATAGCGCCAAGGTACGGCGATGCTTCAGCGGCGGGCTTAAAGCCGCACCAACAAGCAGACGCTGATCCACAAGCTGAGCAGCGGCTATTTCTGAGCCTGGAATTGTCTGAAAATCTGAGCCAAGGAACGGTTTACAGCCCAAGTCATGAAATCCAAGTTAACCGCCAAGACAATCAGTGTGCCTTCAAGTTAGACGGTGCGGCTTGGTTAGATCGGGACTTTGTATTGGTCATCGACCGGCTTGGTGACATGAACTTTGCCGTTGCCGCACAAGATCCTGTTCGCCCTTGTGAGGCCACAGTGCTGACTGGCGCTATGTACCGTCCGGAAAGCTCTGAAAAAAATCACCCAGTCTTAATCAAAGTGCTGGTCGATTGCTCCGGATCTATGCAAGGCGACAGCATCGAGCAAGCCAGAGACTGCCTCAATTGGTTGTTCGGCCAACTGAAGAATACGGATCAAGTTTCGTTCACCAGGTTTGGCAGCAGCGTCGAACATGACCACCCAGAACTCAAACCCTGCACATTAATTCAGCGACAACTTTTTAAAGCAACGTCGCGTCGGCTAAATGCTGATCTGGGCGGCACAGAGATTGATGACGCTCTGAAAAAGGTCATCGCCATCGAAAGTGGATCCCCGGAGGAATCAAAAAACGCGGTGATTTTGCTGATCACTGACGGTGAGGTTTGGAAGATTGAAGAAACCATCGCCAGAGTGCGGGCCTCTGGGCAACGTATCTATGCAGTGGGCGTAGGCTCAGCTCCGTCAGAAAGCCTGCTCAAAGACATGGCAGATGTGACTGGCGGCGCTTGTGAAATGGTCACACCCCGTGAAAACATGCAAAAAGCCGTGGAGCGTCTGCTTCACCGTATCCGGCAAACACAAGCCATAGAACAAGAAGTAACTTGCGAAGCACCCATCGTCTGGAAATCCAAAACAGTTGGTCACGCAGCTGCTGGTCAGGCCTTGATGTCTTGGACGCAAATACAAACGCATGACTGCTTGCTGGATGAACTGCAGATGGTGCAGACCATTTATCCCAACGGCAGTAAAACGGCTTGCCCTGTCGTTTGGGACAACAGCCTAGACCTCTCGCGTATCGCAGTGGCCATGCGCCTGAACGACATAACTCAAGCCAAAGAGCGAGAGCGACTTGCTGTTGACTATCAATTGGTCACCAGCGAAACCAATTTAATTTTGGTTCACGAAAGAGCAGAAACGGAAAAGGCTGAAGACTTACCAGAGTTGCATCAAGTCCGACCCATGCTGGCTGCTGGTTGGAGTGGTAACGGAACGGTCGCGAATTCTCACAAGTCTATTTCATACAGAGTAATGCGAACAGGTACTGAAAACGCGCTCTTTATGGCTGATTCTCGAATCAACATGAGCCAGTCTGTACCGTCTGTGTGGCGCTCGAGTCGGACTCATGCTGCGGCACGAATTGATGGGATTGCAAACGCAGGCATGGATGAAATTGAGATACCGGCTTTTCTCAGGAAACAAGAGTCGTCCTTCGATTCAAAGCCCGTCAAAACATTCGTCCAGAAATTCAAAGACATCGTCAGTACGCCCAATAAATCGCCGCAAAGTACGCACACAGTCAAAAAACCGCAAGGCACATCAGATGAACTGAAGGCCATACTGGCCAATAAGACCAACGCAAACAACCCAATTCATGAATTACTGACCAGCTTCAACCAGATAGCTCTGACGCATACGCGATTCCGATCTGCCCTTGCCGCTTGCCTCCGGGCAAACCAAGTGAGCTACATGGAGTGGCTGATCACCAAGCACATGAAGACAGCAGGCTCTGGTGCGCCGGTCTGGGCGATTTTCATCAACTGGGCAGCAGAAAACCTCGCCATCGAGCTTGATCGACATGCTGAAAAGATATTGAGAGACTTCCTGTCTCCGATTGACAGCGACCTGCAATCTGCGATTCACGCAGAACTCTCTGAGTTGAAAAGAGACGCTGAAGTTGAGTTAAAAATCTAAACTGCAACACGGTTCAGCACTTCAAGCTTTTGCTCAAGCGTGTAGCCCACTGTGCCGTAGTTGTTGAACTCAGATCCACCACTAGAGTGACCTGTGATGCTCTCGGCCAAACGCGTGGGAATATCGTTACAGGCTTTCATCCTGTCGATCAGGGCATGACGGAACATGTGACTTCTGAAGTCTAGGTCTGCCAGGTATTTGTTCATGATGGCCGAGCAACTGTTGCTGCCATGGTAGTGCGCATACTGCGGCACCAGCCATTCACTGCCTTCGCACTTGGCTATCTCCACCAGTCGCTTGGCCGCAAACAGCGACACCCCTACCAACGGTACCGCCCGGATGCTGCTCTTGTTCTTTCGATTAGAGAGTGTATTTTTACGAATCCAAATGTGCGGAATCGGGTGATCAAAAACACAATCCTCAACACGGGCGTACACAGGTTCAGACAGTCGCAAGCCCGTATTCAACTGGATCAGCCCAATGAACTTGTAGGGCTTGAGACGCGTCATCAACTTTTGTTTGACTGCCAGCAACAAGTCATGGGTAATCACAGACATTGGCCTGCGCTCATCTTCGCCGGAAATTTTCAGAGCACGGAATGGACTTAGTCTGTCTACGTCCAGACATCTGAATGCCACATTGAGCATGGCATTCAAGATCGCTGTTTGCTTGCGGACCGTCACGGGTTTCAAACCCAAACTCAGCAAATGGTCACGAAAGATGCATGCATGCACATAACGCAAATCACACAGGTACAAATCACCCACCAAGGACGAGAAGCGCCTGAAAACATGCAAGACATCGCCCTTGAATTTTCGTCCATCGCCGGCATCACTTTCATGGAGGTAAATCGCCATGGCATCGGAAATTTTAGGTTCGGCATGCAATTCTTTGCGGATGAAATAGTTACCAATCAGCTCCGCAACGAACGACTCATCAAAGTCAACACCTCTTACCCGAACCAACCGCCGCAAGACAGCGTCTGGAGTTGATTTAACAATCTCAAAGTGGCCGTCACTCATGCTCAAAAATAGTCAATTTGCACCCAACAAATTTACTGTCAAAGTCGCAGATGGACAACCGGATTTAGACGAATTCTTAGGACGATCTGGAAAGAAAAAGCATGGAGTTTTCTACCCAAAATAAGCCCTAGAACACCCCTCAAAAAGGCCTTGGAGCCGTGTCGATACCGGAATCCAAATCAGCCGTGTAGCGCTTGTTTTACGCGTTGCGTGAGCCACTGCTAGGTGATTCGATGATCATCAAGCCTTACTTTCTGAGCTGTTCGGTGCTTATCAATCTTTAAATTCGTTGAAAGAACCACCACACTAGCTCCAATGGGTATATGCTGAATTTTTAACCCCTGTGAGCATTACTCATGAAAAGAAATAAAGTCTTCATTGCAGCGCTGCTTTTGATCGCGTCTACTGCTCACGCACAAGCTTGGCGCGACTGTGTAAGAAATTCCATTGGGCCCGGCGGATGCGAATCTATCGGACCAGGGGGCGGTATGTCTATCGGCCCTGGCGGCGGTCAATCCATTGGCCCAGGGGGTGGGCAGTCGATTGGTCCCGGTGGTGGGATGTCCATTGGACCTGGTGGTGGTCAATCTATCGGTCCTGGTGGTGGCCAGTCAATTGGACCAGGGGGAGGCCAATCCATCGGTCCTGGTGGTGGCAGATCACTCGACAACCCAAGAGGCCTTAATCCCAACACGATGAGACCCTATGGTCAGTAGACACACCTCTTAAAGAGTTTCACGTGCATAGCGAAAACCATTTTTGCTATGCCTGTCATCCCCATGGTCAAAGATTTTTAAATAGCCATATTCGAAGCCAAAACCCCGCGTTTTCGGGTCATTCGACGGTTTATCGCGGCATGCTGCCCTGGCTTGGCCCCATCGTTTGTTGCTGCAACCCATAGGCATCGGCCTGGCTGAAGCTACTTGAATGGGTTGGCCTCAGCACTGGTTGTGAACTGGGCAGTGGTGGGGACCTGGTGGGGGTCACTACCCTTACCTGCTGGGGTACCGGACTTTTCGGTGGGGGTGGCTTAGGGGCTGGCGGTTTTGGCTTGGGGGCTGGTGGCTTTTTCGGAACAATCTTTTTAGGCTTGATCCTCTTGGGCTTGGGGTTGGCTGCAGCCTGCGCCTTGAGCCTGGCCTGCTCTTTGGCCTGTGCCATCACAGCAGACCAAACGTTGTCTGATATCAATCGCCAAAGAGCAAGTTGATCGTCCGCATTAGCTATTTCATTAAATCGCATAGTTGCTCTCCTTTCTCTATATTTATTTAGCAAAAAGACGACATCTCCTCACCTCAATCTCGATCTGCTCATAAATAAAAATATGCGGATAAACGAACTCGTCAAACCCAAGACTCCAGAGCAATTGAAGCTGGACCAACTTCGCGCCACGAGGGAACGCGCAACCACCGCCGTTCAACAGGAACGGGAACGACAAAAGACACAGCGGGCCCAAAAAGCCCTGCAGTTGTTAACCAAGCCTAAGTCCCCAACAACTAAAACAACCAAGCCCATTGGCACCATAAAACCCATTGCGCCAATCAAATCGATCTAGTCAAAAGAAAGCCGACACCAATATGAATCAAGGTGTCGGCCATTGCTTTAAGCAGTGATCTCTTGTGTAGCTGCTTCAAGAAGCAGGCTTAGCAGGTAGCTTTAACTTGCCTTTTTTGACAGCGCCCACCTCCTTGCCAAATGCAGCTTTGACCAAACCACTGACTGCTTCAATGCGCGCATCCAGCTCTCCGGCATCCACAGCAGCACGCAAAACTTCAAGCGTGGTAATAACGCCTGCAATGGTGTCAGTCTCTATGGCGTTCTTTCCTTCGACCACATCCAATGTTCGTGCGCCATAGCGGACGGTGATGCATAGCTTGCCGTTATCGCCGGACCACCACCATGGTTTCAACCGCTTGGGAATTTCAACTCGGCGCATTTCGCCTGTGGCATCGTCCCGAATCGTGCGAATCTTGACCGGTACAAATTCAGTACCTGACTGAACGGCTTTCGCCATTTGAATCTGCTCATGCAGCTTGGCGCTGAGCTTTTGCCTTCTTGCATGCGCTGGGCTGGTGCCCTGCTGACGCTTGCTGGCAATGAATTTCAATGCATTGAGACCTGACATTTGCTACTCCTTGTGTGTTGCAGGAATAACAAATTTATTGTCAGACCATGGCTCTGAGCAACCGAATCATTGGTAACCCGACAGTCTGGAAGGACACCACTGGCAGCTTCAGCCAATCAAGATGTTTGGAAACACCGATTTGTACCCTTTGGCCAAAGCTTCCTCTTGCTCGATTCTTTTCTTATGCTCGCTTTCCTCGTTAGCAGCGTTCAAGGAACGCGGTTTGTAACGCTCCAACTGCTTAGGGGTCAAATACCAGTAAGGGTTGCCCGTTTGCTCGCGCATCTGCATTTCAATCTCTGTCTTTAAATCAACGCCCAAGCGACGCTTGAAGAAGATGGCGTCGTGAACATTGGCAATTGGTGTGTGACCCTTTGTCAGTGCTACGCGCCTGACGATATCCATGACCTGCGTCTCGCCGTGCTGATACAGGTAAGCCATGACCTTTGCTTTGCTGGGCCTGCCACTCTCGGTTTGCATGAAGCTTTCTTGCAGCAAATCTGGGCGGTGCTTTTTAACGAGCTCGTACAGGTAGTCGTCTAAAGCGTTTTGTTCTTTGATAAAAAGCTTAACTGTCTTGTCGGCCAGAAATCGCTTTCTATCGTCCCCGTTTTTTAAGATGTCGACCAGGGCTGGATTTGTCCAATTGCCCGAAGCATCCAACCAACCATTGGCGGTTTGTCGAGCGCCAAAGCTGATGGCCGTGAATGCTTGCTTGAGCAAAGCTGGACGAAGGTCTTTGGGCACTGGACTTGAATCACCAAAGGTGACGTACCTGATTGTGGCCATCAAGTCGGCCTTGTCTTCCAGGTACAGCAAAGTGGCTGGGAAATGCTTACGCAAATCCAAATTCAATCCCGCATCGCACAACAGGCTTCTGGCGTACCCCATCTTCCAAGCCACCACACTGCTGCGAATGTCGTACTCCCAGCAATTACCCAACATTGCCCTTCTCAAGTCCTTGTTAACGTTTTGCACACTGGTGCCATCGTAGTACGTGCGCCCAAACTGACTGGGTTTGACGCGCTGCACGTAATAGCCCTTGGTGAATGTGGCGACGTTAATGATCGTCAGGGCTTGACGAAGAATCGTGTCTTTTTGCGCGCCCTTGATGTGCTGAGATTCCATCTCAACCCAGTACAGGTAGGCCTTGACGGATTCGATGTCTACCGGTACCCAATGGAACAGTTCAGCCAGTTTTTCTTCTTGCCATACCTGTCCGTATTCAGGGTAAAGGTGATCGAACAACGCCTTATTGGATACTGGATCACCACTGAGGTATGCGTCAATTTTCTCATCCGTGGTTGCGCTAGACAATGATCCAGGAGGTACGGTTAAAGTGTTCTGGATTGTGATCAATGGGGACAACTTCACCTGAGAGTACTGGCCGCTGAATTTGCTGCCTGGAACAACTGTCTGAAGCAGCTCCAAATTGTTTTCTCGCAGCCATTTGTGCATGCGAACCTTTTTTGGCCCAATTTGCCCTCCCTTGTTGGCCAATTGCTCCATGGAAACCGCGTACAAATCAAGTTTGAGTTGTTCAGGCGTTCTGCCATGCTGCAAAGCGTCGAACAGCATGGACTCAACAACAGCAACGTATTTAGCCAATGCACGGGCAGCTGAGGCTGCTGGCCTAGGAAACGCCTTTTGTAAAGCGGACTCTACAGATTCATGAATGGTGACTTTGATCACAGTGTGCACACTCCTTGCTGGCAGAAATCCAGAATTTCACATGTATTTAGCGCCTTTTAATAGATTTCGGCAATTAAGAAAAAGTCACATGCATATAGTAATTTCAATCATTTAATTGAAAAAAACCTGATTCAAATGGCACCTTGAAGTGGCGCAGCCACCTGATGCCGCAGGCATGCAGCTCCTTGCTTGGTTCAGGTCCTCTGCTCATAAGACAAATGGGGCAGGTCTTTTTTTGATCGGGATAAGTACTTGATGCGCACATACAAAGCATCAGTCAAAGTCAGGGTCAACAGAAGAACGCAGATCGTTGCCACTGAAATCCGGGCGCCCAGTTTGCAAGATGCTCGTTGGCTGCTGTGGGCCATGTACGGATTTCACAGCATCCAGGCTGGGCCAACGCTCACATAAGCTCAAAGTTTCAAAGTCTGCAAGCAAGGCTTTCTATCAGGACAATCATTCAGACGGCCAAATCTTTAATTCCAAAGGCTCATCTCATGAGCCCGAGCATCCACTACCATCACAGTATTGATAATTTTGTGAGTTTTGGCCATGCATTTGCCGAATAGGCTTGTTTTCTCCTTCATGGCCTTCTTGTTGCTCTACTCGATGTCCATCGCTGCATGGGCCACACCCCCCAACTCACGCCAGCTTTATGAGCGCATCCGCCCATCGGTCGTCGAGGTGATCACGCAAAACCGGACCAACTTGGGCGTTTCATCCATGGCCAGCGGCTTTGTCACCCACCGCAAAGACTGGGTCATCACGAATTACCACGCTGTTTACGATTCGATTTTTGAGCCCGATGAGCATGACCTGCGCATCGTGGCAATGGACCAGGGCAAACTCAAAGCAGACATCGTGGCAGTGGACATCCAAAATGACTTGGCCATTTTGAAAATTGAGCAAGCTCTGCGAGTGCCGCTGCTGCCCTTGCGCGAAACGCTGCCCGATCGCGGCGAATCAGGCTACTCCATGGGCAAGCCCGGCAGCTACCAGCACAGCATCGTGACGGGCACCTTCAACGGAGTCAATGACAAGGCTGCCGCCCCCTTGATCATTTTCAGCGGACCGATCAATGGCGGCATGAGCGGCGGCCCTACTCTGGACGGCCAAGGCCGTGTGGTGGGTGTCAATGTAGCTACCAGCACGCAGCACCAACTGGTGGGGTTGGCAGTGCCAGCTGAAGCTGTTGGGCAGCTCATTCGGCGCAGCGCCTCGTTGCAGAATCAACCGAGCCTGGATGAATTGCGCCAAGATATTGCGCGCCAGGTCAGCGCTTTTAACCAGCAAATCGTCAAAAATTTTGACGTGCCCACGCACAGCGTTCGGCGCTTGGGTCCGTTTCAGGTGCGCGGTGACTTGTCAACCGAGAGCCCCTGCTCCGCATCGCGCAAAGACACGCCCAAAGACCATTACAAAAGAATTGACCAGCGCTGCGAATCCTCTTCCAGCTTGTTCATCACAGACCGGCAGCAGTCGGGCAACATTGTCATGGGCAGTTTCTGGTTCCACAGCGAAAAGCTGTCGGCCTCTGGCCTCTCCCGCTTGGTCGAAGACCAGATGACCCACCTGCGTAAAGTCCGTGAAGAAAAAGGACCCTCAACACCCTGGAACTGCACCGAGCAGCGATTGAAAGGTCGGTTTGATTTGCCGATCCAACTGCATGTCTGCCGACGCGCGGTAGAGCATTTGCCCGGTTTATTCGACTTCAGATTTCGCTACACCCCATTGGTCGCAGGCCCAGACGCGTTATTGGTCACTGGTCGCATGTCCGGCTTCGATGACGCCAGTGCCCGCGCCATTTTGTTCAAAAGCCTGGACAGCCTAAGCTTCAGCCCAAAGGCCAAACCATGATGCGCCGCACACACCTTTTGGCGTTGGCCTCATGCCTGGCTTGGTTGGCTGCGCAGATTGCGCTCTATTGGCCCAGTTACACCAGCGTCACCGACGCGGCCTTCATCACCGAGATGATGGTAGATGAAATCGCCACTGTGGCCATATGGATCGCTGTCTGGGGCTGGTTGACATGGGTCGAGCAAGGCCAAGCACGACTATCAGAGCACACCATCATTGCCTCTGTCGCCTCTTTGACGGACGTCGCCATACTCAACTTCGGCATACCGTGGATGTTTTTCAACCTCGGCTGGCCGTGGCCGGTTGACATGCACAACATCCCCAAAGCAGCGCTGATCACACTGACAGCGCTCGTGCACCTTCATTGGGTGAATCGCAAAGGCGTCAATCCGCGATTGTTCGCCACATGGCTAGCGGCAAGCCTTTTGACCATGAGCCTTGTAGCTGCACACACCTGGGCCAAAAACAATGACCACGAAGCCGCCGACAAACTGCCCTATTCACCCAACATCTACCCGCCAAATTTCATTTTCAAGCCCGAACACAACTTGCAAGATGGGCTGGAACACATGTGGAAAAGGAGCTGGGATAAATAGCGAAGGTAAGGACAGCTTTTCGAAGTCTCGGATCGATGCAAGGCCTCAGACCGGAAATATTCAATTTAGCCGTTATCGTAATTTGTCACCTCAAAGCAGAAAATTTCAGCTTTGCTGCCTCTAGCTCTGGCAATAATTTTTCCAAAATGATGGGTATATCCATCCGACTGGTTGCCACGGACAGACTGATAGCGGCAATCGTTTGATCCTGAAGGTTCTTAATCGGAACAGCGATCGAGCGCAGGCCAAGTTCCAGCTCTTGGTCGCACAGGGCATAACCCTGATGTTTAACCAGTTCGATCTGCCGCATCACGTCCGATACCTTGGTTAAAGTTTTAGCAGTCAACGCTGGCCGGCGCATTCGATTGAGAATAAAAAGCGCCCAGTCTTTGGGGTGCCCTGCCAGCAGCACACGCCCAGTCGCGCTTGCATAGGCTGGCAAACGGGCGCCTGCACTCAAGCCCACTGAAAGGCTTCTGCGGTGTGTCGCTCTGGCAACGAACACGACATCCTGAGCATCCAAGACTGCCAGGGACGCTGACTCTTTAGTCCGCTCAGCCGTCATTTCCAAAATGGGTTGCGCCAATCGCGTCAACTCATCGCTGACAACAAATGCAGAGCCTAGGCGCAAGGTGCGTGCTGCCAATTGAAATTGACGCCCCACCTGGAGGGCATAACCCAATTTGCAAAGCGTGTGCAAAGAGCGGCGAACAGAGGCTTTGGTGTTACCGGTCACCTCTGCAATCTGAGTCAGTGTCGCGGGCCCGCGCAATTGGCCAAAGGCTTCAATGATGGCCAGCCCTTTTTCCAATGCAATGACGTAATCCCTGTCGCCAGACGATTCGGAAGACTCAGCGCCTGATTGGATTATTGAGGACAAAAGCCACCCCAGAAAGTTCGCACAGCGAACATTATGTTCGATTTCATAGATTAAAGTTAATGCGCTACATAGACTCGCACAGCACCGACCCACCCCGAGTTGTGCCCCAGAACCTTAAGAGAAGAGGAAGACATGAACAAGCATTGGAATTTTTCGCGTCGTCAAGCATTGGCTTCTTCGCTAGCGCTAGGCCTGAGTGCATTGCTGCCCTGCGGCGCTTTCGCCCAAGCCGACAGTGCCTCTAGGCCCTTGCGTCTGGTTGTGCCATTTCCTGCAGGCGGTACGGCTGACGTTCTGCCACGCATCCTTGCAGAAAAAATGCGTGACGCGTTTCCAGCGGGAATCGTGATTGAAAACCGCACTGGTGCAGGCGGTAACGTGGGTGGTGAATTCGTGGCGCGGGCAGAACCAGACGGCAACACCTTGCTCGCCTCTCCACCTGGGCCAGTGGCGATCAACCACAACCTCTACAAAAGCATGCCGTTCGATCCCACCAAGTGGGTGCCCGTGACAGTGATTGCTACCGTACCGAACGTGTTGGCCATCTCGAACAAAGTGCCTGCCAACAACCTCACGGAGTTCATCGCCTACCTCAAAGCTAACCCCGACAAAGTGTCCTACGCATCGCAAGGCAACGGGTCGACTTCGCATCTCACTGCCAACTTGTTCATGCAGTTGACAGGTACGCGCATGACCCACATTCCCTACCGCGGCACTGCACCGGCCTTGAATGATCTGGTCAGTGGACAAGTAGACGTTTTCTTCGACAACATCGCTTCATCAGCTCAATTTCATACCGCTAAACGCATCAAGGTTCTGGCCGTGGCCGATTCCCGACGCTCGCGAGCCTTACCGGACATCGCCACGTTCAGTGAATTGCGTTTACCCGCCATGCAGGCAGTCACCTTCTTCAGCGTTGTTGCTCCACCCGGCACACCGATGAGCGTCGCGCGAAGAATCCAAGGTCACCTTGCTGCAGCCATGGCGCTGCCCGACGTTCGAGAAAAATTTGCAGTCCAAGGCGCAGAGCCTGGCGGACAGACGCCTGAAGAGACCGGCGCATTCATTCAAGCCGAATCGGCCAAATGGAAAAACGTGATCAGTACTGCCAACGTGACTTTAGATTGATAGCCACCATGCAAGAAACCAAGCCCATCCGATGGCCAGATAACTTAAGCCGTGTTCCCTATGCGGTTTATGCCGACAAGAAAGTTCGGGCAGGTGAAGAAAGTCAAATTTTTCAGGGTGATACGTGGAACTACCTGTGCCTGGATGTCGAACTTGATGAGCCTGGAAAGTACCGCACCACATTCATTGGTGAGACGCCCATAGTTGTGGTGCGGGACAACGATGATGAGATCTACGCTTTTGAAAATCGCTGCGCTCACCGGGGGGCTCTGATTGCGCTTGAAAAATCAGGCCAAGTTGAGAACTTCCAGTGCGTTTACCACGCTTGGACCTACAACCGCCAAGGCGACTTGACGGGGATTGCCTTCGAAAAAGGTGTTCGGGGCCAAGGCGGGATGCCCGAGCATTTTTGCAAATCCGATCACGGCCCACGCAAATTGCGAGTGGCCGTGTTTTGTGGGTTGGTTTTCGGCAGTTTCAGTGATGATGTGCCGCCGATAGAAGAGTATCTCGGCCCTGAAATTTGTGAACGGATCGAGCGGGTTTTGCACAAACCCGTGAAGATCATTGGTCGATTTACTCAGGCGCTGCCCAATGACTGGAAGCTCTATTGTGAAAACGTGAGAGACAGCTATCACGCCAGCTTGTTGCACATGTTCTTCACCACCTTCGAGATCAACCGCTTGTCTCAAAAAGGCGGAGTCATTGTGGATGAGTCAGGCGGCAACCATGTGAGTTTTTCCATGATTGATCCGGCAGCCAAGGATGCTTCTTACAAGGAGCAAGGTCTGCGCTCTGACCATGATCGATACCGGCTCAAAGACACGAGCTTGTTGGCTGGCTTCGATGAGTGGTCTGATGGCATCAGTCTGCAAATTTTGTCGGTGTTTCCAGGGTTTGTTTTGCAGCAAATTCAAAACTGCCTTGCCGTGCGGCAATTGCTGCCCAAAGGACATGACCGCAGCGAGCTCAACTGGGTCTATCTCGGCTTTGCGGACGATACGCCCGACCAGCTCAAAGTGCGCCTAAAGCAAAGCAATTTGGTGGGGCCTGCAGGATTCATTTCCATGGAAGATGGTGCCGTCGGCGGTTTTGTGCAAAGAGGGATTGCGGGCGCGCAAGAGATGCAGGCGATCGTGGAGATGGGGGGCGATGTGGTCGCCACGGGTGAAGGCCGTGCAACCGAGACCTCTGTTCGCGGTTTTTGGAAAGCCTACCGGCAGCATATGGGTGTGACCGAATGATCGATTTACTGAGCATCATGGCCTTTCATGCGGCCTATGCGCAAACCATTGACAGTGACCAATTGGAATCTTGGCCTGACTTTTTTGCTGTGGACGCTTTGTACCGTATTACGCACATCGAAAACGAGCAAGAAAACCTGCCCGCTGGCATTGTTTGGGCAGACTCACGCGCCATGCTGGAAGACCGTGTGGCGGCGCTGCGTGAAGCCAACATCTATGAACGCCAGCGATACCGTCACCTGATCGGTATTCCGCAGCTGCTGTCGGCGAGCGCCGAATCAGCTGAGACCTCAACGCCCTTCATGGTTGCGCGCATCATGGCCACAGGGGAGACTCAATTATTTGCCACGGGTGTTTTTCGTGACCGGTTCGTCAAAGTCAATGATCGGTTGCTTTTGGCCCAAAGGGTGGCTGTTTGCGACAGCACGGTGACCGACACCTTGATGGCATTGCCCCTTTGATGACCATGCATGACGCCCGAGACGCACGTATCGCTTTGACCGCTGGCGACCCCAATGGGGTGGGTCCTGAAATCGCGCTCAAGGCGCTGGCCGCTTTACCACCTGAGCAGCGCAACAGGGTTTCGCTGTTTGGACCTGTTGAGGTTTTGCAGAAAACCGCCCACCTTTTGCACTTACAAGATGTCCTGTCGTCCATCACGGTCATCTCAGCGGGTGAGATTTCTGAAGAATTTCACATCCCCGGCAAGGTGGACCCAGCTGCTGGACGCAGTGCCATCGACAGCGCAACGGCTGCCATCCAGGCTTGCCGCCGTGGTGAATTTGACAGTGTCGTTGCGGGTCCCCACCATGAAACCGCCATCGCTCAAGCCGGCATTGCTTTCAGCGGTTACCCCAGCCTGGTGGCCAGCGTGTGCGAGCAGCCCAGCGACAGCGTCTTTTTGATGCTGGTTGGCGGTGGCTTGCGCATCGTGCACGTCACTTTGCATGAAAGTGTTGAGATGGCCTTGGGAAGAATGCGAACCGAACTGGTGATGGCTGCGACCCAAGCGGGCGTATTGGCCTGCCAAAGACTGGGGGTCAGTGCACCCCGAGTTGCCCTTTTTGGCATCAACCCGCACGCTTCCGAAGGAACCCTCTTTGGCGAGCATGATGTCAACTGCACCGTCCCAGCTGCGCTCGCGCTGAACCAAACAGGGCTTAGCGTGAATGGCCCCATGGGCGCCGATGTCCTGTTGGCCAACCACGCAACGCAACCCCATGATCTGTACGTGGCGATGTTTCACGACCAAGGCCACATACCCATCAAATTACTCGCGCCTCAAGGCGCCAGCGCTTTTTCTATAGGGGCTGATGTCTTGCTGGGCAGTACTGGGCACGGCAGTGCCATGGACATTGCAGGCACAGGCCAAGCCAAACCCGATGCTTTACTGCGCAGTCTGCGCATGCTGCTGGGCATTGCCCCAGTCTCGCCGATGACTGCGGCGGTGTCATGAGTCACCTCATTCAAATCGCTGAATCTGAGGTCAGTTTTCCTTGCGAGTCTGACCAATCCATTTTAGATGCAGCGTTGAAGGCGGGCGTCCAGATCCCCTACTCCTGCAAAAAAGGTGTTTGTGGCAACTGCGCTGCGCACATTGAAAAGGGCGAATTTCAACGCATGCTGATTTGGCCGGATGCCAAGTTGACGGGGCAAGAACTTCTTTGCCAATGCCGCCCACAAAGCGACATGGTGGTCAAACCACCGCAGTGGCACCAATCGGCCCCAGCAGAGACGAAAAGGGTTCAGGTCAAGGTATACAGAAATGTGGCAGCAACCCCCGATGTCAGCTTATTGCACTTGAGACTTCCGGCAGGGCAGCGGGTCAAGTTTCGTGCGGGGCAGTACCTGAACATTGTCTTGCCAGGTGGGCAACGTCGCAGTTACTCCATGGCCAACCCGCCCCACGAAAGTGATGCCATCCAATTGCATGTTAGACATGTGGAGGGGGGACTTTTCAGCGATATGGCACGCCAATTGAATCCGGGAGACGTCTTGGATGTGGAGTTGCCTTTCGGGCAGGTGCAACTTTCACAAGACGAGCAAAGCCACTTGATCTGCGTCTGTGGTGGAACCGGTTTTGCCCCAGTCAAGTCCTTATTGGACGATCTAGCCAAACAAAAATCACAGCGTCAGGTCACTCTCGTTTGGGGTGCAAAAGACGCAGCAGGTCTTTATTTACTCGACCATATTTCAAGATGGCGGAAAAGCTTGCCTCATTTCAAATTTCAAGCGGTTGTTGAAAATGAATGCGAAGCGCTGTTCCTGGGTGTCTTTCACGGACGTGTAGATGATGCGCTGCTCGCCTTGGGCTCAGAGTCAACGGACCTAGAGGTCTATTGCTGCGGTAGTCCGAATATGGTCTCAGCTGTCAAAAAGGTTTGCCTGAATGCTTTAGGGCTTAAGGCGGACAAGTTTCATGCGGATGTTTTTGTTTAGAGCCTATCGGCGCCATTAACGATTTATTCACGGACATAGATCGAAATTTGACGAGTGCGTAGCCAATAGAAGGTCTGTTCACCATACGATCGGTACTCTCCCCCTAAAGCCTTTCAAATATCGGTCAGCGGAAACTGGTTCGAACCAATAGCTGTTAGCCAAAGCGATGTGAAGTCAATTTTCAAGACTTCACCAATCGAATCGCAGGTTCGCCCTAGAGTTTTCTTGCTCATGTAGCAACCTTAAAACATACGTAATTGCAGGCTCATCTGGCGAGCCTTCACACCTCTAACCTTTGCATCAATTCGCCTTAGTTCTGTCAAACAAGGCCCTTCAATGACAATTTAAATTGTCATATTGACAATTACAATGTACAATGTCATCATGACAACATACGATGGCAGCCTAGTCTCATCAAAGGATGTCTTTACCAAGGAATACAGACCATGAACAAGCACTTAGAACGAATGCGAAAAGACTTCCAAGGCAGCGCTGATGACCTGATTGTCAGTGCTCAGGAAGTCGCAAAAATTCTCAACTTAGATCAAGAGGCAACTGAAGGAAACGAACGCTTGGTTCGTCACTATGTCTCTGTAGGTGTTGTCGATAAACCATCTAGAGAGGGGCGTGACGCACTCTACGGCTTCAGACACTTGGTTCAATTTGTAGCAGCCAGGCGCTTATTGACCGAGGGCTTCTCGTTGGCACAAATTGCCAAGTTCACCGTTGCAGTGCCAACAGATACGCTTACTGATTATTTGGAAAAACCAGACCGCGCCAACGAAGCCGAATTGTTGGTTGCTGCATTCCGCTCCGAATCGACTTCACGCAATTCGTCGCCGCCCGCCTCCCGCCGTCCACCCCCAGCGAAGCATCCACAAAGCATGGCCACGGGCATGGGGATGGTTGATGTCGTCCATGAAATGCGTGAAATGGAACACAGGGTTCGCGATCAACTTCAGGTTATGCAAAAGAAGGTGCACCTGATGGTTGAAGAAACCGTGAGGAACATGAACGCACAGCCCATCGATGTGCAGGTCTTCGCAGCCGAATTCAAACAAGCCGTTTCATCTTTGGCACAAATGATGGACGAGGCGACACATCGCTTTGACTCAATGTTCAAAAAGCCCATGCTGATTATTGAAAAGCAAATGGAACAGCAAAAGTACATGTTTGAAGAAGCGCACCGCCAAAAAGATTTTCTTGAGCGGATGTTTGGAGAATTGCTGAGTGAACAGCGGGATGAAATCAAAAAGCTGTTTGCTGAGCAAGCACATCGATTTCATGAAATGACCAACATGGTTCTCCATGCGAATGAAAAAACCAAAGACCGCTTTGAGTCTTTCGAATCCGACTTGTACGACAGGCTAAACAAGCTTGAAGTACAGATTAAGAGCCAAAAAAACAACCCCTAACCCCCCGCCACAAAACGAAAGCAGGTGCATTGTGAAAATCGTCATCAACCCTATCCGACCAGCCCTGAGCAACTTAGACCAAGACTTCCATGTTCTGGTTCGTCTTCAGTCCGAGCCGCAAGCTGGCTTTAAGCGCACGCCATTGAACCTGGCTCTCGTCATTGATCGCTCTGGATCCATGGAAGGACCCAAACTGAGAGAAGCTAAGCGCTGCGTGGTCGACCTCATCCATCGCATGCACTCGGAGGATCAAGTAGGTCTGGTGCAGTACGACGACCAAGTAGACACCGTTTTGCCGTTAACACCGGTTGACCAGGTCAGTGGCATCATTGACACTTTGGTGCACGGCATTACAGCCAACGGCGGCACCGATTTGCACGCGGGCTGGTTACGTGGTGGTGAGATGTTGGCACCCAAGGCGGGCAATCAGTCCACATGCCACACCATTTTGCTTTCGGACGGTCAGACCAATCGTGGATTAACAAACACCACTCGTATTTGCGAGCAGGTCTCTGCCCTGGCGGGTGCAGGGGTCACAACAACAACTGTCGGATTGGGAGCAAATTTCAACGAAGAGTTGATGACTGCCATTGCTCAAGCGGGTCACGGCAGTGCTCATTACGGCGAGCGCGCCATCGATTTGGCCGAAACATTTGAAGCCGAAATTGGTTTGTTATCGCAGCTTCAATGGCGAAATGTGGAAATGTCGATTTCTGGAGACTCGACACAAATTGATTTACTCAACACATATCAGCGCTCTGGTGAAGGATGGCGCATGCCGTCGGTTGCACTGGGGTCTGAGTGCTGGGCCTTGTTTCGCATGCCCATGCGTGAAGCTATTCGATTGCAAGCTGAAAGCGGTAGCGCGTTGAATGTGAACGTACGGGCAGTAGACGCCAATGGTGAGCAATTTAGCTTTAAAGGTCAGTTGTTATCTTTGCCAATTGTCACGCCCGATGTCTACTCGGCTGAACTTGGACATGAGCTGGTAGAGCGACGCATCAATGAACTCAATGCAGCGATGCTTCAGATGGAAATTAGAGATGCGGCATTAAGGGGCGATTGGCTCCAAGTTGAGCAATTACTCAACAGACTTGAAACGATCGGACGCAATGAACCCTGGGTGGCCGCTTCCATTGCATTTACGCGGCAGCTCATGAGAGAGCGCGATGAAAGCCGAATGTCTAAAGAGATGCTCTACAAGTCGAGAAAAATGAACAGTCGTTTGTCTAGTACTGATGAAATGATGTTCAGTATGAAAGCCGACTTTGAAATGCCTGCGTTTTTACGAAGGAAGTCGACTGAGGGCCGTAGGTCAGAGACTTAAAAATGAAAGCAACCACCTTCTATCTGAACATCAGGCGGTTCAACGCCCTGCTGCCGCTCATTGCCATATTACTGATGGCAATTAGCTTGGCTATGGGGGCGTTCCATACCGATACAGCCCCTCCCCCAAAGTCTGTGATACCACCTGACCAAAAAGAGAGTGCTTCAAGCGAAGTACTTGAGCTTAGCAAGCTTGATGTAGATCTGGATCTAGGGCCTAAGCTTGTGATGTTGAAGGTGGTTATCCGAAAGAAGTCTGGCTTAGATTACAGCAGATCAGCCATTCGAAACTTGGTGTTTGTCGAGTATGACAGTGCAGATGTGAAATGGGTGTTTCCAACACAGCAGCAAGAATTGGTCAGTGTCCATCCCTTGAGGAATTCGAATGAAGTCATCAAGGGCATCTATGTTGAGGCTATTGAAAAATCAGATTCTGTGAAATCTTCTGAACATGATGTGCGCTCAATTTACTTGGTCTCGGCAGATGGAACGGGCTATAAGAAAATTTTGTCCAATGTGGACGAAGTGATCAGTAGACGCAACGATTCGAACAAGCTACGGCTGATTTATCAAACGGAAAACTCAGTTCGAATGGCGCAAATTGATATGCAAAATTTTGAGATCACAGCTGATCGAGAAATTGCAAAAATGAACGAACTAAAAAAATGAATGGAGATTTTTAAATGACTGAAATCGTATGTCCACACTGTGAAACAGCTTTCAAAATTGATGAGTCTGGCTATGCAGAAATATTGAAGCAAGTGCATGACAAAGAATTTGAGAAGCAATTGGGAGAGCGGATCAAGGCTCTGGAAAACACCAGTAAGTTGGCGACTGAACTTGCTGTTTCCAATGCAACATCTGCTCTAGAAAAAGAACGCGATCAATTAAAAGCCGAACTTTCGAATGCGCAAATAGCTCAAGAGTTAGCTTTAGCAAATGCACTGGCAGAAGTTACGCGTGAGAGAGACAGAATTCAAGGGGATCTTGAACGTGTCAGCTTAGAAAAATTGAGAGATGAGACGTTGCTTCAACAACTTCACGCTAGGGAGCTGCAGGTTCGAGAAGAGCAAATTGAGCACTTGCGCGACATGCGGCTTCGCCTATCCACCAAAATGTTAGGCGAATCCTTAGAGCAACACTGTGAAAACGAATTTAATCGCATTCGCTCTTCCGCATTTCCTCGTGCCTATTTTGAGAAAGACAACGACACCAACAGCGGCACAAAAGGTGACTACATTTTTAAGGACTCAGACGACACAGGCACAGAAATTGTGTCCATCATGTTCGAGATGAAAAACGAAAGTGACGGCACCGATAAGAAGAAAAAGAACGAAGACTTCTTCAAAAAGCTTGACAAAGACCGTACAGAAAAGGGATGTGAATACGCTGTTTTGGTCAGCATGCTGGAGTCTGACAGCGATCTGTACAACACGGGCATCGTAGATGTTTCATACAAGTATCCCAAGATGTATGTGGTGCGCCCGCAGTTCTTCATTCCGATCATCACGCTGCTGCGCAATGCAGCTATTAATTCGCTTCAATACAAAACCGAACTAGCGCTTGTTAAGGCCCAACACATCGACATCACAAACTTTGAGGCCGAGCTGGACCAATTCAAATCTTCCTTCGGCAGAAACTACGATCTAGCCTCACGCCAGTTTCAAACGGCGATGGATGAGATTGATAAGTCCATATTGCACCTGCAAAGAACCAAAGATGCCTTGTTGAGCACGTCCAACAACTTGCGACTGGCCAATAACAAAGCCCAAGATGTCAGCGTAAAACGGTTGACCCGAAACAACCCAACTATGGCTAAAAAGTTCGATGAGCTTAGATCAACCGGAGCTTCAGATCCAGCTGATGGCTCCATCAGTCTTCCTTAATAAGCCGATCAATACTCACTCGGCAACATGATCACCCAGTGCTCCCCGTCCCAGCAGGCGTAAAGCGTTTGCTCGGGTAAGGGGAAGTCGGTGAATGGAATATCTTGGCGGGCATGTTCATGCCCATTACCGTCCTCATAGACCATGGTCGCGCGGGTGCCCTGCACTGTGATGCGAACCAGAACAAACCAATCGGCTGTTCCTATTTCGCTGAGATGACTGGCCACGGCATCCATCATCCAAAAACACTCTGCCTCTTCAGCCAGGTATTTGGTTCCATCTGTAAGCAGGTGCCTGCGACTGATTCGGAAATAACGCTCCGTGCCCGTGAAGTGTGACAGTTGGCTTGCATCGAAATTTTTCATCTGTAATCCTCGTTGTGTGACCACAGTTTTGTGTCAGACACGCAGATGGACAACCGATTTCAAGAGTCCCGACAGATTGGACGGATACCAATTCAAAACCGCTTTTTTTGCGTCTGTTCTTACTCGGCATTGAGTTGAATTTATGTGTGATTGGTTAGCTGCTGAAGGCTTAAATGCGCCAAGCAGCAGACACAAAAAGTCACCGCATAAAACGCCCTACAACACGTTTTCTGGTGGGTCCGAATACTCTGAGTGCTGGTTTAGCTGATCAGCGCTTGTAGGGCTGATTTGACGCCCTGCTCTGCTGGGCACTGAAAGAGTGCGAGATCGCGCCGGAAATCTATGAAAATCGTGCTTTTACAAGATTTCGCTGGTTGAGCGTTGAAATCATTGAAGAAAATTTCAGCGAAAAAGTTATCCACAACATGTTCAACCACACCTCTTTTGCCCGCTGAAACCCGCCACTTTGGCAGGACTCAGGTTGTCCAGATAAATATGTGAAAACACAATGCAGTTATTGCAAACACATGATTAGAGGAGAACTTGAATGGCACAGGCAAAGACACTGACAAAGGACGAATTGTCCAGAGTACTGGACTACATCAACACCCGACGCTTCGCGCAACGTAACCGCGCGATGATGCTGCTGACGCACTTGGCTGGCCTGCGAATCGGCGAGGTGGCTTGCTTGCGCTGGTCAGACGTGACAAACCAAGACGGCACAGTCAAAGAAGAAATCCGCTTGCTGCCCGACATGACCAAGGGCCGTCATGCACGCATTGTATTCGTCAACATCCGACTGCGCGAAGAATTGCAAGCGTATGCGTCACAAGCAAAATGCATTGATCGCAGTTACCCGTTCTTCGCCAGCCAAAAGAGCATCAAGACAGGGTTTAGCGCAAACAGCCTTGCTCAGACGTTTGCACTGCTTTATGAGGGCGCTGGCTTAGAAGGCGCAAGCAGCCACAGCGGTCGCAGAACATTTTTAACCTCTTTAGCTAACAAGGGTACAGCGATCCATATTTTGAAAACCTTGGCTGGGCATCGCAGCATCAGTACCACTGCTGCTTACCTGTACAGTAGTCCCAGCCAGTTGAAGGCTGCGGTTGAACTTGTTTGATGGAAAGGTTAATTATTTTTACAATCCGACTGAGCTATTTAGCAAGACTTGTTCTGGCGGGCAAGAAGGGATTGATTAACTAACTCGCTCAGTTTTCGCCCCCCCTGTTATTGGTGATGTTAGGGCTTCGAACCAGACTTGAGCCCAGAGCTTGGAAGCCTTTCAGCATGAGAAAATTTGTCTTATGAGTCTGGTCATTCGAGGGAAATATCCCTCAAACGTATTTCAGTTGATTGGAAACGACGAGAACAGCGCTACCTATGCGCTGGGTTGGACGTTGGACCGCTGCCCGATTTTTTTGAACATCTTCGTCAGCCAGATCGTTGGCAGGCAACTAAAACCCTTTGACGGGCACATAGTTTTGCAGAAGTCAGGCAGTGATGGGGGCTACACCGATCTCGAAATCCATTACGGTAAAGAGTTCCATTGCATCTTAGAGGCCAAGCAGGGTTGGGTCCTTCCCACGTTAGCCCAGTTAAGTCGATACAAACCTCGACTCGACCAAGGCCATTTGAAGGCGCGAACCAAACTAATGGTATCCGTTTCCGCCGCGTCCGATGAAATTGCTCGACTTCGATTACCAATAGACATTGAAGGTGTTCCATTGGTTCATCTTTCATGGGGACTGATTCGTGCGCTGGTAAAAAAGTCGCTTTCGCAATCCAGGGGGCTTGAGGAGCGACTTTGGCTTAAGGAACTGGCTACTCACCTGGAGAAATATTCTGCGATGGACACTTTGCGCGATAACATGGTTTACGTTGTTTCATTGGGTTCGAAGGCGATGCGAGAGGATGGAACTCACACTTGGATAGACGTAGTAGAAAAAGATGGTATGTACTTCCACCAAGTTGGTAATCATTGGCCGCAACAGCCTCCCAACTATATTGCCTTCCGGTACAGGGGAAGACTCCAATCCGTTCATCGCATTGAGGACCATGAAATCTGGGCTAATGTGGCTGAGAAGAATCCTTTGTGGTGCGACACGACTGAGGAGCATTTCGTATACAAGTTGGGCCATGCAATGCGCCCTCCTCGTGATCTAAAGGCTGGTGGCACTGGTGACTCCGTTAAGCAAAGCGCCAGGGTTTGGTGCGCTATCGATACATTGCTGACTGGTCAGTTTGACTATTTAGGACAGGCACGTGACGAGACGAAGAAGCGGTTACGAGATGCCGAGATCGGATAATCGTCCATTGCTCGCCATTACTCCACCTCGGCGTGATCGAATTCTCGGCTCCCGTAGCTTCGGCCTGATTTATTTAAGAACAAGAGTTCTTGCCCATCGATCCCCCCATCTTTGGTTTCTACGCCCAAAGATCGAGACCATGTCGAGTAAACCAATTATGGGGATCATCATGATGAGGTTGCGTATTAATGCTTTACCTACTGTGCAGGGAGAGAGATCATCAAATGCAACCACTCTCATGCCAAGAAGCCGCTTGCCTACAGACTTGCCACCCGGAAGGGCATCGCTCAATAGGTAATAGGCCATGTAGCCAATGATTCCAAACCAAGCAAGACCGTCCGACGTGCTAACAAAAACGATCAAGATGACGATGGCAACAAAGTGGTCAATCAAATGGGCGACCAGTCTCATCCAGGGGCTTGCCAGATCCGTCTCTGAAACACCTTCTGGCAACCCAACCAGCCTGTCGTTTTCTTCGTCAGCGGCTTTGATGATTGATGAAAACTCCTCTGGGGAAACGTTTCTTTCCTTTAATTCTTCATCGAGAACTATTGCAGCCTCAGGGGTTAGGTCGCCGCGTCGGCGTTGAATAAGCTCTTCCGTTGAAAGGCGACGAAAGCTATCCCTGATCACAGATTCATAGTCTTGACCCATATAACACCTCGAGTATTTGTAGAGTGTTTATAACTCATCAGTCGCGATCATCCCCGGTAAGTCCACCATCCAGCAATTTCTTTTCTGAAAGGTTGCCAAGTTCCTTGAGCCAATCAGGTTTGTTTGGATACTTCTTATCAATCCAAGCCTTTGCCTTCTCATCCCCAAGGGACGCTGCCTTGGCCATCAACTTGGTGGCCTCCGCCATGTCGGCATCAACGCCCTCAGCGGCTTCGTAGAGTCTCGCCAACTCCCTCAAGCCGATTGCACTCTCCTGTTTCGCCGATAGCTGTAGCCAATAAAGCGCAATCTCAGCATTTTCTTCAACACCGTGACCGTAGGAAAACAGCATCCCCAAGTAAGCTTGTGAATCAGCGTGACCAGCACTGGCAGCCGTCTTTAGCCATTTGGCAGCGGCCGGTATGTCCTCCTCCACACCCTCTGCCCATAGATACGCCAAACCCAGTTTGTGTGCCGCTTTCAACTCCCCCTTTTCAGCTGACGTCTTGAAGCACTTGAAAGCCTGCACCAGATCCTTAGCGGTTCCGTGTCCGTTCTCGTACGTCAATGCCAGCAGATAGGTACCCCAGGCGTCGCCCTGTAGGCTGGCCAGATGAAAAAGGTTGTGCGCCTTTTCCTCATCCCGATCAATTATTTCGCCCTTGATGTAGGCGATTCCGAGCGAAGACTGGCAATCAGCCATTCCGAGGGATGCCCCTTTTTGAAGCCAGATAAGGACTTCACTTTTCTCAACTTCTGGACCTCGTCCGTTCTGCAGCGCTTCTGCCAATTTGTTGATGGCGTATTTGTGACCTTGTTGCGCAGACGCGCGCAACCACAACACACCGTCCAACTGGTCTTCGCGACATTTGCCATACCAGGCTTGGTGTTGTCCAAGGATGGATTGGGCGAATGCATCGTTGAGCATCGCAGCCCTTTTTAGATAGTTGATGCCTAGCTCTTCATCCTTTGCAAGCAAGTCTCGGCCCAAAATCACGTAAGCAGATTCATTGCCCAGGGCCATGGACTTATTGAGCCAGTAGAGGCTGACTTCATGGTCTTTAGCAATCCCGTGATGTCCATCACGATAAATCTGCCCCAACTGGGTACATGCGTAGCTCTCCCCCTTTTGAGCAGCACTTTTCAGCATATCCAGCCAAGGCTCAGCATCATCTGCGTCATTCAGTTTTTTTAGCCGCTCATGGGCCAGGCTGTACATGGAGAATGAGTCTCCTGACGAGGCCGCCAGTTGCATGTGCTGATCGTAGTTTCCCTTGTCAAAATCAGCCCAAAAGCAGTGCGCCGAAAGGTCGCCCATTTCGACCGCAGCTTTTCTAAACAGCGCAATGGCGGCAGATACATCGTCCTTGGCTGTGCACCTGGCTACATTGATCAGGCATCGTGATGAACCCGCTTCCGCCCCTTTTCGGTACCAAGCCAGTCCCTTGTCGGCGTCAACCGCCACCCCATAGCCGAGGCGATACCAACGTCCAAGGTGGAACATCGCAATGTCGTTGCCCTCCTCCGCCATTTCCTCCAAAGCGGCCACGGCCTTTTCAAAGTGCCTGGGCTCATTCTTATTCGCCCAAAATTTGGCAGCGGCCTGAAAGGCCTCCTCTTGTTGACCAGGCCGGTTGAGTGTGTGCCGCAAATAGTCCAGGAAGTCCAGTGCATTTGAACTGCCCTGGATAAGGGACCATACGATCAGATCCAGTTCCTGATCAGAAGAGACTTTGTTCATGATGAGCTCCAAAGAGATCATCGTAAATTTCAACAGGCTCATCCGGTGAGCCAGCACCCCATGATCATCAGGTCCTAAAACTCAATGGGATACCTCATGTTTCTGTCCCTGGCTTTGCTGCTATTGACACCACCGATTCAGGCGGGTGTTTTCATACCTGCTCAGCGCTACATTGCGCTGGAAAGTCAAAAAACGATGCTGTTCGAGTACGGACGGCCCTTCAAACTTCACAAACGCAGCAGAGCAGAAATGTATAAAGCGGCGGTTGGCAATTGAGCTTGGGCTGTCAGGCCTTCAGATTACACTGATCACAATTAGAACAGTAGGCTTTTATGTCCGAGATTGACCGCCTCTACCAATACAAAACCCTGCTTAGCTCACGCCGTGTCATGAGCCGCGCAGACATCCTGCAGAAACTGGAAATCTCGCTGGCCACGTTCAAGCGTGATATCGCCAAACTGCGCGACCAGTTGCACACACCGATCGTTTTCGATCGAGACCTCGGCGGCTATCGACTAGAACAAACAGACAGTACTGAATTGCCAGGCATGTGGTTCAGCCAGGACGAAATGCTCGCTCTTCTGACCATCCAGAGCATGATTGTTCAGCTAGAACCAGGCCTGTTAGGCCCCAAGCTCAAACCTTTCCAAAAGCGACTGGATGACATGCTGGCAAGCCAAGGACTGGATGCTGCCACCTTGACCCAACGTGTGCGTGCTGTGCATGCTGGCAAACGTCGACTGACCCTGACAAGCTTTGAGACTGTGGCTAAAGCCACACTAGAACGTAAGCAAGTCCAAATCGAACACCTGAATCGGGAAAGCGGGCAAACCTTGCTGCGCGACATCTCGCCACAACAGTTGGTTCACTATCGAGACAACTGGTATGTAGATGCTTGGTGCCATTTACGCGGTGGACTCAGAAGCTTTTCGATTGATGCCATTAGCCATGCCAACTTGCTCAGCAAGGCCGCCAAAGACATCGATCTGATTTCGATGCGCGAGCAATTTGACGGCGGCTACGGCATCTTTGGTGGAATGCCCAAAGACTGGGCCGTGCTGGAATTTTCATCCATCAGAGCACAATGGGTTCGTCATGAATCGTGGCACCCGCAGCAAGAAGGCACGCTCCACGCAGATGGCCGTTACACGCTCAAGGTTCCGTACTCCGATGAACGCGAACTGATGGGTGATATTTTGCGTTTTGGCGCAGAGGTGAAAGTTCTGGCTCCCCAATCGCTACAGCAAAAGATAGGTAAGGAGTTGTCTAAAGCGTTGCATCGTTACAAGGATTGATTCACCAATCGTCATCCCTGCGAAAACCGCCGAAAGTAGTGACAGCCATGCCAGACAGGCCGCTGCCTGCGTCTGCGCACGTATCCACCACGGACATCACTGAACCATCCGACCCGGTGATCAGATTCCCTTCTTGTCGGTAGACCGTCCCATCATTTCGAAGAAACGTTGAGTCATCAATCTTGTTGATGACCTCACCCGTGTCAGTGCTGGCAAGGGACCCAAAAATATTCCAGAATTTCATTGCTGACTCCACATCATTGAACAGTGCTGGTCTGAACTTCAGCGTTAGCGGATTCGAACAGCTGAACCATATCCGCATCGGTCAAGCAAATGCGCACGGTTTGAAGAAATGGTGCCAATTCATCTGCACGATGGAGAGCCTGGCAAATGAGTCGGGCCGCGAGCATGGCGGGGAACTTGAACATGCCCGTACCAATGGCAGGCATGGCCAAACTTCGGATGTCATTGTCATTGGCCAGCCGGAGCATAGACTCCAACGCCATCTGCATGTATTTCTCTGGCTCGTCGTTGTTGATGTAATGCACCGATCGCACATGGATGATCCACGGGTTGGCCAATTTGAAACCAGGTGTGATCAATCCAGCCCCGAGGGCCAAGGGCGCAAAGTGCTTGCAATACTCCTCTAGCTTGGGGCCAGCACCCATGTGGATAGCACCGGCCACGCCCGAGCCGAGGCGCAAATTGGCATTGGCGCTGTTGACCACCGCCTCCATGTCGGGTTGCTTGACGATGTTGCCAACGACGATTTCGATCTTCATGGGAGACTCCTGTGGATGAGTGAATCTTCATCGCCCAGAGGCTCAAGAGGTGAGCTCAAGAATTTAGAGTTAAAAATTCACACGCTCTGTGTCGGCCAAGTTTTTCCACAAACCAAGCAGCCAAACCCATGCTCCAATGATTCACCCAAAATAACCATATTTTTCGCCATATCAGTCATGAATGGTCATTGTGAAATACTAAAAAAAGCAACGCCTTTCTTGCTTCGACACTTGGGGCATTTAAACGTCAGTATTTCTTCTTTTGTCGATGCTTTAGCGTGATCATTTAGATTGGTAACAGTCAATAGATCATTAGAGTTCACCCAATTGGCAGTAAACCTGGCAGAACTTGCATGAATTTTTCCATCAACAAAACTGATACGAACAACGTTCTCTACAGGCTTTGCGATCATAAAGGTCAAAAAATATTTCATGCGAAGGCTAGCCAAACCTGGCCAAAAACCCCTTGCTGGCCTTGTAACAGTAGCCCCTTGAACTGAAAAAAATTTTGACTATTTATTAAGCCGATTTGAAGCTTACGTTCCGGAGCACTCCTCACACGCAGTGATGGATTTATTTCTTTGAGTACGCTTAAAAAAACAGTACGCTTCAACTCAATCCAAGGAATGCTAGACATCGTGTCCTGTCATTCAATACTATCGTTTCGTGATTCCATGAATCGTCGAAGGATATCTGCACGGCTGGGATGCTTAATTTTTCGAAGGGCATGAGCTTCGATTTGACGGATACGCTCACGCGTAACATCAAAATGTTGCCCAACCTCTTCGAGGGTGTAATCGGAAGGCATATCAATTCCGAAACGCATACGAAGAATTTTCGCTTCAGTTGGGGTAATACTGTTTAACGTGTCTTTTACTGCTACCTTCAATTGCTCTAGATCCGTCTGCGTTGATTGAATTTCTTCAATTGGTGCTGGTATCAGATCGATCAAAAAGACGTACGTGGACTCCTCAAAAAAATTGTCGGTCAATTCTGAATTGTGAAAAATTTGAGATACGGGAATTGGGGTGTCTAACGAAACTGGCTCCTTCGCGAACTTCATGATCTTGCGGATCTTGTCCTCTGGAATCTCCATCTTCTCGGCCAGGATGGAGGCATCGGGCTCAAAGCCGAATTCCTGCAGGTTTTGGCGCGAAATGCGGTTCATCTTGTTGATGATCTCGATCATGTGCACCGGGATGCGGATGGTGCGGGCCTGGTCCGCAATCGAGCGGGTGATGGCCTGGCGGATCCACCAAGTGGCATAGGTCGAGAACTTGTAGCCGCAACGGTATTCGAACTTGTCCACCGCCTTCATCAGGCCGATGTTGCCTTCCTGGATCAGGTCAAGAAATTGCAGACCGCGGTTGGTGTATTTCTTGGCGATCGAGATGACCAAACGCAAGTTGGCTTCGATCATCTCTTTCTTGGCATCACGCGATGAGCGCTCACCGGCGTTCATGCGCTTGTTGATGTCTTTCAACTCGTCCAAAGGCACCACCACCTGGGACTGCAGGTCTATCAGCTTTTGCTGCAGGTCTTGCACCGGCGGGATGTTGCGGCCCATGACAGCGCTCCAGCTCTTGCCCGCTGCGGCCTGTTTTTCGATCCACTTGAGGTTGAGCAGATTCGAAGCGATGCGTTTGCCGTTTTTGTCCCGGCCACTGAATTCGGCGATAAACAGATCCTGTGGATAGCCACATTTGTCCACGATGATGCGGCGCAGCTCACGCTCTTTTTTGCGCACGTCGTCAACTTGGCCGCGCACCATGTCGCACAGCTTTTCAATGGTCTTGGCAGTGAAGCGGATGGTCATCAGCTCCTCGGACAGTGCCGATTGAACCTTGATGTAGCCCGGTGTGCCCCAGCCTTCCTTGTCATAGACCTTGTGCACTTTTTCGAAGTAGTCTGTGATGCGGTCAAAGCGCTCCAGAGCCTGGTTTTTCAGCTCTTCGAGCTTCTTCGTCAAGGCCTTGGAGCCGCCTTTGCCATCGTCGTCATCAGCTTCGTCGAATTCGTCAAAGTCTTCTTCGGCCACATAGTCGTCCGCTTCGTTCAGGTTGGCAAAACCGTCCACGACAGTCGAAATCACGACTTTGCCTTCGCGGATTTCAGCGGCCATGCGCAGGATTTCGGCGATGGTGGCTGGCGATGCGCTGATCGCGGCCATCATGTCCATCAAGCCGCCTTCGATGCGCTTGGCGATTTCGATCTCGCCTTCGCGGGTCAAGAGTTCTACGGTGCCCATTTCGCGCATGTACATGCGCACGGGGTCTGTGGTGCGGCCGAATTCGCTGTCCACGGTGGACAAGGCGGCTTCAGCTGCTTCTTCGGCTTCTTCTTCGGTTGAGCCAGTAGGCGTGTTGCAAGTGAAATCTAGTACTTCGAAGTCAGGCGTTTGCTCGTACACCGCCACACCCAGGTCGTTCAGGGTGGCAATCACCACTTCCAGGGTTTCGGCATCGACCAGCTTGTCGGGCAGGTGGTCGCTAATTTCGCCGTTGGTGAGGTAGCCGCGTGTCTTGCCCAGCTTGATCAGCGCTTTGAGGCGGTCGCGGCGCTGCTTCATCTCGGCTTCGGTCAGGACGGTTTCGTCCAGACCAAATTCTTTCATCAAGGCGCGCTCTTTGGCCTTGCTGATCTTCATGCGCAGGGGCTTGACCTTTTCGCCGGTCTCGGAGCCGGCTTCGGCGACAGGTTTACCTTGGAATTCGTCTTCTAGCTCCGCCAATTCATCTTCAAGGCTGGGGGGGGCGATGCTGCCTTTTTTCTTGGGGCCACGTTTGGCCTCGGTCACTGCTTTTTTGGCCGGCGATTTATCACTTGGGATTGCGTATCCGCTTAGTAAGCTAGCAATTATGAAATCGACTAATGCCTGGGTGCCAAATTCAACTGCTAGCGCCAGAACATCTTTGCCATTACGAGCAGTTGCAGCAGGATCAGCTCCATTTTCAATTAAAAGCTCACAAATTTCCCTGTTGTTTCTTACAACAGCCAGCATTAATGGCGTTAGCCCGTTGGCATCAATTTCCTCAAAATTCACACCATCTTGAATGAAATTTCGCACGAGCTCAGTGCGACCAAGAATAATGGCTTGATTGAGTGAAATATTCGCCATGCGACTAAGTAACTTACATGTTAGTTGAGATTTTAAGTTCCATTAGTTAGCGCGAGATGTACATCCGCCTAGCCTTGGACGAATTGTTGATGATGTCAACCGTTAGAGGACAACGCTCGCCGTGAAAGAAACGAGCCAGTACCTCAACGATACGCTCATCCTCAGAAGACACGTTCGCGAAAAGTGTCATGCAAGATCGCAACTTCATAGCGTCAATCTTGCCAAAGACCCTCTCAGGCTTTGTCCCCTTTGGCAGACCTAACAGGATGTCCGTGCAGCTTCTCAGCCTGCCGCCCAGCAAATCGTCGTCCCAATACTCAGCCGCCTCCTTTGGGTCAGCGATTCCAAAGTAATGTGCAAGACGGCTCGATCCCAATCCCCGAAGTTGAGGAAAGATAAACCACATCCAGTGGGTCTGTTTGTGACCCGCAGCGAGTTCCTCGACGACCTCATACCAGTGAAGATCCTGTGCATCGATGAAACGTTCTAATGCCCCTTCGGACCTGACAGTTGGGACTTGTCGAGAGGTTTCACGTTTCAACCTGTCAGGATTTGCGTGCCAATACTCGCCACTTGAATAAACCGGACGGCTTTGTTCGCGATCGCCCGGAAAAGGTAAGGTAGGCACACCAGAGGCTTGGTAAAAACTCGAATACTCCCGCATCCACGAGAAACCGTTGGTCTTTAGCGCAGCCTCTGCTGCATGCAAGTTGGTTGCTGGTAGATGATCAAAGACGTCACCATGATCGTCAAAGAAGACCAATTCAACTGCGCCACCTGTGCTGTCTTCTATGACGCACCAGTTCTGCTCGAGCATCCCGAGCACTTTGACCCAAAGGCGTTGGCTGATTTGAGCTTCCTCGCGGATTTCGTCGAGATTTTGGATTAGCATGAATTAGCCTTATGCAATCAGTTCTGGTCCGCCGCAACTATCCTTCGGCAGAAAAGAAAACCCAATCGGGCCAAGCAAGCATTCACAAGTCATTGCTCAACCTCCTGCTGCCACCCCTGCACTACCATCACCATCGCCAGGGTGTCCAGTTCACAGTAGCGCAGCAGGGCTTGCTTGATTTTTGACCTCTGCGCGTCTTGCAGGTCTTCAAACTGCAGCCGCGAATAAGCCGTTGCGGCGGCGCCACCTTCAGCGATGACTAGATCATCCGGGTCTCGGCCCGATGGCAAAGATTCGCCCAGCATCTCTGCGCCCGAGTCGCGCAGGATTTCATAGGGGTCATCGATGCTCTTGCCGCGTTCGTCGGTGGGCAGCCAAGTGAAGTTCTTGTAATTGAGGCTGGGCATTCCTCCCTCAGCGCCATAGATCGGCTGGGCATAGTGCTGCCGCAGCCAGGCATTGCTGGCGAGCATGGCGGGAAGCACCTTCTTAATGGAGACACTGCCCTTAGTGGCCACATGAAAGTAAGCGGCCTTGGCCAAATCGCACAGGTCATACATGGCTCGCTCGCCAGACTTAATCAAAGTCGCCAAGAAGACCTTCAGCTCATCCGCATCGGCTGGCGGGCTCAAGCTTTCATCGAGCTGCACCATGATCCGGTTCAAGATCGTGTTTTCATGGTGGCTCCACATGAACACCGTGCCAGAGTCTCCTGCCAGCTCTGCCTTGAGGGCGCGGGCAAATTCGAAGTTTGGAAACACCCCAGGCTCGGCCAGCAAGAACTGGCCCTTGTGCTCGACGCGCCCGTCTTCGTACATCACATGATGCGAATACTGAAAGGCGACCTGCTCATAAGGCCGCATGCCTTGGTGAAACGGAATGGCCACCGCACTGGTCTCAAAGTCGATGAAATGGTAAGGAAAGCGCCAAGACCCCATCTCTCTGCGCATGTGCGCCTCGGCCAGCCAATACCCGCCCCGATCTTCTTCTGGGGGGATGCCTTTGGCCTGCATCCATTGACGCTCACTGACCGATAGGGTTTCCCCGCCGTCGATGACATTGATATCCCCGTCTTGAACCTGTTTTAGGCGAATCCGCCCTTGCGAGATCAGGTCGTCTTTTTTCAGGAACTTCCACAGGTCCAACACCGTGCCTTGGGTGAGATCCTGGGCAGTCAAGCCAAAGGCCTGAGACCAGCACTCATGGAATCCGCTTTGCAGTTCATCGTCGCTGGCTGCCTTGAACTCGCATTTGCTGCAATGTGCACCGGGCAAAGGAGGAATTTTTTGGTCATCGGCATAGGCTTTGGCCCAGTCATTGGCTGCCTGGTCCAGTGGTTGCAGAAAGCCGTTAGACCCCACGCCATGTTTGTAAATTACTTCCACAAACTCATCCACGGGCACCTTGGCCAAAAGATCCGACTGAGGGGTGAAGTTGGCTGCATCTGCTGAACGGGTCACCCGCACCTTTTTGCCATCTCTCACGATCTTGAAAAGCTGGTTCAAGCGGTCTTGTGTCGCCTTGATCGACTTGTCGGGCATCATCAAAAAAGTGCTGATCTGCGCGCCTGGATACGCCTGGCGCATGACCCATGCCTGAAAGGCGACGTCTTCAATGTAGGGACGCATGCCCGACTTGATGGGCACGCGGCTGCCTGCGATGTCGGGGCGGGTGCTGTCATACGACTTAGCTTTGACCTCGATCAGCTCGTACCGATCGCCGTCTTTGACCAAAATATCCACGCGCACGAAGAAATTGCCAAAGGCGATGGCAGCCTCGAACACAACCGCCTGATCTTTCTGCAACAACTGGGCCGTCTGCTCCAAAGCACCTGCATGGTCGGTCGCTTCGACCTCGACCCCTTCAGGGAATTGGCACTTTGCAAGCTCGCCCACTTGGTAGCCCCCTTCTGCCAACATCTGCAAAAAGCTGTCCTCTTGCTTGGTGTCCCGGTAGATCTTTGGCTTGCCGGTGTAGAACAACTTGGTCGGGCATTCCACGGCCAACTTGAAGCGTGATTTGGTGAGGTATCGCATTGGGGTTTTCAATCTTGCGCCATCAATTGACGGCAGCCCCCGCACTGGTCGCCGTGCTCATACCGCGCAAATTGCAAAGCCTGTCGATCATGTCGTCGACTTGAGATGGGTCGGCGTTGATGGCCACCAGCATCATGGTCTCAGACTCTGATGCGCCATCCCTGAGCAAGACAATCCCATGCTTGGCATCGGACTGGTAGCAGTCCACCAGGGCGCGCATGACGTGAATGAAGTGTTCACGCTTTCCCAAGTCAAACTTGGCTGCATCCTCAGCCAAATTAGCCATGAAAGACTTCATGTCCAGGTCATCGTTTTCGGTATCCAACATCTAATGTCCTTGTCTGTTTGGATTGTCAGCATGCCGGGGCTGGCTCATTTGCTCAAACCCTGCAAAGTGCTCGCCTGTTGTGCTCATTCTTGCTTGTAGCTTTGACTAATCGTAGCCGCCTGAGGGCTCGCCTGATGAGCCTCGCATGAAAGAAGATTAAGAACTCAAAAAATGAGCTAGAAAAAATCACTAATAATCCATCATGCAAGAACTTTTTGTCATATCGGCTGTTATGACCGACACCCTAGCCAGAAATGGAAAAGTATGGGTGTTAGCTTCGAAACACCGTTAAAAGAGAATGAACCAAACTGGCTTATGACCTGATTCAGTAACTCTGATGGGGAAGCTAAGTGAATTGCTCGATGAGTAAAATTCTCACCTGCCGCATAGCTTATTGTTCTATTTTCCAGCTAAGCTATTCAGTGTGAAAACCATGCAATAAATTAAATCAAAAATTACTCTTCATCCCGCTGAGGCCGCTCTGCGTGATTTTTCGCTCGAACGCTATACAAACGACGATATGCCTCCAAGTATTCGCTGGGCATTGTTTGATGCCAGTAGGCAGCCTCCTCACGATAGTGAAAAAAGGGCTTCAACTCGGTTGCCATCAACTTGAAGTCGTCCACAGTTGGACGAGAAATGCAACGATTCCTTAGCCAATCATCGACTTCAATTTCTAACGATCGATGTTTCCTTAGTTCTGCTATCTCGCGTTCCAAATAGGCGATCTTTTTTTTCGCATCGCAAGCCGCCTTCAATGCTCGGCAGGCCTGGGGCCAATTCATCTTTTGGGCTTGGCTCAGTGCTAATTCCACCTCTGATTCGGATCTTTTAAATGCTTCAGAAATCAAGCTAGAAATGTCAGTGGCTTGATCTGACCCATATTTTGAATGCCAAAAGACTTGACCTGAAACCTCGTCAAGATAGAAATCAAGCACCCTCTGGGCTGAACTTCTCTTTTGTCGACTTTGTGCAGGTGCAGTCTGAGCTGATTTTTCAGGGCTCAATTTTGGTTCCATGAGCTCGTCAAAAAAAGGCTTTCTATAAATTCGTCCAAAGCTAGAAGTAAGACCATCTGACCAATTATCATTAATTGCGTCAGTCGCTTCATCAATGGACAGGAAGTAGCCAGTAGCACCAAACTCTGGTGCAAAGTAAAAGTAAACCCCGCCTAAACCCTTGATGTCGATATGGTAGTTTCCGTAAGACCCTCTAGCTGTAAACCTGCTGTAGAGCCGAGCATCGTTGTGAATTAGGTCGATTAAAAAGGCCCGAGTTTCAGCTTCAATAATTTCGGGATCGACATCTTTACCAAGGCTCTCTAGGATCCTCTGAGCGTTTCCTCCGAAAGCTCTAGTGATTTCAGATCGCACGTATGGATCCCTAATCAGATATGTCTGAATCTCATCAAAGGTCAGTCTTTTTTCCATGCAATTGCTCCTTTACCTTATTGAATCCACCAAAGATATCTGCCTCGGCGGTCAGAGTAAGTGGCAAATTCAAGTGCAGCTGTCTTTAAATTTTTACGCAAACGCCAAACGGAAATTTTGAAGGCATCAGATGATTGTTAGAAAGCAGCCAAATTACCCCACCCGTTTGTTCAGTTTTCGGAAAATTTCCTTCCCCATCTGTAGCGTAGATCAAGTAAGCACCAACAGCATTTTCATCAATCCACTGAAAAACTGGCCGAAAATCAGTTCCACCTCTGCCAAACAACTGAACCTTCGGGGGAATTTCTTCCCCATCCATTTCTTCGTAGGTGGTAATGCTTTGAATCTTTGCATCACATTGAATGACGGTAAGGCGGCAAGGGTAAGTTTCTCTATAGACTCTTACCTCTGCAAAGATCTCGGCCAGGTCTTCATTTGACATTGAACCTGAGGTATCGATCGCAAAAATAATATGCCCTGGTGCCTCAATGCCCAAAGAAGGCATGTAAAGCCCTCGGTGCAAATGTTTTTTGGAGCACGGCCACATGCTCCAATCGTTTTTGATCCGATCCACAAGCCAACCTCTTAAGAGATCCCGCCAATCAATTCTCGACTCCTCGATGGCTGTGCATTCTGATTTAAAGAAACCAGCTGCATTCCCTTGAAGCTTGCTTGCTGCGTCATCACGCAGCGTTGCACAAATTTCATTCAGCTGAGCAGTGTCCGGCATATCCGAATCACGTGCACCCACCACTTCTGGGCTATCTGGGTCTAAAACGTCTGTCCCGATGCCTGGGATCTCACCGCTGTTTTCAGCGTTATCGGTTGTGCCTCCCTTGTGCTTCTTGCTTTCTAGGGCATAAGAGGTTTTTTGGGGTAGAAGGGAATAAATTTTCTCAGCACTCATGCCGCGATAGGCGTAATTTGCAAGCCCACCTTTAGGCAGAGAGAAGCCTTGCTCAATCAGCAACAGGTTGATGGCATGGTCTGCTGCAATGTTCCACAGTTCAGGATCGCGATTCGATCTTCGCGAAGAATGCTGAAAAATGACGTGCAGAACTTCATGTGCCAACACCCCCCTGATCTCACTTTGACTTAGGTTTGCAACCCAGTTGGCATTAAAAAAGATGTGATAACCGTCGGTGGCCATGGTTTTGCACCAACCGTAAACAGTTGCATCCTTGATCGGCAACCTCATGATCGCTGAGGCCAAAAACGGCTGACGCAAAGAAAGTGCGATTCTCGCTCTTAGGACACTTTGCTCAATCTCAGCTTGCGATGAGCTTGGCATGGGTTTTCATGAATGTCTTATAGGCGTCTTGGCGTGTAAATGCTGAATGCAATGTCATCATTTCTTTGGCTAAGACGACCGCGAACTCGGGTGGCAAGCGATTAAGCAAAATAGCAGTGGCTTTCACCACGTCAGGTCGATCAGCGCTGTGCACAAGCCAAGTAGTCAATACATGCAAGCCGTCCAGTGCTTTGGGCAGCTGGGCTGACTCGGGATCGGCCACGATTTCTTCCATTTGACGCATGTTCAATGAACGCTTAACAAAAGCAGAGAACTCGGTCGCTGCCCCCTGCCCAACAATGCCAGGAACAATGTCACTGCACTCTTTAACGCCCCCAAATTTTTTAATCACATCAGATAGGATTTCCCAGGCTCTTGGGGTAGGAAAGGCAGGTGATTCCGATGGATCTTCACGCAGGAGAGCGGGTTTGTATCCGATGAAGGCAATCACCAACGGGTCAATGTCATGCTTCAAAGCCCAAGAACGCCAATCGCTCACGTCAACGTCCAGATCTAAATGAACAAAACGATTTGACAACGCTGAGGACATGCGAAAGGTAACGGCTCTATCTTTTTGGCGGTTACCAGCAGCGACGATCCACCATCCAGCGGGTAGCTCATACTCGCCCACTTTTCTGTCCAGAACCAGCTGATACAGGCTGGCTTGAACGAGCGGTGGAGCTGCATTGATCTCATCCAGGAAAAGTACGCCAGGTTTTGAGTGTGCCTGTGGCAAAAAAGCGGGAGGGCACCACACCGCCTTTTGATCGATGATGGCGGGAATGCCACGCAGATCAGTTGGATCAAGTAGAGATGCCCGTAAATCAATGACTTCCATTCCAGCCTTGCTAGCCACCGCATGAACAATCGCGCTCTTTCCAATCCCAGGGGGTCCCCAAATGAATGCGGGCCAGCGCTGACCAAGCATGCTAGACAAAACCGTATCTAAACGTGAGGGCTTCATAAAGAAATCGATTCCATCCAGGTTTTTGAATCCTCCGGTACAAACCAGGGATACATTTGCGAAAAATACCGTGCATCATCCTGCTCGGCATAAACGTTCGGAGCTACTCCTAACGTAAATTTCTTGAGAAGAGGCATGGGATCCACTGCCACTTTGCGTTGGTCATCGTCCACGGTTAAATCTGGCAATGCTCCAAATGCCTTGAATCCCTCCGACTCAATCAGCAGCCATTGCCCCATCACAGAAGCTGCGGTCAACTCCAACTTGTCTTGGGCCGAAAGTTCTTGTAAGTTAAGAACATGACCATGTAGTTCAAGTTTTGCTCGGCCAAGATTTCGATTCAAACTCCCCATCATGGTTCCAGATTGACCTGGTTGCGGGCCATTCCAAAGAGAAATGTTGCATGTAATCTTCCCTTGAACAGCAGAAAATGCACCTTGCTTGCCAGACACTTTTAAAAGGCTCTCATCTTCTGTAGCCGATTGATAGAACGCTGGCTCAAGGGCGAGACTCTGTAAAGTCAAAAGTATGTCTACTTTGTCGCTTTCACTCAGTAACTCATCGTATTTTGAATCGGCCCTGATCATGTCATTCGCCGAATCGACGTATTTGATTTCCTTGTGACTAGCACGCAAAAAACCACATTCCACTCTGGATTTTTCCGACCTTAAAAGAAATTCGGCCCCATCGCCAAATACGAAGGTTGCAAAAGCCACGTCGAGGTCATCCCGAATGAAAGGGATCACACCTTGATTGAGCGATTTTTTTACATCACGACTGAAGTTCACCGCGTGTCGATCCTGCCAATTATGGGCATTTTGGATACTTATTAGGGAACTCCGAAAAATGGCTTGAATCTTTAGAAGATCGGCATGCATCCCTTGGGCTTTAGCAATTTGACCAGCCGCCCAAACATACACCGCGGGGATCCGAATCTTCGGAGGCTTTTTTTTCTTTGAGCTTTCCATGATCAGGTCCTCCCAGCTTTGGTTGGACCATTGGATTTCTCTTTTTTCTTCTTGGATTTAACGGATTGAGCTGCAGCAAGTCTTTTCACCAGTGGAGCTGCTGTATCCGGAGCCACCATTTTCAAAAACTCCAACCGACCGCGCAGGCTACTGGGGCTCATCAACTCACCATTCCAGTCTAGGGACCGACCTTGCTCAAAAGCATGCACGGCCGCTCTAACCTTCCTTCGAATTGAGCGTGGGACATTGACTCTGTCGTTTACAACCAAACCGGTGCACATTTGCCTTCTCCCACGCCGGAAAATATTGGTTTTCTGTGGATCCAGCTCTAACCCAATACGACCCAGGACACCCCGGGCTACGCCCAGCAGAGCCACTGCTTTTTCATCTCCAGAAAAAGTAATGTCGTCTGCATATCGGCTGTAGGAGCAGTCTCTCAAGGCCGCTTGTTGACTGAGTATTTGATCGGTTTTGAAAAGAACTCGGTTCAAAATAGCAGGCGATGTAGGTGCTCCAACAGGCAATACACCCTCGGCCGTGCATAAATCGATCAAAAAGGAAATTGATAATGGGCTTAGGCGATCAGATAAATCCCTGATCAGCGCGGCTCTGACAAGCGGCCAACGCACGCTGGGGAAACAATTTCTAACATCGGCGTTGACAACCATGGGCTTGCCAACATGCAAGCTAGCGTTGCCAACAATCGACCTTCCAATCACAAATCCATGGGCCGCTTCATGAGCACCAAGAGGATCAAGCAAGTTGACTGCTATTGATTTTTGAATCCTTTTCAGCGCTGCGTTAGGTGCAGAGATGAGCCGCATCTTTCCTGACTTTTTTGGAATCTCGTGCTTGGCGTACAGGTGATCGAATTTGGCCCCAGAAGACTTCTCGCGATTCCGGATGGAAAGTAACCATCGAATGGTTGCGCCATGACGCAAACCTAAGCATGAGATCAATTCTAGGAAAATTATTTCAAACGAACTTGCACGAGACAGTTGCTTAGAGACCCAAAGTAAAGCCTCCGAAATAACCTCTTCTGTAAAAAGTCTGCGGAGTTGGCGAAGTTGATGAAGGTCGTTGCGAGAAATCAGGACAAGGGCTCTTGCTCTTTGCTGGACACTTCCATCAACGCTTTTCCAATGGGGAATCCACTCGCATTTCCACCCCTTAACAGCCCCCTCCAGACCTAGTTCAATAAGGTGGGCCGCATCGGTAACATGGTTGAGCTGCATCAGCCAAAGCTTGGGCCGCTGGTCTGGGGTACAAACTTCGTAGACCTGCTTGATCGATTGAAGCGAACAGTCGCTTGGTCTTAAGTCACATATTTTTTTGAATAGCGAAGGAGAAAAATTCGGGACAACATAGTTCGCATCTACTGGCCTAGCATCTATCCACTGCATCACGTCTACTGCATCAGAGTGCGTGGCTCGTTTGGTACTTCGCAAGGTGGCTAAGGCACCCGTCACAAAACCATCTGTCTGGCTATCTACTCCAGTTTTGATGATTGCATACGCAAACAGCGAAACAGTAACATTTGGAATCAGCCTTTTTTGAATAGCGACCTGCCAATTACTACTACCAATTTGACTGGAAAGCAGTTGCTCCAAGGTGATGACGTTGGTGCGATACCCTTCTTGCCTCAATCTTCTTGAAACAACCAGTTGAAGCACAAGTGAAAATTTCTTAGAGCCGACGGTGACAAGCGCTTTGAGTATTTCTTCTGAATTCTTGAAGTCGGTCAAATGTTGCCAGAGTAGCTTCTCACCACCGTCGGACAACTGACTTGCTGCATCAGCTAAAACAGATATAGATTGACCGCTCCAAGCTGAGTCATCAGCTTCTATCACCTTATAGCGTTTAGCCGCGATCAATGCTTTCTTAGTTTTCAGGCTCCATGTTTGACCCAATTGAACAATGTCCAGTGGCGATAGCGAACTCACTTTCAACTGACCATCGATCAACTTGTGGGCCAATTGATCACCATCCCAGAGCCAGCGGCTGGGCACATTCGATTTACCAAACAGCTTGACCAAATTAATGTGGCCCTGCTCAGGCATGGCAGACCAATGATGATGGAATTTTCGGTTGGTGATCGCAGCTATGTCACCTGATCCCAAAGTGACGTACTTTGCCGCCAAACGGGCCGTTGTATCAATCACTATGTCATTGGCCTGCTGTCCAGCTTGACTCCAATTTCGTTGACTTAAATTCAAAAAAACCAAATTCAGGCGCTCTAAATCACTTGCGTATTTAGCCCTACGAGATCGCATGGCTTCAATTACAACGTCAAATTGAATCCGTCCATGGGTATATATTTTTTTTAATATTTCTGGATCAGATATCAGCAGCGCAAATTCTTCGTCACTTAAAGTGGTAGCTTCAGACGAGACAATCTGTTTGGGCTTGTAGCCGACAAAATGAGTCAAGGCTTCCTTCAACAAAAGGGATGCCTCTTGAACGGAAACCGAATCAACGGAACCAGCGCATTGCAGTAGCTCAAGATACGAGGCTTTTCGTTGCACCCTGAAAGCCAAGCCCCACCTAACTCTCAACAACCCTGAAAAACCATTTAGCCCATGAAGATCCGGCGTACCTTCTTCAGATTCGGCATCAATCAGGTTGCCTAACGAAACTTTGCCATCCGCTTCGTGCTTTGACAACGCAAGCAATTGATTTGCTCTGTGCACAGTGGGCAGATCGTTTTCTAGCACTACGCCTGTGTAAAGAAAATCTTTGAGTTCGTGCAAATGAGAAATGCATGCCCAGCTGTTTTCAAGAGCCTCAACGCTTGATTGCTCAGCAAGCAAGGTCCTTAGCCTCTGCCATCCTTGCAGAGCCTCTTGTTGGAAGTTTTGCTTTAAAAACTCGCGCGATCTTCGCTGGTAGGGATCCCAATCGATGATTCGATCGGATAAGAGTGTTCTTAAGTTACCTTTGCCCACAAGGGCTTGCCTAACTTCTCTGGTCGTGAACCGCTTCAATGCACTTACTCCAGCTCGAAGTGAAAAAGGTGGGTAGTTTTTTCGGTCACTAAATCACCGATATGCTCGACTTGAAGGACAGGAAAGGGGAATTTGTCAAGCCTTCGAAGTCGGCTAAGGAGGTTGACAACTTCCCCTTTCCTGGCCTTTGAGGCACAGATGAGGGAAAAAGCAATTCTGGCGATACACCAGAGGAACCTGAACCGAAAAAACTACCCGAATTAATTATTGAACAGTTATCAGCTTACGACAAGTCAGGCTCACCAGATGAGCCCCCAGTCGCTTGCAAGAACTGGCCAATACCTTGTTGAAGCTCAATCAATCTGGAGCGCTCAATGCATGTCCTGGACTTCACCCGCTTTTCCGCCGGGTTTTTAGCGCTCAACAACTGAGTCCTGATCACCAACTCCAACAGCCCTGGCTGCAACTCGATGTCTTGGATGCTCAAAGTCTCAATATAACTATCAGATGCCGACAAAACGCACTCAATGGCGTTGTTTGTGGCGGTTTTCGAAGTAATTGCTTCTGACATGACTATCTCCTGTTTAGCCGCGTTTGACGATTTGTCGGGGGCGGCAATCTGGATCAACTCCCCCCAGCCCTTTAGGTCGGCCAGACCGAAAAAGGGTTAGCGCAGCAAGATGAGCTGAGGAACAGCGTCTGGTCCGACCCAAACAATGGCGTCCTGATCAAAGTGGGTGCCAATGGCTTTGGCAGGCTCCAGGGCCAGGCCCAAAGCGAAGTAACTCTTCTCTGCAGGCCATTCGGTGCCTTCTTCGCTGCCGGAGCCTTCGATGGCCTTGAGTCCCAGCTTCTGAAGCTTGCTGGCAAGTTCGGCGTGTCCCTGGGCGTTGGCCGCATCGGACTGTATGGTTCCCTGAGGGTTGTAGGCGGTAAGGAAAGCGCCACAGTTGACGCCGTGGCCAGCAAATAATGCGGCCAGGCGCTCTGAATGTTTGCCGATGGTCAGGACAATGTCCTGATCTGTGTGGCCGAGTCTGTAGTCCGTGGCCAAGTAGGCTCGGACCTTGTCGGGGTGGATCTGCGTCGTTTCAGACATAAAAAAAGCCCTCCAGAGTATCTAAGGAGGGCCGACGCATCTCCCGGTTGGTTGCTCCGACTGGAGCCGCATCCGCTTTCGCGTCCACCTTGCCCGGGGGCAGGTTGGTAAGGCCGTCGGGCCTTGTCTTGATGCAAGTTTGATTGTAACCAAACCCTGGGAGTACGCAAGCCCCCTGCTGCAGGGCTTTTGTCGCAAAGGCGAAGCTCGTCTGGTGAGCCTGCCCGCTGCTAAGCTCCCGCATCAAAACCAATCAATTGGACAATTTTGCCCAGTTTTAGTTAAGCTTGAGGCACTCGGAGGTCGCCCATGCCACACATTGTGGAACCAGCCATGACAGTTCGGGACGTTGCGGCGTTCCTGAACGTTGACGAAAAAACGATCTACAGACTTGCCCAAAAAGGGGACCTTCCCGGCTTCAAGGTGTTGGGGTCTTGGCGTTTTCAACGACCAGATCTTGAAGCTTGGATTGCAGAGCGTAAAGACCAGGCAGCTGCCAAACAGAAATAAATCACGGAGCACATATGGCCACAAAGACAAATGTACCCAAAGCAACTCAAGAAAAATCTTCAAGCGCAAATCTTGGGTTTGAATCGAAGCTATGGCTGGCGGCTGACAAGCTGCGCGGCACGATGGATTCAGGCGAGTACAAGCACGTTGTGCTGGGGCTGCTTTTTCTTAAATACATATCCGACGCATTCGAAGACCTCAATGCAAAGCTCATTGAAGGCAAAGGCGAGTTCAAAGGTTCTGACGCAGAAGATCCAGACGAATACGCGGCTCACAATGTTTTTTGGGTGCCCATTTCTGCAAGATGGGCAACACTGCGCGCAAAAGCGAAACAACCAGAAATTGGCAAGCTTGTAGACGATGCCATGGTTGCCATCGAAAAAGATAATCCCCGTCTCAAAGGTGTTCTACCTAAAGACTACGCTCGACCTGCGATTGATAAACAGCGTTTGGGTGAATTAATTGATCTCTTCGCATCGATCGGGCTCGGCGACGCAGAGCATAAAGGCAAGGATATGCTCGGACGTGTGTACGAGTATTTCCTGTCTCGATTCGCCAGCGCGGAAGGTAAAAATGGCGGCGAGTTCTACACCCCAGCATGTGTTGTTCAAACCATAGTACAAATGCTGGCTCCTTATAAAGGCCGCATATACGACCCCTGCTGCGGATCAGGAGGCATGTTCGTTCAAAGCGAAAAGTTTGTAGAAAGCCACGGCGGCAAGATCGGCGACATCTCAGTCTATGGGCAAGAGATGAATCACACCACACGTCGCTTAGCCATCATGAACTTGGCTATTCGCGGAATCGAAGCCGACATTGGCCCAGAGCCTGCAGATACCTTTAAACGCGACTTGCACAAAGACCTTAAGGCCGACTTCATCATCGCAAATCCGCCGTTCAACATCAGTGATTGGTCACGTGACGAATCAGATGTTCGTTGGAAATACGGAATTCCACCAAAGGGAAATGCCAACTTTGCATGGGTTCAACACATCATCCATCACCTTGCACCAACTGGAATGGCCGGATTTGTTTTGGCCAACGGCAGCATGGGCTCAAATACCTCTGGGGAGGGAGATATCAGACGCGCCTTAATTGAAGCTGATTTAGTGGATTGCATGGTCGCCATGCCACGTCAACTTTTTTACAGTACGACTATCCCAGTGTGTTTATGGTTCTTGACACGAAATAAAAACGACGGCAAGCGGCGAGATCGGCGCAAAGAAACCCTATTTATAGATGCAAGTAAATTAGGCTCAATGATTGACAATGTACACAGGGAATTGTCTGTGGAGGATATTAGACTTATTTCATCGACGTATCATTCCTGGCGAGGTGATAAGGGCAAAGATAGCTATATTGATATTGCAGGATTTTGCAAATCAACCAGCAGTTCCGAAATGGAAAAGCTTGGATACGTCCTCACGCCAGGAAGATATGTTGGCGCTCAGGTATTAGAAGATGACGGCGATTCATTTGACGAAAAAATGCCACGCCTAGTTTCGAATCTCTCAGCTCAATTTGTCGAATCATCAAAACTTGAGCAGGTCATCAAAGTAAATTTGAAGAGGCTTGGATATGAGGCCTGAAAAATTCGCACGACTAGGCGACTTATGTTTAAAAATCGGCAGTGGTGCCACACCGCGCGGAGGGAAAGAGTCATATAAGGGAGGCTCCACTTCTCTTATTCGAAGTCAAAATATTCATAACGATGGATTCCACCTCGGAGGCCTTGTTTATATCGACGATCGTCAAGCGGCCGAGCTACGTAATGTAGAAGTTCAACCAAATGATGTCCTGTTAAACATAACAGGTGATTCTGTAGCAAGATGCTGCCAAGTAACTGCAGAAGTATTGCCAGCGCGCGTTAACCAACATGTAGCAATAATTAGATCAAATAAGAGCTTGATCGATCCAAAGTTTCTTCGCTACGTTTTAGTTTCATCCGAATATCAATCTCTTCTATTGACTTTAGCTTCAGCTGGGGCAACTCGCCATGCGCTTACAAAATCCATGGTTGAAGATTTAGAAATTCCACTATTCCCACTTGATGCGCAAAAGAAAATAGGAATGTTTTTGGGAAGTATTGATGACAAAATATTAATTAATCAAAAAATGAATGGGACCCTTAAAGCAATGGCTCAAGCTTTGTTCCAAAGTTGGTTTGTAGATTTTGATCCCGTGCGAGCAAAGCTTGATGGCATTAAGTCCATCGGATTAGATGATGCGACAGCAAAGCTTTTTCCTGCAGCATTTCAAGACTCCGCGCTTGGACACATACCCCAAGGTTGGGAAATTAGAAGCCTTGATAAGACTGCAGATTATTTAAACGGCTTAGCACTTCAGAAATATCCTCCCAGTGATGGACCGACATTTCCAGTAATAAAAATTGCGCAACTGCGCAAAGGAGATGTGATTGGTGCTGATCGATGCAATACAGAGTTGCCGCAACAATATGTTGTGGAAGATGGGGATGTTTTGTTCTCTTGGTCTGGCAGTCTTGAAGTAGACCTCTGGTGCGGAGGTACCGGCGCATTGAATCAACACCTGTTCAAGGTTACCTCGCAGGAGTTTCCAAAGTGGTTTTACTACCTCTGGACTCTTCATCATCTCGATGAATTTCGACTTATTGCGGCTTCAAAAGCTACCACAATGGGCCATATTCAACGTAGCCATATTACCGATGCCAAGGTTGTTGTGCCACCACGCATCTTGTTAGATGCAATGACGCAAACGATTTCACCAATAATTGACCAGCTCATCGCAAATAAAATTCAATCGAGAACACTTGCGTTACTTCGTGACACATTGCTACCGAAATTGTTGAGTGGTGATTTAAGCGTAGAGAACTTGCAACCATGACAGTAATCACTGAAGACACTGTCGAGTACGCTGCTATCGAATGGTTTGAATCGTTGGGTTATGAATACCTAGATGCACGCACGATCGCTCCAGGCGAGCCAAATTCTGAACGCGACTCTTTTGGCGATGTCGCACTCGAGCGTCGGCTCCACGAAGCTATAGCCCGTCTAAACCCAGAGGCTCCAACCGAGGCGCGTGAGGACGCACTTCGTAAAGTCCTACGTGTTGAAGGACCTTCGCTGATTGCAGTAAACCAGATATTCCATAGGATGTTTTCAGAAGGCGTGGAGGTTGAGTATCGCCGAAGTGATGGTTCCGTTGCAGGCGACAGGCTTCGCATCGTGGATTTCAACGACCCAAAAGCAAACGATTGGCTTGTCGTAAATCAGTTCACGGTGATCGAAGGTCAAAATAATCGCCGTCCAGATCTGGTGGTGTTCTTGAACGGACTTCCGATTGCCGTTCTTGAACTCAAAAACGCAGCCAACGAAAATGCGTCCATCCGAAATGCCTACAAGCAACTGCAAACCTACAAAGAGCAGATCAAGACGCTATTTCGCTACAACCAAATTCTTGTGATCTCGGATGGGCTTCAGGCACGAGCTGGCTCGCTGACTGCCAACTGGGAATGGTTCAAGGTCTGGCGAACCATTGATGGAGAAGCTGAAGCTCCCCCAACAAGCCTTGAGTTGGAAGTTCTGATTCGTGGATTGTTTGACCGGCAGCGGCTGCTTGCAATGACGCGCAATTTCATTGCTTATGAGCAGGATGAAAAAGGCCGCACTACCAAGCTACTGGCCGGTTACCACCAGTTTCACGCGGTGAATAAGGCGGTGGAGCAAACCATACGAGCAAGCCACGGAACCGGCGATCGTAGGGCCGGGGTTGTTTGGCATACACAGGGATCTGGCAAAAGCCTGTCAATGTTGTTCTATGCCGGACGCATTTCCCGCGACGCTGCCATGGCAAACCCAACAGTGGTTGTCTTGACAGATCGAAATGATCTAGATGACCAATTGTTCGGTCAATTCAATCGATGCAGTGATGTTCTAGGTCAAAAGCCCAAGCAAGCGGGCGGACGTGCAGAGTTGAGAAGCCTACTACAGGTCGCGAGTGGTGGCGTAGTGTTCACGACCATTCAAAAGTTTATGCCGGAGGAAAAAGGCGACCGCATGCCTTGCCTCTCAGATCGCAGGAACATTGTTGTGATCGCCGACGAGGCTCACCGCAGCCAATATGATCTGATCGATGGCCTTGCTCGGCATATGCGCGACGCACTGCCCAATGCATCCTTTATTGGTTTCACTGGGACACCAATTGAGAAGTCAGACTCCAACACCAGAGCTGTTTTCGGCGACTACATCTCCATCTACGACATCCAGCAGGCCGTAGCAGATGGGGCAACCGTTCCCATTTATTACGAAAGCAGAATTGCCAAACTTGGTCTGCTTGAGCAAGAATTGCCTCGTGTTGATGCTGAATTTGAAGAGCTGACAGAACAGGAAGAGGAGTCTACTAGGCAACGTCTTCGTGCGAAGTGGGCGGCATTAGAGGCGCTTGTCGGCGATCCCAAGCGCATTGAATTGATTGCCAAGGACTTAGTTGATCATTTTGAACGCCGTCAAGAAGCCATCAAGGGCAAGGCGATGGTTGTTTGTATGAGTCGACGCATCTGCATTGATCTACTCAACGCCGTAGTCAAACTTCGCCCAGATTGGGCCAGCGCAACAAACGACGACGAGCAAATCGAATCGCATAAGAAGTGCGTCGCCAAAATCATCATGACTGGCTCTGCTGACGATGAGTTGGATTGGCAGCCACACATACGCAACAAACAGAGACGAAGCGAATTGGCGCTGCGCTTCAAGGATTCAAGCGATCCCTTTTCAATCGTGATTGTCCGTGACATGTGGCTGACCGGATTTGACGCGCCGTGTTTGCACACGATGTATGCGGACAAGCCTATGCGTGGTCATGGACTGATGCAAGCTATTGCCCGTGTGAATCGCGTTTTCAGAGACAAGCCAGGCGGCCTAATTGTTGACTACCTTGGATTAGCCGATCAACTTAAAGAGGCACTTGCAACTTATACCTCGAGCGGCGGTCGAGGCAGCACCAGCGAAAGTACGGATGCAGCTGTTGAAATACTGGTCGAAAAGTGTGAAGTTGCCCGATCTATGCTTCATGGCTACGACTGGTCTAGTTGGAAGACCGCTGGTGGTGCACAGAGACTGGCCCTAATTCCTGGTGCACAGGAGCATGTTCTTGAACAAGAGAACGGCAAGAAGCGTTTTGTCACCGTATCAACTGAGATTTCGAGAGCGTTTGCGCTTTGCGCAACACGACCAGAGGCTATTGATCTCAGAGATGAAATCGGTTTTTATCAAGCCATACAGTCCGCACTGAAAAAGTCTGAAATCAGTGAGCGTGACGATGTCGATCTTGATCATGCAATTCAGCAGATCGTATCGAGTGCAATTTCTGCTCCTGGCGAAGTCATCGATGTTTTCTCGGCTGCTGGTCTGAAGCGACCGGACATTTCTATTTTGTCTGAAGACTTCCTCAAGGAAGTCATGGGCATGAAGCACAAAAACCTTGCTGCTGAAATTCTGGGGAAGTTGCTTGCAGGTGAAATAAAGGCGGGCTCCAGCCGAAACGTGGTTCAAAGCAAATTGTTTAGCGAAATGCTGAAGAAGACCCTGGCCGCTTATCACAACCGTGCAATCGCTACACAAGAGGTTATCGAAGAGTTGATTAAGCTGGCTCGAGCCATTGAAGAGGCTAAGAAGCGCGGCGAAAAGCTAAAGCTAACTGAAGAAGAGCTGGCTTTCTATGACGCCCTTGCAGCTAATGAAAGCGCAGTTCGTGCCATGGGAAATAAGGAGTTGCAGATCATTGCTGCAGAGCTTGTGACCAAAGTTCGTAAGAGCGTCACCATTGACTGGACACTTAAAGAAAACGCCCGCGCCAGGATCAAGGTCATGGTGAAAAAAATCTTGCGTTTCTACGGTTATCCACCAGACCTACAGGATGAGGCAGTCCAAACAGTTTTGCTCCAAGCTGAAACGCTTTGTAAAGACTGGGCTGTTCAAGATCACGGATAGCATTGATCATGGCGTGTTGAGCAGGTTCGTCGTATTTGTACTGGCGGAGCATCAGTGATTCAACCCTTTAGACCGCAAGTACTTTGAAAATACAGAAAGTCGAAACTATTCTCTTTCCACCAGCCTCAACATCCACGGATGCAGCCCCATATGCTTGAGGAATGCAATTTCTGCCATTTGAACGGTTGAAACAGCCTCTTCAGGCTTTTTTACCTCCACAAAACAGGCAATGGTCGGCAGACCTGTGCTTTGGCTTGTATCGAACAAGAACAGATCCGGAATGCCTGATTTGCCTTTGTGTTCGACGGACAATTGTTTATCCAGAATGGCTTCCAAGCACTCAGGGACGCAAACTGCAAACAAGGCATGCAGAGTTTTGGGGCTGGCCAGTTTCAACAGTAGTGCAGCATAGATTGAGCAATGGTGTCGATACAATAGTGCACAACGCAAATATCGAATTGCATTGCATTGCATTGCATTGCATCTCAAAATATTGGCAGATCATCAAAGCAATTAGCCAATAATTCTCCAATGATTAACCAACCAAAAAACAATTCTAAATTATTAAATAATTTCTTCCGAAGTATAAATGCACTTTTACTTAGCCTTTAATCTAAATATTTAATTTTATATATGCCGAAATTAAATCCTGAAACAATCGAAAGCAACCTTCACAATCTAGGGTTGAATGACTCAAAGTTAAATTTACTACTCAGTCATGTAGATCAACTAGAAAATCAATTGATTAAATTTATTAAGTCAATTGAAGACACTAATGAAGAATTAAAAATATTGGCACAAGATACGAGTAAAATTGATTTTTCAGATCAAAATTTTCACAATACACTAAACAATATAAGATCGAAAATTTATGATCTACAATTACTGACTGCCAGAGTTCAAGACCAGCAAAACCTAGCATACGAAGGACGTAAATTATTATTAATGCATGATGCCCTAGCGATAATCAAAGAAATTTTAAAAAATAATCACGAAGTTTTTTTAAACTTAGCGAAGGCGAAAGATTATTAAATCACAATCCATTAAAATAAATTTTTATATTCATTCTCCAAGCATTAATTAACTCACCATTTCATAGTCTAGCCGTAAAGTTGAATTTTCATTGTTTTATCATGAAAAATAAGGCCGACAGATTGCCTAATGCATTTTTCAGAGTATAAAAAACAGCAGAATTATTTAGAAATATTTTTAAATTGGTCCTGAAAAAAGCCCTTGCATTTCAAAGGTTCCATCGAGTTGCATGTTATACCTCCATCTTCCAATAATTGGATTTTAAATAGCGGAAATCTGGATAAAGTAGACCGATCTACAATATGGCATTTGAACAGAACCCAAAAAGCTCAATTTCGATTATGCAATCACAGGGCTGCGGTCAGAACCGGTCGTCAGAAAAGCCTTAGAGACTCTCCCCTTAAGCCCCGCCCCCCGCACCATCATGGCCCAGACCAACCCAAGGAGCTTGTTAAGCTCACCGCAATGGTGGATCAATATTTCGAAACGCCCTCATCAAACCAGACTTAACAGACCACATCGCATTAATGACTTCGGTTGAGACATTTTTCGGGTACCCCCACAACTTAACATCTTCGAGTGTCAGTTTATTTGCATAACGCATCAATCCAGAAAGCTGGCTGCTCGTCAGCACCACATTCGCAGAATAAAAATCGTCATAATCAATATCTTCTGGCGGAAGCAAATCACGAACTTCCCGAACGAGCTTTCGCATTGCGTCCATCGCTTCTAATGCATGTTCAATTCCAATAATTTCTGGAAGAAATTTTTCTAATTTATTTACACTATAAATTTTGATGATGGACTCCGCCTCATCGTTATCGAACTCCATGATGACCAACTTGTTACTCAATTTCGCCTCCCAAATTCATTTATTCACTGCAGTAAATATTCGAAGAAATTTTTCTCAATAAATCAATATGCAAAATATGCATCCGAATTTCATCCAAGACAAGTAATGACTCATTCGCATTTTATATTGACAAATCAATTGCATCGACATTTGAATCGCGAATCAATAGAATTTCCAGGAATTCATGTTTACTCCTCCCACGGTCCAACCTGTTCCATTTCTGTTTTGTGCTGAGGGCACAAGGGCGGGCCAAAAGTCAGGAACTTTTTGTACATAGGCACTTCAAAGCCACAGCTTTTACAACGTGCACGGGGGCGTGGAGCAGAGATCTTTCGGACATGGTGAACTTTCAATTGCCCATGGGGATAGGGGCCTAATGCTTCAGCGATTTTGACCAATTGCTCTTTGAGTGCTTTGCCTGCACCTGCACTGCGCATAGGCCCCTCCAGACCCACACTCAGTGCAATTTTTTTGAACTCTTTGCCGTGTTTGTGCTCGCAATTGTCAACAGCATGGACCAACTCGTGCACCAGCGTGTCGAGCACCTGTACAGGGTCGCCAAGGGCCGGTGAAATGAAAATTTGATTTCTTTCATTGGTACTGCTGCGGCGTGACCAGCACTGCCCGATGTGTCGACTGCGTGTTCCGGTGCTGGCAAATCCGCAAGAGACCTGGCAGTCGTCCGGAACAAGGTGGCGTTTTGCTGCAAATATAGGCTTGATCAGTTGCACAGCTGCAAGCAGCCACGCCTCGCGGTTTGGGAAGGCAGTCATGGTGGTCCTCAAATTTAACAAACCACCATGGTGAAACTTTAGAAGCTCACGCTAAGAGCCAGCGGAACTGTTCAAAAAGCCAGGGGCGTGGGCTAGACTCTTCCCACCAACCTCGATACCCGGGTACACAGACCAATTTGATTGAGGAATGTTATTTAAGCTAGCCAAACTCATCAGAGAAAACGCGCGGCAACTTAATTTTTCCGGCGGTACCGGTTTAAGGGGTCAAGACCACTTACTCAAAACGCTAGCGGGGCACCGGAGCATTCAAGCCACAGCCACTTACTTGTACATCAGTCCTGGACAATTGCAGGCTATTGTTAAGTTGGTTTGATAACTTATTTTAAAATATTTTTATCAACTCTGGGTAAAAAATAGCTCCTATTGACTTCCCTAGGTGGAAATTCGCCAGAGTTTGCATATTCTGCAAAGTCGTACATATCCCCTGAAACAGGTAGATCAACTGATTTCAGCTTTAGATTCTTCTTTAGATGTAGGACAGCTTTGGTAGACCAATCGATAGTGAAATCATGTGAAAGTCCTTGTTGATACCCGCCCGTGAGCTGTGCACCCACACATGCAAAGCCTATGCTTCGGAAAAATTCGTCAACGTTTTCTACCTCTACAAAATTCCCAATAACAATCAAATCACCATTGGTTCTAACTAGGTTTCCAACCTGTTCAATAAGTGGTGCAAAGGTGTGTTCAATTGGCTGCACTAAATCGACAGCTATTGCCGCATCCCACAGTCCTTGTGTCTCGAATTTTTCGAGATCACACTTTTCAAATTTAACTCTTGGCGATTTTTGAAACTCTATTGCCTTTGAAATCGCGACATCAGATGAATCGATCCCTGTCACTTTAATCGGGTGATTTTCAGCCAAATAATTTGAGAGAATGCCAACGTTACAACCTATATCAATAACCTTTAGCTCCGAGTCTTTTTTAGTCAATACTGAAATTATCGAACTACATATTGATATAGAGTCAATCAACCAAGCTCTGCGTGTTGAATGCCACCAAGCTCGCCATTGATCTGATGCATAAATATTGGTTAGCGCCAACCCGGTTTTTTTCTTTTTCTCAAATTCTTCAGTATCAAAGTATTTTCGGTTTTCTTCAATAAGGCGGTTGATTTTTCGATGTTCTGCCCCAGTTACGCCAACCCCTCGCATAGCATAGTATTTATCAAAATCCACAAAGCAATCAACCGAATATCTTTCTTTGAGCCATGCGTCAAGTTTTTTTACTTTGCTTAGTGGCAAGAAATAATTTGATCTTCCATCTGCATTTACTTTTTTCAAGCCTACTCACTCCTGGTTTAGAAATTGAATTGATATTTGATAATGATTCTTTGATGGTTTTATTTTCAAAGGGCAAAATCTTTATTCACATTACAAGTTCCGATTTGGCGCAAGTACCGATTTCAAAGACCGACTTGAAATCACCATAATTAGCTTCATAGTTGCTCTGGTTGCGCCAACAAAAATTCTGATCTTTGAGTTTTCGTCCATCTGGGCAAAGTCAATTTCCGTGAGTACAACGCAAGGTGCAGCTTGGCCTTTGAATCTATGGACAGAGTCGGTTGTAATTTCGCCCTCAGAGAACTCAGGATTACCAAATTCATCGTACTTTCCTTGAATTGGAGAGCGAAGTGTATGCTTCCCAATTTGAGTAAAAGGTGTAAGTACCGAGCTTTCCCGGCCTCTAAAAGAGAGCAGCGCTATATGCTTTGACTCAAAGCCTAGCTCAATCGCTCGGTCTAGTGCTTCGACAGAACGAGTGATCAATTCACTTTGATTCTCATAAGTCAAAACTTCTACATCGCCGCCTTCGATTGGACTACATGACACGATCGGTGGAGATAGCGCAAGGAGTTCATTGATGCCATTAAGCACTCGTTTGGGACTTCGAAAGTTAGCCTCTGAGCGGACGGTCACCCAATCATCAAAGGGTATCCGTTCTCTAGAGTAAACATTTTGCAAAGGATCTTCAAGCCACCAGGCTTTGCCACTTGGTCGTAAAAGACGCAATAAATTAGCTGCCCAAGTTGGCTTGAAATCCTGCCCTTCATCAACGATCAAGTCATCGAACAATTGATCATCACTCGGGTAGTAACTGTCTAGAGTGGCCTCCATTTGAGAGAAAGGACCAGGTTTTAGATGATCTATGGGGGCACCAAGTAGTTTGGTAATGCGATCTCCCAACTGGTGATATCCAGTCACGAGCCCGCCCTCAGGCGCCACTTTTGACACATGATCTGCAAGGGATCGGTTGTAGCAAACATAGAGGGGTTTGCGGCCCTGCTTTATAGATTCACGAAATACGGAAAGCGCCAGCTGAGTCTTACCCGATCCGGCAGTCCCAATAACTCGAAGCCGGAAAGGAGTAAAGTCAATTTTTTGTGCCCACTCAGACAGTCCACCTGAGACTCGTGTGTACAGCTTGTCTGTTTGACCAATAACAGCATTGATGTCAGGCACTATCTCCAAGAGATCGCTTAAGAACTGATGCAGCAATTCTTGAACTGCTGTGTTGGGCTCTTCCGCAGGAATGATTGATCGAATGATTGGAACCAACTGATCCTTGCGTGTTGAATCAACTATTCGTTTGGGATCTATTCCAGCTGAGCCCAACTTCTTGATCTTGTAATCTGGGCAATAAAGTATCGAATCAACGAAAACTGAGTTCCCTTTGATTGCTTGCTTTAGACGATGCTGCAAGCCGTGAGCATTTCGAGCGATTTGAAATGGGACGTTCTTGGATTTTTCTGCGTACCGCTTTTCAAGTCCATCATCGGTCTCATCCAAGTACCCAGTCTTCTGCTCAATAAGAAGAAGTTTGCCGGAGGGGCTGACTACCGCGAAATCAATCTCACCATAGATCGCGTAATTTTTGCTTTCAACATTTGTCCAATGAACACCATGGTAGACGGTATAGGAGTCATCCAAGCTATTGCCCAAAAGCTCCAAGGTTTCCAGCTCCCGACCTATGTCAGCTAGTGGGTTGGCCTCTCTCCAACCGCTTGGGAATACTTTTGCCATCGTGATGCCTTTATTCGCTTTTTACAAGGATATCAATTCGAAGTCATAAGTGAATCGGTTATAACCAATTAAATTTTGATTTCGGCAATACCCCTAAGGAGCGCCTTCTTTAGCTTGGCCCCATTCTTAGGCATCAAAGCGTACGGCACTAACAGGCTCATCAGCCTTTTGAGCTGAAGCGCGGGGGCAGCACTCTACGCAACCTGTTGCTCGAACAGCCTCCACTGGACTAAAGCGTCGTCGAACTCGAGGTTCGTGACAGGATACACAGCCATATAGTCCACCAATTGGCTACGGGTAACCAACTCAACCTGGTTCCCGTTGGCATGATCGGCTGCTCCAGTAGTGAACCTTTGGTTGGTTACGGCCACGCGCCGCAGGCGGGTTCCAGAGAATCGCGCTTGGTATCTCGCAGAGCCAGTTGTCACTTCCTTAATGGCATCCCATCCCACCTCGGCGTTCACTGAGCTTTTGCACTGCAGCAGCTCTCCTATACGGCCTTGCAGTGCAACAACATCAACGCCACCGTCCCCACCTTTCTTTTGCGTGAGACTAGATTGGTAGCCTCGCTTACTCCAAAGGACGCAGCAAAAAACTTCAAAGGCGAAGCCGTCCATACGGTCTACATCGTCCATGGTCAAAGGGCGCTGTGGCAAAGACTCTCCATAACCTCCATCGCCAACTAACTCTGCAAACGTCGCATCATCTCCCGTACCGTTAAGCATTGCGTTCAAACCGCCGTCATCAAGGGTGGCTCCTGCCAGTGCTGACTTCTTCTTGAGAAGCTCATCTAGCCGCACCTCAAAGGTCTTGAAATCGCTTGATACCACTGTAGGGCAATAAACGAACACGTCCTTTGTAGCGCCGATACGGTAAGCCCGGTCGGTGGCTTGTGCCTCTTTGGCTGGGTTCCATGCGCGAGTGAAGTGAAAAACGTGATTGGCAGCAGTCACGTTAAGTCCAGCGCCAGCAGCAAGCGTAGACAAAATGATGACGTCAAAACCCTCAGACGCAGAAAACTTGTCGATGTAACCCTGGCGCCCTTGCGTGTCACCGTTGATGACAAAAGGCCTAATTCCAAAGGTCTTTTTGAGGAAGTACGACAGAGCTGCTTGAGCCTCCCTAAGCTCCGTGAAGACAATCGCCTTTTCTCCGGCGTTCTTCACCTGTTGCAGTTGCTCGATAAGCCAATTCATCTTCGGTGAATTCGCGAGGTGCACTTCCGGACCAGCGGAATCAACCAAGAATTTGGTGCCAGGTAGGCAGTAGGGCTCAGCGCACACCGCTTTCATGAGGTGAAGAGCGCCGAACGAAAGCTGTGCACGCTTGCGTCCATTACGTTCCTGCGCTGCGTCCTGGAGCTTTTTAAGTCCAGCTTTGTAAAGGATGAGTTGATGCTGCGTAAGCGCTATTTCAAGCCGTTCCGCGTCCTCAAGCCGCTCAGTAAACAAAAGCTCAGCAGCGTTGACAGCTTTATGAGCAAAACGCTTCTTTGGTAGCTCTGCGGCAATGTCTGCTTTAGTGCGACGAAGGGTTTGCGGAGCTATCGTCTCTTGCAGCAAATCGAGCGCAGCTTTTTGATCATCGGTTTTGCATTCAATGGGGCGTCTGTAAGTGTCGCGAAATTCCTCAAGTGCTCCGAGTAATCCAGGCTGCACGAAGTCAAATAGGCACCACAAATCCGCAAGTGAATTTTCGACAGGGGTCCCTGTGCAAGCCACTCTAAAATCAGCCTTAAGCTTCTTAACAGCCATCGTCACCAAAGCGCCAGGGTTCTTGATGCGCTGCGCTTCATCACAAATGACAAAAGCAAAAGGCTGCTTTGCAAAAGAAAACTCGTAAGACGTTAGCACCTCATAAGTTGAGAAAATGACCTTTGCCCCTCCCACCCAGCCGGGCTTTAAAAGGTCTACGATTCCCTTTTGCTGAAGCTGGGAGTCGATCAGCCCCAGAGGTTGCTTACGGGCCTTAAGTTCTTCGTCGTAGAGCACGAGAACCCTCGGAAATGAGGGCGTGAAAAATTTCTGAGTTTCGTTGTGCCAGTTTTCTAGAAGGCTTTTGGGCGCGAAAATAATCGATGGAGCTGCATTCGGGTTCTGTTCATAGTATCGACCTAGCACGCACAAAAGTTGCAACGTCTTTCCAAGGCCCATATCATCCGCGAGCAGTGCTCCCCTGCATTCAAACGGAGCCTTGCTAACCAAGTGCTGAAACCAGGACACACCATACTGCTGGTGCTTCTTCAGACTTATTTCGGATCTAAGGCTAGAGGGCAGCTCCAATTGGGCGCCATCAGGAAGAGCGAGGGAAGCTTTTCGAGCCTCGACGTAGTCAACTGCATGAAAATTGGTTTTCATCAGAAGGGTTTGTCGCGCTCCCTTTTTTTGCCTTTCTCCTGCCGCTGTGTCGGTCTTAACATGGTCTTGGGCAGCCAGCATGGACTTAAAGCCCTCAACCAATGTTCGTGCCTGCTGAGTACCGATAGAACTGGGCAGCACCGGATTTGTCAGCACCGGATCGTTGCATTGTTCAGCCTTGGCAACCTGCTTTTCAAAGTCATTAACCCATTGCCGGGTGAGCGGAATCAGCACCTGTCCCTCGTGCCCTTGAAGAGTCACTGCCACCATCGGTGTTAGGTCTTCAGGAGTCCATCCTCCATCTTCGTCTTCTTCGGACTTCTTGCCTTGCAGGACAGGTACATAGATGGGACGCGCAGCACCAATCCCTTCTATGCGTCCACTGTACTCTTCAAGCGCGTAGATATCGTTAAGGCTTACTCGTTCAGCCGGTTGGTTTTCCCAGAGGTGCGCCAATTGCTGGCCTAACTCTAGTTGATTTGTGGACTCTCCGTCCAAGGTTAGGTCAAACTCGTTCCACGCAAACCACTCCCTTTCGTCCTCAAGAGCGGTTCGCAAGCCTGTTAAAAAGCGATGCAACGCGTCCGGGGATTCAAAAGACTGTCGATCTGTTTGGGCGCCTCCATCGGAATAGTGAACAGTGATACTGAGGTCTACTGATTCAACTCTGTTCTCGTTGTATCGAGGCAAAAGGCTAAAAATTGCTGCCGATGCCATGACTGCAGCACGGTCCTCCTCGAAATCTTTCTCGTCTAGAACTTCGTGAGCAGCATCCCCAAGAAATGCCCATGGGTTGTGGATGAACTTTTCCGCCCGAGAACCCGACACCTTGCGCCCAGGCATTTCTCTCTTGATGACCGAGAGAACCTGACGAACCGGCTCAGATATCACCACACTAACTCGTCCACCTCCACGGGTCAGCTCGTAGTGTTGTTGGACGGAGTTGTAACCATCGAAGGCTGCCAGCCACCCGCTAGGGGCGCCTTCGAAGGTAGGTGCAATGGTGTACACCCGTCCGAATGGAGTTTCTTCTTTCTCGAGCGGTAAGCGAAGTGTCTCTGGAGTCAGAACGAACGTTGTTTCCAGATAGGGGGATAGGTACATCGCCCCAGCTTCATCAGCCAACTTTCGGATACGCCCCCAAGACAACTCCTGCTCATGCTGCGACCGCTTATCTTCAGTTCGCGAGTTGAAAGCATCGACGGCGTCGCAAGTTTCCCAAGCACTGCGAGAAAGCAGTTGCGGTCGGCCATGCACCAGCGCAATCGCGCCTTCAATCTTGTCAGGGGTCACCTCCGCCGTCGCATCTACCCAACCTGCCACATCAAGCCGAAAGTTAGGCTCAGAAAGAGTTCCTTCGCAGGTCAACAGAGGTCTAAGCAGACAAGGTGGCGGTAGAGCCAGCCACTCCACGGCTCCAGCCTGCTCTTCTGATGAGACCAGGTCGTAGACTTTTTCCCAAGGAACGGTGAGCGACTCTGTAGTTAGATTTGCATAGCCATCAGCTACAAGTTGGACAAGGTATAGGCCCAGGATTGAGTCTTGAGCGTTAGCGGATTCAAAGGTATCTTGAAGTGATGCAAGGTCTGCCGTAGCTAACGGACGCATGAAGTCCAGCGTCACCCCCTTGGAGGTTAATTGAAGAGCAAGCGTTGACTTTACTGGTGAATCGGCTTCGGAGTTTGACTGAACGCTGGTGGCGGTTAGCGCTCTTTTAAAAATATCAAGAATACCCATATAAGTCAGCTTTCTAGGTAGTACCAGCACTGGCGAAAATCAGACCAGTGAAAGCCTAAGGGCTGTAGCTCTTTTCCTAGTAGCTGACGCTGCTGCGGGTCTGAGACCCAGAGTCTGCCCCCGGAATGTTTGCGTTCATCTAACAAAACAGCGCCACTAAACCGTTTAACGATAGCTGCCAACTCTTGCAAGTCAACTTTATGATCGCGTCTTCCGACAGAACGTGCAGAGGTAGCCGCCTGAGTCGAAGTCTCTTTGGCTTTATCCGGATATATGCCTAAAGCACGCAAAGTTGCCAGAGCGTCCATCTCCCATCCAGGAGTGTGGACGATTCGGGCGGCAAATTTTCCGCGTGGGCCAACAGCCAAGTCCGGGCTGCCGCCGTCATAATCTTTGGCATAGGGCTCAAAAGGCAACTCAGTGGCTTTATATATATAGCAGGCGTTTGGCTTCTTGCTGAATTCAACAATTAGATAGTTACCTAGCTGCATCAAAAATGCATCGACCAACCTCTTTTGAGAGGAAGTCAGTCGGGCATGCATTCCTTGCTCGCCAGCAATCAGATGGCGAACCTCAGGATTCCGATTTTTCAAATCCCAAGTTTCCTGCCCAAAAATCAATCTCGCCCATACGATTTGGTCCATATATCGTGACCAAAACGCCAAGCGGCCTGCATCAGCTTGGTTTCTAGCAGCCAAAATTTCGAAGAAATCGCGCAAGTTCCCTTGATTGACCCAGTTGACAACCATTCTCCAAACTGGCTCCGGAACGCGGCTCCAAGATGCTCCGCCCTGTCCAATGAGCTTCAGTTTTGGGTTCTTCCAGACATCTGAAGAAATGACAAATTCTTTGAGCGCTTCGTGGGGCGGTGCTTGGTCGCAGTCGTGGTACCGAACTAATAGACATTCAATAGCTTCGTCTCGAAAAGCGGTGCGGCCTTTTAGAAGCTTAATGAGGTGCGGTATCAGTGGAATAAACTTGTCGTAGGGCTGCGCTGCTGCATGCTGAACTGCGCTGAGAATCAAAGAGTGCCAGAACCAACTTGAATCGGGTATTCCGAGGTCTCTAGCTAAATGATTGGCTGGCTCTTGGTCACCATTTAAGTAAGCCTCGACATATTTATCAGCAGGGTTTGGAGCTAGTGCGCTTGGCTCACGACGAAGAACTGTGGCCCAGTCCGGTACCAGTTGGTCACCTAAAGCCTGATTTACTGAAGGCCATGTATCTTGCAGGAATTTTTGTAATCGCTTCCATCCAAGCCTAGATGCGTCTTCATTGCTTGATTGGGGTTCATACGAAAAATACGTCGTCAAAATAGCGTGCCATGAAAGAGGCCAAAGGTCTTGACTCTTGGCTTGTCTTTCGTAGGCCAACAACAAGCCCTCTAATCGAGGACTGCTCAATACAGTCACATTTCCTAATTCTCTAACGGGCTCTGCCAGTCCAAAGGCTACAAGATCCTGCTGCCAAGAGCTGAGCTTCCGTCCTTGTAGCAACTCTAATACGCACTCATAGACCGCACGCTTATTGGGCTGCAGCTTGGTATACCCCTCAAAAGTTCGCTCAGCCTTTTTCGCCGCTGCCTCGACAACAGAAGGTTGCCCAGGATTTTCACAACGGCGCGTCAAATCCGCCATTAAAGATGCAAGCTGGCTTTCCAGTTGTGCAAGAGCTTGTGCGGCTAACACTTACCAAACTCCTTGACATTTAGTTGGTCATTTTTCTGGGGCCGTGCTTCGTCTTGTCCCCAGAACTCAATTTTGAGCTCTACCTTTCGGGCTGCAGCTTTATCTACTACGACAGAGGTGTTGAAGGAGTAGCCGCCTACCAAAAACAGGTCTTGAATCTGTCGAAGCTGAGACTGAGTCAAGGGAGCTTCTCCGGTACTTGGAACAGCAAATAGCTCGCATACGACATTGCGACTACGGTCTTGACTTAGCCGCAGATTGTATAAATACGTACCGTCTGTGTCCGTGTAACCCTCCACAACGATTCTGCGCATCCATTTTTGGCCCTCCGGGGAATTTTTCGCTTCTAGCAAGACCGGAACGTAGTCACGCAGGAAACGGGCGGCCTCAGGCTTGATGACATAAGAACCGCTGTCAAATCTGACGATCTCACCCAAATCAATTTTGTATGTGACGTCATCAACCTGTACGTTCTTTTTTAAAGATTCGCGATTGATAAGTGCCATGACACCCTTGATGTCCTTTTCTCTACGAATCTTGGCCTCTTCCTCCGCTGTCACACTCTTGGTTACTGCGATAAGCGTAACGGCCATGACAACAAGAAAAAGAACCATCAGAGCAGACATTAGGTCTGAAAAAGATATCCAAAAAGGACTCTCTCCTTCAACCTTTGCCGTCCGTTTAAGAACAGGACGCGAGAACATCTTAATCCTTAGTCATTCGTTGAACGGCTTGAACCAAGCCCTGCACGACACCGCTCAGCTGACCCATGCCGGTCGCCATGTGGGCATCAGTCTCCTTAACTGATTTACGCACCTGTTCAACAAGCGCGCTACCGAAGTCATTGAAAGCCTTTACCAGCGCAGTGTTGACCTGTTCAAGATGCTCACGGCTCTGTGACTCTGCATTTTTGAGAGCAGCAGCACTTACCTTAATGCTCTCTACAAGCTCCTTGGATACACCAGCTTCTTTCTTCGCTGACTCGATAAGTCCCATCAAAGATGCAACCTGTGCGTCCACGGTTTTACGGGTGTTTTCATACTGATCGAACCCGCGCTGAACGGCTTGCGCAGAGGATGACAGTGTGGCAGCGGCACTGGTCAAGGAGTCGGACAACTTAGCAGTTTTTTCGACAACACCTGTCACGGAGTCACCGGCAGACTGGAACCGGTCTGCGGCTGAAGCCATTGTTAGGGCTCCTTGGTTCATTCCATCGACTGCTCTTATCGACACGTCCGAAATTGCGTCGATGTTCTGTTGTGTCTTTGAGACCTGGTCAGTCACTGCTTTCAAAAGTTCATTGACTTGGCTAGAAAGGCCATTGACAAGGGTGTTAGTACCCTCGGTGAACTGGGTATGCCGCTCTCCCTCAGCACGTGCTGCGCCAGCCCTGATCGCCTCCATATTCTTTATGGCTTCTGAAAGGTCCGCCAGCACTTTTGACATTGCATCGTCCAATGCTTGCTTGGAATTGCTTCTCTCATCCTCAACCAACTTCTTGAACTCTTGAACAAACTCACGCATCTGATCAATCAAAACTTGCTGGTTATCCGCTGCCTTCTTCATGGCATCTTCGAGCGTTCCAGTCAAGGTATTCGAAGCGTGTTCATTAGTTCGTTTTATGTCCGCTAGCAATTCCTGTAAAGCGGATTGAACAGAGTTCATGACCTCCATTGAGCGCTGCATTTGCTCATTGATCCCGCGCATTTGACCGCCAAAGGTGTCTTCTAGCTTTGCCATAAATCCGGTCAATAGCGACTCAAGCATTCCAGATACTTGAGCCCCGTTATTGGTCGTGGTTATGTTGATGGCTTCTGTAATCTTTTGCATGGGGTCAGCCATTACGCTGGAGATCGTATTACCTAGGCTTACGCCCAACTCTCTTGTAGCTGCTTGATGAGATGTAATTTGGCGCTCCACCAGCTCATGCATCATTTTCCGAAGATCTTCTACCAGGGCGTCCTTTAGCTGAGCTGTGTTCGCCTCACTTTGCTCCGAAGCCTTGACCAAGCGAGCCAAATATTCTTCCCCGGCGCCTGTCGAATACAAGCTATCAATGCCATGCGATAAGCTTTCAACAAGCCTGTAGCAGTAAGCCAACACCAATCGACTAACCAAAACCACCACCATTGCGCACCCGATAGCTGTACCAGAAGCTACGAATGCATGACTAACGCCGTCAAGCAGAGGACGAAGTCCCGATACTGCGGTAGCTGTAGTCGAGGGGTCAAACTTTCCGAGCCCTTCCAGCAAGCCGGCAAAGGTCCCGATGATTCCGAGACCTGTTAGAACTCCAGGCAAATGCTTAGTGAAATCGTCAAACAGACGGTTATCAACCAAAACCTCTCGCGTGAAAAGTGTTTCCGCGGGTACCGTGGCCCTAATTTCAACCAAGCTAAGCTGCCCACTTGACGCCCGCTTCATTTCATGGAGGGTATCGGTGTACTCCTCCCATAAATGTCGAAGAGGCTCGTCGCCAAAGTATTGGGAAAGTGAAGTAGGCTTTGGTGCCTTGCCGTCTTTTCGGCTTTGCTTGATGCCATTAATGGCTTTAAGTAGCTGCAGAACCACCTGTGTGCCTTTGACCGCGTAACCGACAAAAAATATCCCTGTCAGCACGATCACCAAAATGAAGATAGCCAGAGTCACCCCTGACAAAGTTCCCAGGGAGGGATGCATCCTCGCCAAAAGCTCAACTATCAAATTCATTTATTTCTCTCCCCATTAGTTGACTGACCAGCAGTCACTGGGACTATCGGTAAAAGACCATGTTCATCGCAGTAAGACTCAACAAGAACTTCTACAGTGTTGGTCAAACTGCGCTTTTGGTGACGGGCTGCTACTTCCAAAAGCTCTCTTGTTCTAGGAGCAAACCTAAAACTGACAGGGGTTGTTTTATCTTTAGCCATCTCTGAATAAGATTTGTATAGTGCATTGCATTACATCATGCTCTAAATGATTTCGACAAGAAAGGCTAAGAGATTCTGGAAAGTTTGTCCAAATCCCGACTTCACATAGTTACGATCTGCTTCATCAACGAGGCGTACTGCTTAGGCCTATGAGATGACGTTCAATCGATACGGCGTCCAAACACCCTTTTCAATAACCCCCTTACTTATAAAAGCATTACATAATATCTAAAAATCATAGGTTTTGTGTATTTTATTACCACAAACCTCAACACCCTTGCATGCAGCCCCATCTGGTTAAGGAATGCAATTTCAGCCATCTGAACAGTTGAGACGGGCTCTTCAGGCTTTTTGACTTCCACAAATCGGGCAATGGTCGGCAGACCCGTGCTGTGGCTTGTCGCGAACAAGAAATAAGTAGACGTCCGTGAATTTCATATAGTTAACCCGCGAATACGTCGTAGGCTGGAGAAAAATAGCTCCAGCTTTTGCCACGATCCGGGTCTATCAATATTTACAAATCCACGAGAGAATAATTTACTTGCAGGCTTACTACCGATCAATACCTCGGAAAAACACCCTCGCAAGCGTTTGCAACCAGGCCTTGCCCTTTCCTCACCATCTCGCTCACTGTTTGACCCATGGTGATGTGCTTGGCGGTTTGCTCATTAGGCGTGTCACCGGATCTAATCATGGCCTTGGGATTGAGCCGCATCTGCTCTCCAATGCGCCACAACTTGGTACTTGGGGCATTGCGCTTAACGGTGTCATGTGCCTCAAGCACATCCAGGTGCAGCTTGATGGCTTCGGGTGTAATTCGGCTTTTGTAAATTGACCATGCCTTGGGTGCAGAAGAAAGCATGCCGCTTTGCCCTTCGAGCAGTCTCATCTGCTGAACTAGAAAACTGACCTCATCACCGACCAGTTCAGGCGGTATTTCATCATCGGCATCTAACGTGATCCGGCAACTGGCCTTTTTTCGCTGAGCCACAACCAACCGAACTTTGAATGTGGCCATGCTGCGCCCAAAGTTTTCGCAGCCTCTCTCATGCCACCACTCTCGTAATGTGAAGTGTTCAAGGCAACCGAAGAGCTTGAAGGTATTGGCGGCCCCCTGTGAACCGAAAAGTCCGGTTCTACAGTTATGGATGTACTGCTTGGACAGTTTCAGACATCGAAACCAGACTTCCAAGTAACCGCCATAAATGAATGGCTCACTTCCCTTGGCGGTCATATCGCTATAAGCAATTGACTGATCTAACGGCCGTCCGCTATTAGCAGATATTTGAGTTTCCAACTTCATTTTTTCGACTCCATCGAAAAAAGGAACTAACTCCGCCGCCAGAAATCTAACCTCAGCTTGTCGCACCAATTCTGGTCGACGGAACCCATGGTTATGAAATTTAACAGGAGTTTGAAATGAACTTGGAAACAGCAAATAGCGCCCCACTCACAGTAAATGGGGTTGCCGTCGGACCTACCGTGACAGCGCCGGTAGTGGATGAATTTTCGTTTGGGCTGCTTATGAACCGCACATTGGGCGGCTCAGACAAGCGCAGACCCAGTGACAAAAGCGCCAACGAAGTTCAAGTAGACATGATTCTGGGACAGGCACAAAACCTGGCCAAGATGAATGACCAGTACGTAGAGACCTACGTGGTGCGTGGCACCAAAGAACTTTATGCACTGCTGGGAGCCATCTACAGCTATGCACTGCAAATCAATGAATCCGTTTTGAAAGATCACATCCTGCAACGCATGCGCGATCGCCTGGAAAGTGAACACGATGTGAAGACACAGGCCAACACCCCATGGCTCACCACTGTGCTGCGCTTCATCTTGCCCACGGATCGACAAACGGCCTACAACTACAGCAAGGTGCTGCAGGTGGCTTACGACGAAAACCTGGCTGCTACCGAATTACCCGCTTACATCAAGGAGCGTGGCGGCATTGCCAAGATCACAGCCACCAAGGAGGATGCGGACACGGCCAAGGCTGTGAAGGACCATAAGGAGGCCAAGACCAAGCTGCTGCGAAAGATCCTTTTAGCCAACGCAAAAGCCGCCAATACAGTGGTTCAGGTGGAAGACAAGTTCGTCTTGAACACCGTGGCAGAAGGCAAGAAAGAAGGAACCTTCGAGTTCGCCGTTTGCGTCAATCCAACCGGGCAAGAACGACGGGTGGTTCGTTTCATCCGCCTCAACGAAACCATGGAAAGTCAAATTTTGGCCCTGGTGGCTGAGGCGAGCTTGTCCGACGATTTGAAGGACACGGAAGAAAAGTTGGACGTGCTGCGCGAAAAACTAGGCATCACATCTGGCTGGGGCATGCAACCTGGTGACAAGGGCTATCAGCCTGCGGGACTGCCTGCGCTGAATTCGGCTGTTCAACCAGAAGCCATGATCAACGCCCCGATGGAAGTGGCCATCGCTGGCGTCACGGTCAAAGAAGCCATGTTTTAACTTGATGCCAGATCCCCAGACCCAAAGCGGCTGGGGATCTACCGAAACCATAAGGAGAACCCAATGAGCGATTTTTTAGGACCCCATGGCAAAGCTACTGTGATTTTGATGAAGGCCCACTTTGACTCTGAACTTCCTAAATTGAAGGACTTAAAAAAGCTACTTCATATTCCAGATGGACGGTATTACAAAAGTGGTGGGCGCAACTATTCATCAACACACAAGCTGGAAAGGCTGCTAAACATCTTGAGCGAAATCAGAGGTGAAGAACATGACTGGAAGCGTTACAGCAGTTCTGACTATTTGATCACCGTCGCACAGGTGCACTCAAACTTGTTCATGACTCTCAAGTATTCGGCACAGGTCATTGACGGCTTCAATTTGACAGATGCTTGTATGGACGAATTAGAGCGCTTGATGGGCGCTTACAGCAGTATTTGTTCGATGAGAAGAGACATAGACAACATGTGGTCGACTTTAGAGAGCAACAAAGAGAGAGCCATAAATTTTGGAATCGCGGATACGACACTCTTGCAACCAGACATACCGAATTTGCAAAGTATTTTGCAAGGATATGGTGACGCGGAGTATCTGAAGGCAACCAATGAACTTAAAGATTGGTATGAAACGTACCGCTGGAAAGTAGGCGCTCCAAAGTCGGATTCCTCATCCGAAGAATCTCAAGATGAAGCTGAAACCGTGTGATCAAAGCCCTGCAAACAGTTGTCAAAGTTGCAGGGCGGTCCTCACAGCAAGTGATTGTCTAAAAGCCACAGATCAACCCAATCCAAGCCACGATCAGGTTGACTGGCCAGCTGTTCAGAAAACAAACTTTATGAATACAGCAAAGAGATTGCCATGCCACGCGCCATTGAACCTGACTCACACGAACGGCACAGATCCGTTCCCATCAAAGAAACCATCACGCGAATTCCTGGCTACCCACGCAAGCTGGTGATCTTCAAGATTCCGGCTTCTAGCTACTGGTGGGTCAGGTATTACGCAGAGAGTCATATCTTCAAGCGCACCACCAAGACTGAAATCAAGCGTGACGCGTTGGAAGCGGCCAAGCGGTTTTACGACGACATCACCATCCGCATAAGGGGTGGTAATTTTGAAGGCTTGCCCATCGAAGTCAACGCGGCAGAGGTTGTGACCTTTGCCAAGGCCACCAAGATGCTGATGGACAGTGAATTGGCCAAGCTCAATCGCAGCCAGCTGTCAAAGATCAGCTATGAAAACATGCAGCTGCGCTACGACAAACACATCCTGCCCTTTTTTGGCCAAACAGATGTGCTCAGCATCAACTACAAGATGCTGGACGAGTTTTTGCAAAAGCTCTCCAACCAAGTGCCCAAGCTGAGTGTTTCAACACTGGGTGCCTACATGGGTCTCACGCGCAAAGTTTTGCAACACGCCGCCAGGCACAGTTTCATCCAACACATTCCTGAGTTTCCCAAGGTGGGCATTGAGGACAAGCCGCGTGGTTGGTTCAATGTGGGCGAATACAAAGAAATTACCAAGGTGGCAAAAAAACTGGCCGGCAAGAAAGTCGAATGGCGGGCACATTACGAAGAAACCAAAGGATCCTACTTTTGCGAGCCTGGTGGTAAGTTGGGACCTGCTGACCGATTGATCAAGCGCATCGAGATGACTAAGGACTTGGCAGACCTGATCGTTTTCATGGTCAACAGCTACATCCGCCCTACCGACATCCGCAACATGCAGCACAAGCATGTGGAGATCATTCGCAGGGAGTGGACATACCTCAGGCTCAGCTTGCCACCCAGCAAGGGGCACACGTTTCCCATCACTACCATGCCATGGGCTGTAAAAGTCTATGAACGCATCAGGCGACGGCAGGTTCTTGAACTGGGCCGTGACATCCACCCCGAGGACTATGTGTTCATGCCCGAAGCAGCATCACGCGACAACGCTATGAAACTGCTGGCAAGGCAGTTTGAAATCGTTCTGGAGGTCACAGGTTTGAAGCTGAGCACTGCCGGGGAAACCAGAACGCTTTACAGCCTGCGTCACAGCAGCATCATGTTCCGATTGATGTTTGGGCGCACAGTGGACACCTTGACCCTAGCGCGTAATGCACGCACCAGTCCCGAGATGATTGACCGCTTCTACGCCGCTCCACTGCAGGGTGAGATGAACGTGGGTGAACTGCAGAGCAAACGACGGCCAAGGCCTTGGGAATAACCGGGTCGAAGTTGACGACGGCTAAGCAGCGGTAGCTGTCATTGAGCCTGAGGTGCATACAGCCATTAAGAGCCATTCAGCCCAGGCACAGAGTCCCCTGCGTTAACCTCTCAATGTGAGGCTTAGAAGACACGCCGAACCAGCTAACATGTCAGTTGATGAGGACAAGATATTGACCAGCTTGGCTGGTCTAAATTCTGCCCGACACATCTTTGTTAACTGTCTCGGGAGACTCTATGCGTGTCCTTTACTCAGGCGAATCAATTTGCAGCTTCGAGACGCTGCAGCGGTTAATCTTGCTCGCAAACGAGATTACGTTTATGGATCGACCATCCGTGACTTTCGGAAAATTCGGGACTGTTGGTGCCCCTTCCGAATTCCGTCAGATCAATACTGCCGATGCTCCAATTCAGTTTTCTATCTTGGCACCTCCGTCGGGCCCAGCTAACCAGTTGTATCGACGGTACGTAGAGTCTGACCTCCATGACAGCACGTTCATTCGTACAGTGCTTGATGGCATAAAGAATGATCCGCTCTTTCGCAGTCGCGTCATTCAGACTTCGGCTAACTACGGTTGGGGAACCGGGCAGCAGATAGTAGAAGCTCTGATTAAGGATCCCTCCCTTTATGAAGGAACCTACGATCTGGAGCGCGATCCTAAGCTTATATTTGTCCCGGATACTGTCGAGGGCCGAAGACAAACGCTTGGAACGCTCTTGCTGGAGGCGTCTATACACACCACCAATGCACTTGTAGTTGCGGAGGAGGCACGGTTGATCCCTGTGTCCGACGATCCATATTTCTGTCAGCTGCTCGCACTACGAACTTCAGCAGAACACTATGTATTTCAGCCGGTCGCTTTCGCTCCACTACTCGGCCTCGCGGTAGCGGAGTCAGTGCTTCCGGACGAGTCGCTTAAGAATCTCAGTATTCCAGATTTGTTTGAGTTCAGACTGGCGGCAAAGGAACAATATGAGGCGTGGTCTAAAGAGATCGAACAACTTTCGTTGAGACTCCTCGAAGTGCCGGCTGATCGTATAAGCGGAGAAGCAGTCAAGCTTGTAATAACGGACATCCGGCCTCGCGTCGATGAGCTCCGTCGCGACCTAGAGAATGCCCGAGATAAGTTGTTCGGGGATTTAGTAAAAAGCGTAACCCGTTGGGAGGTTCCCGTTCTTTCGCTCTCGTACATCTCAGGTCTTAGTTTGCCAAGTGCATTCGCGGCCTTCGCAAGCGCCCTTACGCCAGCGATTCCGAGCGTCGTAGATTACTTTACCCAGCGGCGCGCGCTGCATCGAAACAACTCGATGGCCTACCTCGTTGGGTTGTCTAAACTTGAACAATCTAAGGTCTGACCGACGACTGCTAACTTATAAATTGACGTTGATTTTCTGCCTGCATGCTATCGAATGATCATTTCTAAATTGAACGGCCGCCTTCGTAGCTTATGTAGGTCAGGACTGGTGCGGTAACTTCCTATCATCCGTTACAACTGATGCCCGCTTCCAGCCTTTAGCGAATGTTGGTACGCAAAGTCTGCACAAGGTATTGCTTTCTTGCTGCAGGCACCCGCGCGGCACTCAAAAAAGCCCTACAGCGCGTTTTTTCCTGGACACGCTGGGCTGAGTAGCTGAACTTCAATCAAAACAAACGTAGCGTTTTTTTGATGCTGAGCCCAGGGCTTGCTACTTTGGTGCTGGGGCAAAAAGTAATACGACATTGGCACCATGTAGGCGTCACTATCGGCTCATTGAATTGGGCTTGTTTGACTGTTCCGAAATCTATGAAAAGACATCGAAAAATCTATGAGAAGTAGTAAACCCGGACCATACTACTTTGAACTAAAGAAAAAGCACCTAGAGTCGCCTCTAAGTGCTTGATTTCGTTGGGAATTTTTTGGTGGGCGATGCAAGTTTCGAACTTGCGACCCCTGCAGTGTGAATGCAGTGCTCTACCGCTGAGCTAATCGCCCTACGCTTTGCAGCGAAGACCGCCATTATGTCACAAAAAAC
>Ga0315902_10000360_pt1 | contig 77556 bp, 63 predicted proteins | sample LakEriMetagenome_9_FD_203523 | JGI IMG/M metagenome (GOLD analysis project Ga0315902, IMG submission 203523) | Freshwater fungal communities from buoy surface, Lake Erie, Ohio, United States - Buoy 12 MA117 | ecosystem: Environmental > Aquatic > Freshwater > Lake > Lake biofilm | place: USA... | reverse complement strand
GCAGGAACCGTGACCTGGCTGCGCTCTTCACCCGCCTGCGCGCCGCCGGAAAACCCCGCGAGGCTCGCCCTTGTCGCGGCAATGCGCAAACTCCTCATCCTCGCCAACACACTCCTGCGCGAAGGACCGGAATGGCAGGAAACAAGGCCAGTACAAAACCCTTGACGAACACGGATACTGGCCGGGGGCTTTGGCCCCCGGCTGGGCAAGGGGCAGCGTGGCGCTGTGGCAGGGGCGATGGCCCCTGCCAGTGAAGCGGTGAAACTGCCTTCACCTCTCCGGGAGGGAACAGGAAACGCGACCCGCGTTTCCCCCGCCCGTGCGGGACGCAAACCCAAGACCGGTACAACCCACACCACGAGAGGCCAGCGCCCGACCCGGCGGGGGCGAAGCGCCCGCCGGGTCGGGCGGGCACTGGCCGGGGGCTTTGGCCCCCGGCTGGTCAAGGATCAGCGTGGTGCTGTGGCAGGGGCGATGGCCCCTGCCGGGATGCGCAAAGCGCGCGCGCAGGTGCAAGTCTTTCTGGCTTTTCGGCCAGGCAACCCTTGCGGCCGGCACTTTTCAGCACCCTGTTAAGCCCCGGTTCATGATGTTGCGTCAGTCTGGCCGAAGGGGCAGGTGCCAGAAGGCACAGTGACAGGTCAGAGCGTGGAATGGACATCGCCGAGCGGCTTGCAAAGGAACGGCGGGGCAGACTGGCGGCGGAACGGCTTCTGGAACAGAAGCAGCGCGAACTCTTTGCCGCGAATGAGAAGCTGGCGCTTCATGCCCGGTCCTTGTCCGACCAGATTGTCGAGCAAAGGCAGGCGGTGCGCAGCGCCCTGTCCGAAGCCGAGGTGCTGAAGGGCCAGAACAGCCGCTTTCTGACCGATCTGGAAAACGCGCATACGGCGGCTGTCATGGCAGAACGGCGCCTTTGGGATTCGATCAATACGATCCGCGACGGCTTTGCGGTGTTTGATCCCGCGCAACGGCTGGTCGCCGCCAACCGGGCCTATCTTGCCGCCTTTGACGGTCTGGCTGTTGCCCCGGGGCTGGGCTACGACAGCATCCTGCGCTGGGCGGCAGAGCAGGCCATCGTTGATACCGGCGGGCTGCCGGTGGATGCCTGGGTTGACGCCATGATGGCGCGCTGGGACAGTGATCCGATCGAACCGGTCGTTCTGAAATTCTCCAACAATACCTGGGTGCGCATCGTCGACCGCCGCGCCCGCGACGGCGATATGGTGACACTTGCCGTCGACATCACCGAACAGATGCGCATCTGGGCCGCCATCGAGGCTATCCCGGACGGTTTCGTTCTGTTCGACAGGGACGACCGCCTGCTGGCCTGCAACCAGCGCTACCGCGACATCTATCCAGAATCAGCACCGGCCATGGTGCCCGGTGCCAGGTTCGAGGATATCCTGCGCTACGGCCTGGACCACGGCCAGCATGCCGATGCGGTGGGCCGCGAAGAGGCCTGGCTGGCCGAACGTCTGGCGCAGCACCGCCAGTCCGATGGCGTGCATGAGCAGCAGCTGCGCGACGGACGCTGGCTGCGTGCCCATGACCACCGCACACCGGATGGCGGGCGCGTCGGCCTGCGCGTTGACATCTCCTGGGCCAAGCAGCAGCAGGCCGCGCTGGAAGCCGCCCGGCAGGCGGCAGAGGCCGCGAACCGTGCAAAGTCGGCCTTCCTGGCCAACATGAGCCACGAAATCCGCACGCCGATGAACGGGGTGGTGGGCATGGCCGAACTGCTGTGCGACACCGCCCTGTCAAACGAGCAGCGCCTGTTTGCCGAAACCATCCGGTCCTCGGGCGAGGCGCTTCTGGTCATCATCAATGACATCCTTGATTATTCAAAGATCGAGGCCGAACGGCTTACCCTGCAGCCCGAACCCTTCGACCTGGAGCGGACGATCCACGAGGTCGCCATGCTGCTTCAGCCCCGTGCCCGCGCCAAGGGCATCAGCCTGGTGATCGATTTCGACCTGTTCCTGCCGACGCGCTATGTCGGTGATCCGGTGCGTCTGCGGCAGGTGATGACCAACCTGATGGGCAATGCCGTGAAATTCACCGATGCCGGGCAGGTGCTTGTCCGGGTCGTGGGACTGGAAACGCAAGCGGGCGGGCAGCAGCTTCATGTCACGGTGGAAGATTCCGGCATCGGCATTGCGGCCGAGCATCTGGACCACATCTTCGGCGAGTTCAATCAGGTCGATGCCGAAACCGACCGCAGGTTCGAGGGAACCGGCCTGGGTCTGGCCATCACCCGGCGCCTGGTCGAACGCATGGGCGGCATCGTCTGGGTGGACAGCGAATTGGGCAGGGGATCCTGCTTTGGCTTCCGGGTGGAGCTGCCGGTGGCCGAGACCGGCGGGGTGCCCCCGGCGCAGATACGGCTGCGCCGGGCGCTTGTCGTGGACACGCAGTTCATCAACCGGACCATCCTGGAACGGCAGCTGGGCACCTGCGGGATCGGGGTGGTCCAATGCCGGTCGGCGCCCGATGCCCTGGCTGCGCTGCAACAAGACAGCGCGATCGATCTGCTGGTGACGGACCATGATCTGCCCGAGATGGACGGGCTTGATCTGGCGCAAAGGGCGCGGCAGGCCGGATATGCCCTGCCCATCGTGCTTTTGTCGTCGAACCCGGCCGAGGTGCGGGCCCTGCCGCAGGCCGATATCCTGGCGGCGGTGCTGCAGAAACCCGTCCTGCGGTCCGATCTGTACCGCCGCCTTCAGGGCCTGTCCGGAACCGCCGCCCCGCCCGAGGCAAAAGCCCTGCCGCCCCCGGCCGAAGGGCGCCTGATGCGCGTGCTGGCCGCCGAGGACAACAGGACAAACCAGCTGGTGTTCCGGAAGATGACAAAGCATTTGTCCATCGACCTTGTCTTTGCCGGCAATGGCCGCGAAGCGCTGGATCTGTTCCAGTCCTGGCATCCGGACCTGATCATGATGGATGTCTCAATGCCCGAGATGGACGGCCGCGATGCGACCAAAGCGATCAGGGCGCTTGAGGCGCATCTTGGCGGCCATGTTCCCATCGTGGCGCTGACCGCCCACGCGATGGAGGGCGACGAAACCGGGATTCTGGCATCCGGCATGGACCGCTATCTGACAAAGCCCCTGCGCAAATCGGCGATCACGGATCTGATCGTCGCCTTTTGTCCGCCGGATGCCCGGCCGGCAGCCGCAGCTGTGGTGCTGGAAGCCGGATAGAACCCTCAGGCGGCGCGGCGCAGGAACGCCCAGCGGTCACCGTCGCTGAGCTGCGGCTGAAAGCGGTAGCCGCCCAGATCGAAGTCCTGAATGGACGCAGGGTCTGTCAGACGGTTCTCGGCGATGAACCGCGCCATCGCCCCGCGCGCCTGCTTGGCAAAGAAGCTGACGATCCTGGGATCACCGGCCTTGTCTTCCAGGAAGACCGGCGTGATCACCCGCAGCGTCAGCGCACTTTTGTCCACGGCACCGAAGTATTCCAGCGACGCACAGTTCACCAGTATCCCGGTGCCGACGGTCTTTGCCTCGGCGTTCAGCGCCCGCGCCAGGCGCTTGCCCCAGTAGCCGTACAGGTCGGCGGCCCTGGCCGTGGCCAGCTTGCTGCCCATTTCCAGCCGGTAGGGCAGGATCGCGTCCAGCGGGCGCAGCAGGCCGTACAGACCGGACAGAATCCGCAGCCGGTCCTGCGCCCAGCGCAGGGCATCTTCGGACAGCGTCCTTGCCTCCAGCCCGATATAGGTATCCCCGGCAAAGGTCAGGGCCGCCGGGCGCAGCTGATCCGCCTGCGGGTCATCGGCAAAGGATCGGAACCGGTCCCGGTTCAGGACCGCCAGCGGTTCCGAAATCGCCATCAGCTTGCGCAGGTCGTCCACGGACAGGCGGCGGGCCACGCGCGCAAGCCGCGCCGCATCGGCGGCAAAGGCCGGCGCGGTCGGCGTCATGCCGCCGGGAAGGGTCACGGGACCAAGGTCCATCCGTTTGGCGGGTGAGATCACGGTCAGCATCTGGTCTTCCTTTGACCGCCTACATAAGCGCCGCGCGGTGAAGGTCCAGCCTCAGCCGTCACGAAGCACCGCCAGAAAGGCCGGGCCGAAACGGTCCAGCTTCTGCGGGCCAAGCGATGCCACCCGATCAAGGTCGGACAGGGTCAGGGGCTGCGCCTCGGCGATGCGGCGCAATTCGGCTTGGGTACAGCTCAGCAGCTTGCCGGTGCCGTCTTCGCCGCGCGCCAGACGCAGCTGGGTTTCGGCCAGCCGGTCGAACACCCCGCCGGCCGGCCGGCCGGCCAGCCGCATCCGCTGCGGATGCAGGGCGACGGGGGCCGCGCCCGTGATCACTTCCAGAAAGGCCGCGCCAAAGCTTTCCAGCTTCTTCGCCCCGACCCCCGTGATCCGGGCCATGTCATCCAGACTGCGGGGCCGCCGTTCGGCCATCTCGATCAGGGTCCGGTCGGCAAAGACGATATAGGCGGGCACGCCGGCCGCCTCGGCCAGGGCGCGGCGCTTTGCCTTCAGCGCCGACAGAAGCGGGGCATCCCCGTCCGAAACCAGCGACCGCACGGCGGGCTTTGCCCCGGCTGACTGAACCGTGTCGCGCCGCAGCGTGATGCTGGCCTCGCCGCGCAGAATGGGCCGTGCGGCATCGGTCATGCGCAGGGCCCCGTGCCGGTCCGCATCGGGGCGCACCAGATCGCGGCCCATCATCTGGCGAAAGACGGCCCCCCAGGCCGGTTTCGACAGATCGCGCCCGACGGCAAAGGTGGGCAGCCGGTCATGGCCGCGGTCCTTCACCTTCGGGGTTGCATTGCCCGTCAGGATGTCGATCAGATGCCCCGCACCAAACCATTCGCCGGTGCGCAGCATGGCGGACAGCGCCTTGCGCACCGCCTCGGTGGCGTCAAACAGGGCGACGGGGCTGTCGCACAGGTCGCAATTGCCGCAGGGCTGCGACGTTTCGCCGAAATAGCCCAGCAGCACCTGGCGGCGGCAGGCGGTGGCTTCGGCCAGGCCCAGCAGCGCGTTGAGGCGCGCGTGGTCCGCCTCGCGGCGGTCGGCGGGGGCTGGGCTTTCGTCGATCTGGCTGCGGCGCAGGCGAATGTCATCGGGGCCATGAAGGGTCAGCGTATCGGCGGGGGCGCCATCGCGGCCGGCACGGCCGATTTCCTGATAATAGCCTTCGATGGATTTCGGCAGGTCGGCATGGGCGACCCAGCGGATGTCCGGTTTGTCTATGCCCATGCCAAAGGCGATGGTCGCCACCACGATCAGCCCGTCTTCCTGCTGAAAGCGCACTTCGACCCGCCGGCGGTCTCCGGCCTCCATCCCGCCGTGATAGAAGCAGGCCGAATGGCCCGCCCCGCGCAGCGCCTGCGACAGGGTTTCGGTCTTGGCGCGGGTGGCGGCATAGACGATGCCCGACTGCCCCTTGCGGGCAGCGGCAAAGGCCAGAATCTGCTGGCGCGGCGTATCCTTGACCTGAAAGGCCAGGCGCAGGTTGGGCCTGTCGAACCCGCGCAGAAAGGTGGACGGGGCGGCACCGTCGAACAGGCGCGTCACGATTTCGGCCCGGGTTTCGCTGTCCGCCGTGGCGGTAAAGGCCGCCAGCGGCACATCCAGCGCGCGGCGCAGCCCGCCGATGCGCAGGTAATCGGGGCGGAAATCATGGCCCCACTGGCTGACGCAATGCGCCTCGTCCACCGCGATAAGCCGGGTGCCGACGCGGCGCAGCATCGGCACCGTTGCGGCCGAGGCCAGCCGTTCGGGTGCCATGTAAAGCAGCTTGATGCGACCCTCGTCGAGGCCCCGGAAGACCGCCTCTGTTTCTTCTTCGGTATTGCCAGAGGTCAGCGCCCCCGCCATGACGCCCGCAGCCCGCAGCGCCCGCACCTGATCGCGCATCAGCGCGATCAGCGGCGAGATCACCACCGTCACCCCGTCCCGGCACAGCGCCGGCAGCTGAAAGCACAGCGACTTGCCGCCCCCCGTCGGCATGATCGCCAGCACGTTTTCCCCCGCCAGGACAGCCTCGACAATTTCGGCCTGACCGGGCCTGAACCCGGAAAAGCCGAAAACGGACTGAAGCAGGGCAGACGGATCGGGCATGGAACCGTTCGCTGTAAGGCGGCCCGGCACAAAGGCCGAAGGTCCGGGGCTGCCGCAGGTCACATGAACATCGCCGCGTTGTTGGTCAGCACGATGCGGATGGCATAGACGGCCAAAAGCACGATCAGCGGGGCCAGATCAAGGCCGGACATGCGCGGCAGGATTTTGCGCACGCGGCTGTAGACGGGTTCCAGCAGGCGGTTCAGCCCATCCCAGATCTGGGCCACAATCGGCTGGCGCAGGTTCAGGACCTGGAAATTGATCAGCCAGCTCATGATGATATGGGCGATGATGATGAACTGGGCGATGTCCAGGATCAGCAGCAGAATCTCAAGAAGCGATGTCATGTCCCGGTCCCTTGCAGCACGTTGCGCCACTGCTAGCGTCCGCCGCGCACAAGGGCAACCATTTCCCGCAGTGCAAGCCGCTTGCGCCCGCCGGCCGTTCCCGCTTCTATTGCAGCGGGGCACAGGAGGGGCCGGGATGACAACAGCGGCGCGCCGGATCTGGGGCTGGTTCTTCTTCGACTGGGCCAGCCAACCCTACAACACCCTGCTGCTGACCTTCATCTTTGCCCCCTACATGGCCAGCCTGCTGGGCAGCGGTACGGCGGCTCAGACGGTCTGGGGCTTTGGCATCGGGGCGACCGGCGTGCTGATTGCCGTTCTGTCGCCGCTTCTGGGGGCGGTTGCCGACCGCTGCGGGCACAGGATGCGCTTCATCGCCGTCTTCTCGGTGCTTTATGTGCTGGGGGCCTGGGGCCTGTGGCAGGCTGCGCCCGGCGAGGTCAACCTGTGGTTCGTGATGATCAGCTTCGGGATCGGCCTGATCGGCATGGAATTTGCCACCACCTTCACCAATGCCATGTTGCCGGACCTTGGCAGCCGGCAAGAGATCGGCCGCATCTCGGGATCGGGCTGGGCCTTTGGCTATCTGGGCGGGGTCATCGCGCTGATCCTGGTGCTGACGCTGCTGGCCGAAGGGACAACGGGGCGCACGCTGATCGGACTGCCGCCCATCCTGGGGCTGGACCCGGACTTGCGCGAGGGAACCCGCGCGGTGGGGCCGTTCACGGCGATCTGGTATGCGGTTTTCATGATTCCCTTCTTCCTTTGGGTCCGGGAACCGCGCCGGAGCGATACCATCGGGCTGCGGGCCGCCGCCCGCCACGCCTTTCCGGACCTGCGGCGCACGCTGGCCAGCCTGCCAAAGCGGAAAAGCCTTTTTGCCTTTCTGATCTCTTCCATGCTGTACCGCGATGCGCTGAACGGCATCTATGCCTTCGGCGGCATCTATGCTGCGGGTGTGCTGGGCTGGGGCGTCACCGACGTGGGTGCCTTCGGTATCCTGGCCGCGATCACGGGCGCGATCTTTGCCTGGCTGGGGGGGCGGGCCGACAGCCGGTTCGGGTCGCGGGCCGTGGTGGTGGCCTGCCTTGTCGTTCTGACGGCCCTTGCCGCCGGCATCGTCTTTGTCTCTCGCGAGGCTGTCTTCGGTCTGGCCGTTCCGCCGGAAAGCCGCCTGCCCGATCTTGCCTTCTACCTGCTTGGCGCCCTGATCGGCGCGGCCGGGGGGGCGATGCAGGCCTCGAGCCGCACCATGATGGTGCACCAGGCCGATCCGGCCCGCATGACCGAAGCCTTCGGTCTTTATGCGCTGGCCGGAAAGGCCACGTCCTTTGTCGCGCCCCTGTCGATCGGGATTGTCACCGCGCTGACGGGAAGCCAGTCTTGGGGGATAACACCCCTGATTCTTCTGTTCGCCATGGGACTGGTCCTGTTGATCTGGGTGAAGCCAAACAGGGATTGGGAAACCGCATGAGTCGCATCGTGGTTTTCGTGCTGGCGGCGCTGCTTGCAGCACCTGCGGCAGCGCAGGAACTGGCCAACCGCCTTTTTGGCGCGGTTGATGTGCCTTCGGCACAGGCGCCGATGCCCATCGGCAGCTATGCCCGGGGCTGCGGGGCGGGCATGGTCGCGATGCCCGAATCGGGCCCAAGCTGGCAGGTGATGCGCCTCAGCCGGGGGCGCAACTTCGGCCAGCCCGAGATGATCACGTTCCTGAAGCAGCTCAGCGTTGCAGCGCAGCAGGTCGGCTGGGCGGGGCTTTACATCGGTGACATCAGCCAGCCACGCGGCGGGCCGATGACCTCGGGGCATGCCAGCCACCAGATCGGGCTTGATGCCGATGTCTGGATGCTGCCGCCGCGCCGCCTTGACCTGACACCGGCCGAACGGGAAAAGATCAGTTCGGTCGCCGTCCGCTCTGCCGATCAGCGCAGCGTCACCCCGGCCTGGACCCCGGCGCACAAGACCCTGCTGCAGGCGGCGGCGTCGGACCCCAGGGTTGATCGCATCTTTGTCGCCGCCGCCGTCAAGATCGACATGTGCCGGACTGCCACGCGCAAGGACAGGGACTGGCTGCAGAAAATCAGGCCCGTCGCCGGGCACGACACGCATTTTCACATCCGCCTGAAATGCCCGCAAGGCGCGCGCCTGTGCAAGACGCAGACCCCGACGGTCAAGGAACTGTCCGATGGCGGAAGCGGCTGCGACGAGACGCTGACCTGGTGGGTTGCGGATTTTCTGAACCCGCCCAAGGCGGCAAAGCAGCCGGGCAAACCGAAACCGCGCGAAAGGACGCCGCGGGAATTCACGATGGCCGATCTGCCCGCACAATGCGCCGCCGTTCTTTCCTCGCGCTGATCGCCGCACTTTGTCTTGCCACGGGGTCTGCAAACCCGTCGGGGCAGTCGGACACTGCGGGCTTTATTGGCAGCTACCTGTGGTTCAATGACGACGAGCGCTTTGGCGGGGTTTCAGCGCTGGAACTGTCCGAAGACGGGAGCCTGCTGACCGCCCTGACCGACCGGGGTGTGTTGATCCATGCGGCGATCCAGCGCGACGCCGAAGGAAAGATTGCAGAGATTACGGCCGAGCCGCTGATCGCTCTGGGCATGCCGGCAACCGATCAGATCACGGCTTCCACCTATGACACCGAAGGGCTTGCGCTTGCGCCGGACGGATCTTTCTTCGTCTCGACCGAGCTGGACACGCGCGTCCTTCGGTTCGATCCGTCCGGCCAGACGCCCGTCACTCTGCCCGCCCCACGGGAGTTCGGGGCGATGGCCGGGAATGCCGGGCTTGAAGCGCTGGCGATTGGTGCCGACGGTGCCCTTTACACGATGCCCGAGGTCACCAACCGGCAGGACGGGGCCTATCCGGTGTTCCGGTACAGCAACGGGCGATGGGATCGCCCCTTTCTGATCCGCGGAACAGAAGGCTTCCTGCCGGTCGGCGCGGATTTTGGCCCGGACGGGCGGCTGTATGTGCTTGAACGGCAGTTTCGCGGGCTTGGTGGCTTTGCCTCGCGCGTCCGGCGCATTGCACCGTCGGGACCGGGCATCGCGGCGGATGAGGTGCTCATCGAAACCGCCCCCGGAGCGTTTGCCAATCTTGAAGGGTTGTCGGTCTGGCGGGACGCCGGCGGGGCCTTGCGGCTGACTCTGGTGGCGGATGACAATTTTCTGGTCTTCCTTGCCACCGAAGTGGTCGAATTCACCGTCCCTGATTGACTTGCCGATGTGCGCAGGTCTATGGCGCGGCGTCTGCCGTGCTGGCGGGCCAAGTATCCGCAACCTTGACAAAACGGACCACAGGATGACCCGCAAGCTTTTGCCCGGCATTCTTGCCATGGCGATCATCGTCGTTGCCTCCAACATCCTGGTGCAGCACCTGTTCGGCCAGTGGCTGACCTGGGGGGCCTTCACCTATCCCTTTGCCTTTCTGGTCACCGACCTGACCAACCGCTTTTACGGCGTGGCGGCTGCCCGCCGGGTTGTCTGGGCCGGTTTTGCGACCGGTGTTGTCTGTTCGCTGGTCGGCACGCAGATCACCGGCGAATTCGGCCCGCTGGTAACGCTTCGCGTCGCCCTTGCCTCTGGCACCGCCTTTCTGGCGGCGCAGATGCTGGATGTGACCGTGTTTGACCGGATGCGGACCGGTGCCTGGTGGAAAGCGCCGCTGGTCTCGACCCTGCTCGGCTCGTCGCTGGATACCGCCCTGTTCTTCACCATCGCCTTTTCGGCCACGCTCAGCTTTATCGAGCCTGCGAATGACGTGTCCTGGGCGGGCGCGCTTCTGCCGCTGCTGGGGGTTGGCCCTGCAGCGCCGCTTTGGGTGTCGCTGGCCACCGCAGACTGGCTGGTGAAACTGGCGCTTGCTTTGGCGGCACTGGTGCCGTTCCGCCTGATCCTTGCGCGGACAAACGCAAAGGTAGCGTAAAAGCTTTTGACAAATACAAAATCTGTGCCACCTTCCTTCCATCGGCAACATTTTGAAAGGAGGTGATCCAGTGTCTAGAGTGATGTTGGAGAGAGGTGTCGGGACAGTCGGCGGGGGTGTCTTCTAGGGGCAGCCCCCTGGAAAGCAGACCACTGATTGGGCTTGAAACCTAACTGGCCCATCTCCTTGGAACTCGGAAAGGGTCGCCCCTGCGGGCGGCCCTTTCTCTTTGCGCATGGCTTGGGTAGCTTTCGGGCATGCTGAAGATCACCGACACCGTCTTTCTTGCCGACTGGGAGCTGACGGAAAGCTTTTCGCGCTCGTCCGGCCCCGGCGGGCAGAATGTGAACAAGGTGGAAACCGCCGTGGAACTGCGGTTCGAGGCGGAACGCTCGCCCCACCTCAGCGCGGCGGTCAAGTCCCGGCTGAAACGGCTGGCCGGGCGCCGCTGGACGCTGGATGGGGCCATCGTGATTCGTGCGGAAGAAACGCGCAGCCAGATCCGCAACCGGGACCTGGCAAAAGAGCGTCTGGCAGAGTTGATCCGCCAGGCCCTTGTCGCCCCGAGGCGCCGGGTGCCGACCCGGCCCACATTAGGCAGTCAGAAGCGGCGGCTTGCCCTGAAAGCCGTGCGGGGCGAGGTGAAGGCGGGCCGCGCCCGCCCGGTGGAGGACGAATGACCGAAGACCTGATGCAGCGGCGCGCGCGGCTGATGGGGCCGAATGTGCCCACCTTTTACCGCACCCCGGTGCATCTGGTGCGTGGCAAGGGCGTGTGGCTGTGGGATGCCGCAGGCAAACGCTATCTCGACTGCTACAACAACGTGCCGCATGTCGGCCATTGCCACCCCAGGGTGGTCAAGGCGATCTGCCGGCAGGCGGGCATCCTGAACACCCATACCCGGTACCTTCACGATCTGGTGCTGGACTATATCGAACGGCTGACCGCCACGCTGGGCCACGGGATCAGCCAGGCGATCATGACCTGCACCGGGTCCGAGGCGAACGACATCGCCCTGCGCATGGCACAGGCCGCAACCGGCAAGACCGGCATCATCGCCACCGACAACACCTATCACGGCAACACCGGGGCCACATCGGTTCTGTCCACCCGCCGCCCGCCGATCGGCGGCTATCCCGGCCATGTCCGCCTTGTCCCCGCGCCCGATTCGCTGCGGCCCGTGGGGGGAAGCCCGGCAGGGCAGGCCCACGCCTTTGCCGCCCATGTCGCCCGCGCGATTGCAGCGCTGGAGGCGGCGGGGCACGGGTTTTCCGGAATGATGCTGTGCCCGGTCTTCGCCAACGAAGGCATCCCCACGGTGCAGCCCGGCTTTCTGGACCCGACGGTTGCCGTCATCCGCCGTGCCGGGGGGCTGGTCATCGCCGACGAGGTGCAGCCCGGTTTCGGCAGGGTCGGCAGCCATTTCTGGGGGCATGACTGGCTTGGCGTCGCGCCCGATGTGGTGACCGTGGGCAAACCGATGGCGAACGGGCATCCGGCCGCCGCTGTTCTTGCCACGCCTTCCGTGATGGGCACCTTCCGCGACGCCTTCGGATATTTCAACACCTTTGGCGGCAATCCGGTTTCTGCGGCCGCCTGCATGGCGGTGCTTGATGTGATGGGCGACGAGGGGCTTCAGCAGAACGCGGCCCGGGTCAGCGCCCATGCGATGGACCGCCTGCGCGCCCTGAGCCACCCGCTGCTGGCCGAAGTGCGCGGAGCCGGGCTGATCTTCGGCGCGGAATTCGTGCTGGACGATGCGATGACGCCTGCCACCGATTTCGTGGCCGATGTCGTGGAGCAGATGGTGCAGCGCGGCTTTCTGCTGAACCGGATCGGGCGGGCGGGCAACACGCTGAAAATCCGGCCGCCGATGCCGTTTTCGGTGGAACATGCCGATATGCTGATGGACGCGCTGCAGGATGTGCTGGCGCAAACGCAGGTCCGGCGATGACCGGGGCGGAAGAGGCCGCACGGGCCTTTGGCGGAACCGGGCCACAGTTGATCCGCAACCGTGAAAACGCGGTCTATGACGTGATGCTGCCGTCAGGCCGCGCGGCCTTGCGGCTGCACCGCGAAGGCTACCAGTCTGCCGCAGCCATCCGGTCGGAACTGTGGTGGTGTCGCGCCCTGGCCGCTGCGGGCGTGCCGGTGGCCCGGCCCGTTCCGGCATTGGACGGGCAGCTTCTGGTGGCGCTGTCGACGGGCCGGCTTGCATCCGCCGTGACTTGGGTTGACGGCGTGCCCCTGGGCGAGGCCGGCGTGCCCCTTGCGGGCGATGTGGCAAGGCAGGTTGCGCGCCACCGCGCCCTTGGCCGGCTGATCGCCCGGTTGCACAGCGCCACCGATGCCCTGGTGCTGCCGCCGGATTTCGTGCGCATAAGGTGGGACAGTGACGGCCTGCTGGGGGAAACACCGTTCTGGGGCCGCTTCTGGGATCATCCGGCCCTGCAGCCCGATGATGCGGCCCTGCTGCGCAAAACGCGGGACTTCCTGCGCGACAAGCTGCAGGACCATGCCGCCAGCGGCAGCTTCGGGCTGATTCATGCCGATGTCCTGCGCGAGAATGTCTTCGTGGGCGCTTCCGGGCTGTCCCTGATCGATTTTGACGATTCGGGCTTCGGCTTCCGCCTGTACGACCTGGGTACGGTGCTGTCGCAGAACCTGTTCGAACCGGCCCTGCCCCGGATCGCGCAGGCCCTGGCCGAAGGCTATGCCGAAACCCGGCCGCTGGACCCCGCGATGATCCCTGTCTTCACCCTGATGCGCTGCTGTGCGTCGGTGGGCTGGACCATGCCGCGGCTTGCGCCGGACGATCCGATTCACCGCAGCCATATTGCAAGGGCGGTCGGTTTGGCCCGGCGGGTGCTGGAGGGGGGCGGGCTTTGGCCCTGACCGGACGGTCGCGGCGGACCGTCCCTGCCCAAGGGTCGGGCGCGGTGCGGCGTCAGACCAGCACCGCGTCGGCCACCTGGGCGCCGACACCGAACACCCTTTTGTAACGGGCGATTTCATCCGGCGGACCCATCGCCTTGTTGGGATTGTCCGACAGTTTCACGGTGGGCCTGCCGTTTGCCGAAACCGCCTTGCAGACCAGGCTGAACGGGGCCAGCGTATCGCCTGCCACCAGGCCGCGAAAATCATTCGTCAGCATCGTGCCCCAGCCGAAGCTGACCTTTACGCGGCCCGCAAGATGGCGGTGCAGCTGCTCGATCCTGTCCACATCCAGCCCGTCGGAAAAGATCACCAGCTTTTCGCGCGGGTCTTCGCCGCGCGACATCCACCAGCGGATCGCCGTTTCCGCCCCTGCCACCGGGTCGCCCGAATCAATGCGGATTCCGGTCCAGCTTGCCAGCCAGTCCGGCGCATTGCGCAGAAAGCCTTCGGTGCCGTAGGTATCGGGCAGAATGATCCGCAAGTTGCCGTCATGTTCTTCGTGCCAGTCGGCCAGAACCTGATAGGGGGCATGGGCAAGCTCTTCATCGCTGTCGGCCAGCGCCGAATACACCATCGGCAGTTCATGGGCGTTTGTGCCAATCGCCTCTGTCTCGCGCCGGTAAGCGATCAGGCAGTTCGACGTGCCGGTGAACTTGGCCCCCAGCCCTTCCATCAGGGCCTGCACGCACCAGTCCTGCCACAGAAAGGAATGCCGCCGCCGGGTTCCAAAATCAGCCAGCCGCAGCCCGTCGATCCGGCGCAGACGTTCCACCTTTTCCCAAAGCCGGGTCATGGCGCGGGCGTACAGCACCTGCAACTCGAACCGCCCCATGTCCTTCAGCGCCGCGCGGGTGCGCAACTCCATCAGGGTGGACAGGGCCGGAATCTCCCACAGCATGACTTCGGGCCACTTTCCTTCGAACGTCAGGTGATACTGGCCGTCATGCTTTTCCAGATGGTAGGGCGGCAGGTGCAATCCTTCGAACCATTCCATGAAATCGGGCCGGAACATCTGGCGTTTGCCGTAGAAGGTGTTGCCGCGCAGCCAGGTGGATTCGCCGCGCGACAGGCGCAGCGTGCGGATATGATCCAACTGCTCGCGCAACTCGCCCTCGTCGATCAGATCGGCCAGCCGGACCGAGGTGGTTCTGTTGATCAGCGAAAAGGCAACGTCCGTCATGGGCTTGTTGCGGAAAATCGACTGACACATCAGAAGCTTGTAGAAATCCGTGTCGATCAGGGATCGCACGATCGGGTCGATCTTCCATTTGTGGTTATAGACCCTTGTGGCAATATCGACCATGTCAGTGTTCCACCTTCACGCCGGCGTCGCGCATCTGGCGGCGCGCCCCTGGCAGCGACCCGTTCAGGTCGATGGCGCGCGTCGCCCCTTCCAGCACGGTCACGTCATAGCCGTGCCGCGCCGCGTCGACTGCCGACCAGGCAACGCAGAAATCCGTGGCCAGCCCCACCAGCGTCACCGATGTGACCCCGCGCGATCTGAGGTATCCGTCCAGTCCCGTCGGGGTGGTGCGGTCGTTCTCAAAAAAGGCCGAATAGCTGTCGATGTCAGGGTGAAACCCCTTGCGCAGCACAAGCTGGGCCGCATCGGCATTCAGCCCGGCATGAAAGGCCGCGCCATGGGTGCCTTGCACGCAATGCGTGGGCCACAGCACCTGCGGGCCATAAGGCATGTCGGTCACGCTGAAGGGGACAGCGCCCGGATGGCTGGCTGCGAAGGACCGGTGACCCTTGGGATGCCAGTCCTGCGTCAGCACCCGCACCGCGAAATCCTGCAGCAAGGCGTTGACACGCGGAATGATCCCGTCCCCGCCGGTGACCGCCAGCGCGCCGCCCGGACAGAAATCATTCTGCAGGTCGATCACGATCAGGGCTTCTGTGGCAGGTCGCATCGCAGCCTCCGCTGTGCGTCAGGTGTTTCGGTAGGGTGCCGCCTTGTCCCCGTCAAGCCGGAGGGCTTGCAGACCCGCCCCGGACGGGCCTATCAGGCGGTATGCTGACGGTTGCCGCCCTGTATCAGTTCACCCGCTTTTCCGATCCTGCGGCGCTGCAGGGGCCCCTGCTTGGCCTTTGCCGGGCCGAAGGGCTGGGGGGCACGCTGCTTCTGGCGCGTGAAGGGATCAACGGAACCGTTGCAGGCCCGCGCGCGGGGATCGACACCCTGCTGGATCACATCCGTGCGCTTCCCGGCTGCTCGGGCCTCGAATGGACAGAAAGCCTGGCAGAAACGATGCCTTTCGCCCGGATGAAGGTGCGCCTGAAGCAAGAGATCGTGACGCTGGGCCAGCCCGGTGTCGATCCCCGTGCCGGAACCGGGCAGTATGTCAGCCCGGCCGGGTGGAACGCGCTGATCACATCGCCCGATGTTGCGCTGATCGACACGCGCAACGCCTACGAAGTGGCCATCGGCACCTTCCGCACCGCGGTTGATCCGCAGACCCGCAGCTTCCGCGATTTTCCCGCATGGTGGTCGGCCAACAGGGAACGCTTCGCCGGAAAGAAGATTGCGATGTTCTGCACCGGCGGAATCCGCTGCGAGAAGTCAACGAACTGGTTGCTGGGTCAGGGCGTTGAAGATGTCTTTCACCTCAAGGGCGGCATCCTGAGATATCTCGAAGAGGTCCCCCAGGCGGAAAGCCTTTGGGAACGCGAATGCTTCGTCTTCGACAGGCGGGTCTCGGTGGGGCATGGCCTGCGCCCCGGCGGTCTGACAAGTTGCGGGGCCTGCCGCCGGCCTGTCACCGAACAGGGCCGCGCCGATCCGTCGTTCGAAGACGGCGTGTGCTGCCCGGCCTGCCACGGGGAATACACCGGACAGGACAGGAAGCGGTTCCGCGAACGCCAGCATCAGATCGCGCTGGCAAAGGCCCGTGGCGGTTGGCATTTGGGCGGGGCCTGAGGTCCGCATCCTGTTCGGTGACGCGATGCGGATGGCGACCATCCGGGACCGGGATGCAACCGGCACCCGCGACCCCAAGGGGGGAAGCTGTTCCGTCCGCTTCCGGATGATCGGCACCGACGGCGGTCCATGCGGGTATTCCGGGCATCGGGGAATGCAGGCCCGCCTTGCTGTGGCCGCCGTCACCTGGACGGTGCCGGGGCCGGTGCGGCGGGCGGCACCGCCCTGACCTGCGGCGACCGGACAGGCGCCCGGATCAACCCTTGATCATTACCGGTACTTCTGCCCTGTTAAACAGGGCGCAAAGCCTTTGGCCATGATCGCCGCGATGCAGGACGACACCCCTTACCCAGGACGGAACCCGCAATGAAGCCCATCCACCCCGATGACCGCAAGATCGCCAACATCCACAACGCCCCCTTCCGGCCCTTTGTCTATGACGATGGCCTGGCGCTGGGCGATGAAATCCTGCAGCTGGATGATGATCAGCCGCCGGGAACCGGCTTTCACGTCTACCGGATGCCTGCGGGTATGACGACGCGCGGGCACCGCCACAACGGGCACGAGCAGTTCCTGATCCTGGAAGGCGAGCTGATCGAAAGCGACGGCACCGTGCTTCGCAAAGGCGACATGGTGTTCTACCGCGATGGGACCGAACACAATTCGCACACCCCGAACGGCTGCCTTCTGGCTGTCCATATCGCAGGTCCGGAATTCAGCACAGACGAAGGGTGAACAAACGAAGTGCGCCGCGCGGCCCGCGTGAAGCCCGGCTGTCCCGCCTGCCGCGCCGTGCGGGATCAGGCGGCAGGACAGGCCCCGGCCTGCGGGACACGTTCGGGCCTGCCCATGCGCCCGCAGCGGGCGTCACCCGCACCGGGTTTGCGGGGGCGCTTGGGATCGGGTCCGGCGCTGCGGCCACAGGCAGTGCGGCAAGCCCCCGGCAAATGCCCGCACCCGCCGCAGCAGGTCATTGCACGATGAACTCGGCGTGGAGCGCCCCGGCAGAGTTGATGCTTTTCAGGATGTCGATCATGTCGTTCGGCGCAACACCCAGCGCATTGAGCCCGGCCACCACCTGCGACAGGGTGGTTCCCCCTGTCACCATTGCAAGGCCCGTGCCCTTTTCCTTTGTCACATCAATGGTGGTATCCGGCACCACAACGGTCCTGCCCTGCGCAAAGGGATTCGGCTGAACCACCTGGGGCGATTCCTGCACGCTCAGCGTCAGATTGCCCTGTGCCACCGCGACTTCGCTGATCCGGACATCGGCCCCCATCACGATGGTGCCGGAGCGCTGGTCGACAACGACCCGCGCCCGGGACTCGGGCGCTATCACCAGGTTCTCCACCCGGCCCAGAACATGGGCGGGAGAGCGCATGTTGGCCGCAACGACATCCAGCGCCACGGTGCCGGCATCGGTCATCACGGCAACCTGGCGTCCGAAACTGCGGTTGATCACATCCTCGATCCGCTCTGCCGTGGTGAAATCAGGTGTCCTCAGCGCCAGCCGGATCGATGTCAGTCCCGAAAAGTCAAAGGCAATCTCACGCTCCACCCGCGCGCCCGACGGGATGGAGCCGGATGTCGGCACACCTTCCACAACGCTGGCACCATCCCCTTCGGCGGAAAACCCGCCGGCCAGGACCGGCCCCTGCGCCACAGCATAGATCTGGCCATCGGCCCCGTTCAGCGGGGTCATGATCAGGGTGCCCCCGCGCAGGCTTTGCGCATCGCCGATCGCGGAAACGGTCACATCAATCTGCGATCCGGCGCGGGCAAAAGGCGGCAAGGTGGCCGTCACGAAGACGGATGCAACGTTCTTGGGACGAAACTGTTCGCCCGCCACGTTCACGCCCAGCCGTTCCAGCAGATTGGACAGGATCTCTTCGGTGAACGGGCTGCTGCGCAGGGCGTCGCCCGTTCCGTCAAGGCCCACCACCAGGCCATAGCCAACCAGATCGTTGCCGCGCACCCCGTCGAATTCGACCAGATCCTTGATGCGGATATCTGCCGCCAAAGCGGGCAGGGCGGCAAGCGAGGCAAGCAGCACCAGCAGACGGATCACAGGTAATTCGCCAGGCTCAGGCGCGACAGGCGCGCGGTTACGGCATAAAGCGTGTCCAGTTGGCTTTCCGCTTCGGTCAGGGCCGTAGCGGCTTCGTAAGGGTCTGCGGACACGATGCCAATCCGCGCAATCTGCAAGGCCGTCGCTTCGGCCGAATTGCGTGTTGCCGCATTCGCTGTGCGCTCTTGCGCTGTGCCGATCCGGGCGGCCAGCGCACCCCGCGCATCGGCCGCCTCCATCAGCACGGCCCCGGCGGTTTTCGCCAGTTCGGCGCGCTGGGCCGCATTTCCGCCCAGTGTCCCCCTGTCCAGCATCGCAGCCAGGGCCAGCCCCTTGAGCGTATCGCGCACACCGGCATCAACCGCCGTTGCATCCAGCGCAACCGCTTCACCCTCGGCCACCGTCACGGGAGAAAGGGCAGGCCCCCCGGTATAGGCAACGGCTGCATAGCCGCCCGGGTTGGCAAACCAGGCGTCGACCGCCGCTGCCACGCCCTGCGCGGTGGTTGCAGACGCGGCTGCGGCAACCACCGCGTCAAGAATCACATCAGCCGGGGCCAGGGCGGGAGAGCGCGTTTCGGTCCCGCCGAACAGGCTGCGGTCGCCGACCCGGGCATTGAAGGTTGCCACGGCAGAGCGGAACTGCGCCAGCGCATCCTTGGCCACTGCATCGACCGATGTCGGGTTTCCCGGGCTTGTCACCGAAAGAAGGGCAGAACCCAGCTTGCCCGACATGTCCGAGACGGTGGCAAGCGCCGATTGCATGGCCTGCGTCGAAAGCGCGGCCTCGGTCGTTACGGATTTGAAGGCATCCAGCCGGGCCAGCGTCGCATCCAGTGCCGTCAGCGCGGTAAAGTCACCCCTTACGGCGCGTCCGATATCCCTGATGCGCCCTGTGGTCACCTCTTGCGAGCGCTGTTCAAGTTCGGCCTTCAGCTGTGTCGTCTGGTTGCGCAAGGTAAAGCTGCGCGCAAGATCACCGATTGAAGACAGCGTCATCGTTATATTCCCAGCAAGATTTGGATCATCGAATCGACGGTCTTGATGACCTGTGCATTTGCGCCGTAGGCCCGCTCGATCAGCAGCAGGGATTGCAGTTGCTGATCGGTGTCGACGCCTGCGGCAAGCTCGTCGGCGCGCAGCGAATCGTGGCGGGCTGCGGCATAGCTTTGCTCGGCTTCCGCCCCGTTGCGCGCCCGTGAGACATAGGACAGCACATCAGACGCAAGGCCCGAAAAGCTGCGCGCCCCCGGCTCAAACCCGCCGGATGCCGGAGAGATGAAGGCGTTCAGACGCCCGCGCAGCGCGGTCAGCAGCGCGGCTTCGCCCGGCGGTCCTTCGGCGGTGGCACCCAGCCCGTCACGCAGGTGCCAAAGCGCGCCGCCCTTTGCCGGATCGGCCGCCGTATTGACCGCAAGCCGCCCCGCCAGTCCGGTTTCGGTTGCGGCAGTGAAGGCTGCCCCGGCATCGGTGAACAGGCCCGGCGCACCGGCGGGCAGCGTGGTGTCGGCCGAAGGATCGGCAAAGCGGGCGATCAGGTCACGGGCCGCCGCATCGAGCCGCTTTTGCTGCAAGGGTGCCTCGACATCGCGCAGGCGGAAATTCGCGGCCATCGCCCCGCCGTCAAGCTTGCCGGACCCCTCGCCAAAGGTCACCGGCTTGCCGTTCATCGTCAGGCCGGAAAGCGCCCCCGACTCCAGCGTCATGTCCGGGGTGATCCTGCCCACGGGCGTAAAGCCGAACAATGCGGGCCGGCCGTCCAGCAGAACGGCCCCCCCGGTTGAAATCAGCGCGATCCGCCCCGTCTCCCTGTCGATCTGGCGCAGGGGCACGATTTCGGCGATCTTGTCGATCAGCTGCTGGCGCTGGTCCATCAGCGGAGAGGCATCGCGGTCTGCAACAACCTGCTTGAGGATCTGCGCGTTCAGTGCCGCCACCTTGGCAAGGGTGTCGTTCAGCTCTTTCACATTCTCGGCAATCGAGTCATCCGCCCGCTCGCGTTCCATCTGCACGGCGATCGAGGCTTTGCCGACATGGTTGGCCAGTCCCTGTGCCGCCGTCAGAACCGCCGCCAGCCGCTGTTCGCTTTCGGGCCGGCCGGATGCCGAGAGCAGGGCCTGGTCCAGCCCGGCGATCTTGCCACCAAGGGATGCCGCATCCCCGGGCGTGCCGATCACCGCCTCAAACCTGGCGAAGGCGTCGGCCAGCACGGCGCTGCCCGCCATATTGGCCTGGGCGACCCTGCGGTCCGACAACAGGATCTGATCGCTTACCCGGAAAACGCCGGTAATCCCGACACCGTTTCCCGTCCCGCCCAGGCTGCGTGCCGCAAGCTGAATCTCGCGCCGCCCGTAGCCATCGGTCAGCGCATTGGCCACATTGCTGGACACAAGCTCGGCGGACCGGGCGCTTGCCTGCAGACCGGACATCGCACTGGACAAGGATAGAGATAGGCTCATGGCAAGATCCTGTCACCTGCTAGCGTTTGATGTTCTGCGTTTCCTGCAGCATCTCGTCGACGGTCTGGATGACCTTGGCATTGGAAGAATAGGCGCGCTGGGTCACGATGAGCTGGGTCAGTTCTTCGGCAACGTCGGTGGAGGACCCTTCGCGTGCAAATCCAAGCACCGTGCCCGTCGGACCGTCGCCGGCATCCCACAGAAACATCGGGCCGCTTTCGGGCGAGACCTGGTAGGTCTGATTGCTCAGCGCGACCAGACCGTTCACGTTCGGCACGTCCACCAGTGGCACCTGGCCGATGCGGCGGGTGAACCCCTGATCGTAAATGGCGTAGACATCGCCCTTCGAGTCGACCTGGACCGAGGTGACATTTCCCACGGGCGAGCCGTTCTTTGTAATCTTGACGGGGGCAAAACTGTCAGACAGTTGCGTCATGCCGTCGGGCGCGCCCGGCCTGCCGATCGACAGCGCAATGGACCCGCCGGCCACAGTCACGGGAATGGTGCCTGTCGCGGCGTTATAGGCACCACCCGAGACTGTCGTCACGGACGACAGCGTACCCCCCGATCCGGCCGCCGTGTTGAAGACCAGCGTGTACGACCCCACGACACTGCCGCCCGATGCGGAGTCGCGCAGGGTCATCGTCCAGGTGTTCGAAGAGCCGGTTGCCGGAACGGTCGGTTCAAAGGTCACATCCAGCGTTTCAGAGATGCCGACGTTGTTGAAATACTCAAGCGCAAGAGATTCCTCATCGCCGCTGCTGGTCGAGGCAGTCGCCGTCGCAGGCAGATTCACCGAGAAGGCAATTTCGGTGGTCGGGTTGGCGGTGAACTGGTTGAGGTTGATGCGCACAGGCTGAAGCCCGGCGTTGCTGACACGCGGAAAGTTGGGAATCGTTCCGTCCGTGTCCGCCATCCAGCCCAGCAGGACCATCCCGGATTCCGTCTTCAGGTAACCCTGACCATCGGGCCGGAACGAACCGGTTGTCATCAGGCTGAGCGGATAGGTGGCCCCGCCACGGTTCACGTCCTTTTCCGTCGTGACGGGAAGCATGCCCCGTCCGTCAACCGCAAGATCTGTGGCATTGGTGGAGCCAACCAGCGATCCCCGCTGGTCGATCAGCCGCATGGTGGACACGCGCACGCCGCCCGCCGAATAGCTGCTTGACCCGCCACCCTGCAACACAAGCGAGTTGAAGTCGGCCACAGTGCGCCGATAGCCGAAGGTCGAGGCATTCGCGATATTGTCCGAGATGGTCGCCAGTTTCGTCGCATTGGCGTTCAGCCCGGCAACCCCGGCATTCAGAGAAGAGGATATGGTCATCCGGCAGCGCCCTTTTCAGAGGGTTGATGGTACGGCCCCACTTTGCGCGCGACGGCTTAAGAACGGCTTAATGCATGAAACTTGAACTATTCAGCGGTCGCGCCGCAGCAGGATCACCTCCAGGCGGTTGTTGCGGGTTGCCATGGGATTGTCGGTTGCCGGCACGCGGTCCGCAAATCCGGCCATGCGCTGAAGGCGTGCGCCCGGCAGGCCTGCCCCTTCAAGCTTGCGCCGCATCACGTCGGCCCGGTCTGCGGACAGGTCCCAGACCGGGTTTCGGATCAGGGTGATCGGATAGGACCGGACGTGCCCCTGCACGGCAACCTTGTTGCTGGCAAGATTGAGAACCTCTGCCAGAAGTTCCGCAATCTCGTCCAGAACCGGGGCGGGGGTGACGCTGTCCGGTTCGAAAAGTGCTGCATCCTCAAGATCGAAGATCTCGATGACAAGCCCTTCATCCGTGATCCTGGTCACGATGTGCCGCAAGGCCTGCTCCATCGTCATGCTTTCGCCGCCGCGGGCCAGCAGGGCCTTCTCGATTTCCTTGATCGCCTCGTCCGCGCCCTCGCCCCCGGTACCGTCGCCTTCCGAGATGCGGTTGGCACCGCGCGCGCGGTCTTCCTCGGTCGGGCGTGCCACGGAGGCACCGGTGCCGCTTTGAGAGAAGGCTTCCTCGGAAAACACGCTGTCGCCGCCGAAGAACCCCTCACCGCCCCCCGACACCCGGTTGATCGGGATTGTCGGATTGAAGTAATCCGCAAGCCCCTTGCGCTGCTTTTCCGTTGTCGCGTTCAACAGCCACATCAGCATGAAGAAGGCCATCATCGCGGTGACAAAGTCGGCATACGCCACTTTCCAGGCACCGCCATGGTGCCCGCCCGCCTGAATGATCTTCTTGCGTTTGATGATGACCGGCGAAGCATTCGGCTGCTTTGCCATCAGACACCCCACATATCCCCGCAACCGGCATAGCCGCAGCCGGTGAACGCCGCTTTAACCTGCGGCATTTTAGCGGTTTCGTGCCGCTGATCCGTCCTGCGCGGGGCCATCGTGACCGGCACCGGAAATGCCGGGCCGGGTCAGCCCGGTCGCTGCACCGCTGCGGGAAGGGACGGGGGATGTCGAAGGATCAGTCTTGCCCGCCCGAACCAAAGGCAACCCGGCAAGCGCGGCCGGCCGACTGTCAGGGACTGGTGAGCGGGGGGGGATTCGAACCCCCGGCCCCATGATTAAAAGTCACGTGCTCTAACCGACTGAGCTACCCGCCCTCACCGTCCCGGATCGCCAGCGGCGTTCCCCGCACAAGACCCGATCTGGCACAGCAGTCAGCGACCCGGCCCGCAAGTCACGGAAAGTCAAGGGCTGCACGCCAGAGACGCCGTCTCATGACAGGACCGCTTGGTAGGAACTTCACACGGCGGGGTCAAGACCCAATCGGCAGGAAACCGCGTCAGGCTGGCAAAACGCAGGAAGGGGGGGTATATGCGCCCCGATGACAACGCCCCGCGCCATATCCGGCCTGCCCTTCATGAAAATGCACGGGCTTGGCAACGACTTTGTCGTGATCGACTCGCGCGGGCGCGGGGCGCTGACCACGGCTGCGCTGGCGCGCGCGCTGGCTGATCGCAACCGTGGCGTTGGATTTGACCAGCTGGCGGAAATCCGCGATGCGGATGACGCCGATATCGCGCTTGATTTCTGGAACAGCGACGGCACCCGTGCCGGGGCCTGCGGCAATGCCACCCGCTGCGTTGCGGATCATGTGATGCAGGCCAACGGGCAGGACAGCGTCAGCATCAAGACGGCGCGCGGCATATTGTGCGCGCGCCGCCGCGCCGATGGACAGGTCAGCGTCAACATGGGCCAGCCACAGCTTGACTGGGCCGGGGTGCCGCTTGCCCGGCCGACCGACACATTGCATCTGCCGCTGCCCGGCGCGCCTGTGGCCGTCGGCATGGGAAACCCGCATTGCGTGCTGTTCGTGGCGGATGCCGATGCGGCTGACGTGGCGGGGCTGGGTGCCTTGCTGGAACATGACCCGCTGTTTCCCGAAGGCACGAATGTCGAATTCGCCGCGCTGACCGCCCCGGACCGGCTTCGGATGCGGGTCTGGGAACGGGGCGCGGGAATCACGCTGGCCTGCGGTTCGGGGGCCTGCGCCACCGCCGTTGCGGCGCACCGGCGCGGCCTGACCGGGCGGCGCGTTTTGCTGGACCTTGATGGCGGCCGGCTGGAGATTGACTGGCGCGACGATGGTGTCTGGATGACCGGCCCGACCGCCCATGTCTTTGACGGGCTGCTGACCCCGGCCTTCCTTGCGGCCCGCAGCACATGACCGCGCCGGTCTTCGCCACACTTGGCTGCCGCCTGAACGCCTATGAGACCGAGGCGATGAAGGAACTTGCCGCCGCTGCCGGGCTGGAAAATGCCGTCATCGTCAACACCTGTGCCGTGACGGCCGAAGCCCTGCGCAAGGCACGGCAGGAAATCCGGCGCCTGCGCCGCGATCATCCGGACGCCACCCTGATCGTCACCGGCTGTGCCGCGCAGACCGAACCCGAAACCTTCGCCGCGATGCCCGAGGTTTCCCGCGTCATCGGCAACAGCGAAAAGATGCGGGCGGCGACCTGGGCCGCGATGACGGCCCCCGGCCTGATCGGCGATACGCTGCGGGTGCAGGTGGACGACATCATGTCGGTGCGCGAAACCGCCGGGCATCTGATTGACGGTTTCGGGCGTCACCGCGCCTATGTGCAGGTCCAGAACGGCTGCGATCACCGCTGCACCTTCTGCATCATTCCCTTCGGCCGCGGCAATTCCCGTTCTGTCCCCGCCGGCGTGGTGGTGGATCAGATCAGGCGGCTGGTGGACAGGGGATTCAATGAAGTGGTCCTGACCGGGGTAGACCTGACAGGCTGGGGCGCGGACCTTCCCGCGACTCCGCGCCTTGGGGATCTGGTTCTGCGCATCCTGCGCCTTGTGCCGGACCTGCCGCGCCTGCGCATCAGCTCCATCGACCCGATCGAGGCCGACGACGCGCTGATGCAGGCCATTGCGACCGAACCCCGGCTGATGCCGCATCTGCACCTGTCGCTGCAGGCGGGCGACGACATGATCCTGAAACGCATGAAGCGCCGCCATCTGCGCGACGATGCCATCGCCTTTTGCGACAAGGCCCGCCGTCTGCGCCCCGACATCGTGTTCGGGGCCGACATCATCGCAGGGTTTCCGACCGAAACCGAACAGATGTTCGAAAACTCGCTGAAGCTGCTGGATGACTGCGGGCTGACCTTTCTTCACGTGTTCCCGTTCAGTCCGCGCAAGGGCACCCCCGCCGCGCGGATGCCGCAGCTTCGCGGGCCAGAGATCCGCGACCGCGCCGCACGGCTGCGCGCGGCGGGCGATGCCCGGCTTTCACGGCATCTGGCAGAGCAGTCCGGCATGACCCGCCATGTGCTGATGGAAGGCCCGCGCATGGGCCGGACCGAGCAGTTTTCGGAAGCGGTCTTTGACACCGATCAGCCCGAAGGCCGGATCATCGTGGCGGACATCACCGGCACCAGGGGGCAACAGCTGGTGGCACGGGTCAGGGTCGCCTGATCGTATCGCCCGACCCCAGCTGCGGTGACAATTCGATGATGCCCCCCTGCCGTTTTCCCGCAATGATTTCGGCCGCGATGCGACCGATCTGCAATCGGCAGGCATCCATCGTCGCCAGCCTGCGCGGAAGGCCGTCCGACAGATCGACCCCGTTGCAGCCCGCCAGCCCCACCTTGCCGGGCACGTCCATGCCTTCTTGCAGGCAGTGCAGAAGACCGCCCGCCCCGATCATGTCGTTCGAGTAATACAGGAAATCCAGATCGGGCGTCCGTTTCAGGATTGCCGCCGTCATCTGGTGGCCCTTCAGCAGGGCCGAGCCGCCCGCGCAGAACCCGCGGTCCGCAAGCGTCAGCCCTGCCCTGTGCAGAGCGTCCCCGAACCCGTCCAGCCGCTTGCGCGCCCGGTGGTCGTCCGGCATGACCGTTCCCGGAAACCCGATCCGCCGGTACCCCGCCGCGATGATCGCTTCGGCCATCTGCCGCCCGGCCCGGCAGTGGGAAATGCCCACGGCACTGTCCCCCGGCGTGCCATCGACACCGAAAGACACCTCCGTTGCGCCCCCTTGGCAATCTGACAGCTTGCATGGCGGTGCATTTGCCCGCATGTACCGTGTCGGGCACCGCCACACCGGGGCCCCGTAGCTCAGGGGATAGAGCGGCCGCCTCCTAAGCGGCAGGTCGATGGTTCGAATCCATCCGGGGTCACCACTAACCCATGCATCCTTGAAGCTGCTGCGGAAGATGCTCGGGGCATGGTCTGTTCAGGACCGCGCAGGCGACCGTTCGGGCAGCAACCTTGCCATGTCCGGCAGACCGCATGGTTCCCCAGGGCTTTCAGGCTCGTTGTCCGGCCCTGCGTCTGCCAGGCTGCGCGACAGCCGCCGGGGCAAGTCCGCCGGGGCGACGGCTTCACGGGCCTTTTCCGGTCAGCCGCGCAGGGGTCTTCAGCCGCCGCGCGTGGCAAAGACATTTTAACATTTGAAAATTGAAACATCTTGATATAGATGTGAGTCGACGCATCTCGGTCAGCGTCGCGGGAGAATCTTGGATGGCACATATCGTGGTCCTGGGGGCGGGTCTTGGCGGCGTGATCATGGCCTATGAGTTGAAGGATCAGCTGGGCGCAGATGACCGGCTGACGGTGATCGCCAAAGGCAAAAGCTACAGCTTTGTTCCGTCGAACCCCTGGGTCGCCGTGGGGTGGCGGGCGCGCGAAGACATCGAGGTTGATCTGACCGGGGTCATGGAAAGGCGCGGCATCACCCTTCTGACACAGGGTGCTGCGCGGGTACACCCGGCCGAAAACCGGATCGAACTGACCGATGGCGCCGATGTCGCCTACGACTATCTTGTGATCGCCACCGGCCCCGACCTTGCCTTTGACGAGATCCCCGGCCTGGGCCCCGAGGGGCATACCGCATCGGTCTGCCATATCGACCACGCGCTGAAGGCTGAAGAAGCTGTGCGGCAGCTGATCGCCCGGCCCGGCCCGGTCATCATCGGGGCGGTGCAGGGGGCAAGCTGTTTCGGCCCGGCCTATGAATTCCTGTTCATTCTCGAGACGGCCCTGCGCCGGGCCAGGGTGCGCGACCGCGTGCCGATGACCTTTGTCACCGCAGAGCCCTACATCGGGCACCTTGGCCTCGATGGGGTGGGTGACACCAGGGGCCTGCTGGAAAGCCAGATGCGGGCGCATCACATCAAATGGATCACCAATGCCAGGGTCACATCCGTTGATCCCGGCATCATGCATGTCGAAGAGGTGAACGACGACGGCAGCAACAGGAAGCTGCACGATCTGCCCTTTGCTTTCTCGATGATGCTGCCCGCCTTCCGGGGCGTCCCGGCAGTGCGCGGGATTGACGGGCTGACCAACCCGCGCGGCTTTATCCTGGTGGACAGGTACCAGCGCAATCCGGCCTTCCGCAACGTCTTTGCCGTGGGCGTCGGGGTGGCGATTCCGCCGATGGGGCCCACCCCGGTGCCGGTGGGCGTGCCCAAGACCGGCTTCATGATCGAAAGCATGGTCACGGCGACCGCACTGAACATCGCCAGCCTGCTCAGGGGCCAGGAACCGGCCGAGGTCGGCACCTGGAATGCCGTCTGCCTGGCCGATTTCGGCGATGGGGGCGTGGCCTTTGTGGCGCAGCCGCAGATTCCGCCGCGCAACGTCAACTGGTCGTCGCAGGGCAAATGGGTACATTACGCCAAGATCGGCTTCGAGAAGTACTTCCTGCGCAAGATCCGCATGGGCAAATCCGAACCCTTCTACGAGCGTCTGGCCCTGCAGGCGCTGGGCATCGACAAACTCAAATCAACCCACACCGAACAGGGAGACATCCGATGACCGTCAATCAAGCCGTTACCGCCTTTGCAGGCGTCATGGTTCTGCTGTCGCTGGCTCTTGCCTGGACAGTCTCGCCCTATTTTCTGGCGCTGACCGCCTTTGTCGGCGCGAACCTGCTGCAATCTGCTTTTACCGGGTTCTGCCCGGCGGCTGCGCTTTTCCGGAAGCTTGGCCTGCCGGACGGTGCTGCCGCCTGATCCAAAGGTGCCCCCATGCCTGTCGCGCCGCGCCGCCTTTTCCTGTGCCTTCTGGGTCTTCTTGCCCTGCCGGGGCTTGCCCCCGCGGGTGAAATCATCCTGCAGCCCGTTGAGGTGGCCGAGACAAAGGCCCTGTTCGGCCAGATCGAAAGCCGCTTTGTCGTGCCGGCCCGCAGCCGGATCGGGGGGACGATCACCGCGCTGGACGTGACCGAGGGCGATGAGGTTGACGCAGGGCAGGTCATTGCGCGGATCGTCGACGAAAAGCTGAACCTGCAGCTTGCCGCCGCCGAGGCGCGCCTTGCGGCCGCCCGGTCGCAGCTGGACAATGCCCGGACCGAACTGGCGCGCAGCGAATCCCTGCTGGAACGCGGATCAACCACTGTGCAGGCGGTCGACAGGGTCCGCACCAGCGTGACCGTGGCCCGCAACGCGGTGACCGAACTGGACTCGGGCAAAGCGGTCATCGTGCAGCAGATGGCGGAAGGCGATGTCAAGGCCCCGGCCGCCGGTCGGGTTCTGTCCATCCCGACCCGGCTGGGCGAGGTCGTTTTGCCCGGCGAGGCGGTGGCCACCATCGCGGCGGGCCAGGTTTTCCTGCGCCTTGCCATCCCCGAACGCCATGCCAATGGCCTGTCCGTGGGCGACCGGGTGGCGATCGGCGACGGGGCTGATCCGCGCGGGGGCCGCATCGAAAAGGTCTATCCCCTGATCGAAAACGGGCGCGTGATGGTCGATGTGGCCGTTGACGGCCTGTCGGGCGCATTCATCGGCCAGCGTGTTCTGGTGCAGGTTCCGGTCGGAACACGGCAGGCCCTTGCCGTGCCGCAGGCCGCGATCCGGCGCAGCGCCGGTCTGGACCTGGTCGCGATCAGCACCGGCGGGGCGGCCCGGACGGTTACGGTTGTGCCCGGCCCGGTCGTGGCCACGCCTGACGGTCCGATGGTTGAAATCCTGTCCGGCCTGCGCGCCGGCGACACGGTGATCCTGCCATGATCGCGCCGCCCAAACGCGGCATTGCCGGTGCGCTGACCGATGCCTTCATCACCTCGCCGCTGACCCCGCTTGCCCTGGTCGCGGCCATCCTTCTGGGCATCGTCGCGCTGGTCACGCTCCCGCGCGAGGAAGAGCCGCAGATTTCCGTTCCCATGGTCGATATCCATGTCCGCGCCGACGGCCTGCGGGCCGAAGACGCGGTCAAGCTTGTGACCGAACCCCTGGAAACCATCGTAAAGTCGATCCCCGCGGTCGAACATGTCTATTCCCGCACACAGGATGACGGCGTGCTGGTAACGGCCCGCTTTGCGGTCGGAACGGACTCTGACGCGGCCATCGTCCGTGTCCATGAAAAGGTGCGCGCCAATCTGGACCGCATTCCAAAGGGCATTCCAGAGCCGCTGATCGTCGGCCGCGGCATCGACGATGTTGCGATCAAGGTGCTGACCCTTGCCCCGCGCCCCGGTGCCGCCGACCGCTGGACGCCCGCAGACCTGACCCGCGTCGCGTCCGAGGTTCAGGTGGCGATTGCGGCCCTTCCCGAAATCGGCCTGACCTATATCGTGGGGGAAACCGCCGAAGAGATCCGCATCCGACCGGACCCCGAGCGGCTGGCGCAGGCGGGCCTGACGTTGCAGGCGCTGGCGGCCAAGGTCGAGGGGGCGAACCGCAGTTTCCCGCTGGGGACCGTCCGGGAAGATGGCCGTCAGATCGGCCTGACCGCAGGCCGGACACTGACCGACCTGAGCGAGATCGAAAACCTTCTGGTGACGACGCGCGACGGGCGCCCTGTCTATGTCCGGGATGTGGCCGATGTTGCGCTTGTCACCGATACCGCAGAGGCGCGCGTGTTCCAGCTTGACCGCGCCGGGGCGGGCTTTTCCCGCGTGCCTGCCGTGTCCCTGGCCATCGCAAAGCGTCCCGGTGCCAATGCCGTGGCCATTGGCGAAGAGATCCGCCATGCCGTTGCGCGTCTGGAAGGCACGGTGATTCCACAGGATCTTGCCGTCCACGTCACCCGTGACTACGGCGAGACCGCCAACGAAAAGGCGAACGAGCTGCTGTTCCATCTTGGTCTGGCGACGCTGTCCATCGTTGCGCTTGTCTGGGTCGCCATCGGCTGGCGCGAGGCGGTTGTGGTGCTGATCGTGATCCCGGTCACGATCCTGCTGACGCTGTTTGCCGCCCGTGTGATGGGCTACACGCTGAACCGCGTCAGCCTGTTCGCGCTGATCTTTTCCATCGGCATCCTTGTTGATGACGCCATCGTCGTGATCGAAAACATCGCCCGCCACTGGGGCATGAAGGACGGCCGCCCCCGCCGCAGTGCGGCGGTCGATGCCGTAAGCGAGGTTGGCAACCCGACCATCGTTGCCACCCTGACCGTGGTCGCCGCCCTGCTGCCCATGCTCTTTGTCTCGGGCATGATGGGCCCCTACATGAGCCCGATTCCCGCCAATGCCTCGGCGGCGATGGTGTTTTCGTTCTTCGTGGCCGTGATCATCACGCCCTGGCTCATGCTGAAGCTGGGCAAGGCCCATGCCGGTCACGGGCAGGCGGCCGAAGCGGCGGACGGCGGCGGTCTGGGCCGGCTCTACCGCGCCGTGGCCCGCCCCATTCTGGTCTCGCGCGCGCGGTCCCAAGCCTTCCTTCTGGCGGTGCTGGCGATGACCGTGGCGTCGATGGGGTTTTTCACCACAACCGCCGTCACGGTAAAGCTGCTGCCCTTCGACAACAAGTCGGAGCTGGCGGTTCTGCTTGACCTGCCGCGGGGCACATCCGTCGAAGAGACAGACCGCACCCTTGCCGATCTTGCGGCGATTCTGGCGGATATCCCCGAAATCACGTCGATCCAGTCCCATGCCGGCACGGCGGCACCGTTCAACTTCAACGGCCTTGTGCGCCATTACTATCTGCGGGCCGAACCGCAGATGGGCGACCTGCAGGTCAATCTTTCCCCCAAAGGCGAAAGGTCGCGCGAAAGCCACGCCATCGCCCTTGACATGCGCAGCCGGATTGCGGCCCTGCCGCTTCCCGAAGGCGGTGTCGTCAAGGTCGTGGAACCGCCCCCCGGCCCGCCGGTGATGTCAACGCTTCTGGCCGAAATCTATGGCCCCGATGCCGAAACCCGCCGGGCCGTGGCGCGCAAGGTGCGCGACGCCTTTGAAACGGTGCCCTATATCGTCGATACCGACGACAGCTTCGGCATCCCTGCCGAACGGCTGCGCCTGACGCTGGACGACGCCAACCTTGATGATCACAGGATCGAACCTGCCGATGTGTTCGATACGGTCGCCCTGCTTTATGGCGGAAAGACGGTGGGGTATTCCCACCGCTCCGGCGGACGTGACCCCATCGCAATCCGGCTGGCCCCGTCCAGGGCGGACCGCGTGGTGAACGAACGTGCGCTGGCCACGCCGGTTCCGGCAAACCTTCTGCCGGGGGACCGCTCGGTGGTGGAACTTGGCGATGTCGTGAACATTGCCGCCGGGACATCATCCTTTCCGATCTTCCGCCGCAACGGCAAGCCCGCCGAGATGGTGACGGCAGAACTTGCCGGTGATTTCGAGGCGCCGCTTTACGGCCAGATCGCCGTTGGCCGCGCCATTGCCGCCGCAGACTGGGGCAATCTGCCAAAGCCGGTGATCGTCCAGCACGGCCAGCCGGAAGACACCAGCGCGCCCGTGCTGCTGTGGGATGGCGAGTGGGACGTGACCTGGGTAACCTTCCGCGACATGGGGGCCGCCTTCGGCCTGGCCCTGGTGGGCATCTACATCCTTGTGGTGATGCAGTTCGGGTCTTTCAGGCTGCCATTGGTGGTGCTGACCCCGGTGCCGTTGACACTGATCGGCATTCTGTCCGGCCACTGGATTTTCGGCGCGCCGTTCTCGGCAACCTCGATGATCGGGTTCATCGCCCTGGCGGGTATCATCGTGCGCAATTCGATCCTGCTTGTGGATTTCATCCGCCACGCGCAGGGCGCGGGCCGTCCGATGCTGGACGTGCTGCTTGAGGCGGGGTCGATCCGCTTCAAACCGATCCTTCTGACCGCCCTTGCCGCCATGATCGGGGCTGTCACCATCCTGACCGACCCGATCTTCCAGGGGCTTGCCATATCGCTGCTGTTCGGGCTGATTTCGTCGACCATCCTGACGGTCCTTGTCATTCCGGCGATCTACATCACATTCCGGGGACACAGGGATCCTGCAGGCAAGGGGGCCGCCGCATGATGGACAGACCGGCATCTGACGCATCCGAAGGCGCTGCGGCGCATCTGGCGGTCGGCAAGGCCACCTCATTTCTCAAGCTGCTGGCGCACGAGGGGCGGCTTGAGATTCTGTGCCTGCTTGTGGACGGCGGACGTACCGTGGGCCAGATCGGAACCAGCCTTGGCCTGACACAGTCGGCTGTCTCGCAGCAGCTGATGCGTCTGCGGGCCGAGGGCCTTGTGGTGGCGAACCGGGAAGGCAGAAGCATCCGCTATGTTCTGGGCCGGCCGGAAACGGTGATCGTGATCCGCGCGCTCCAGCAGGCGTTCTGCCCCCCCGCCAATCGGGTGCCGCTGTCTGAAACCGGCTGATGCCCCTCATCAGGCATTGGGGGGCGGGCGGGACGTTGCCGTGACGCCCGGTCCCGCCGATACCGGCCAATCCGCCGTGACCTTCGCCAGACTGCCAGGACCTGCGGGACCGGACGGTGCCCCGAGGTTCCGGAACCGTCCGGCAGGAAAGGGGACCGGCCCCGGACAGAGGTGTTTTGCGCCCCGAACGGAAACGGCACACCGACCCTGTTCGATGCCCTTCATGCGTTGGTCTTTAAGCCGCACCGCACGCCGCGCAGGAAGACCCGCGCCCTGAAGCCGCAAGGCGCAGGTGCGCCCCGGCCGGGGGGAAGGGCAACCGGGGCAATCAATCCCGGCTTGGCACATCTCTTTCCGCGCGGCGGGAATGCAGCGGCAGCATGACAGCCCTGCAAGCGGTCAACGGCCCTTCGGCCTACCCCCCGTGGCTGAAAAAGCCCTTTGGCGCGCGGTCCAGCAACTGCTGCGCCAGGGTCTGTCCCAGATCAGCCGCATCCGTGGCCGTGCCACGCAGCGCGCCCGAAATGGCCTCGCTGCCGTCGGGGCGCAGGATTTCGCCGCGCAGATGCACCGTTGCGCCGTCCAGAACGGCCAGCCCGGCAATCGGCGTTTCGCAGGATCCGTCCAGGCGGCGCAGAAAGGCGCGCTCTGCCGCCAGCCTGATGCCGGTCGGGCCATGATGGATCGCCGCCAGCAACCCCGCCACCCGGCTATCGGCAACCCGCCGTTCCACCCCGATGACGCCCTGCGCCACCGCTGGCAGCATCTCGTCCACCTCGATCGGCCCGCGCGCGACATGCGCCATGCCCAGCCGGTTCAGGCCCGCCATGGCAAGGAACGTGGCTGCGGCAACCCCGTCTTCCAGCTTGCGCAGCCGTGTCTGCACATTGCCCCGGAACTCCACCAGCCGCAGGTCGGGCCGCCGCAGCGCCAGCTGCGCCCGCCGCCGCAGGCTGGACGTGCCGACCACAGCCCCCTGCGGAAGCTCTGCCAGCCGCGCAACCGCCGGCGAAACCAGGGCGTCCCGCACATCTTCGCGGGGCAGACAGCAGTCAAGCACGAGCCCCTCGGGCTGCACCGTCGGCATGTCCTTCATCGAATGCACCGCGATGTCGATGCCGCACTCCAGCAGCGCCTCTTCGATCTCGCGGGTGAACAGGCCCTTGCCGCCGATCTCTTTCAGCGCCTTGTCCAGGATCTGGTCGCCCGTGACCTTGATCACGACGATGGCAAAGGCCGCCTCCGGCAGGTCAAAAGCCGCCATCAGACAGCGCCGCACCTCATGCGCCTGCCACAGGGCAAGCGGCGAGCCGCGGGTTCCGATCTTCAGGGGCTGGGCGGGGCTGGGCAGGGTCTGTGTCATGGCTCAAGGCTTACCGATGTCAACCGGGGCTGACAACTCGGTATTGACAAGGCTGCGCTGCCAGTGGACCCATCGCTGAAATCCGGAGACCGAGATGACCGAAAAGACCATCCTGCGCGCGCTCAAGGGCGAAATCCTTCCGACACCGCCGATCTGGATGATGCGTCAGGCGGGCCGCTACCTGCCGGAATACCGGGCCACCCGCGCGCAGGCGGGCGATTTTCTGACCCTGTGCTACACGCCCGATCTGGCGGCAGAAGTCACGTTGCAGCCGATCCGCCGCTTTGGCTTTGACGCGGCCATCCTGTTTGCAGATATCCTGCTGCTGCCGCAGGCACTGGGGGCTGATCTTTGGTTCACCACCGGCGAAGGGCCGCGTCTTTCGACGATTGCCACGATGCAGGATGTGGACGGTCTGAAACCCGTCGCGGCCATCCATGAAACACTGGCACCGGTCTATGAAACGGTGCGCATTCTGGCGCGCGAACTGCCGGCGGAAACGGCGCTGATCGGCTTTGCAGGCGCGCCCTGGACGGTGGCCACCTATATGATCGCCGGGCGCGGCACCCCCGATCAGGCCCCGGCCCATGCGCTGAAGGCGGCGGACAGGGCGGCGTTTCAGGCGCTGATCGACCGTATCACCGAGGGAACCATCGAATACCTGTCGATGCAGGTGCAGGCCGGGGCCGAGGTGGTGAAGCTGTTCGACAGTTGGGCAGGATCGCTCAGGGGCCAGGATTTTCAGGATTTCGCCGTCGAACCCGCCCGCCGGATCATCGCAGCACTGAAGGCCCGCCATCCGGGCCTGCCGGTGATCGCCTTTCCGCGGGAAGGCGGGGCGGGCTGTATCGGCTTTGCCAGGGCGACGGGGGCCGATTGCGTGGCGCTGGACAACTCCGTCACCCCCGCATGGGGGGCGGCAAATGTCCAGAAAGACGGCTGCGTGCAGGGCAACCTTGATCCGGCGCATATGGTCACCGGCGGCGCGGCGCTGGACGGGGCTGTGCGCCACGTCCTGCGCGCCTTTTCAAAGGGGCCGCATATCTTTAACCTTGGGCATGGCATCACGCCCGATGCCGACCCGGAAAACGTGGCCCGGATGATCGCCGTGGTCCGGGGCGGCTGACCTGCCCCCCTGTCCCTGCGTCGGCGCAGCTTTGCCGCCCCCGTCCCCTGCGGCATTGAAGAGCAGCACCTTTCGGGGAACAAGCCGGTCATGCACCCGATGCCCGTCCCGCGCAGGATTACGGTTGCCCTTTGCCTGACGCCGGCCCGTGCCGCGCGCCGCAAAGGCGTGATCCCGGCATCCGGACCGGCGCAAGCCTGCCGATGCCGGGAATGGCGCGCGCCGCCGCCTGCGGGTTTGCATCGCCGCAATATCCGCACCTGCGTGACATCCTGCGCAAAGCTGTCCGCCCGAACCGTCCGCCGGTCCGTGCCCGGCATGTTGTGATGCCCTGCCAGCCGGAAGCGGGCGCAGCCAGGTCTTTCGGCCTGTTGCGCCAGCGCCGGCGTGCTGCGCGGCGCTGTGGCCGTGGCCCCGCCCTCCGGCACCGGCGACAGGTCAGGGACGGAACAGGGGATCATTGCGTGGCCCCCGAAAGGCCGGCCCCGGCACGGGGACGGGCGCGGCCAGACCTGGCGGCGCGGCGCTCATGTCTTGCGACTGAACTCTGCGAAAGCCTCGGCATAGTCGGGGTGCCAGCGCGACAGGGCGGGCCGGTTTTCCACGATATCGCCCGCCGCCCACAGGATCCGGCGTTCATCCAGCGCGCGGGGCACATCATTGTCGGGACACAGGATATAGAAATCGCCCGCCGCGACCCGGTCGAACAGAAAGGCAATCGTCTGTCCGGGCGTCCAGGCGGCCGGGGGCTTTTCCGTACGCCCCCGGGCTGTCAGCGCGGTGAAGACAAAGCCGGGGATCAGCAGATGCGCAGTGATCCGCCCCGGCGCACTGCCCCGCAACCCATGCGCCAGCGCTTCGGTATAGGCCTTTACCCCGGCTTTGGACACATTATAGGCTGGATCGCCGGGGGGCGTGGTGATACCCTGTTTCGATCCGGTGTTGATCACAAGGCCGGGGCGACCGGCATCGATCATGCCCGGCACGAACACCTGCACCCCGTGAATGACGCCCCAAAGATTGACGGCCAGCACCCTGTCCCAGGCGTACTGCGGCCCGAAAAGGTCGCTTCCCGGCTGAATGCCCGCATTGTTCATCAGCAGATCAACCTGTCCGAACCTGTCCAGCACCTTCGCCTGCAAAAGCTTCAGGTCCTCAAGACGGCCAACATCGGCCTCCACCGCCAGAACATCGCCCGCGCCTGCGGCCCTGATCACCTGTGCGGCCCCGGCCAGACGGTCTGCGCCAAGATCGGCAAGGGCAACCCGCATGCCCAGCCCCGCACAATGCAGCGCTGCCGCCAGCCCGATGCCCGAGGCACCGCCCGTGATGACGGCGACGTTTGCGGAACAAAGAACTGGATGGGTCATGCGGGGTTCCTCCGGGCTGCTGCACGCCAAGGGTCGCGCGATCTGCCGCCGGGGGCAAGCGGGAAGCGCAGGCCTTGACCGCTACAGCTTTACCGAAAGCGCCACTCCCGCCTCCTGCGCCCGCCGCAGTGCTACGGCGGCCACCGCAAGGTCCTGCAGGCCCACCCCGGTGCCGTCATACAGCGTGATCTCGCCATCCGACCTGCGGCCGGGATGCCTGCCGGTCAGCACATCGCCCAGCGGCACGATTGATGCCGCCGCCACCAGACCCGCCGCGACCGCATGCTGCGCCTCGCCGATGCTGACCGATTGCGCAGGCTCGTCCGTGAACAGCGCCGCACGCGCCAGCAGGGTCGGCTCCACCTCCTGCTTGCCGATGGTGTCGGTGCCCATGCAGGCCAGGTGCGTGCCCGGCCGCACCTGCGCATCGCACAGGCTGAACCTGTCGGACGAGGTGATGGTGACAATCACATCGGCCTCGGCCCCCAGACGGTCCGGACTGACCGCCTCGAAAGGCAGGCCCAGCTCTGCGGCCACCGCCCGCAGCCGTGCCAGCTTTTCCGGGGTCCGGTTCCAGGCAATCACCCGGTCAAAGGCCCGCACCCGCGCCGCTGCGCGCAGCTGGAACTGCGCCTGATGCCCCGCGCCCAGGATGCCCAGCACCCGCGCATCCCGCCGCGCCAGCCGGTCGATTGACAGGGCCGAGGCCGCCGCCGTGCGCAGCGCTGTCAGCAGGTTGCCCCCGACCATGGCCAGCGGCGCGCCCGTTTCGGGATCGAACAAATACACGACGGACTGGTGGTTGGTGATCCCGCGCGCCGCATTGCCGGGAAAATATCCCCCCGCCTTCACCCCCAACTGTCCGCCCGCCGCGTCCAGCCCGGATTTGAACCCGTACTGCCGCCCCCCGCCCAGCGCCTCGCGCACGACGGGAAAGTTGCGCGCCTCGCCCCGCGCCATTGCCGCAAAGCAGGCTTCCATGGCAGAAAAGGCATCCTGCGGGAAGACCAGCCCGGCGATCAGGGCTTCCGGAACGATGTACATTGGCGAAAGCTCCCCGACCGGGCCGGACCCTGTTCATTTTCCGTTCAGAAGTATCCCGGGGGGTGAGCCCCGGCAGGGGCGAGGGGGGCAGCGCCCCCCTGCCTCAATAGGCTTTGCCCCGCGCCGAAACCGGCCAGACTACCTCAACCCTGCCGCCGCGCACGCCCACGTACCAGTCATGCACATTGCAGGTCGGGTCACAGTGGCCCGGCACCAGGCGCAGCCTGTCGTTGACCTTCAGCACCCCGTCCGGGTCCTCGATCACGCCATGCTCATCCGAGCATTTCACGTATTTCACATCGGTTCGCCCGAAGATCACCGGCAGGCCGCTGTCCACTGACTGCACTTTCAGGCCGGCATCACAGATCGCCCTGTCGGCCTTGGCATGGCTCATCACCGATGTCAGCAGGAACAGGGCGTTTTCCCATTCGCCCTGATCGATGCGGTGCCCGTCCTTGTCCAGTATGCGGCCATAATCGGCATCCATGAACGCATAGGACCCGCACTGAAGCTCGTTGTAGACACCGGACGCCCCTTCGAAATAGTAGCTGCCCGTACCGCCGCCCCCGACGATGTCGCAGGTCAGCCCTGCGGCCTTCAGCCCGTCCACGGCGTCTTTCACCTGGGCCACCGCCAGGTCGATCTTGGCCTTGCGGTCGTCATAGCGGTCCAGGTGCTGCATGGCCCCCTGATAGGCCTGGACGCCGCTGAATTTCAGCCCCGGCGCGGCAGCGATGGCCTTTGCAATGGCAATAACCTCTGGCGTTGTCCTCACGCCGCAGCGCCCTGCGCCGCAGTCGATCTCGACCAGACATTCGATGGTGGTGCCATGCCGCAGCGCCGCCGCCGACAGGTCGGCGACATTGGCAATGTCATCGACGCAGCAGATTGTCCGCGCGCCCAGCTTTGGCAGGCGCGCCAGCCGGTCGATCTTGGCCGGGTCGCGCACCTGATTGCTGACCAGCACATCGCGGATGCCGCCGCGGGCAAAGACCTCGGCCTCGCTGACCTTCTGGCAGCAGACCCCGACAGAGCCGCCCAGCCGTTCCTGCAGCAGGGCGACGTCCACCGACTTGTGCATCTTGCCATGCACCCGGTGGCGCACCCCCATCGCCCTGGCGACATCGCCCATCTTGCGGATGTTCCGCTCCAGCGCGTCGAGGTCCAGGATCAGGCAGGGGGTCTGGATATCCCCCTCGTCCATGCCGGGCAGGGCGGGAATGTCATAGCCAACCTCAAGGCCTTCGAATGTGGCGGGTTTGTTCATCAATGCCTCCCTCAGCCCTGCATCCAGGGCAGTTTGTCCAGATCGACGTTGCCGCCGGTGATGATGACGCCCACGCGCCGGCCCCGGAATGTTTCAGGGTTCTTCAGGACGGTGGCCAGCGGCACAGCACAGCTGGGCTCAATGACGATCTTCATCCGCGCCCAGGTCAGGCGCATCGCATCGATGATCTCCTGTTCGCTGGCCGTCAGGATATCGGTGACCCGCGACTTCACGAAATGCCAGGTCAGATCCTTCAGCGGCACCTTCAGCCCGTCCGCCACCGTGTCGGGTGCATCGTCGGCGATGATATGGCCCGCGCGCAGGCTGCGCAGGGCATCGTCTGCCTGCTCGGGTTCGGCCGCATAGATTTCCACCTGGGGTGCGATGGCCGACAGGGTCAGGCAGGTGCCGGAAATCATGCCGCCCCCGCCGATCGGGGCGATCACCTGATCGAGGCCGTCCACCTGCTCCATCAGCTCGCGCGAACAGGTCGCCTGCCCGGCAATGACGCGGGGATCGTTGTAGGGATGGACAAAATCCGCCCCCGTCTGCGCCTGCACCCTGGCGAACACCTCTTCGCGCGATGTGGTCGACGGTTCGCATTCCGTGATGGTGCCGCCATAGCCGCGCACCGCATCCTTCTTGGCCTGCGGCGCGGTGCGCGGCATGACCACGGCGCAGGGAATGCCCCGCCGCCCGGCGGCACAGGACAGCGACAGCGCATGGTTGCCGCTGGAATGGGTGGCCACGCCCCGCGCCGCATCCGCATCCGACAGGCCGAAGACCGCGTTCGACGCGCCCCGCACCTTGAACGCGCCCGCCTTCTGGAAATTCTCGCATTTAAAGAACAGCGACGCCCCGGTCAGCGCATTGAGGAAGCTGGAGGTCAGAACCGGGGTGCGGTGGATATGCGGCGCAATCCGCGCATGGGCCGCCAGAACATCGTCATAGGTGGGGATCAGCATGTTGGTCCTTTCACGCGGCGGCCTTCGCCGCCTCCGGCCCCTTGCGGTAGAACGCCTGCGCGGCGGCAACACCCGACCCCAGCCGCACCGGCCAGCCCAGATCGGCCATGCACATCTCTGCCGTGGCCAGGCCCGACAGCATCATCGGCTCGGTCAGCATTCCCAGATGACCGATGCGGAACACCTTGCCCGCCACCTCGCCCAGGCCCACGCCAAAGGCCATGCCATAGGTATCAGCCGCCAGTTTCACCAGATCGGTGCCGTTGCAGCCCTCGGGCACGACCACGGCAGTGACCGTGTCGGAATACAGGTCCGGTGTGACGGCACAGGGGCGCATGCCCCAGGCGGCAACGGCCTGGCGCACGCCCCCGGCAATCCGGGCATGGCGGGCATAGACCTGGGCCAGCCCTTCATCCTCCAGCATCTCGACCGACCGTGCCAGCCCGGCAATCAGCCCGGCCGCCGGGGTATAGGGATAGCCGCCCGCTGCCGTGCTGCGCAGCATGTCGCGGAAATCGAAGAAGGCGCGCGGCAACATCGCGGTGTCCATCGCCGCCAGGGCCTTGGGCGACACCCCCAGAATCGCCAGACCGGCGGGCAGCATGAACCCCTTCTGGCTGCCGGCAATGGCGATATCAACACCCCAGCCGGACATCTCGAACGGCATCGAGGCGATGGAAGAAACCCCGTCGACAAACAGCAGCGCCGGATGGTCTGCGGCATCCAGCGCGCGGCGCAGACCGGCAATGTCGGATTTCACCCCGGTGGCGGTTTCACTATGGGTGCCCAGAACGGCGCGGATCGTCCGGCCGCCGTCGGCGCGCAGCGCAGCCTCGATCGCGGCCAGGGGTGCGCCTTCGCCCCAGGGCGCTTCAATCACCTGAACGGTCAACCCGTGGCGCTGGCACAGGTCGATCCAGCGCTGGCTGAACATGCCAAAGCGCGCGGCAAGAACCGTATCACCGGGCGACAGGGTATTGCTGATCGCCGCCTCCCAGCCGCCGGTGCCGGTCGAAGGCAGAAGGATGACCTCGCCTTCGGCCATCTTCAGAATCCGCCGCACCCCGTCCACGGCGGGGCGGAACAGGCGGGCAAAGGCCGCAGAGCGATGATCCAGCGTCGGCATGTCACAGACCTTGCGGATTGCATCGGGAATGTTGGTCGGGCCGGGAATGAAGACGGGGTTCTGCAGGGACATCGGGCTGCGCCTTTCTTGGACTGCGCAATCCTATGGGTGCCCTGCGGGCGGCGCAATTTTTTCGAAAGATTTTTTCATTTCTGTATAATGCCTGATAACCGTTCAGAATCAGGGGCTGGCAATTTTTCACCCGCCGGACAGGCCGCCGGGCCGGACAGAAAAGGACCGAAGATGGCTGACCCCCGCCCCCGGGGCCGACCGAAATCCTTCACCGACCGAAGCGACCAGAACCGCGTCCAGTCCGTGGGCCGGGCCATGGCGCTGCTGCGGCGTCTTTCCGACAGCCCCGGGATGACCCTGTCCGAACTGGCGGCGGCCACCGGCGAATCTGCGGCCACCGTCTATCGGGTGCTGGTCACGCTGCAGGAACATGACATCGTGGAAACCGAAGACCCGGGGCAGCTGTGGCATGTGGGCGGCGGGGCGTTCCGGATCGGTTCGGCCTTTCTGCGGCGCACCAAGGTTGTCGAGCGCGCCCGCCAGCCGATGGACCGGCTGATGCGCGACACCGGCGAGACGGCCAACCTTGGGGTCGAGAACCGCGACGAGGTGATGTTCCTGGCCCAGGTTGAAACGCAGGAGGCGATCCGCGCCTTCTTTGCGCCGGGCACCAAATCGCCGATGCATGTCTCTGGCATCGGCAAGGCGCTGCTGGCCTGGTATCCCGCAGACCGGGTCCGGCAGATCGTGCAGCGCCGGGGCTTGCCCGGCTTCACCGCATTCTCGATGACATCAGAGGTCAGCCTGACGCGGGATCTGGCCCGCACCCGCGACCGGGGCTTTGCCATCGACGATCAGGAACGCGCCGAAGGCATGCGCTGCGTCGCCGCCCCGATCTTCAACGCCTTTGCCGAACCGGTGGCGGGGCTGTCCGTCTCTGGCCCGGCCTTCCGGCTGCCCCTTTCGGCAACAGACCGCATCGGCGCGCTGGTCTGCCACGCCGCAGATCAGGTGACGCAGGCAACCGGGGGCGTGCGGCCCTGACAGCCGCCTGCACCACGCGGCCCGGCCCGCCCCCCGGTCGCCGCCCCGGAATGTCCTGCACAGCCGCGCCTGCGGATCGGTGCCGATGCCATGGATGGCGCTGGTCCGCTTGCCGCCCTGCACCCCGGCCCCGGTGCCAAGGTGTCCGACCTTGCAGCGCCACCCTTCCCGTCACCGGTATCCCGGCCTGACGGGTTGGCAGATGTCTCGGCTTTCTCTGCCCTCCGCTGCCAGATCCACGGGCAACCTGGCAGGCCGGCCGGCAATGCGCAGGCCTGCCGGGCCTTCTGTCACACCCTTGGGACAGGCCCGCCTGCGCCGGGCGCAATCCATTCCCCGCGCGGGACCTTTGTGATGCCGAACGGACCTGATGACCTTGACCGCAGCACCCCGGCCGGCCCAGATACCGCCAAAGGAAAGGATCAGGATGACACCCCCCATCGACGGGCGCTGTCTGTGCGGCCGCATCGCCTATCGCGCCATCGCCGCCCCGCTGTGGCAGATGCATTGCCATTGCGAAAGCTGCCGGCGCGCCACGGCGTCCGGCTTCACCTCGTTCTTTGCGATTGCCGATGGGGCCTGGCAGTGGACGGCAGGGGAACCGGCGCTGTTCCGGTCTTCGCCCGGGGTCGAGCGGCGCTTTTGCGGCACCTGCGGCACCCAGATGGCCTATCGCAGCGCAGCAGCACCCGCCGAGATGCATTTCTACGCCGCCACGCTGGACGATCCCGCCCGCTATCGCCCCACGGCCCATGACCACGGTGCAGAACGCCTGCCCTGGGTGGTTCTGTGCGATGGGCTGTCGCAGATATGACGCGGCCTTGAAGCCCCGGCGTAGCGCGACAGGTTCCACCCAACATGCATGAAAGCCCCTGATGACCGACCTTACCCTGCTTGGAATACCGGGTGCCCTCCGGGCCGCATCCACCAACCGCCTGCTTCTGGCCGAGGCGCGGCGCAGCTTTGGCCCGGCGGTGATGACCGAAGCCAGCCTGCGCCTTCCGCTGTACGACGGTGACCTTGAACAGGCGCAAGGCATACCGCCAGAGGTTCAGGCCGTGGCCGACCAGATCCGGGCGGCGGATGCGGTTGTGATTGCAACGCCGGAATACAACAAATCTTTTCCGGGCGTGCTGAAGAACGCGCTGGACTGGGTCAGCCGTACCAAGGGCGGGCCGTTGCGGGACAAACCCGTGGCGATCATTTCCGCCGCCGACGGGCGCGGCGGTGGCGACCGGTCGCAATTTGCGCTGCGCCTTGCGATGGTGCCGTTCCGCGCGCGGGTATTGCCGGGGCCGGAAGTGATGGTGGCGGACGCGTCCAACGCCTTCGGACCAGACGGGCGGCTGAAGGACGGGCGCTATGTCAGGGCTTTGGCAGAGCTTATGGCGTTGCTGCGGGCAGAGGCGGTGCGGAATGGCCTGGCTGGAAGCTGAAACGAGACGTCATGCTGACCGACAGGGCATTTGAAGCAGAGGGGGGAATCCCGAGCAATTCAATTGATCGCACTCAGGGCTGCTGCCCTGCATTCCACTGCAACCCGCCATCGCCCCAGGCAAAGACGAGTTCAACAATATCGGTTTCTCCAATCCGGTCCGGTCTGCGGCCTATGATGCGACCGCCGCTTTGTTCATAGAAGCGGCTGGCCCGCGCATTGCATTCCACCACCAGAGCGGTGAATGCCGTGGCCCCGGCAACAAAGGCCAGCAAGGCGCGGCCAAATCCTGTGCCCTGCGCGGACTGGAGAAGATAGATCGCCCACAGCTCTTCAGGATATCCGGCCTCGCGCAACCCCGGATCACGCTGACGGCCCATCGTGGCAAAGCCCGCCTCCGGCAGAATAGCTGCACGCACATCGGGCCGGGCAAGGATTGCGGTCCAGACCGCCGTCAGCCGGTCAGGGCCGGTCATCCTTTCTATCTCGCTGTCCGGCAGAAGCCCGGGATAGGTCTCGCGCCACGCCTGGGCATGAATGGCGACAAGTTGCGGTATGTCACCTGTGGTCGCCGGGCGGGGTGTCATTGACAGGGTACTCAATCGATACTGACCCCTGAAGATTAACTCCTGTGATCCACTCAGGCAACATTGTGAGGGACACGGGCGTGGCAGCGGCGAGCGGTCTCAATTCGCGCTGCGCCGTGCGGTGACCGCAAAGGCGAAGGGCGGCCTGCACCGAAGGGGAAAAATGATCCGCCCCCCGGCAAGGTGCCTGGGGAATGCCAGCCCCACAGGCTGCCTGACCGGAAGGCGGGAAAATCCTGCCCGCCCCGTGCGCTCTGGCCGGGGTCATCGCCCCGGCCACAGCGCCACGCTGATCCTTGGCCAGCCGGGGGCCACAGCCCCCGGCCAGCGCCCGACCCGCCCCCGGCGGGCGCTTCGCCCCCGCCGGGTCGGGCGCTGGCCTGCGTTCTTCCCGGACCTGCCGGTCTGCAGGGGACCCGCCCGCGCGGGAGGGGGAAACGCGGGTCGCGTTTCCTGATCCCGCCCGGAGGGGCGAAAGCACTGTCACCGCTTCAATGGCAGGGGCCATCGCCCCTGCCACAGCGCCACGCTGATCCTTGGCCAGCCGGGGGCCAAAGCCCCCGGCCAGCGCCCGACCCGCCCCCGGCGGGCGCTTCGCCCCCGCCGGGCCGGGCGCTGGCCTGCGTTCTTCCCGGATCTGCCGGTCTCCAGGGGACCCTCCCGCGCGGGCGGTGGAAACGCGGCGCGTTTCCCCCGCCCGGCCCGGTCCGCCTGCACCCGTTCCGCGCCGGTCAGGCCCCCCGGCGCAGTGCCGCCGCGATCAGCCCCGGTACGCGGGCATCTGTCCCCACCGGGTCCAGCAGCCGGCCGGAAAACCCGGCTTGCGCAAGCGCCCCCGGCAGGTCATCACTCACATGGCCGCCGCGCGCCGCAAAGAACGGCAGGCACAGCGCCCCGGCACCGAAGGTTTTGGCAACGGTGGCGATCTGCGGGTCCTGATCGATGAACCCCGTCTCGACCCGGCGGAACCCGCCCCGGTCCGCCAGATGCAGCGCCATGGCCCGTGCCACCGCAGCGGGTGCCGGACTGCGGAACGACCCGTGCGCGGCCAGCAGGATGTCCGTCTCCGGCGGCGCGCGCCCGGCTGCCGCCGCCGCCTCGGCCGCCAGGGTGACGGTCAGTGCCTGAACGGCAGGGTCCAGACCGAAGGGCACCAGCCGGGTGATCCGCGCCCCGGACGCGGCCGCAAGCCGGGCGGGAAGGTGGGTCTGGGTGAACCATCCATCGGCCATGAACAGCGGATAGACAAAGGCGTGTCCTGCCCCCTCCAGCGCCTGCGCCAGGGCATCCTCCTGCGCCAGCGTGGCAGACCGCACCGACCAGCCCGGCAACTCTGCGCCAACCCGTGCGGCCAGGGCCGCAACCTCGGCCTCGGCCGGGCCAGGGTCAGAGGGCTGGCCATGCGCCACGATCACGCCCAGCGGTCTGGTTTCCTTTGCCTCTGCCTGTTGCACGTCCGCTCCCGCCCTGTCCGGCCTGACGCGAAGCTAGGCGACCGGGGCCCGGATGCAAGCCCTGTCATGGCGCGCGGCATGGTTGCCAATGCCCGGCCCCTGCGGCATTGAGAAGCGAGGCGGCGCAAAGCCCGCGCCCGCCCCCTGAACCCTGGACTCCAGCAGATGCAGCCTTCGCGGATTGGTGACGTGTCGTTCTGGTATGCCGATCTGGGCGGCCTGCCGCAAAAGCGCCCGCCGCTGGACGGCGACCTCACGGTCGACGTCTGCATCATCGGGGCGGGGTACACGGGGCTGTGGTCGGCCTGGTACCTGAGGCAGGCGGACCCGGCGCTGCGCATCCTGATCGTGGAAAAGGAATTCGCAGGCTTCGGCGCCTCGGGGCGCAATGGCGGCTGGCTGACCGGGGGCTTCGCCTGGAGCCATGAGAAATACCTGTCCACCGGCACGCCCGAAGGGGTGCGCGCCATGGTGCAGGCGATGAACGGCACTGTCGACGAGGTCATCCGCGTCGCCGGTCTGGAAGGGATCGACGCCGATATCCGCCGCACCGACGAGCTGATGGTGGCGGTGGCCCCGGCGCAGGTGGCCCGCATGACCGCAGAGGTTGCGCATCGCCGGCACTGGGGCGAAGGCCCCGACCGCGTCTTTGCCATCGGGGCCGAAGCGGCGCGGGCACGGGTGAATATCCCCGGTCTTCTGGGCGGCATGGTGGTGACCGGCGTTGCGCGCATCCAGCCGGCCAAGCTGGTGCGCGGGCTGGCCGCCGCTGTCGAGCGGCGCGGTGTGACGATTGCCGAAGGCACGACGGTGACCGGCATTGCACCGGGCCGCGTCACCACCAGCCGGGGCACTGTCACCGCCCCGGTGATCCTGCGGGCAACCGAAGGCTTTACCGCCATGCTGCCGGGGCTGAAGCGCGACTGGCTGCCGCTGAATTCCGCCCAGATCGTGACCGAACCGCTGCCCGCCGCGATGTGGGACAGGATCGGCTGGCAGGGGCACGAGATTCTGGGCGATTTCGCCAATGCCTATTGCTACTGCCAGCGCACGCGAGAGGGGCGCATCACGGTGGGGGCGCGCGGCGTGCCCTACCGCATGGGGTCGGCCACCGACACCAATGGCGCGCCCGATGCCGAAACCATCCGCAGGCTGACCGAAATCCTGCACCGCCACTTTCCCGATACCAGGGCGCTGCGGATCGATCATGCCTGGTGCGGCGTGCTGGGGGTGCCGCGCGACTGGTGCGCGACCGTGGGCTTTGACCGGGCGACAGGCATCGGCTGGGCGGGGGGATATGTGGGCGTGGGTGTGTCCACCTCGAACCTTGCGGGGCGGACGCTGGCCGATCTGGTCACGGGCCGCGACAGCCCGCTTGTCACCCTGCCCTGGGTGGGCCGCCGGGTGCGCAGATGGGAACCCGAGCCGGCCCGCTGGCTGGGCGTCACCGGCATGTATGCGCTGCTCAATGCCGCCGACCGCCGCGAAGCCCGCCGGGGCGGGCCACCGTCACGGCTGGCGGCGCTGGGCAACCGGCTGGCGGGGCGGTGACGCCCGCCGGGCGGTCTTCTGTGCTCCGCCGCGGCAAGGCACAGACCGCCCGATCATCTGCCGGGCCTTCAGCTGCCAGGTGGCGGCCTTCTGTAGACAGCACTGCGCGCCGCGCCTAGGGTTTCGCATCCTTTTGCGGGTCGGTGCCGATGCTCAGCTCTCTTCTATATCTCCTGCGGTCCTTCACGGCACTTGGCCTGATCCTGGGCACGCTGTTCCTCGCCGCCTCGCTGACGCCCAGCCTGGTGCCGCGCCACCCGGTGGTGCAGGGCGTGCTCAGCGGCTTCTGTCTGGCCGCCGGATACGGGCTGGGCGTTGCGCTGCGCGCGCTGTGGCTGGCGCTGAAGCTGCCGGTTCCGCGCGACCGGCTGCGGCGCGGCGGGCAGATCGCCGCGATCATCCTCTGTGCCGGCGTGGCGGCCCTGGCGCTGTGGCAGGCGTCGGAATGGCAGAACACCTTGCGCGCGCTAATGGACATGCCCCCCGTGGACGGGGTGCGGGTCCTGCTGCTGGCCAGCCTGACGCTGGTGGTCTTTGTCCTGCTGCTGGTCATCGGGCGGCTCTTTGGCCTCAGCGTCCGCATGCTGACCGCGCGTCTGGGGCGTCTGGTGCCCGGCCCGGTCGCGGCGATCACCGGCCTCGTCCTGACGGCCTTTCTGTTCTGGATGATCGGCAACGGGGTGATCGTGCGGCAGGCCCTGAAAGCCTTTGATACCGCTTACGCGCGGCTCGATGCCCTGATCGAAGACGGCAGCCCGCAGCCCGCCGATCCGATGAAAACCGGCGGGCCGGGATCGCTGCTGTCCTGGGAGGGGCTGGGCCGCGAGGGGCGTGCGGCAATCGCCGCCGGTCCCGACAAGGCGCAGATCGAAGCGATGACAGGGGCACCGGCCCTGGAACCGCTGCGGGTCTATGTCGGGCTGAACTCTGCCCGGACGGTGCAGGAACGCGCGCAGCTTGCGCTGGACGAGCTGATCCGCATCGGCGCCTTCAAACGCACCAACCTTGTGATCGTCACCCCCACCGGTACCGGCTGGGTTGACCCTGAAAGCCAGACGGCGCTGGAATATGTGCTGCGCGGCGATGTCGCCAGTGTTTCGGTGCAGTATTCCTATCTTGCCAGCTGGCTGGCGCTGCTGGTGGACCCCGGCTATGGCGTGGAAACGGCGCGGGCGGTGTTTGCCGCCGTCTACGGGCACTGGCACAAGATGCCCAAGGAGGCCCGGCCGCGGCTGTATCTGCACGGGCTCAGCCTTGGCGCGTTCAACTCGGACCTCAGCCATGACCTGCATCAGGTCATCGGGGATCCCTATCAGGGCGCGCTCTGGGCCGGCCCGCCCTTTCCCAGCCGGACCTGGACCAATGTCACAGCGGCGCGCAACCCCGGCACCCCGGCCTGGCTGCCCGAATTCCGCGACGGATCGGTGATCCGCTTCACCTCGCAGGACAACAGGCTGGATGACGCGCCGGCCCCCTGGGGGCCGTACCGGATCATCTATCTGCAATATGCCAGCGATGCGGTGACCTTTTTCGACCCGAATGCGCTGTGGCGCAAACCGGACTGGCTGACCAAACCGGTCGGCCCCGATGTCAGCCCCGATTTCGCCTGGATTCCGGTTGTCACCTTTCTGCAGCTGGGCATCGACATCATGCTGGCCACGACACCGCCGCTGGGATACGGCCACACCTATGCCTTCAAGGATTATGCCGATTCCTGGGCATCGCTGACGGATGCGCCGGGGTGGACGGCAGAGGGGATGGCGGCGCTGAAGGCAAAGGTCGCGGCGGAACGGCCATGACCGGCCTGCCGGTGCCGGATGTGATCGATGATCTGAGCCGCGCCGATGGCCTGGCGGTGACCGGCACGCGATGGGAACCGGTCACGGATACGGTGATGGGCGGGCGGTCCGCCGCAGTGATGCGGCGGGAACCGGTGCGGGGGCACAGGATGCGGCCTGCCGGGCGGGGATCGGGACAGAGGTGACCGGCACTGGCGACCCCTGTGGTCTGCACCTGCGAACGGTGGCCGCCACGCGGCCCATGGCAGGCGAACGCCCGCCGTGGTACAGTTCTGCCCGACCATGACCGATCAGCACATGACCGATCAGCAGGTGCAGGCAATGGCGTGCCCCCGCCGCAAACCCTTCCAGGGATGGGGGGAACCGCCCGGTCCGCGCTGACCCTGCCCCGGCACCGGGCCGCGGCAGATGGCAGCGCCGCGTCCGCGCCCCCTGCCCCGTCCCTGCGCCTTGCTGCCAGGTGACCCTGACAGGAAAGGACCGACCGATGACAACAGACCTGAAGACGCGTTTCGGACCGGCTGCCCTGATCACGGGGGCCAGCGACGGCATTGGCCGCGCCTTTGCCGAAGCCCTGGCGGCGCAGGGCTTTGACCTGGTGCTGGTGGCGCGGCGCGAGGCCGTGCTTCAGGCGCTGGCGCGCGATCTGGCCGACAGGCACGGCGTCACAGTCGATGCGATTGCCGGGGATCTGTCCGCGCCGGGGACTGTGGCCGGTATCCTGGAGCGTACCGCGCGAAAGCCGGTCGGCCTTCTGGTCGCGTCAGCCGGGTTCGGGTCCATCGGGCCTTTTCTGTCGCAGGATGCCGCCTCTGAGGCCGGCATGGTGGATGTCAACTGCCGCTCGGTGGTCGAGCTGACCCATGGCCTGGTCACCAGAATGGCAAAGACCGGCAAGGGCGGCGTGGTGCTGCTCAGCTCGATTTCGGCCTTCAGCGGTGCGCCCTATGCCGCCTCCTATACGGCCACCAAGGGCTTTGTGCAGTGTTTCGCCGAAGGGATTGCGGTGGAGTTGCGCCCGCTGGGCATCAGCGTGCTTGCGGTTGCCCCCGGCCCGGTTGGCAGCGGCTTCGCCGCGCGCGCAGGGATGCATGTGGGTCGCGCCGAGACACCGGAAACGGTGGCCCGCGTCGCCCTGGCGGCCCTGCAGCGCGGCGGAACGGTGCGGCCCGGCTTTCAGGCCAGGCTGCTGGGCTGGCTGCTGGTCGCCACACCGCGCTGGGGAAGGGTGCGGATCATGGCACAGATCAAGAAAGGCGAGATTGCGAAGGCAAAGGCCTGAGGCGATGGCCACGCCCCCCGCAGGCGGTGTCTTGCCCTGCCGATGCGGCGGTATCCCCTGCCCCGGGGGTGGCGGCCGTCGCGCAGGCGGTCCTTCCGGCAGGCGGCACCGTTGCCAGGTGCCGCCTGTCCTTTGCCGGGTTTGCCCTGCACCGGATTGACGGGGCGCTGAACCCCGCCACGCTGCGCCGCATCGGGGTTGTTGCCATTGGCGGGGCATTCACCGCCGATGTGGCACTGGGCGCGATCCGGTTCTGGCGCTGACCGCCCCGGTTGACCTGCCCGCGCCGCGCCGCTTTACTTTGCACCGGGTGGTGTGCGACGGGCAATGTGGCATGACGGGCCTGCGGGGCAAGGGGAACGGTTGCAATGACACCGCATGACTTCATAACAAAATGGTCCCGGTCGCCCCGCAACGAACATCAGGATGCCCAGGCCCATTTCATTGACCTGTGCCACCTGCTGGGGGTCGAAGACCCGGCAAAGGCGAACCCTGCCCATGACTGGTTCACCTTTGAGAAGGGTGCCTCGAAAACCAGCGGCGGCAGGGGATGGGCTGATGTCTGGCGCAGGGGCTGCTTTGGCTGGGAATACAAATCCCTGGGCGGTGATCTGAAACGCGCCTACACCCAGTTGCTGAACTATTCCGGCGCGCTGGAAAGCCCGCCGCTGCTGATCGTGTCCGACATGGATGTGATCGAAATTCACACCAACTGGACCAACACGGTGCAAAAGGTGCATACCCTGCGCCTGCCCGATCTGGCAGATGCAGCGAACCGCGATCTGCTGCGCCACTGCTTTCTTGATCCCGACCGGCTGAAGCCCGCCAAAACCCGGCAGATGCTGACCGAGGACGCGGCGCAGAAGTTCGTCGCCATTGCCCAGCGCCTGCGCGACCGGGGGCATGACCCGCAGCAGGTGGCGCATTTCGTCAACCGGCTGGTGTTCTGCATGTTCGCCGAAGACGTGCAGCTTCTGCCGAAGAAGATGTTCGAACGGATGATCGCGGCATCCCGCCCAAAGCCTGAAACCTTCGCCACCCACGCCCGCACCCTGTTTGCCGCGATGCGCGACAAAGGCGGCGCGGTGGGGTTCGAGGCGGTGGAATGGTTCAACGGCGGGCTGTTCGACAGCGACGATGCCCTGCCGCTGGACTGGCGGGATATTGATGACCTGATCCGCACCAGCCAGCTTGACTGGTCGGATATTGATCCGTCGATCCTGGGCACTCTGTTCGAACGCGGGCTGGACCCCGACAAGCGCAGCCAGCTTGGCGCGCATTACACCGACCGCGACAAGATCATGATGATCGTGACCCCGGTGATCGTGGACCCTCTGAAGGCGGAATGGGCGGGGGTCAGGGCGCAGATCGAAACGCTGCTGACACAGGCCGAAACCAAGGGGCGCATGGGCACGTCGGATGCCGCCACCCGCAAGGCCACCGCGCTGAAAGATGCCTTCAAGGAACGCCTGCGCAATTTCCGCATCCTCGATCCGGCCTGCGGTTCGGGCAATTTCCTGTATCTGGCGCTGGCCGAACTGAAGTCACTGGAACTTGCAGTGAATGTGGAGGCCGAGGCGCTGGGGATCGGGCTGGCCAGCGAGGTGCCGCTGACCGGCCCGGAAAACCTGCTGGGGATCGAGCTGAACCCCTATGCCGCCGAACTGGCGCGGGTCTCGGTGTGGATCGGCGACATCCAGTGGTCGCGCCGCAACGGCTTTGAACCCGCGCGCAACCCGATCCTGCGCACGCTGAACACCATCGAATGCCGCGATGCCGTGCTGGCCCCGGATGGCGGGCGGGCGGACTGGCCAAAGGCCGATGTGGTGGTGGGCAACCCGCCGTTTCTGGGCAACAAGAAGATGATCGGCGGGCTGGGCGAGGCCTACACCGTTGCCCTGCGCCGGGCCTATCCCGATGTTCCCGGCGGGGTCGATCTGGTGGCCTATTGGTTCGCGAGGGCCTGGGAGCAGATCAAGGCAGGGTCGCTGACCCGCGCGGGGTTGGTTGCAACCAACTCCATCCGGGGCGGGGCAAACCGCGAAGTGCTGAAACCCATTGTGGAAAGGGGGCGAATTTTTCGGGCGTGGAGCGATGAGGCCTGGACCGTTGACGGGGCAGCGGTGCGGGTTTCGATGGTGTGTTTCGATGTTTTTCCCATTGACCTCTCCAATTTGGATGGCACCAATGTCATACGAATCTTCCCTGACCTCACTGCAAGCGCAACGGGTACGGACTTATCAGAAGCAAGGCTGCTACTTGAAAACGCAAACATTGCATTTCAAGGGACCATAACATCTGGCCCGTTTGAAGTGAGTGGCGATTTGGCCAGGCAATGGCTCATTTTGCAGGTGAATCCGAATGGTAGAAAAAATATTGATGTACTCAAACCTTGGTCAAACGGTCAGGACATAACTCGCCGTCCATCGGGGCGATGGATAATTGACTTCGGCACAGAGATTTCAGAAGAAGACGCAGCATTATTCGAAGCACCCTTCGCATACCTAAGAGAGTCGATCGATGCTGAAAACGAAAGACGTTCGGCCGAGGGAAAGCCATTCTTACGAGAGCGAGAAACACGCGCACTGGACAGTTGGTGGCTCCACCAACGGCCAAGGAAGGAACTGCGCAGATCGCTTCTTGGGCTGAACCGTTTCATTCTCAGCCCGAGGGTATCGAAATATCGATCATTCGTTTGGGCCGATAAAACCACTCTACCGGATTCTGCAATCATCGCCATCGCCCGCGATGACGACACCACCTTCGGCATTCTGCATTCCCGCTTTCACGAACTCTGGTCCCTGCGGATGGGCACCTCGTTGGAGGATCGCCCCCGCTACACCCCCTCGACCACCTTTGAAACCTTCCCCTTCCCGCAGGGCCTGACCCCCAACATCCCCGCCGCTGACTATGCCGATGACCCGCGCGCACAGGCGATTGCCGCCGCCGCTGCCCGACTCAACGCCCAGCGCGAAGCCTGGCTCAACCCGCCCGATCTGGTCAGGCGGGTGCCAGAGGTGGTGCCCGGCTATCCCGACCGTCTGCTGCCGGTCGATGAGGCCGCCGCGAAAATCCTGAAAACCCGCACCCTGACCAACCTGTACAACAGCCGCCCCGCCTGGCTGGACAATGCCCACAAGGCGCTGGATCAGGCGGTGGCCGATGCCTATGGCTGGGGCGATGACTGGACGCGGGGGATGGGGGAGGATGACATCCTGGCCCGCCTGTTCCGCCTCAATCAGGACCGCGCCGCGACACAGGGCTGAGGGTGCCGGGCACCCCGGCCCTGGCCCCGCTGCCGTGCCGGTGCCGGGCAGGCCAGATTGCGTTCCCGTTCCGGTGATCTGCGCCGCTTTGCCGCCTGGGGCGGTTGCCGGGGCGGTGATGGCGGGCTACGCTCCAAGGGGACGTACAATTCGGGCGGGGCCGCAGGGCGGGCCGGAAAGGGTGAAGGATGCAGGCATCGGAACCAACCCGCATCAAACCCCTCAACCTTGCCCTGCAGGGCGGCGGGTCGCACGGGGCGCTGACCTGGGGCGTGCTGGACCGCCTGCTGGAGGATGACCGCCTGGCGATCCGCGCCATCAGCGGCACCAGCGCAGGCGCGATGAACGCCGTCGCCCTGGCCGACGGCATGGCACGGGGGGGCCGCGAGGGTGCCCGCGCAACCCTGCACGCCCTGTGGCAGGCGGTCAGCGACTCGGCGCGCTTTTCGCCGGTGCAGCGCAGCCCGCTTGACAGGCTGACGGGCAATTACAGCCTGGATCAGTCGCCCGGCTATCTTTTCCTGGAAAGCATGAGCCGGATGTTTTCCCCCTATGAGCTGAACCCCCTGGGCATCAACCCGCTGCGCGGCCTGCTTGACGGTCTTGTCGATTTCGATGCGGTCAACCGCCTGACGGACCTGTCGGTTCATGTCACGGCCACCAATGTCCGCACCGGGCACCCGCGCGTTTTCGGACCGGGGGAACTCTGCACCGATGCCGTGCTGGCCTCGGCCTGCCTGCCGCAGATGTTCCCGGCGGTCGAGATCGACGGCGAAGCCTATTGGGACGGTGGCTTCAGCGGCAATCCCGCCCTTTACCCGCTGCTGGCAAGCGCCGGGTCGCCCGATATCCTTGTGGTGCAGATCAACCCGATCCTGCGCGCCGCCCTGCCCCGAACCGCGCGCGATATCATGAACCGCGTCAATGAAATCAGCTTCAACTCCAGCCTTCTCAAGGAATTGCGCGCCATCGGCCTGATGCAGCGCGTGGCCGAGGCGAAGGGGATCGATCTGGGTGTCTATACCCACACCTATCTGCACCTGATCCATACCGATCTTGAGGTGAAGGACCTTGTCGCCTCCAGCAAGCTGAACGCCGAATGGGCTTACCTTCGGATGCTGTTCGATCTGGGCCGGGGCTGGGCCGATGGCTGGCTGGATCAGAACTTTGACAGTATCGGGGTACGTTCCACCCTTGACCTTGATGCGCTGGCGGGTGCCGCACATCTGCCAGCACCCGCCATGTCTGCGGCAGATGCGGCGGAACAGGCGCAATGACCCGACTGCGGCTTGTCCCGGCGCTGCTCATCATCGGGCTTGCCGCCTCCTGTGCCGGGCGCGGAACGCTGACGTTTGCCCCTGACCCGACAGCGGCCGGCTACCTGGAACCCGTTCTTGTCGCCTCCAGCCGGCAGCGCGATCCGGACGGGCCCGGGTTTGGGCGTGCTCCGGCGCCGGGCCTTGGCTTTTCGCGGTTCACCGTTTCTGTTCCGCCGGACCGCGCGCCGGGCACGGTCACCTTCCCGGCCAACAACACGCCTGATCCGCGCCGCGATTTCCTGATTGTGGACAGCCAGGTCATCGCGGATCGTGCCGGCTTCATCCGCGCCGTCAACGCCAGCGTCGCAGCCCGGCCCAGAAAGCAGCGCGAGGTCTTTGTTTTTGTGCATGGTTTCAATACCAATTTCGCCGAAGGCCTATACCGGCAGGCGCAGATGCGGCATGACTTCGGCTCTCCGGGCATTTCGGTGAACTATGCCTGGCCCTCAGCGGCAAATGTTGCGGCCTATGCAGCCGACCGGGAGGCCACGTTGCAGGCCCGCGACGATCTGGAAGACCTGCTCAGCCTTCTGGACCAGACCGATGCCACCCGGATTGTGGTGGCCGGGCATTCAATGGGGGCGTTCCTGGTCATGGAAGCGCTGCGGCAGAAGGCGATCCGCAACCGGCCGGGGGCCTTCGACAAGATCAAAACCGTCGTGCTGATGGCCCCTGACATTGACGTGGATGTCTTCCGCCGCCAGGCCCGCGCCCTGGCCGAAAAGGATGTGTCGATCTACATCTTCACGTCGGCGCGGGATCGGGCGCTGCGGTTTTCGGCGCTGCTGCGCGGGCCGGGCGTCCGGCTGGGCGCGCTGTCCGATACCGCCCGGATTGCCGATCTTCCGGTCACGGTGATTGATCTGACTGCGGTGACCGGCACGGGCGATTCGCTGAACCATTTCAAGGTGGCCACCTCGCCGGTCATGATCTCGGTCCTCAGCGGGATGAGCGCCCTGGGGACGGAGATTCTGTCAGATGAAGCCCGCCAGCCCGGCCTGCTTGGGGCCGGCGTCAACGTGGCGCAAAGCACCGCTTCGGTCGTGCTGGCACCCTTCGGCGATCCCTAGCTGCCCTTGGCGGCGGGCCAAAGCCGGAAGGCGACGGCCGCGGCCAGACCCGCCAGCACCGCCATTACAAGAAAGGTCATGGGGATGCCAAGGCTGGCACCCAGCCAGCCTGCCAGCGGATAGGCCACCAGCAGGCAGGCGTTCGAGATCGACATCTGTGCGGCGAACAGCGTCTGCAAATCGGCGGGGGCGGCCAGACGCCGGATCATGTAGGTCACCGGGGTCAGCACCCAGGCCACGCCCAGCCCCAGCACCGCCCACAGCACCAGCAGGCCGACCGGCGTGGTCTGCACCACGCCCAGCCCCAGCCCCGCCGTCAAAAGGACAGTGCCGATCAGAACCAGCCGCCGTTCCGGTATCCGCCCCAGCAGCAGCGGCATCAGCAGCGCCCCGATGATCGACCCCATGCCAAAGGCAAAGAAGGCCAGCGCCAGCGCATCGCGGTCGAGGTGCAGAAAGCCCTGCACGATCACAACCGTATTGACCAGCACCATGGCCGAGGCCAGCGCCGCCGCAACATCCAGCGCAATCACCGCGCGGAATTCCGGGACAGAGACAAACAGGCGCGGCCCCCGGGTCAGCTTTGCCAGCACCCCGTCCGTGCGGGCGGTCAGGTGCCGGGGCATGTGCGCGGCCTTCACCAGAAACGCCGACAGCACAAAGGCCCCCGCCGCCAGCACGAAGATACCCGCCGTCGACAGCACCATCAGCAGACCGGCTGCCATAAGCGGGCTTACGGGGCCTTCCAGTTCCGTGGCAATCCGCGACCGGGCCAGCGAGCGGGTATAATCCTCGGCGCTGCCCAACAGATAGGGCACAATCGCCAGATAGACAAAGCCGAAGGTCGCCGAGGCGACGGCAAAGACAAAGACCAGGGCGTAGATCTGCCAGACCTGCGTCACCAGCGGCAGCAGCAGCAGGCTGCCCGCACGGACAAGGTCCAGCCCGATCAGCAGCTGCTTGCGCGGAATCCTGTCTGTCAGCACCGTCAGCACCGGGGCCGCCAGCACATAGGCAAACATCTTCAGCGACAGGGCGGTGCCGATGATGGCCCCCGAATCCTCTCCCGCCAGATCAAAGGCGAACATCGCCAGCGCCACCGTGGCAATTCCGGTGCCGAACAGTGCGATGACATAGCCCGCAAACAGTTTGTAATAGCTGCCCTTGTCGCTTTTGCCTGACCAGGCCAGCGGCGCTGCGTCAGACATGTGCGGGTGCAGCCTTTGCCCCGCGCCCCCCATGCACGGCCACATAAAGCGTCGGAAGGAAGATCAGCGTCAGCAGCGTGGCCACCATCAGCCCGCCCATGATCGCAAAGGCCATCGGCCCCCAGAACAGGGTGGGGGCGATGGGCAGCAGGCCCAGCACCGTGGACAGTGCTGTCAGCAGAAGCGGGCGCATGCGGTTGGTCGCCGCCGCAACAGCCGCCTCTTCCACGGATTTGCCGGACGCGCGGTCATCGCTGATCTGGGTAATCAGGATCACCGCGTTCTTTGCAATCATCCCGATCAGCGCCAGGATTCCCAGGATCGCCACAAAGCCAAGCGGCCGACCGAAGGCCAGCAGGGCCGCGACCACCCCGATCAGGCCAAGCGGCAGCAGCAGCAGCACCATGCCCGTGTCCTTGAAGCTTTTCAGCTGCACCATCAGCAGCGTAATCATCAGAAACACCATCAGCGGCACCACGGCAAAGACAGATGCACTGCTTTCCGCGCTGGCTTCCACCGTGCCGCCCACCTGAATTTCATATCCCACGGGCAGGGTCGCCGCCATGGCCGCGATCTGCGGCTCAAGCGCGGCGACGGCCGCCTCGGGCGTATCTCCGCCAACCACATCGGCAAGCACGGTAAGGGTCGGCAACCGGTCGCGCCGCCACAGGAAGGGCTGTTCCTGATCGAAGGTGAAGTTTGCAAACTGGCTCAGCGCCACGGTGCGCCCGCCGGGCACCGGCACCTGCAACGTGGCCAGCGTATCCAGCGACACGCGGCTGCCGTCGGCGGCCCGCGCCACAACGTTCACCAGATAGATGTCGTCGCGCAACTGCGTGACGGTGGTGCCCGACACCGCCGCCTGCAACACGGCAGATACCTGCGCCGATGTCATGCCCAGGCGGCGCGCCTTGGCCTGATCCACCTCAATCCGCAGCTGGCGCGCCGGTTCGATCCAGTCGAAATGCACCTGGCGCGCGTTCGGATAGCTGGCGATGACATTGGCAAGGTCCAGCGCACGGGCACGCAGCACCTCGGGGTCAGGTCCGGTCAGGCGGTATTGCAGCGGCCAGCCGACAGGCGGCCCCAGTTCCAGCAGGCTGACCCGGCTGATCGCCTCGGGGAATTCCTCGATCAGGAAGGTGGTCAGGTTCGCCTGCAACCGGGACCGCGCCTGCAAGTCGCGCGCCATCACGACGATCTGCGACCGGTGGTCGCTTGGCGGGTTGATGTCGAGCGGCAAGTAGAACCGGATCACGTTGCGCCCGACGTAGGAGGCCAGGAACTCGGCATCGCCGCTGGCCTTGATGAAGTCTTCGATGCGCTTGACCGCCTCTTCCGAGGCGTAGATCGAGCTTGATCGCGAAAGCTGGAAATCGACGATCAACTCGTTGCGGTCCGAAGACGGAAAGAACTGCCGCTCTACCTGCGCAAGTCCCACATAGGCCAGGGCAAACAGGCCGGCCGTGACGGCGAAGGTGATCCAGCGCAGGCGGATCGACAGGCGCAGTAGTCGCTGAAAGCCGCGCAGAAACCGGCCCGGCGGCTTTTCGATCGCGCCCGCAGGCGGTGGCTTCAGGATGTAGGCCCCAAGCAGCGGCGTGAACAGCACCGCGACGAACCATGAGGCGATCAGCGCGATTCCCACCACATAGAACAAGGAGATTGTATACTCTCCGGCAGAGCTTTGGGCGAAGCCAATGGGCACGAAGCCCGCGATGGTGATCAGCGTGCCGGTCAGCATCGGCGCGGCCAGCGTCCGGTAGGCAAAGCCCGCCGCAGTCTCGATCCGGTCGCCTGCCGCAAGGCGGCGCAGCGTGGCATCGACCGTGGTCATCGCATCGTCCACCAGCAGCGCCAGCGCGATGATCAGCGCGCCAAGCGAGATGCGGTGCAGATCGATCTGCGCAATCTGCATGACCAGCATCACCACCGCCAGCGTGACCGGAATCGAAATGGCCACCACCGCGCCTGGGCGCACCCCCAGCATCAGGAAGCTGACAACCAGGATGATGCCCACCGCCTGCCAGAGCGAGGCGGTGAAGTCGCCAATGGCGATGTCCACCACCGAGGGCTGGTCAGAAATCAGGACCGGCTCGATCCCCACCGGCAGATTGGCCGTGGACCGCGCCATGACCCGCGTCACATCCGTGCCCAGTTGCAGGATGTCACCCCCTTCGGCCATCGAAATTGCCAGCGCGATGGCCCGCTGCCCGTTCACCCGCAACAGCGGCTGCGGCGGGTCCACCAGCGCGCGGCGCACGCTGGCAATATCGCCAAGGCGGATGGTGCGGCCATTCGCGACCAGCGACACCTCCAGCACGTCCGCCTCCGTGGTGAAAGCCCCCGACACGCGCAGCGCCAGGTTTTCGGTGCCCGAATTGATCACACCCGACGGGCGCACCACATTCTGCGCTGCTATCGCGTTGAAAATCTGGCCGTAGTCCAGGCCCAGCGCCGCCATGCGGTCGGGCTGGAATTCGATCAGGATCTGTTCGTCCTGCACACCGATCCATTCGATCTTGCTGATCCCGTCAACCTGCCGCAGCAGGTCGGACCGCACGACATCCACCTGGTCGCGCAGCTCGCGGTCGCTGAATCCGTCGGCGGTAAAGGCATAGATGATGCCGAAGACATCGCCGAAACTGTCGTTCATGAACGGCCCCAGCACGCCCTGCGGCAGGGTGTGGCGGATGTCGCCCACGCTGTTGCGCACCTCTTGCCATATCTCGGGAACCTGATCCGCAGGAACGGCATCGGCCAAATCGACATAGATCGTCACAATCCCGGGCCGGGTGATCGACCGGACGGAATCAAGGCCGGTCGTCTCTTCCAGCCGCCGCTCCAGCCGGTCGGTCAGCTGTAACTGGGTTTCCTCCATGGTCGCACCCGGCCAGACGGCGGTGACAAGCATGGTCTTGAGGGTAAAGGACGGGTCCTCGTCGCGGCCCAGATTGATGAAGGCGAAGGTCCCGGCGATGACGCCGACGATCATCATGTAGATCGTCAGTTGCCGATACCGCAGCGCCCATTCGGAAAGGTTCGGTCCGATCACGATGCCGCTCCGGCCAGGCGCACGGTCTGGCCGGGACGCAGCGCCTGCACCCCGGCCGTGACCACAACGTCACCCGGTGCCAGCCCGTCCAGCACCACCACGGCGGCGGGGGTGAAGCGGTCCACCGTGACCGGCCGCAGGGCGACCGACATGCTGGCACCATCCACCACCCAGACCGCCGCCTGCCCGTCCAGCGAGGTCAGGGCCGAAGCCGGAACCTCGATGCTGCCCACGGGATCAAGCGTGGTCGTGGCTGTCACGGCCGAGCCCAGCCGCAGTTCGGCCGGCGGGTCAATCAGGCCGATCCGCACCCGGAACGTGCCTGTCACCGCATCGGCGCGGGGCGCAACCTCCCTGATGCGGCCCCTGGCTGTGACGGCAGGATTCTGTGACAGGGCGACGGTGATTTCGGCAGAAAGATCGGGCTGTTCGCCGATGATGCCCGCCGGCACGTCGATCACCGCATCCAGACCTTCGTCGCGGGCGATCTGCACCACCATGCGGCCGGGGTTCACCACCTCGCCCGGTTCGGCACCGATGGCCACGACCGTACCGGGTGCATCGGCCAGCAGGACCGTATCGTTCAACCGCCGCTTGGCAATGCCGTATTGCGCGCGCGCCGCGTCCGTTGCCGACAGTGCGGTGTTGCGCGCCGCTTCGGCGCGTTCCAGGCCCGCGCGGGCCAGAAACCCGCGATCATAAAGCTGGCGCTGGCGGACATAGTTCGACTCGGCCTCGACAAGCTGCGCTTCGGCGGCGGCCAGATTGGCCTCGGCGGCACGCAGGCCGTTCTCTTCGTCGGCGGGATCAAGCCGCGCCAGTTCCTGCCCGGCGGTCACCACATCACCCACATTCACCACACGCCCGGCCAGACGCCCGCCGATCCGGAAGCCAAGATCGGCCTGGACCTGGCTTTCTACCGTGCCCGCGACGGTCACCCTTTCGCCTGTCAATTGTTCGGCGACGGTGATCGTGCGGACGGGACGTGCCTCGGCAACCTCGGGCGGGGCCTCCTGCTCGCAAGCGGCCAGCAGGGCGACAAGGCCCATGGCAAGGGTTGCGCGCAGCACGGGCGTCTGTGGCATGGGGCGTCTCCGGTCAGTGGCGATGGGGTGGCAGGCCCCGCTTTTGTCTCGGCGGCAGGCGCGGCAGGGCCGGGGCGCGGGGCCAGAAGGCCCCACGCCCTGCTGCTTCACGATCAAGTCAGGCAGTGGGGCCCAGCGGCAGGCCAAGCGAATACCACACCACCAGCAACAGCGTCCACAGCACCAGCAGGACCACCGTATAGGGCAGCATCAGCGCCACGATGGTGCCAATGCCGGTATCCTTCTGATACTTCTGCGCAAAGCCGACCATCACCGCCAGATAGACGTTCAGCGGCGTGATGACGTTCATCGGACTGTCGCCAACCCGGTACGCGGCCATGACCATGTTCGGATCACCGCCCAGCTGCATGAACAGGGGCACGAACACGGGTGCAAGGATTGCCCATTTGGCCAGCGCACCCGCAAGGATGATGTCGATGATCGCCACCACGATCACGAAGATCACGATGTATCCCGACATGCCGATCGGCACGGTTTGCAGGAATTCCGCCAGGTTCACCGCCAGCACAGTGGCAAGGTTGGTGTAGTTGAAGAAGGCGATGAAGTTGGCAATCACAAACAACAGGAAGATCATCCCGGCCAGATTGCTCCATGTCTTGACGACCAGGCCGATGGCGGCGGTGACATTGGCGATGGTGCCCGCACCCCTGCCATAGGCATAGCCCACGACCAGAAACAGCAGGCTGATCAGGATGATCAGGCCGCTCATGAACGGTGAGCCGGCCATGATCCCGCCGGTGTCCTGATTGCGCAGAATGCCCCAGGGCAGTGGCGGCGCGGTCAGCAGGCCGATGACAATGACAAAGCCCAGCAGGGCGCGCCCGGCGTATTTCAGGCCAAGCTGTTCGCTGCCCGACAGCCCCGTTGCCGCCTCAACCGGCACCCCGCCTGTGTAGGGGCCAAGGCGCGGCTCGACGAAGCGTTCGGTCAGCACCGTGCAGATGATGCCCATCAGGATCGACGAGACGATCATGAAGAACAGGTTGCCGACAGGGCTGATCACGGCGGCCGGGTTCACCGCGCGGATCGCGTCATTGGTGACCTCGACCAGCAGCGCATCGGTGGGCGTGATGAACACGTTCACCAGGAAAACCGCCGCCACGCCGGAAAAGCCTGCCGCAAGCCCGGCCAGCGGATGGCGGCCCATGCTGTGAAAGGCTGCCGCCGCCAGCGGCACCAGAACCAGATACCCCGCATCCGCCGCGATGGAAGAAACCACGCCGACCATCACGATCATGAAGGTGAAGATCGACCGGGGCGCTGCGGCCACCATCTTGCGCACCAGGGTGGCGATCAGCCCCGATTCCTCGGCCACACCCACCCCGATCATCGCGACAAGGATCACGCCAACCCCGGTAAAGCCAAGGAAGTTCGCCACCGGCGAGGTCAGCATGAAGCGGATGCCATCGGCCGACAGCAGGTTCTGCACGGTCGCGGTCTGCTCGACAATATCGCTTGTCACAGCATCGTAGCCTTCATAGGTGACGGTCGTGCCCATCAGCCCGAAGATCACCGACAGAACGATCACGATGCCGATCAGGATGAAGAAGATAATCGCCGGATGCGGCACCATGTTGCCGACACGCTCGACCGTCGCAAGGAAACCCGAAGGCGCTTCCTTTTCTGCGATCAGTTCCTTTTTCGCTTTTCCTGCCATGCTGCCCTCTTGCTTGCCCCGCGCGTTGCGCCCGATGCCGAAACGCCGCCTTCGGGCCGTCTGCCGAATGTCCCGCACCCCGCGCAGGCACTGCAATCCTGCGCAGTGTCCGCCCGTGCTGCCGGTTTTCCGAACCGAAAGGCCGAAAGGCGGCATCGCCCTGTTTGCCATTTAACGTGCCGTCAACAAAGCTGTCAAACCATTCCGATGTCATGATTTCTTCACCGTTCCACCGGTCGGAGTGCGGTTTGCCGCCGCTTTGCGGCGATGGTCACGAATTGCCTTGTGCGGTTCTGGAGATTTCGGCAAGGTGCGCGCAAACCATGCCGGAAGGGCCCACCGTGACCGATATCTGGATCGTTTTCGCCATCATCCTGGCCATTGTGGTTCTGTTCGCCTGGGACCGTCTGCCGGTGATTGCCGTGTGCATCGGCGCGGCACTTGCCCTTTGGGCGACGGGGATTCTGACGCTGCAACAGGCTCTTGCCGGGTTCGGGGACCCTGCGGTCATCTTCATTGCGGCGCTGTTCGTGGTGTCTGCCGGGCTGGAGGTTGCCGGCGTGACGGCCTGGGCGGGCCAGCTTCTGATCCGGCAGGCGGGCGAAAGCCGCACCCGGCTGATCGTGCTGATGATGGCCTTCGTCGGCGTCCTGGCCGCGATGATCAGCGTGAACGGCGCTGTCGCAGCCCTGATCCCGGTGGTCGTGGTCATGTCGATCCGGCTGGGCCGCGCGCCGTCCCAGATGCTGATGCCGCTGGTTTTTGGCGCCCATGCCGGTTCGCAGCTGCTGCTGACCGGCAGCCCGGTCAACGTTCTGGTGGTCGAGGCGTCCGAGAATGCCGGCGGGCCGGGGTTTGGCTATTTCGAATTCGCCCTTGTCGGCATTCCCATCGTGCTGGGCTGCATTGCCATTGTCGTGCTGTTCGGGGAACGGCTGTTGCCCAGCCGCACCAGCAAAACTCTGCCGCCGGACCTCAGCCAGCATGCCACCACTCTGGTCGAGCAGTTCCGCCTGTCCAGCGATGTGCATCAGTTGCGTGTGCGCGCGGAGTCATCGCTGATCGGCAAAAGCAGCGCCGATATTGCGGCGCTTGGCACGGCGGGATTAAGCTTTTCCCCCCGGAAAGATGCGCAGGGGCGACCGATCCGCGCGGAAACGGTTTCGGATGGCGATATCCTGATTTTCAAGGGGCCTGCCGAAAAAGCGGCCGATCTGGCAGGCGACCTGGGCCTGTCGTTCCGCGACGATGTGCCGGAAGGCCCGATTGCCGATCAGCTGTTCAACCGCGATTCCGGCTTGGCCGAAGTGCTGATTCCGCCGCGGTCGCCGCTGATCGGGCAACGCTTTTTCCCCGGCATGGTCACGGAAAGCGGCGATCTGATCGTGCTGGCGCTTCAGCGCGGGGGCAGCGATCTGGAACCGGGGCAGCCGCTGGCGGCAGGCGACACAATGCTGCTGCAAGGCACCTGGAGCGCGCTGGACAAGCGGCTTGACCAGGCCGAGGTTCTGGTCGTCAATTCGCCCGATCTGGTGCGCCGCCAGGCCGTGCCGATGGGACCGGGGGCAAAGACCGTTCTGTTCGCGCTGGCGCTGATGGTGCTGCTGCTGGCAACGGGCGCGGTCCCGCCGGCTGTTGCGGGGCTGACGGCGGCGGGCATCATCCTGCTGTCAGGAGTGCTTTCGACCGAACAGGTCTACCGTTCCATCGGATGGACGACCGTCATCCTTGTGGCGGCACTGACCCCGCTTTCCACGGCCATGCAGGTGACGGGTGCCGCCTCGATGCTGGCCGACCGCCTGGTGGATATGGTGGGGGATGCCGGGCCTTATGCCCTGCTGGCTGGTCTTTTCGTGCTGTCGGCCATCATGGGGCAGGTCATTTCCAATACGGCGACGTCGTTGATTGTCATTCCCATTGCGGTCGTTGCCGCAAGCCAGATGGGCATCTCGATCCAGCCCGTGCTGATGTGTGTCGGAATTGCCTGTGCCGGGGCCTTCCTGACCCCGGTCGCCACGCCCACGAACCTGATGGTGATGGAACCCGGTGCCTACAAGTTCACCGATTACTGGAAGCTGGGCCTGCCGATGCTGATCTGGTTCTTCATCATCGCGGTCTTCGTCGTGCCCATGATCTGGCCCTTCGCCCCCGCCGCCATCTGATTGGGGCCCGCAAACCTGCGCGCCCTGCTTTGCCCAATCCGTAAGGGAGGTTTCTGCAATGTCCGATCTTGATAAAGTCCTGGCCCATATTGACGCCGATTTCGACAATGCCATCGACCGGCTGTTTCAGACCGTCCGGCTGAAGTCGATCTCGACCGATCCCGCCTATGCCGGCGAAACCCGGGCCTGTGCCGAATGGCATTCGGCCGACCTTGCCGCCATCGGCTTTCAGTCGGGTCTGCGCGACACCCCCGGCCACCCCATCGTGCTGGCCAGGGATCACAGCGCCAAAGGAACCAAGGTGCTGTTCTACGGCCATTACGACGTGCAGCCCGCCGACCCGCTGGAACTGTGGACGGACGCGCCCTTTGACCCGGTGATCGTGACCCTGCCCGACGGCAGCAAGGAAATCCGCGGCCGTGGCGCATCGGATGACAAGGGGCAGCTCATGACCTTTGTCGAGGCCTGCCGCGCCTGGAAGGCGGTCACCGGCAAGCTGCCGATCCCGATCACGATCCTGCTGGAAGGCGAAGAGGAATCGGGCGGGGCGAACCTGCCCGGCTTCCTTGATGCGGCAAAGGATGAACTGGCCGCCGATGTTGCCATGATCTGCGACACCAACATGTGGGACAAGGAAACGCCCGCAATCACCACCAGCCTGCGCGGGCTGTGCGCCGAAGAAATCTTCATCCACGCCGCCGACCGCGACCTGCACTCGGGCTTCTACGGTTCTGCCGCCGCCAACCCGAACCATATCCTGGCCCGGATCATCGCCGATCTGCGCGATGCCGATGGCCGCATCACCATCCCCGGTTTCTATGACGGTGTGCCGGAACCTTCGCCGGCGCTGCTGGACGGCTGGTCAAAGCTGGGCTTTTCGGAAAGCGCCTTCCTGGGCGAAGTGGGCCTTTCGGTGCCTGCCGGGGAAAAGGGCCGCTCGGTTCTGGAACAGACCTGGTCGCGCCCGACCTGCGAGGTCAACGGCATGACCGGCGGCTACACGGGCGACGGCTTCAAGACCGTGATCCCCGCCGTCGCCTCGGCCAAGATCAGCTTCCGGCTGGTCTTCGACCAGGACCCGCACAAAATCAGGGCCGCCTTCCGGGCCTTTGTCAAGGCGCGCGTGCCCGCCGATTGCCGGGTGGAGTTCACCGAATTCGGCTCGGGCCGCGCGGTGGCCTTTGAGGTGTCTTCGGCCGTTTTCCAGAAGACGCAAGGCGCGCTCAGCGACGAATGGGGCGTTGAGGCAGCCTTTGTCGGCGGCGGCGGTTCTATCCCCGTGACCACGATGATCAAGGAAAAGCTGGGAATGGACGTGGTCATGGCGGGCTTCGGCCTGTCCGATGACCGCATCCACAGCCCGAACGAGAAGTACAGCCTGACCAGCTTTCACAAAGGGATCCGATCCTGGGCGCGGGTTCTGGCCGCGCTCTGACCCCGATGTCCGCCCCGTTTCTTGTCCGCTTCGGCCCGCTGAGCCGGGCCGAGGTGACAATGGTCGAAGGGATCGGCAGCGGCATGTCCGACCGGGTCGGGTCGGGCGGCCTGCCGGATCAGGGGGATGAAGACCGCCGCGTGCGGGCCACGCTGATCCGCGCCCTGCTGCTGGGCGGGCCGGATGTGCCCGCGATGCATGAAAAAGGGCTGCGTCTGAGCGGGGCCTGGATCACCGGCCCGCTTGATCTGGAAGGCTGCCGTGTGCCGCTGGACATCGGGTTGCAGGATTGCCGGTTCGAATCCGCGCCTGTGCTGCGGTCTGCCGTGATCGACACAATGTCCTTTGACGGCTCGCACCTGCCCGGCCTGCCCGCCGACCGGCTGGAGGCGCGCGGCGATATCCTGCTGCGGTCTGCCACCGTGACCGGCCCGATCAGCCTGCGCGGGGCGCGCATCGGCAGCGATCTGGTGATGGACGGGGTGACCCTGAGCCATGAGGGCGACCGCGCGCTCAGCGCCGAGCGCATCTTCATCCGGGGCAGTGCCCTGATGCGCGGGGCCACGGTGCGCGGCGGGATTGCGCTGTTGGGGGCGCGGATTGGCGGCGACCTTGATCTGGTCGGCAGCGTTATTGAACGCACAGTCGCGCCGGCGGTCGAGGCGGATTCGGCAGACATCACCGGCGATGCCGCATTCCGTCAGGCCAGGATCAGGGGCATGATCAGCCTTGTCACCGCGCGCATCGGCGGCGATGTGGACCTGACAGGCACCCAGGTGGCAAACCCGGGCGACGTGGCGGTGCGCCTGAACCGGACTGTTGTCGAAGGGGCGCTGTTCCTGCGCGACGGCGCGGTGATTGACGGCGCACTCAGCCTGAACGGGGCGCAGCTGGGGGCAATCACCGATGAGGCCGCCTGCTGGCCCAAACCCGGCGACCTGTTGCTGAACCGCTGCCTGTACAAGGCTTTCCTTGGTGCCCCGGTCAGCGCCGCAGAGCGGCTTGACTGGCTGTCGCGGCAGGACCCGTCGCGCTGGGGCGAAGATTTCTGGCCGCAGCCCTATGAACATCTGGCCCGCGTGCTGGGTGAAATGGGCCATGACGATGATGCCATGGTGGTGCTGCTGGAAAAAGACCGGCTTTGGCGGCGGGCCACACGGCAGCGCGCCCCATCCCTGGCCCTGCGCCTGCTGATGATGCTGCGCGATGGTTTCATGGGAATTACCATCGGCTATGGCCGCCGTCCGCTGCGCGCGGTGATCTGGCTGCTGGTTTTCGGCGTGATGGGCTGGGCGGTCTATGCCCTGCTGGAACGCGAAAGTGCGATCAGACCCAATGTATCGGTCATCCTGCGGTCGCCCGAATGGGTGCTTTGCGGGGTTCCCGAAGGTGAAGAGCTGTTCATGGTTTCGCTGGGAACCGTGCGCAAGGGCCTGGCAAAGCCGGGCCAGACCCAGCTGCGCTGTTTCTACGATCAGCCGGAATCAGCCGCCTATCCGAAACACAACGCCCTGATGCTGTCGGTGGATACGCTGATTCCGGTGATGGAAACCGGCCAGCGCGATTTCTGGTCGCCCGATACGCGCACACGGCTGGGGCGCGCGGGCAAATCGTTTCTTTACTTCCAGACCCTTGCCGGATGGGCATTAAGCCTGCTGGCCGTTGCAGGCTTTTCCGGGATCGTCAAGCCAAAGTAACCCTGGATCACCCCGGCAGAACAACCTGCACCCGCCCGCCAATGATCCGCGCCGGACGGACGGCCAGCGGCGCCCGTGCAGGCCCGCCCTGTGGCCGCCCGTCGCGCAGGCCGTAAAGACATCCCCTGGCAAGCCGGTGGCCACGGCCCCCGCCCAGCGCAAGCCCCGCCGCCGGCGGGCGCTGGCCTGCGTCGCGCCTGCCTGACGGGCCCCTATAGGGCCGTGGCCCAACCTCCCCGCTCGGGGAAACACGCTGCGCTTGCTGATCCGCCCGGAACGGCACGCCGCCTTTGCGGCGGATCAGGATGATGTTCCCGTCCGGCAAGCGGCGGGGATGCCGTTTCAGCACCCTGTCAGGCGATCATCTCTTCATATTCGTCTTCGTCCATGAAATCATCCAGCACCGACAGGTCATCGACCCTGATCTTGAAGAACCAGCCGGCACCCAGCGGATCGTCATTCACCAGACGCGGGTTGTCGGCCAGCGCATCGTTCACCTCGATGATCTCGCCGTCCACCGGGGCAAGGATATCGGAGGCGGCCTTGACGCTTTCGATCACAACCACCTCGTCGCCGCGTGCAACCATCGCTTCGACCTCGGGCAGTTCGACGAATACCACATCCCCCAACTGGGTGGCGGCATGTTCGGTGATGCCGACGACAACCAGATCGCCCTCGACGCGCAGCCATTCATGATCTTCGGTGTATTTCATCGGCGGGTCCTTTTCTTTCAGCGTTTGTAGCCAGTGGGGCGGAAGGGAAGAGCCGAAACGGCGACGGGCATGTGCCTGCTGCGGACTTCGCCCTGCAAAAGCGTGCCGGGTCCGGCAAGCGCACGGGGCACATAGCCCATGGCGATGGGCGCGCCGACAGAGGGGCCGAAGCCACCTGAGGTGACGGTGCCAACGCGCGTCCCGCCGTGAAACAGCGCGGTGCCTTCGCGCATCGGCGCGCGGCCTTCGGGGCGCAGGCCGACACGCAGGCGCGACGGGCCATCGGCCAGTTCGCGCAGGATGCGGTCCGCCCCCGGAAATCCGCCCGCCCGCGCCCCGCCCGCACGGCGCACCGGCTGGATCGCCCAGCCAAGCCCCGCCTCGGCCGGGCTGGTGGCGGTGTCGATGTCATGACCGTAAAGGCAAAGCCCGGCCTCAAGACGCAGGCTGTCGCGCGCGCCAAGGCCTGCGGGTGCCACCCCGGGCATCGCCAGCAGCGCCCCGGCAAAAGCTTGGGCATGCGTTTCGGGCAGGGACAGTTCAAACCCGTCCTCTCCGCTGTAGCCCGACCGGGATACCCAGATCTCCTGCCCCTGCCAGACCTGCGTTGTCACATCCATGAAGCGCATCCTGGCCACATCGGGAAGAAGCTGCGCCAGCGCCGCCTCGGACAGCGGCCCCTGCAGGGCCAGCAGGGCGCGGTCTGTCACCTCGGTCACCTCGGCCACCGGCGACAGATGGGCGCGCATATGGGCCAGATCGGCGGCCTTGCAGGCCGCATTGACGACGACAAGGAAATGGGTCTGGCAATTGGCGACCATCAGGTCATCCAGAATCCCGCCCCGCGTATCGGTGAACAGGCCATAGCGCTGCCGCCCGGGTTTCAGGCCCGCCACATCGGCGGGCACCAGCGCTTCCAAGGCCAAAGCCAGCCGGTCCATGCCGGCCTTCGGCCACAGGATCACCTGGCCCATGTGACTGACATCAAACAGCCCTGCCGCCGCACGGGTATGAAGATGTTCCTGCATGACCCCGGCCATGTACTGGACCGGCATCTCATAGCCCGCGAATGGCACCAGACGCGCACCCAGCGCCAGATGCAGGTCGTTCAGGGCCAGGCGCCTGAGAGGTATGTCTTCGGTCACGCATTCCCCCTGGGCCGCAAGGACCCCGCATTCCGTGCAATGGCCGCCCCCCGGCCCGTCGGGGCCACCCTCTGCCCCTGGGGCCGGGGATTTGGCGGTCAGGCCGCTTCATCAGTGCGGGCGCGGGGTTTCCCGAAGCTGACAGGTTCTGGATAGCCGCTCTGCCGCGCTGCTGGCAAGCACAACACCGCTTCAACCGTCCGCGGTCACGGCGGCAGCCTGCGTGACGGGGGCCGGGCTGCGGCGCACGCCAGGCCTGGCGATGACCCGCAGCGCCAGCCACCAGGCAACGCCGCCAAAGATCACGCCACCCAGCGCCTGCCCCACCAGCACGCCCGGCGCGCCGTAAAGCTGGCCCAGGGCAAGGACGGGGGGAATGGTGCCAACCGTGTGCCTGCCCCAGTTGACAAGCGTCGACCAGAACGGGCGGCCCAGATTGTTGCAGACCGCGTTCGAGACAAAGATCACACCGTTGAAAAAGAACAGCAGCGTCAGCGGGCCGCAGAACAGGAAGATCAGGTCCCGGGTAACGCCGGTTGCCGAAAACAGATCGGCCAGCGGGCTGCGCAGCGCGAAAAGCAGCGCCGATACCAGCACAATGACGGCCCCGGTGAACAAAAGCCCGTCAAGGAAGGCCCGCCGCACCCGGTCCATCCGGCCCGCGCCGAAGTTCTGGCCCACAATGGGGCCGATGGCGCCGGACAGCGCAAAGATCACGCCGAAGGCCACCGGCGTCATCCGCCCGGTGATCGCCAGGCCGGCCACCGCCGCCTCGCCATGCGCGGCCATGGCGCGGGTGACGAAGGCCGCCCCGATCGGGGTGGCTATCTGGGTCAGGATCGCGGGAAAGGCGATGCCGAACACCGGGCGCAGATCGGCCATGACGCTGCCCAACCGCGGCCGGTCAAAGCCGCCGTAATGGCGCAGGACCGGCAGCAGCGCCACGGCGGCGATGACAATGCGTGCCACGACGCTGGATATGGCGGCACCGGTCAGCTCCCACCCGAAGCCGAAGATCAGGATCGGGTCGAGCACCGCATTGGCCAGCCCGCCGAAGACCGTGGCCAGCATGGCGCGGCGCGCATCGCCGTGGCTGCGCAGGATCGCCCCCCCGATCATCCCCACCATCAGCAGCGGCTGCGAGGGGATGACGATTTGCAGATAGTGCAGGGCCAGCGCATGCGTCTCGCCGGTGGCCCCCAGAAGGGATACCAGCGGCGACAGCGCGGCCCAGACCAGCGCCGCGAATGCGACCCCGAAGATCACGCCCAGGATCAGCCCGTTGGTGGCCCGCGTCCGCGCCCCGGCCGGATCGCGCGCGCCCAGCGCGCGCGCCGTCAGCGCGCCAACCCCGATGCCCATGCCGATCCCGAAAGAGGTGGTGAAGAACAGGATCGCCCCGGCATAGCCGACCGCCGCCGCAAGTTCGGCCCGGCCCAGCATCGAGATGAAGATCATGTTCACGAAATCGACGGAAAAAACCGCCATCAACCCGACCGACGAGGTCAGCGACATGACCGTCACATGCCGCAGCAGGCTGCCGTCGACGAACCGCGCCTGTGATGCGGGATTTGCCATGATCTGAACTCTCCCCCGGCACGGTGCCGTTCCTGCATTTCCTGTTCGGAAATATCCTCGGGGGGAACGCCGCGCAGCGGCGTGGGGGGCAGACAGCCCCCCGCCCCGATGCCGCATCCGACCTTATCTTGCCGGGCGCAGATTTTGCAGCAGCGGCATCACATCGGCCATTTCCGGCCCGGCGTCGCGGCCGGTCAGGGCGCGGCGCAGCGGGCGGAACAGGCCCTTGCCCTTGCGCCCGGTGGCGTCCCTGACGGCCGTGGTCCACTGGCCCCAGGTCTCGTCCGTCCAGGGGCGCGGCGGCAGCAGGGCCATCGCCTTGGCCACGAATTCGGCATCCTCGGGGTCGATCAGCGGCGCGGCCCCTTCGGAGAACAGCGTCCACCACTGGGCAAGATCGGCCTTCACGGTGATGTTGTCTTTGGCCACGGCCCAGAACCGGTCGGCCAGATCATCCGGCACGCCCAGCGCGCGGATCTGGCCAGCCATCGCGGCATAGGGCAGCGACTGGTTATGGGCGCGGGTCAGCGGGAAGAGATCATTGGACTCAAATTTGGTCGGTGCCGCCCCGAACGAGGACAGATCGAAGCCGTCAATCAGATCCTGCATCGAATGGGCCAGTTCCACCGGCTGCGACGATCCAAGCCGCGCCATCAGCGACAAAAGCGCCATCGGTTCCACCCCCTGCGCGCGCAGATCGCGCAGTGACAGCGTGCCCAGCCGTTTCGACAGCGCCTCGCCCTGCGGGCCGGTCAGCAGGGAATGATGGGCAAAAGCGGGTGGTGTGCCGCCCAGCGCCTGCATGATCTGGATCTGGGTGGCGGTATTGGTCACATGGTCGGCACCGCGCACGACGCTGGTCACCCCCATGTCGATGTCATCGACCGACGAGGCGAAAGTATACAGCACCTGCCCGTCGGCGCGGATCAGCACCGGGTCCGACAGGCTGGCGGCATCGATGGAAACCGGGCCAAGGATGCCGTCGGTCCATTCGATGCGCGTCCGGTTCAGCAGAAAGCGCCAGTAACCGCTGCGGTCTTCGCGCAGGCGGGCCTTGTCAGCCCCGGACAGGGCCAGCGCCGCGCGGTCATAGACCGGGGGCTTGTGCATGTTCAGCAGTTTCTTGCGCCTGAGGTCCAGTTCGACCGGCGATTCAAAGCATTCATAGAACCGCCCGTCGGCGCGAAGCTGATCGGCGGCCCCGGCATAGCGGTCCATCCGCAGGGATTGCTTTTCGACGCGGTCCCAGGTCAGGCCCAGCCAGTCCAGGTCTTGCATGATCCCGTCGGCATATTCCTGTTTTGACCGTTCCCGGTCGGTGTCGTCCAGACGCAAAATGAAGGTTCCGCCCGCCTTTCGGGTGATCAGCCAGTTCATCAGCGCCGTGCGCAGATTGCCGACATGGATGTAACCGGTGGGCGAGGGGGCAAAACGGGTGACGGTTGTCATCGGGCGGTCTCCTGAACCTGCGTGGTCTTTCACAAGGGCCGCGTTTTGTCCATATCAGGGACAGGAAGACGGCAGGCGGGGTGGCGATGACCGAAGATGACAGCAATGCGCCCGACTGGGGTCCGGTGACCGCGCCGGAGCTGGATGACATCGAACGGCTGGCCCGCGCCGCGCTTGCCGCCCTGCCCGGCGACTGCCGCCGGGCGGCGGCGCTGGTGCAGCTGCGGGTTGCGGACTTTGCGCCCGAGGATGTGCTGGACGAGCTGGACCTGACCGATCCCTTCGAACTGACAGGCCTCTACGATGGCATTCCCCTGACCGAAAAGTCGGTGATGGACCAGCCCCATGGCCCCGACACGATCTGGCTGTTCCGCCGCCCGATCCTGGAGGAATGGGCGGACCGGGGCGACATCGGGCTGGGTGACCTGGTGACGCATGTTCTGGTGCATGAGATGGCGCATCATTTCGGCTGGTCGGACGCAGACATCGCCGCCATCGACCGCTGGTGGGAATAGCCGGGCGCAGCACGGGGCACAGGGGGCGGCCCTGGGACCGACCCCGTTCCACAGATCAGGCCGAAGGGATCAGGCGGCGAGCTTTGCCGCCATTTCGACCAGGCGTTTGGCCTGGTGGCTGATCGAGGCCCTCGCCTTGTCGTCAAACGGCGCACCCTGGGTGTGGCTGTAGCCATAGGGGTTGCCGCCGGTGGCAAAGATCGCGGCGTCGGTGTAGCCGGGGGCCACGATGACCGAACCCCAGTGCAGGAAGGTGGTGTACAGCGACAGGATCGTCGCCTCCTGCCCGCCATGCGGGTTCTGGGCCGAGGTCATGGCCGAGACCGGCTTGTTCGCCAGCGCGCCGGTAAACCACTGGCCACCCAGCGTGTCGATGAAGGACCGGACCGGGCTGGCCGCGCCGCCAAAGCGGGTGGGGGTGGAGAACAGATAGGCGTTGGCCCATTCCATGTCGGCCGGTGTTGCAACCGGCAGGGCCGAGGCGCGCGACACCTGGGCTTTCCAGCCGTCCTGACTGTTCACAACCTCTGCCGGGGCGGTTTCGGCGATGCGCAGCAGGCGCACTTCGGCACCGGCGGCGCGGGCGGCCTCTGCGGCGATTTCCGCCATGGTCTGGTTGATGCCGTAGGTGGAATAGAACAGGATGGCAAGTTTGACGGTCATGATCGAAGTCTCCTTCAGGCAGGGAAGCATGACGGTGGAGGTAAGGTGCATCGCCGCCGCGCACCAGTCCCGATCCGCGCAGATGCGCTGTGCGCTTGTGCAGGGCAGGCAAGGGCGCGTATCTTGCCCGCCGGACTTATGCCGCAGGAGGTGCCATGACCGACCCGATGCTCTCTTCCGACCCGCCGTCCCAGGTGCCGGTCCTGACGCTGACGCTGAACCCCGCACTTGACATGGCCACCGACGTGCCGCGCATGGTGCCGGACGAGAAGCTGCGCTGTTCCGACCCAAGCCTTGATCCGGGCGGCGGCGGGATCAACGTGGCGCGCGCCATTCATGCGCTGGGCGGCGAATCGCTGGCGCTGGTGGCGCTGGGTGGGCTGACGGGCGACCGGCTGGCAGAGTTGCTGCGTGCCGATGGCATCACCTTTCTGGGCATCTCCGGGCCGGGCGAAACCCGGCAAAGCCTGACGGTGACGGAAACCGCGACGGGGCGGCAGTTCCGCTTCATGATGCCGGGACCGGTCTGGGGGCAGGCCGATCAGGGCCGCGTCTTTACCCTGCTGCGTGCGGCGGGCAAGCCGGGCGGGTTTGCGGTGATTTCGGGCAGCCAGCCCCCCGGCGTGCCGGTGGATTTCCCGGCGCGGCTGGCGGCGGCGATGGCGGGAATGCGCATCGTGCTTGACACCTCTGGCGCGGCACTGACCGAGGCGGTGGAGCGGCCCCTGCCGGGGCTGGAGATTCTGCGCATGGACGGGGAAGAGGCCGAGGTGCTGGCAGGCCACCCGCTGGGCACGCGGGGCGAGACGGCCGATTTTGCCCAGGACCTGGTGCGGCGGGGTGCTGCGCGGCAGGTGATCGTGGCGCGCGGCGCGGAGGGGTCGGTTCTGGCCGATGCCGGGCGGCGTCTGTTCGCCAGGGCCCCGAAGGTGACGGTCGTGTCCAAGGTCGGGGCGGGCGACAGTTTCGTCGGCGGCTTCGTTCTGGCGCTGGCGCGCGGGCAGGACGCAGGCCAGGCCCTGGCGCAGGGCGTGGCCGCAGCGGCGGCGGCGGTGATGACCGAGGCCACCGACCTGTGCCGCCCGGGTGACGTGGCGCGCCTGCTGGCGGACTGCCCGGTAAGCGCGGTTTAGCGGGGCGCTGAAAAGCATCCCCGCCGTCTGCCGGACAAGGAAATCCTCTTGATCCGCCGCAAAGGGGGTGCCGTTCCGGGCGGACAGGGAACTGCGGCGCGTCTCCCCGCCCGGTCGGGGCCACGGTCGTACAAGGATCGGCCATGCAAACGCAACGCAGGCCAGCGCCCGCGGTGGACGGATGCTGGCCGGGGGCTGTGGCCCCCGGCAGGCCATGGGGCAGCGTGGCGATCTGGCAAAGGCAACAGGCTTTGCCATGGCAGCGGGGTCCGACCTTTCGCCCCCGTCTCCGGGCGGGGGAAACGCGACCCGCGTTTCCCCCGCCCGCGCGGAACGATCCCCTGTAGACCGGCAGGTCCGGGAACACCGCAGGCCAGCGCCCGACCCGGCGGGCGAGAAGCGCCCGCCATGGGCGGGTCGGGCGCTGGCCGGGGGCTTTGGCCCCCGGCTGGCCAAGGGACAGCGCAGCGCTGTGGCAGGGGCGATGGCCCCTGCCATTGGAACGGTGAAAGTGCTTGCGCCACTCCGGGCGGATCAGGATACGCGACCCGCGTTTCCCCCGCCCGCGCGCGACGGTGCCCTGTAGACCGGCAGGTCCGGGACCAGCAGAAGGCCAGCGCCTGCCGGGGGCGGGTCGGGTGCTGGCCGGGGGCTTTGGCCCCCGGCTGGTCCTGATGCCAGCCAAGCATTGTGGCAGGGGCGATGGCCCCTGCCATGGAAGCGGTGAAAGTGCCTTCACCTCTCCGGGCGGGACCAGGAAACGCGACCCGCGTTCCCCCGCCCGCGCGGCACGGTCCCCTGCAGACCGGCAGGTCCGGGAACACCGCAGGCCAGCGCCCGACCCGGCGGGCGCAAAGCGCCCGCCGTGGGTGGGCCGGGCGCTGGCCTTTCGTGCTGCGGGGGTCCGGTGCGGGCGTTCCACAGGGGCGGGGAAACGCGCTGTGTTTCCTTGCCCGCGCGGAACGGCAATTCCTTTCCCCTGACCGGAAAGATTTTCCCGCCCGGCAGGTGGTCGGAATGCTGTTTCAGAACCCTGACAGGCACCGGCAAGGGTGCGCCCATGGCCTGGGTGGCCTGCCAGTTCCCGCCCTACACCCCCCGCAAACTGCCCCTGCGTCACCTGCCGGTGCGTCTCGCCCGGATCAAGCGTGACCGGCGGAAACCCCGGCTGGTTCGGGGCATCGGGCCAGTGCCGGGCTTCCGGTGCCAGCCCGGCAAAGGGGCCGCAGGGCTGGCCGGAATGGCCGGGGAAGGTGCCGGTGTTCAGCGCACCCCTCATACGTCCGATCAGCCGTTTGGCCCCCCTCTGTTGCCCCGCAAGCTGAAGGGCGTCCGGTGCGCGACGCCCGTGATGTCAGGCTTTCCCTGACGCAAGGCCTTCGCCCGATCACCCTCCGCAAGATGCCGGGACCGCGCATCCAGCCCGCCGCCGGCAGGCTGCGTCATTTGGAAACCACGGCCTTGGTGGCAGGATTTCACCCCCACAGTGTCATTTTCTGGAAAGTCATCCCCACGCATTTCCGTTCGTGAAGGCAGTCCCACCGTTCGTGAAGGCGCGTCTGGTCACTTTGCGGCCCAGCTCCGATTGCTTGGCCGTCGGAGTCGCACATCCGCGTCCACGCCCAGAAAGGAACAACCATGAAACGCGCCTACGTGTCACATCCCGGAAGGTAGTATGGCTGCTTCTTGAACAGCTGCGGCTTGAGTTTGTGCCATTCCTTCATCGCCTGCAAGGGCGACTTGCTGCCGAGGGCTGATTGCGGGAGCTGCTGGTTGTAGAGCCGGACGTAGCGGTGCAACGTGGTTTCCAGTTCCTCGCCCGAGCGGAAGTGGTGGCTTTGAAGCACCTCCTCGATCCGGCCGTTGAAGCGTTCGACCATGCCGTTGGTTTGCGGCGATTTCGGTGGGGTCAGGCGGTGCTCGATGCCCAGTTCGGCGCAGAGCTTGTCGAATTCGTGGTCGCCCGTCGCGGCACGCTTGCGCAGGCCGAACAGGCGGTCGGTGAACTCCTTGCCCCTCGCCATTGTCTCTCGGACCAATGGCGTTCCAATGGCTCGATCGGTCAGGATGGTGCGGATGCGGATCGGGCAGGCACGCTCCAGGTCGCGTGAGACAAGCGCCGCGCATTGGCCGCGGTCTTGGCCTTGAAGACGCGGATGAAGA
>Ga0315902_10000357_pt1 | contig 78198 bp, 79 predicted proteins | sample LakEriMetagenome_9_FD_203523 | JGI IMG/M metagenome (GOLD analysis project Ga0315902, IMG submission 203523) | Freshwater fungal communities from buoy surface, Lake Erie, Ohio, United States - Buoy 12 MA117 | ecosystem: Environmental > Aquatic > Freshwater > Lake > Lake biofilm | place: USA... | reverse complement strand
ATAATTCATAATTCATAATTCATAATTCATAATTCATAATTCATAATTCATAATTCATAATTCATAATTCATAATTCATAATTCATAATTCATAATTCATAATTCATAATTCATAATTCATAATTCCCACTGTCTATGAGTAATTTTTTTATGATTGCTGGCTTTATTCTATCAGCTTATGCAATCGTTGCCAACGATTCCCTACAGACTTTAGGGACTTTTTTAAGTGCCAATGAAGAACGTCCCTGGTGGATTTTATGGCTGTATTCCAGTATAATCTTAGCCTCGATTTTTATCGCTGGTTGGTACATTAATCAGGGAGATGTGGCTTATAATCGACTAGAAATGATTCCCTTACCAGAAAATTTTACTTGGATTTATATCGTTCCTCCCTTAGCAATTTTAATTCTCACCACTTGGGGAATACCCGTGAGTACAACCTTTTTAGTTTTAACAGTTTTTGCTCCCCAATCTCTAGATGAAATGTTAGTTAAATCCGCTTGGGGTTATGCTCTTGCTGTTATAGTGGGGTTAGTCATCTATCGAATTATTTATCGATTAGAAAACTTTTTCCTAGAAACAGTTAATAAAGAACCTCAAAAAATCTGGGTGGTTTTACAGTGGTTATCCACCGGGTTTCTCTGGAGTCAATGGTTAATGCAAGATTTTGCTAATATTTTCGCCTATCTTCCCAGAAAGTTAGCAGCAACATGGTTAGTTTTATCTCTAACAGTTATGCTACTCCTGCAAACCATCATTTTTATTAATCATGGTGGTCAAATCGAGAAAATTGTCACTAGCAAAACTAACGCCCATGATCCGCGTTCTGCAACAATTATTAACTTGATTTATGGCTTAATTTTACTGTTTTTTGTTGGCTATAATCATATTCCCATGAGTACCACTTGGGTATTTTTAGGTTTATTAGGAGGTCGAGAAATTTCTCTGACTTTAACCAGAGAAACCCCTAATTTAGCCGCCACGGGTAAATTGGTTTTAGGGGATGCCTTGAAAGCTTTTATCGGTATGATTGTTAGTGTTGCTATCGCTCTTGCTTTACCTCTACTCGCTCAAAAACTTAACTATCTATAGGGAATTATGAATTATGAATTATAAATTATGAATTATGAATTATAAATTATGAATTATGAATTATAAATTATGAATTGGGGAGCTTTTTTTCAGTTATCAGTAAACAGTTAACTGAAACCTGACATCTGATAACTGATATTAGTGGTTGTACCGCATAAGATTAAGAAAAGGTCTATTTTCAAAACTTAAGAATAACAAGATTGAGGAGATAGGCGATCGATTGACGCTCCGGAGTGATAAAGTTTTCTATTACTGATAATCTCGAAATTATCATTCAACCAGATTAAAGATGCTTCTGTGACTAGACCTTCTTCAAGAGTGACTAGGGAAAAATTGCGAGATTTACCCCTATCGGAGTGGAGAATGCGAGGGACACTCGCAGCATTTAGATAAACAGTTCCCATCTCGGAAGTGACCACGGGATTGCGTAAACGGGAAGTAGTATGACGGAGACGGTGGTGCATATGACCGAAACTGACGAGAGGAACCTGTTTTCCTAATAGCTGTGCTTGTTCGATGGCCGCTGCTAAATCCGGATCCCCGTGGTCCCCTCCCAAGGGTTGCCAATCGCGACCACAGATAGCTTCCGCTTCCTTTCCTAGTCCAGCCGGACCATTGTGAGCTAAAAAAATCAGGTTATTATAGGCAGTATCTTGAATATTAGCGATAATTTTGGCAGTAGATTCGGCAAAACTGCTGATATTATAGCGTTCTTGCAAAAATTCTCCATTTTTCCACTCGGATCCCCCCCAAGTAAAGGGACGACCCCCAACAATCGAAAGCTGTAAACTGGGTAGGTCTAGTTTTGAGTAACCCACATGGGCAACCCCTAATAATTCTAACTGAGCGGTGACACGATCTTCTTTATCGCGATCGTAGGGACATTGTTTTCGTCCCCAGGGGGTGGCGCTATACCAAGCGTCATGATTACCGAGAATAACGGCTTTTGGTAAGGACAAACTGGCAATCCGACCGACAATTTCTAGGGATTCATTGCCAAAATCGCCGACAAATAGGGCTAAATCCACTTGTAAAGCTTCTAAAGCTAAATTATCTTCTATTTCCCATTGGTCGTGAACGTCACCGATGACGGCGATTTTATAGCTGCGAGGGAAAGAACTTACCATTACCAGTTATTAACTATCATGTACCAGTAATGATCATAACTAGGATTGGCCGAATAAATCTAAAAACCTTGTCGGATAATATCTTGAGGCTTTTTTGAAATCAAAAAAGTGCCGGTCATTGGCGTAATCGGCTCAATTTGGTCGAAATATCTAGAGGAAATTTTGGGCGCAATAATATTATTGTAGGGGCGAATTGCATTCGCCCTCTTGGAATAACTTCTGCTGCTGACCTATAGGTGAGGTAAAGTCACAAATTAGGAGATGCAGCCGATAATTTTCTGGAGATGTAAAGATTTCAAACAAAGTTACCCACAGTCATCGGTTTTTTTGTAAATTTAGATACAGAATTATCAGGGTGATCTGTGTATGTTCTTACTACAATCTCGCACTACTGCCGTTGTTACTTGCCCCCAAGCAAACACATGGGTACAACTCAGAATGCTTCCCTCTCCATACAGCTTTGATGAAGCTCTACTACTCTGTGAACAGGATCAGGGCCGTTGGGTGGCATGGATTCCCGATTTTGGCGAAATTATCTTGATCGAAGGACAATTTGAGGGATAAACTAACTCTTGCTAACAATTAAAGCAGATAAACAGCGATCGATCACTTGTTTTAATACTAGAGCCGTCCAATCGATATCGGCGGCGCTGGTGTCCCTTCCCAGGGTTAAACGAATTCCCGCTAGTGCCTCTCGATCGCTGTAGCCCATAGCTTTTAAAATTGGACTAGGGGAAAGTTTGCCACTATGACAGGCGGATCCGGAACTAATGCCGATTCCTGCTAAATTAAGCTGACGAACTAGCTGTTTTCCCGTGATGTGACTGTCATCGTCCGGACGGACAATAAAGCTGACGTGGTGGGGTAAACGATAGAATCGGTCCCCCGTGGGCAGCAGATAAGGATAATCGGCTAAGAGGTCAAATAATCGATCTCGCAGGGCGATTAAACGCATTTTTTCGCTAATTAAGTCTTTTTGGGCTAATTCGGCCGCTAAACCGAAAGCGGCGATCGCTGGTACGGCTGGGGTTCCCGATCGCAGGCCTTTTTCCTGACCACCGCCCCGCAGTAATGGTAAAATATCAACACCGGCTCTGATGTATAAAGCCCCCGATCCTTGCATTCCATAAATTTTATGGCTGGAAAGAGATAATAAATCTACGGGCAGTTTCCGCACATCAATATCGCATCTTGCCGCCACCTGCACCGCATCGGTGTGAAAAAGAACTCCCCTTTCTCTGGCAATGCTGCCCAATTCTTCAATCGGTTGTAGGGTTCCCACCTCACTTTGTCCGTAAATAATGGAAATTAAGACCGTATCGCTTTGAATTGCGGCTTTTAGGTCTAAAGGATTAACCCTACCTTGACGATTGACGGGAAGACGAGTAATTTGCCAACCTTGCTGCTCTAATTGTTTACAGGGTTCAGCGATCGCCGAATGTTCCACACTAGAAATAATTATATGACGGGGGCGGTTATACTGTTGAGCAACCCCGATAATCGCTAAATTATCGGCTTCCGTGCCGCCAGAAGTGAAGATAATCTGGTCTGGATTGGCATTAATTAACCCTGCTACCTCTTCTCTGGCCATTTCGATGACTGTCGCCGTATCCTGTCCCCAAGTGTGTAAACTGGAGGGATTGCCCCAATGATGCCGGAGAATAGTGGCAACCCGCTCGATCACTTGGGGATGAGTGGGGGTAGTGGCACTATAGTCAAGATAAATTTGCATTATTTTACAATCTGAGAAATGAGAGTCAAGAAAGGCAGCTATTCTCAGTTTAGCCGTTTAAGAGATTAGAAAGCGGGTTTCTTTAAGAAACCCGCTTTCTGGGTTGATGATGAAAAACCCGCTTTCTGAGTTGTTGGGAAACCCGCTTTCTGGCTTATACTGAACTTCAGAGGGTTTACAGGGGTTAAGTTATGACAGGAATTGAAACAACCATTGTAACGGCATTGACTAATAATTTTATTGGCCAAATGATTAAATCGGGGTGGGAGGGTATTAATAAAAATGAGTTATTGAATAAAGATGTCGGACAGCTTTTCAAAGAGGGAAAGTATCTTTTTTTACGGGAATATACTCAACGTTACTGGGATCGGCACGGCATGATTAAGGTTTTAAAAATGTCTAAGCCTATGGATTTGGAGTCAATTTATGTTAATGTCAAATGTTTGGGGAATTTAGTCAGGGATTATTATGATGAAAATTTAGAAAATAAATACCGTGAGAGTAAGCAGCGACGGTTTAACTTTAGGGATGATGGTAAAAAAGATGGTTTACTTTTGGCTAATCAAGAACAATATTTAATGGTACTTGGTGATCCTGGTATTGGTAAATCTACATTTTTGCGAAAAGTTGGTTTAGAAGCTCTCAAGGGAAATAAAGACAGTTATCAGCATCCTCTAACACCTGTTTTACTGGAGTTGAAAAACTTTAAAGAAAACGAGATTAATATTCAGGCATTAATTGAAGAGGAGTTTAAAATCTGTGGTTTTCCCAACGTGGAAAAAAATATTAGCAATAAACTAGAAAAAGGGGAATTACTAATTTTATTAGATGGTTTGGATGAAGTGCCAACAGCTAATGTGAATAATGTAATCGAGAAAATTAAAGATTTTGTAGATAGGCATTATAAAAATCGTTTTATTCTCTCCTGTCGCACTGCTGCTAGAACTCATCTTCGACGATTTACCGATATTGAAATTGTCGAATTTGATGATCAGCAAATTCAAAGTTTTATTGAACATTGGTTTAGTTCGGAATTAGATCGGAAAAATGAGACGGCTAAAAATTGTTGGGAACTGTTGCAAAAGGAGGAGTATAAAAGTGCAAAAGAGTTAGCTCATACACCGTTATTGTTGACTTTTTTGTGTTTGGTTTATGATGAAAATCAATCTTTTCCCACAAATCGCAGTCGCCTTTATCAAGATGCGTTACGAATTTTATTGGAAAAATGGTCAGCCGAAAAACGTTTACCTAATCGCGGTTTAGTTTATGAAAATCTCAGTATTGAGCAAGAAGAAATTTTGCTATCTGAAATTGCTTATCAGAATTTTGTAGCAGATAAACTTTTTCTAGAAAAACGAGAAGTTGTTAAGCAAATTAAAGATCACCTTAAACAAAACTTAAATGCTCCGCAACATCTAGACGGAGAAAAAGTATTAAAAACCATTGAAATTGAACAGGGAATTTTAGTAGAGCGGGCGAGAGATATCTATTCTTTTTCTCATTTAACCCTTCAGGAATACCTGACGGCTCAGTATATCTATGATAATGATTTGATTGAAGAAACAGTTAAGAATTATGTAACAGAAACTCGTTGGCAAGAGGTTTTTTTGTTAGTGGCGGGTTTGATGCGAGGGAAAGCCGATAAATTGTTATTAGCAATGGAGAAAGAAGCCCATAATTATCTTAAAACGCCCCTCGGTCAAAAATTAGTGCCGATTTTGCAATGGGCAGATGAGATGACTAAAGATTCTGTTGATAGTTCGATTAAACCTGTAGGAAGAAGAGCGATCGCCAATTGGCTCGTCATCGCCGCCAACGCCAACGCCAACGTCATCTCCATCGCCGACTGCCTCGACACCATCTCCTCCATCGCCCACTCCAATTTTTACGAGACCTTCTCCATGAAGAACGATGGTCATGATCATCATAATCATACCATCATCTCCATCCGCTTCATCTCCAACGCCCAGAAGATCGCCAAAGCCTATGCCCACGAGTTCGCCTACGGCATCACCATCACCATCACCAACAGCATCGCCGTCGCCAACATTGATGAGTTTGTCCAGTTAGTTAACTTATTGGCTCAGTATCGAATTGTTTCTAAGGTTAATTTTTCCCAATTAAGCGCTGATTTAGAGGCTTTCAAACAAATTATTCCTGATGATAAAGCAAGTAAAAAACAACATGAAGAATTTGCTGATCAATTCTTGAAAATGTGGAATACTGCTTTTAATTTAACGCCTGAATTACTTAATTTATCCACCGACGAAATTCGCGAAATAGACGAGCATTATTTTTATATTAATCGCCGGATTCTCGAATGCCAAAAAGTGGCTGTTAATATTTCCCCTACCGTCTGGCAAGAAATCGAAGAACGAATGCTCCGCGTTCCTTAACTTCTACTTTTTTTCTCAAATCTTGCCTTTCCAATTGCATGAGATTAGCGAATATTAACACTAGGAGGATTGGGAGCTTCAAAAACCTTGCATTACCATTTTTATAGAACACAAATTAGTGCAAAAAGAGGACAACAAAGCCTGAAACTCCCGCTTCCTGACTGACTTCAACAATAAACTTTTTGCCGCAAACCCTATTTATTGGCGGTAAGCTTGACTGCGATGTTCAATCAGCAAGACGATAACTTGAGACTGACTATCATCAACGGTATAGATAACCCGATAGTCTCCAACGCGGAAGCGATACTTCTAGGCAAATTCTCCCTTTAATGCTTTAATTTGAGGGTGATTTTTCGGTGTTTCTTGAACGAGTTTTAAACACTTAGCAATCTTCTTTTTTAAGATTGAATCCGCTTCAGAATAAACTTTATTTGCTTTAGCTGTCAAACGGACTTTATAAGTTATTTCAGCTTTCCCAATCAATGAGGCAACCTGATTGTAAATCCATTTCAGCTTCTTTCAAATGTTCCATAATATTCGGGATTGCTCTAATTTCTTGCGTTGCCTTTTCACTTTCTTTATCTGACAAATAAGCGGCAAATTCTAGAATCATCTTTAAATTTTCTACTGATAGGGTTTGTATATATTGTTGAATCTTTTGCTGCATTAAATCGACCTGTACTAATGTTTCAGAATCTAAAAAATCTTCTGGAGTCGAGGGATTTACTTCAACGTTAGTTAGAGTCATATTTAATCAAGTGCTTCTCTCAAGTTTATTATTTGTATCTTAGCGTGTATCCCGTCTCCTGTCTCCTGACGACCGACTCCTTAGGGACTTGCGTGGGAATAATATCCCAATTGATCGGAGGGCGCAAGCTTTGCGCCCCTACAGTAACGGATTTTGTCCACAATGTAGGGGCGAACTGCGTTCGCCCAAAAGGTACATTATCAAAGCGCAAGTCCCTTACCCCACAGTTAACTTTATTTTTGTCCAACTACTTAATACTGCGAATGTATGAAAACGCATCAATTGGGCAAAAGCTCAACGATGCGTTTTTAAGTTCCAAAAACCGCTAGAGTTGTAACCCAAAACAAATTAATTCTGATTAGGGTCAGTGGCTGCGGCCATTTGCATTCTCTGCACCAGATTATCGAGGGCTAATTCTAGATGTAAACCGGCATCTACGGCGGTCCAACCCTGTTCGGTTAGGTGTCGCCATTCAAAGTGTAGGTGGGGACCGGTAGAAAGTCCCGTACTACCCACACGACCGATAACTGCGCCCTGTTCCACCCATTCTCCCGGTTTGACGGTAATTTCCGAAAGGTGGGCATAACGAGATTCTTGACTACCATCGAGGTGACGTAAAATCACCGTTAATCCGTAACCTCCCAACCAGTCGGCGGTGGCCACTTCCCCTGCGTAGGCGGCTAATACAGGTGTTCCCATCGGTGCGCCTAAATCAGTACCCGCGTGCATGGCCCGATTCCCGCTGACCGGATGATTTCGCCACCCGAAAACCGAGGTAATTTGGGCGGGAAGGGCGAGGGGAAAGAGTAAATCCGTGCGTTGAGTTGGGTTAGAATCCGTGGGACTTAAACGGGTGGCCCGCTCATAGGTGGTCGCTTCGCTGATTGCTTCCACTTCTGCGCGAGTCACCGGGGCCAAAGCCAATTTTACGCCATTCCATTCCGGGGGATTGAGGGCTACCACCTGACTGGGAATCACCGTGGGGGCAGCCAGACGTACCGGGGCGCTAGAAGCGACGAGAGTGGGGGCATAACGACCCAGGGAATTATTAGCGATAACCGGCTGATTTCGGGGCTGCCGTCCTACTCGCACGGCTGGATTAGGATTGAGACGCACCCGGGCCAGATTAACCGGGGGTAAGGGTTTGGCCACAGTGCTGACCGGCTGACGACGGGGGGACCGGGCCGCCAGATTACAGCTACCTCCTACCAGTTGACCATTTTGGGCGATGGTTTGGCAACCACTGCGGCGCTCGGTGACAACAACGGAACTGGGGGGGTTAAAGTTTCTGGTATCGATAAAATTATTTTTACCGCCGGCCCGGGGGGCAAGGGTAGGCATATCGGTTTGATGGTTTTCGGGGATAGCCAGACGGGGGGCAGGATTAGTATTTTCTTTGATAACGGGGGCTTTTAGAGTCGGGGCGGCATTTTCCACTACCGGGGTTTCGCTGCCAGTTTCGGAATTAGCGATCGCATTGGGAGCAAGAGTAATCAGACCGCTAATCACTAAACCGAGACCACTGCATAAACTCAGCTTCTTTTTTAAGGATTTTCCTAGAAAAAGTTTCAATATCACCGATGAAGGATACATAGGGCGGCCTCACTTCTCACAGTTTAGTCAAAAAAATATTTAGACTCAATTATAGCCGAGACTAACCCTACCGGCCGGTATATAAATTTCGCTACTGGCATTGTCCGAAGTTAATTTAACTTTTAATTCCCCTCGATCGCTTACCCCGGTTATTATGCCCTGATAGCCCTCAAAAGCTATCTTTTGACCAAAATTGGCAAAAAGTTCTAAATAGGAGGCTAATAGGGCTTTTATGCCGCGATGACAGTAATATTCATAGCCGTATAGGATAGCATCACTGGTGACATCGGTTAATTGAGCGATCGAGGTGATTTTATTGCCAGTAAAAGCCTGTAAATTAATACCGGTGGGGGGGACGGGATTGGCCCAATTGAGGCCTACTCCGATGACTGCTTGCGGGATTTTTTGGCCCTGAATACGGGTTTCTAGGTTAATTCCCCCTAGTTTGCGCCCTAGTAATACTAAATCATTCGGCCATTTGATTTTAACAGGTATTTCTTGACAATTGAGGTGATAAGCGATGCCCCAAACTGTAGCGAGAACGAGATGGGCAGATTTATCCACCTCTAAATCAAGATTTAACGCCAAAGATAAATATAATCCTCCCGGTTCAGAAATCCACTCCCGTCCCCATTGTCCTCTCCCAGCACTTTGTTGACGAGCAGTCACCACAAAAGGCGGATTTTCCCCCGACTCTAATAATTGCCAAGCTTTAGTATTAGTGGAAGGTAATAGCTCAAAGTGATGGATTTTGGGCATAAATGGGAAGTGGGGAGTATTTTCAGTGTTGCCAAAGGCACGGCGTAGCCGTCCAGTAAACAGTAAACAGTAATCAGTGACCTGATACTAAATCCGTTGAGTATAGGCTAAATATCAGGAGAGGCACTCCTGCAAGTGGGGTGACTCTTAAATGATTACAGATGTGTCAGCAGCTGCGTGTAAGCATCCCACCGAAAAACTAATGCGCGGGGGGTTTGGGGGCGGCGCCACGCCCCCAACGGGGGGTTTGGGGGGTAGAACCCCCCAAAAGCTTGGATTGAATGATCAAGTGGGAAGTAATGCTAAATCCGTTGAGTATAGGCTACATATCAGGACAGGCAAAAGGCAAGAGGCAAAAGAGGGAATAGATAATCAGTTTTTAATAACCGGATTGAGTATCAAAACTGACATCTGATCACTGATAACTGATCACTGATCACTGATAACTGATTAGGTGCAAGGAAGAGAACGCAGGTACTCACTGAGGTGGGAACGTAAACCGATGCCATGGAAAAGCGGGCCACGACTGCCTAATTCGACAATACTGACAGCGGCCACGGGCATTTCAAATCGATCGCGATAACGGCCCACATCAATACCCATCAGACTACAGAGCATGATCCGGATGGTGGCCTTATGGGAAACGATCAGGATATTGCCATCACTGTGGGTGTGTTCAATTTCCTCCAAAACGGCTGCGGAACGACGGGCGATATCGATACCCCTTTCCCCGTTGGGGGGAGCATTCCAAGCAGGATCCGTCAACCAGCGCACATAGAGATCATGGTATTGACGATCGATATCGTTAGGGTGCATACCTTCCCAAAGACCATAACCGATCTCTTGTAATCCCTGCCGGATTTCTAATTTTAGTCCCACCGCTTCACAGAGGGGTTTAGCGGTTTGAATAGCTCTTTGTAGGGGACTGACGTAGGCTGCACGCCAAGGTAAAGAACGATAGACATCGGCGAATTCCTCGGCCATTTCGATGCCTTCGGCAGTCAAACCGGGGTCATTTTCTGGAGTACCACAGTATCCTCCCGTTTTGCTATAGGCTGTCTGTCCGTGTCGTAGAAAATATAACATCAAGCACATAGTTTTTCAGCAGACCAAATCCGGGGCTTCCCTTGTTACTGTTGACTGGTTAGGTTCCCGCTCGCGAGCGCAGGTCATTGCGGAGGTGAGAGCGATCGCCTATAACTTGAAAGAGGGGACCGTGTTCGGCTAATTCGACGATCGTTACCGAGGCCACGGGCATGGCAATTCGATCGCGATAACGGCCGATATCAATGCCTAAAAGAGAACATAACATGATTCGGATCGTTGCTTTATGGGAAACGATCAAAATATGGCCATCATCGTGATTATGGTCAATCTCCTCTAATACTTCCGAACTGCGGCGAGCGATATCGATGCCTTTTTCGCCCCCTGTGGGAGAATTCCAGCCTGGATCTGCTAACCAGCGCACATAATCATCATGAAACTCCCGATTAACCTCGGCTGCGGTTTTTCCCTCCCATTGGCCGTAGGCAATCTCTTTTAATCCTTCCCGTTTGTGGATGGGAATACCTAAGAGATCGCTTAAAGGGATGGCGGTGGCCATGGTGCGCTTGAGGGGACTAGAATAGATCGCTGTCCAAGGCACATCTCGATAGGCAAGGGCGAAATCCTTGGCCATTTCATAGCCTGCCAGGGTTAGTTCCAAGTCTAATCGACCGCAAAAACTACCCGTTTGACTGGCTGTGGTTTCGCCATGACGCAAAAAGTAAAGTTTTAGACTCATCTTTTGGGTGCATCTCAATATTTGTGACTCTCTCCCACTTATACCGATAAGCAGAAGTTATTAAAAGAGGGCGAAGGCAATTCGCCGCGACAATCATCGGAAATTTTGGGTCTGAAACCCCGCCGTTCTAGGTTGGCTTTACGTTAGAATTAAAAGGCCAGTCTCGAAAACCAAGTGGACGGCGCAGCACCTTGAAAACTCGGCTTAGGGGGTTCCGACCAGAAAAGCTTGGCCGGGTAAAAAGTCGCGCGCAACAAGTACAAGAAGCTATAGGCGGTCAACGTACCGTGGGACACACGGAATCGGGCTTCTGAAATGGGGCGAAAGTCTGTGGACTCTGTGTAAGACAGTACATGGTTTTTTAACTGTGGTATGCGACGGTGGTGGAAGCAGAAACTTAAATCGTGAGGTTTAGGAATCGCCGCACTTTTAGGGCGGCGAGGATGTCAACCTTTTTACCTTTTGTTTCCCAGTAATTCTCTAAATTACCACTATATTTAGGGTTTACTAAAAAAGTTTTTCTAGGGTGTCGGGAGACAAAACGAACACTTTCTATCTCAGTCGGACAGCAAGCTGACTCAGCAATTGAAGCGAAATTCTGCCATTCTCTAGGATGCCATTCTGGGTTAATCTGGGTTTTGTGACAATTTATGGCTAAATTTTAAGAGGCAGTATGGAACGCACTTTCTTAATGATTAAACCCGACGGTGTGCAGCGCAATCTGGTGGGGGAAATTATTCAACGCTTTGAAGCTAAAGGTTTTACGCTGGTTGGGTTGAAAATGATGCAGGTTTCTAGTGAATTAGCGGAAAAACACTACGCTGTTCATAAAGAAAGACCCTTTTTCCGTTCTCTAGTCGATTTTATTACTTCCTCCCCCGTGGTGGCCATGGTTTGGCAAGGAGAAGGAGTAATTGCCTCCGCTAGAAAAATTATTGGCGCCACTAATCCCCTCAATGCTGAACCTGGTACGATTCGCGGTGATTTTGGCATTAGTGTCGGACGCAATCTTATCCATGGTTCCGATGGTCCAGATACCGCCAAAGATGAAGTTAGTCTCTGGTTTAGCGATGCAGAATTGGCTAATTGGACTCCCGCCATCACTCCCTGGGTCGTAGAGTAAATCCCCACTGGAAGCCCTTAGGGGGCAGGGGCGGTCGGCGGTCGGCAGGGGGCAGGAGGCAGAAGATTATTTTTATTGATTCTCCCCACACCCCACTTCCCCACCTCCCCAATTCATAATTCATAATTCATAATTCCCACTCCCCCACTTCGCCACTCTGCAATAACTGCTCCTGCATACTTTGTGCTTTTTGTCAAAAAAACTTTTTTTTTGCAATAAAACTACACAAAAAAAAGATCATCGTTGTGGGTGAAATTGACTGATTTACCTGTCTTAATTAGGATCACCTTGTCGGTGTGGCAAGGGTTTCAACCATTGCTGCCCAAAAAAGCACAAAATAACCCATTATGAAATTCAGTAAAATCGCTGCAACCATTGTAACATCGTTGTTAAATAAAAATCTTTCTCAATTAATTCTTAAGAATTTGTAAATATTGCGGAATGTTAATTTAAATATTCTCAAGTCTTTGGAGTCAATAAATAATTTTTGCTTATCTTTGTCGAACATTGGGTGAGAAGTCAGGAGACAGGAGACAGGAGACAGCTTTTTCTCCCTTCTTCCTGCTCCCTTCTCCCCAATTCATAATTCAGGTTCTTCGTTACTTGGTATGGTTCGATCGGGTGGCATAAATCAACTAAATCCTTATCTGGCAAGAGACTTAATTGATTAGTTAGTTCTAGATCGAAAACAATTGACATAAATCCCCGAATTTCTTTCTATATAAGGTTTTCATCCCTTGTAATCCCATCCATCGCATAACACAAATCGAAGAACCATAATTCATAATTCATAATTCATAATTCATAATTCCCCAATGCCCAATCAAGGTTGGATTTATCGAGATAAAATTAGCAGAAATCAGGCAGGATTAAGCCTATTAGCCTACTATGCGGGCAAATATCCCCATTCTAGCCCAGAAGAATGGCTCGATCGCATTTTATCAGCAGCAATTCTCGTCAACGGTCGTCCCGCTTGCCCCGATACAATCTTGGAAATCGGGCAGCAATTGACCTATCAGCGCCCGCCGTGGACAGAACCGGATGTACCGCTTTTTTTTGAGGTACTCTACGAGGATGCCGAGGTGTTAGTGGTGGCGAAACCTTCGGGATTACCAGTGTTAGCGGGGGGTGGATTTCTCGAACATACTCTTATCCATCTGGTACATCAGCATTATGTCGAGGTCACTCCCTATCCAATTCATCGTCTTGGTCGCGGCACTTCCGGTATAGTCTTAATGGCGAAATCAAAGCCCGCCAGAGCTAAATTGAGTCAACAGATGCGAGAGGGGAAAATTACCAAAATATATCGAGCTTTAGTTGGTCAGGGCGACATACCAGATAATTTTACTATTAATCAAGCGATCGGGAAAATCGCCCATCCCATTTTAGGCTACGTTTACGGTGCGCTCACAGATGGGTTATCGGCCCGCAGTGATGGTCGAGTCTTAAAAAAACATCCCGATAGTACCCTATTAGAAGTACAAATTTTTACGGGCAGACCCCATCAAATTCGCATTCATCTGGCCTTTTTTGGCTATCCTTTAATCGGTGATCCCTTGTATGGCGTGGGAGGATTACCGCGACCGGATGCGGTCCCGGGAGATTGTGGTTATTATCTCCATGCCAATCAAATCCTTTTTAATCATCCCAGTACAGGGGAAAGAATCTCTATTTGTTGTCAGGCCCCGCCGGAATTAGTGGATAGACTTCTTGCAGAAGTCAGGCAACAGAAAGAAGAATAGATGCTTTCAGCATCAGGATTGATTACTTTTTGACTTTTGCAAGAGGTTTAATAGCGCAAATCTCCAAATCTAGCAATATTTAGGGTTGGCTGAATAAATCTAAAAACCTTGTGGGATAATATCTTTAGGCTTTTTTGACCTCAAAAAGTGCCAGCCGAGAGTGATCGGGGCGAAAATTGAGGGACTTTTTCCCTGAAAATTAGGTAATTGACCGTCTGAAAATGGGTAAAACCCTACACCCCACACCCTACACCCCACACCCTACACCCTACACCCCACACCCCACACCCCACACCCTACACCCTGCCCCCCACACCCCACACCCCACACCCCACACCCTACACCCCACACCCCACACCCCACACCCCACACCCTACACCCCACACCCTACACCCAGGAAAAACTTTTTGCCGCAGACCCTATTTAAAACCCCCCAAGCCGGATGACAAGCGATCACTAAAAGACCACTTCGGTAATCACACCCTCAATCGCTCCGAAGCGAGAGCGAGAACCTAAGACAATTCGATACAATATTGTCAACAAGCATTAAGCGATTTAAACTATCGATCGAAGGTAAAAGTCCCGAAGTTATCGAAATCTAGGGGGAGACAAAAACAAGCATGGGTAGAGTAGTAGGCATTGATCTAGGGACAACTAACTCCGTCGTCGCCGTGATGGAAGGCGGAAAGCCAGTGGTCATCGCCAACTCGGAGGGCATGAGAACCACTCCTTCTGTGGTCGGTTTTAATAAAGATGGGGAGTTAGTGGTCGGTCAAATGGCCCGGCGACAAGGGGTACTTAATCCCCAAAACACCTACTATGCAATCAAACGCTACATAGGTCGTCGCTACTCGGAATTAAACCCCGAATCGAAGCGCGTCCCCTACACCATCCGCCGGGATGAGATGGGCAATATCAAAATTAAATGCCCCCGTCTGCAAAAAGAATTCGCCCCCGAAGAAATTTCCGCCCTAGTTTTACGGCGATTGGCCGAAGAAGCCAGCCGTTATCTAGGGGAAGAAGTTACCGGGGCCGTCATCACCGTCCCCGCCTATTTTAACGACTCCCAACGTCAAGCCACCCGGGATGCGGGCCGAATTGCCGGGTTAGAAGTGCTGCGGATTCTCAACGAACCCACCGCCGCTGCCCTTGCCTACGGTCTCGATGAACAGGAAAGCAAGAAAATCCTCGTTTTTGACCTGGGGGGCGGTACTTTTGATGTTTCTATCCTGGAAGTGGGTGACGGCGTTTTTGAGGTGAAGGCCACCAGTGGCGACACCCAATTAGGCGGTAATGATTTCGATAAAAGAATCGTCGATTGGTTAGCCAATCAATTTTTGGAACAGGAAGGCGTGGAGCTGCGCCAAGACCGGCAAGCCTTACAAAGACTGACAGAAGCGGCAGAAAAAGCCAAAATTGAACTGTCTGGGGTCAGTGTCACCGATATTAATCTACCCTTTATCATCGCCACGGAAGACGGGCCAAAACACATCGAAACTCGCCTGAGTCGGGCCCAATTTGAGGAATTATGCGGCGATTTAATCAGTCGTCTCCGTCGTCCTCTCAAACGGGCCCTTTCTGATGCCGGTTTGTCCCCCGTCCAACTAGACGAAGTGGTACTGGTGGGCGGCGGCACGCGGATGCCGGTGGTGAAGGATTTGGTGCGGAGTTTTATCGATAGGGAACCCAATCAAAATGTTAACCCTGATGAGGTTGTAGCGGTCGGGGCGGCTATTCAAGCGGGAATTTTGGGCGGCGAGGTCAAAGACGTGCTGCTCCTCGATGTGACCCCTTTATCCTTGGGTTTAGAAACCATCGGCGGTGTGATGAAAAAGTTAATCCCCCGCAATACCACTATTCCCGTCCGCAGATCTGACCTTTTTTCCACTTCCGAAAATAATCAAACTGTGGTGGAAATTCACGTTTTGCAGGGGGAAAGGGAAATGGCCAGCGATAATAAATCCCTGGGACGTTTTAAATTAACCGGTATCCCCCCCGCACCCCGGGGTATTCCCCAAGTGCAGGTGTCCCTCGATATCGATGCTAACGGCATTCTACAAGTCACCGCTAGGGATAAAATGACCGGACGGGAACAAAGTGTCACCATTCAAGGCGCTTCTACCCTCAGCGAAGGGGAAATTAACCGCATGATCGGCGATGCTGCCCGATTTGCCGAAGCAGATCGTACCCGTCGCGAAAAGGTGGATAAACGCAATCGCGCCCGCTCTCTGGTGGATCAAGCCCAACGACGCTTAAAAGATGTTACTCTCGATTTTGGTAATGAGTTCACCCGTTCCTATCGTCGTCAAATTGAGTCTTTGAGTACGGAAATTATCGACGCTTTGGAGAAAAATGATGACCGTCGCATCGATCGCGCCCAGGCGGACCTACAGGATGTTATATATGAACTAAATCGCGAGGTACGCCTACAATACGACGAGGAAGACGAGGGCTTTTTTAGCGCTATTCGCAAGACTTTTACCGGGGATAAGGAAGATGATCTTCCCTCCGAACCGCGTCGCGATCGTTATCGTCAGGATTATCGTCCCAGTACTCCGGGTTATCAAAGCGATTATCGACCCAATTATTCGGCTAATCAAGATAGTTATCGCCCCCGCGATCGGGACAATTACGATAATGGCCGCGATAGCGATTGGCAAAGTCCCCCCCCTTCGGAGGAAAAAAGTTATAACAATAGTAAAAGTAGCCGCAGCGGCGGCAATCGTTCCCGCAATATTCCCCCCCAAAATAACTGGGATGATGACGATGATGATTGGTTTTAATCAGTGATCAGTAAACAGTAATCAGTAAACAGTAATCAGTAAAAAAACAGTGGGAAACTACTATTTAATACTGCTCGCTTAATACATACTGCTCACTTAGAACTCAAATCTGATAACTGATAACCGATAACTGATAACCGATGACTGATAACTGATAACTGATAACTGATAACTGAATATATGCCACAATTAGTTAATTATTATGATCTTTTAGGAGTATCTCGCACGGCCACCAGTGACGAGATAAAAAAGGCTTTTCGACGACTGGCTCGCCAATATCATCCTGATGTTAATCCGGGGGATAAATCGGCCGAAGAAAAGTTTAAAGATATTAATGAAGCTTACGATGTTCTTTCCGATGAAGAAAAACGAGTTGAGTATAATCGTTCCTTGACGGGTAATAAGCGTCTTGGGATACGTCCGTGGGAAAAAGCCAATAGTAACGGGAATGGAAAAATCCCCCGTACAGAACAGGATTTATGGAAGTTTAGAGATTTTAATAACCTTAATACTAAGCGTGCTAAAATTGCCTCCTCTCCCCGTTTAACTCGTCGAGATGTGGAGGCGAAATTGACTTTACCTTTGGAGAAAGCTTATCAAGGTGGCAGACAAAGAATTCGTCTGGAAGATGGTAGATCAATAGAGGTAGATATGCCGGCAGCTATGATCGATGGGCAGAAAATTCGTCTCAAAGGTCAGGGGATTGAAGGGGGTGATTTATATTTAAAAATAACTATTGCTAGGCATCCTTTTTTTAGGATTCAAGGTTCTGATATTGTCTGTCAAGTGCCGATTACTCCTAGCGAGGCAATTGTGGGCGGTTTTGTGGAAATTCCTACCATTGACGGTTTAGTTAAAATGATGATTCCTAAGGGGGTTAGAAGCGGTCAAAGATTACGTTTGGCTAATAAAGGTTATCCCACTTCCCAAGGAGAAAGGGGCGATCAATTAGTGGAAATTATATTAGTTAATCCTCCCAATCCTAGCCCTGAAGAATTAGAACTTTATCAAAAAATACGGGCGATTGAAACTTTTAACCCTCGCCAGGGTTTATAAAGATTATGCTAGGTGGGTTACGGCAAATTTGAATTTTTTTGTCAAAAACATAACTTGTTCTTGCCTAACCCACCCTACACCTAACCCTTAATTCCTGTCTTTTTATGACCAATATAATTGATACAATTAAACCTTTTTATCCCCTAGCTTTCAAGGCTATTCGGGGCAATTTAGAAGGAACACAAAAACAATTATTAAATACTCTCCAAAAAATCGATCGCTCGCGGGGGGAATTTTGGGGACAATGGCTAATCTCACAATTATCAGAATCCCTGAGTTTTAGCGATTCTCGCCTATCTCAAAGCCTCTGGGGGTTAAATTTCCCCAATCCCGTCGGATTGGCGGCAGGATTCGATAAAGACGGTTTAGGGGCAGGACTTTGGCATAATTTCGGCTTTGGTTTTGCCGAGGTGGGTGCTGTCACCCTAGAAGGGCAACCGGGCAACCCAAAACCGAGATTATTTCGTTTACCAAAAGATTTGGCTGGATTAAACCGTATGGGGGCAAATAACCTGGGTGCGCCGGTTCTAGCGGCAACTCTCCAGCAATCTTGGCAACGACAACCCCGACAGATTCCCATCGGTATTAACCTCTGTAAATCGAAAAATACGCCCCTAGAAAAGGCCCCGGAGGACTATTTAGGCAGTTTTCGCTATTTATTCCTCCATGCTGATTATTTTGTCGTTAATGTTAGTTCTCCCAATACTCCAGGTTTGCGTTCCCTGCAAAGTGGTGAACAACTCGATAAAATCCTCGACATTTTACAAACAGAAAATCAAGGCAGAAAACCCCTATTAGTGAAAATTTCTCCCGATTTGGAATGGGAAGATATCAGAACAATTATTGATCTAGCTTTCTCCTATGAGTTAGCCGGAATTGTCGCTACTAATACCACCACTAAACGCACGGGATTAAAAACCACAATTCTGCCTGAAACTGGTAAACCAATCACTGAAGAAGCAGGGGGAATTAGTGGGCAACCTTTGCGGGAACGTTCCACGGAAGTGATCCGTTTTATCTATCGGCAAACCCAAGGCAATTTACCAATAATTGGAGTGGGAGGAATTTTTTCTCTCGATGATGCTTGGGAAAAAATTACCGCCGGTGCGAGTTTATTACAGATTTATACCGGTTGGTTATACCGAGGACCCTGGCTAGTATCAAATATTTTACAAGGATTAACAGAAAAATTAGAGGCTAATGGGTTGACTAATATTAATCAAGCGGTGGGAATTAATAATGAACTTCTGCCAAAAATCAAAAATATTCCCTTAGGGAAAGAGTCACAGACCCGTATTCAGGAGTCAGAATAAGAAAAAGAAAGACATTGTTTACTAGGCTCGATGATTAAATAACAATTGTTAATAGAAAGAATCTAGGTCGTGAGCATCCAGCTTTTTTACAATTGTTTACACAAACATTAATAATTATGACCAAGCATCAGTTCTTAAAGAGTTTTTATTCTCAGGTTATCAATCCCTTAATAAAAGCGTTCTAATCTCAAGAGAGAACGTTTTGTTTCCTTGAGATTAGAGGACTAAAAAATTAATGATTGCTTCACCTTCTAACCCCAAAAATGTTCTAGCGGCAACTCTGCTAACAGTGGGAATTTCCCTAATAAACGTACCGACGGTTTTAGCGCAAGCTCATACTAATACAGGCGGACCGCAGGTGACAGGATTAAATGGTTATAAATATACGCCCCTATTTACAGTGGGTGAAACCATTAACAATTACACTCCCATCGGTATTCTGGATGGAATTGGCGTTATCAATCTAGGAAATGGGACGATTCGTGCCTTGGTCAACCACGAAGTTAGAAATAACCAAGGAGCCTCTTATACCCTGAATCCGGGTACTGCTAACCAGCTTTCCGTGAGAGGAGCAAGAATCAGTTACTTTGACATCGACACCAGTAGTCGTCAAATTATCGGTTCTGGATTAGCCTTCGATAAAATCTACGATCGCTCTTATAATCTAATCACCAGTACCAGTCAATTTGAACTCGCTCCCACCATTGGAGGTTTAGATCGTTTTTGTTCTGGTGCCGCTTTCGGTCGTTATTCCTTCGGTCAAGGGATCGGTTTTGAAGATAATATCTACTTTGCTGGAGAAGAAACCAGCAATGGGACTCAATGGGTTCTCGATCCTACCAATTTCGGTCTCTGGGCTGCCCCAGAAATGGGTCGCGGTGGTTGGGAAAATTGGACAGAAATTGATACAGGTAGAAGTGATCGCATTGCGATGATCGGGGGTGATGATACCGAGTCCGCACCTCTCTATCTCTACATTGGGGAGAAAAACGGGGTCGGAGATGGTAGTTTTCTAGATCGCAATGGTCTCAAACAGGGCAAACTGTATGTTTGGGTAGGCGATAAAGGTGTCGATCCCCAAAACTTTGCTGGTACTGGTAACACCAGTGCCGGACGTTGGGTAGAAGTGGTGAACGAGGGAAATGGGGTTGGTTTTCTCAATGGTTTTGCCACCGATAGCAATCTTCGGGCCCAAGCGGACGCTTTAGGAGCTTTTTCCTTCTCCCGTCCGGAAGATGTCTCGATTAATCCCAGTGATGGTTCCCAAATTGTTCTTGCTTCCACCGGACGCAGTTCTTTATTCAATGGGGCCGATAGCTGGGGAACCGTTTATATCTTCGATAATAATCTGGTTTTCGATCAAAACGGCAATCTCGACACCGCTGCTTCTAGCGTCAGCGCTCGCATTCTCTACGATGGTAATGATGCAGGTGGCGGTCAATTTAGCGGTCCCGATTTTGGGGTGAGAAGTCCTGATAACCTCGATTGGTCCGATGACGGTACTATCTATATCCAAGAAGACCGTTCTTTCTCTGGTTTCGGTCAAACCTCTGGAGAAGAAGCCTCGATTTGGCGACTTGATGCCACCACTGGACGAGCGACACGAGTAGGTCAGGTCGATCGTAGCTCTAGTTTACCAGGTGGTCAAACCGACAGCAGCCCCAATGATTTAGGTAACTGGGAAACTTCGGGGATTTTGGATATTACTGAATTCTTTCCTGGCGCTCGACCGGGAGAAAAAATTCTAATTCTCGACGTGCAGGCCCACAGTGTGCGAAATGGCAGCATCGGCGGTCCTAATAATCTTGTCGAAGGTGGTCAATTAGGTTTATTAACTGTCCAAACCCCGGAACCGACTCTCTTCTTTGGTTTAGGTTTCTTTGGTTTATCTGCCTTGGCATTAAAACGGAAACAAAGCTAAAACGATAATTTCTTGTAGTTTAGGGGACTGAAAATAATCCAGCCCCTATTTTTTGTCATTTTTGGCTCTCTTGGATATTGGGTTAAAAAGGTCTAATACTAAATCCGTTGAGTATAGGCTACATATCAGGAGAGGCAATAGGCAATAGGCAAAAGGAGCAATAGATAATCAGTTTTTAATAACCAGATTTAGTATAATATAGGTTCATAATAACCTTATTTTTTCAAAAAGCTGTACTTTTCAACGAAATTATTATCATTCTGATAGCTTTTTAAGCATCAGAGTTAACAGCAGGAGTTTTAATATTTTTACATAAATATATTTGAAATAAATGCACCAATTCAGCAACAATATTTTTTAATCTCAACTATTTTCTAATAACAGGGATTTTTCTTGTCTGTATTTCTGCATACTTAGTAATCAGAAAATTTTCCAGAATCATGTCCAGTTTAATGATAAAATTAGCCCTTGATGGTGTTCATATCAACAATATTTGAGCATTCTAAGCTGTACTGGATTTAAACTGAGCATTCGATCTGTTAGTACAAATGCCAAAACTCCCTCTCCCTGCTCCCGTACAGTCTTAACGAGTAATTTAGATAGTCAACAGCTTAGTACCTCCAGAAGCTATAATAATATTTAAAGCTTACTAAAGATTAACCAATTCTCGAGGAACTACAACCGCAGACAAATCGATCGCCAAGTATGGAACTTTTTAACCAAACCACAATTCTATGTCAAAAAAATCATTTTTACCCGGTTGTTTAGTCGTCCTAGGATTAACAGCAGTAACCGCAGGAGGTGTCTATCTTTATCTACGAGGACAACTTCCTTGGCAAAGATTCACCCCCTTAGAATCGGCAAAAGTTATCCCAGAAACTGCCTTTGCTAGTAGTTTTGTCTCCACGGATGCAAAAGCTTGGTCAGTGTTAGCTAAATATGGTACACCAGAATCGCGAACTGCGGTTAGTCAAGGACTAGAAGAATTACAAAAAAATATCTTCACCGATAAGATTGATTATCAACGGGATATCGAACCTTGGATCGGTAGTATTAGCTTTGCTTTCCTTCCCGCAGCTACCCCCGGACAATCGGAATTATTAACGGTTATCGGCATCAAAGATAAAATTAAAGCGTCGGAATTCCAGAAAAAACTAGGACAACAAGTTAATCGCAAAACTAGCACCAGTGACTACAAAGGTGTTAAAATTACTGCTATAGATTGGCAGGATAACACCACTATTTATACTGCTGTTACTGGCGATTTTTTGTTGATATCCTACGATAAAAAGGTGTTAGAAGCGGCGATCGATACCTATCAAGGACAGCCATCTTTTAGCAGTAAACCGGAAGTGAGAAAACTGCTTTCCCAATCCCTCAACCTACCCAATACCCTAGCAACAATTTATATTGATGATTATGCCAAAATCTTGGGACCAGATGCTAATTTATCCCCCCAAAGTCGGCAAGAATTAGCAAAAATTCAAGATATTGTCGCAGGAGTGGGTGTCACCGATACGGGATTACAATTACAAATGGTGGCTAAACTTGCTCCTGAAACTATTTCTAACCTACCTTCCCCTAGCAGAAATCAAGTTTTAAATTATTTACCCGGAGATACCATCGCACTCTGGAGTGGGAATAATCTTAAACAGGGATGGGAAGAAGCAGAAAAACAGTCCCAAACTAACCCAGAATTACAAGTTTTTCTGCGTCAGATCCGTGAGAATTTTCAGATGGCAACCCTTGACGCGGATAAAGAAGTTTTTAACTGGATGGATCGAGAATTTGCCTTCGGAATTATCCCCAACCAGCAAGCAGTGGGAGGGTTAGGTTTTGGGGGAATGATGATCTGGCAAACCGGCGATCATAAAGCGGCAAAAACTACCCTCGATAAGTTAAATGAATTGGTGAAAACTGTTCCCTTTATCACCATAAAAAACAGTCAAATTTCTGGCCAAGATGTGACTGAATGGAAAGCGGAAGAACAAGCTATTTTAACCTATGCTTGGCCTAATAATGATACCCTAAAAATGACCGTCGGAATTCCCTATCAACCGCAACCGAATCAACCGATTAGCAAAAGTGAGAATTTTCAAGCATCGATCGCAAATTTGCCTAAAAATAATCTCGGTTATTTTTTCATCGATGTGGAGCAAATTATCGCTAAAGCAGGGGGAATTAATAATCTTCCTGCCGGGGAATTAACCCCAGAAGCAAAGGCCTTTTTAGAATCGGTACGCGGGATCGGAATTACTGCCACTATGCCTGATAAAACCACCAGTAAAATTGATGTTTTATTTTCCCTGAAGCAAACTCCCTAAAAAGTAACCGACTAGATAAAGCGATCCACAGAGAATTATCTGACTATCGGCAGATTCTTGGATTGCTTTTTTTAGTCCTAAAAATACATCGGAACAAGTCTCTAGGTGAGATAATTCTGGACAAATTGAAGCCGCTAATTCCGCTAAGGTTTCAGGATTGGCACTGCTATGATCTGGGACAGGAACTAAATATAAACTATCGCCTTTTCTTAATAAAGCTTGGAATATTTCTCGATGATCTTTAGTCGATAAAATACCCATCACCCAGATAATTTTTGGAGCCTTTAAACTATCTACATACTGCCTTAAACCAATAGCAGCAGCGGGATTATGAGCGCCATCTATTAAAATTTCTCGCTGACACCAACTAACGGTTTGTAAACGTCCTAACCAGCGAGTTTTTGCCATTCCTTCTTGCACGACTTCATCGCTAATTTGCCAACCTTGGTGACGTAAAATATTAACAACAGCGATCGCTATAGCTGAATTAGTTAATTGAAAATCTCCCGCTAAGGATAAAGGATATTCTAACCCTTGATATTTAGCACGATTATCGGCAATTTTTTCGGCAGCTTCTACCCATACCGTCGGACAATTTAACAGCTTGATTCTCTCCCTAACTACCCCCTGCGCTGATTCCGGTAATTGTCCGATAACTGCGGGACAATTCGCTTTTAATATCCCCGCTTTCTCCCCGGCAATATCGGCAACCGTCGGCCCTAAATTTTGCCAATGTTCCCGACTGATAGAAGTGATGACAGTAACCAAAGGTTGAGCGCAAACATTAGTCGCATCTAATCTTCCTCCTAAACCCACTTCCATCACGGCAATATCCACCTTTTCCCGGGTAAAATACAGCCAAGCAGCGGCAGTAATTACCTCAAATTGAGTAGGACTTTCCTGCTGGGGATCGATAAGCGATTGTATATCTTTAAGCAGGTTTTCTAAAGTTGCGGTTTCAATATTTTCGCCATTAATAGAGATTCTTTCTGTCCAATCAATTAAATGGGGAGAAATATAACGTCCGACTTTGTAACCGGCAGTGCTGAGAATGGAGGATAGATAGGCACAAACCGAACCTTTGCCATTAGTTCCCGTGACATGAATAATCGGAATTTTATCTTGGGGATTGCCTAAAATCTCCAGCAGATTTTTTATTCTTTCTAAACCGAGATTGACACCAAAACGCTGAAAAGGTTGCAGTAAAGAATCGATAGTCATGGTTGGCAAACTATAAATAGGGTTTGCGGCAAAAAGTTTTTCGGTGGGGGTAGGGTGTGGGGTGTGGGGTGTGGGGTTTTACCGATTTTCATCTGCTCAATTACCTAATTTTCAGGGAAAAAGTCCAGGGATTTTCCCCCTGATCACTCCCAGACGAGGCACTTTTGGATTTCAAAAAGGTCTAAAAGTTTTATCCAACAAGGTTTTTAGATTTATTCAGCAGACCCTAAATAAAGGAATCCGGCTAGGATCGATACTCCTACCGGCACTGATGACCCTTTCTCTGGGGGGGTAATGTCTAAAGTTTGACTAAAATGCTCGGTTCTTTTTGGATCGGTAAAACATCAAGAGAGTCAATATTAGCGCAGTATTTTAAATCTTCTTGACAGTGGAGACGCAAGAGGCGCTGACCGTGACTACAACTGTGGAACATTCCTAAAAGATCATTTTGCCATTGACGATAAAGAGCGATCGAGGCGATCACCTCATCATTACCGATCGCCATTTGCCCCGATTGTTCTTGTAGCGCATCGGCGATCGCTCCAGCACAGGCCGTATCTTCCAGAGAATAACCCCCTTCCCAACCAGAGCCAACAATCCAGACGGTATCGGGCTGCTTATCCAATAAGTAATTAACCGCAGCTTGCCGATTGATCATGGCCGCAGTGATCACGATTGGGGATTCTTCCACCCTTTGCAGAGCGCGAGTGCCGTTAGTGGTGCTGATAAACAGACGACGACCTTTCATTAAATCAGGGGTACAATCGAGGGGAGAATTGCCCAGATCGCAGCCTTCCACTTTCGCTCCGCCTCTTTCTCCTGCCCGGAGACGTTTTTCTGGTTGCCAGGTATCGCTCACCTGCATCAGGGTTTTCAGATCGCTGAAGGTTTGCACTGCTTCTGCACCGGCATTGAGGGCAGTGGCGATCGTGGTTGTCGCTCTTAAAACATCGATAACGACGGCGCAATCGGGTAGAGTATGGACGGGGGTAAGTTCGGGAGTATGATAAATGAAAACCTGCACGATTTATACCAAGTAAAAAGTAAAAGGGGAAATAAGCTCAACATACCGCCGCTCGGCGTTGCGCGGGCAGAAGAAAGACAAGACCGATTTTATCACGATGGATGTCAGCTAGTTAAGCTGTTCTTAATTCAAATTGCTTGTTGAGATCAGGCAAGGGGGGGGCTAATCTAAGAATAAGCGGTTTAAATACGTCTTAGCTTAGGGACTTGCGCTTTGATAATGTACCTTTTGGGCGAACGCAGTTCGCCCCTACATTGTGGACAAAATCCGTTACTGTAGGGGCGCAAAGCTTGCGCCCTCCGATCGATTGGGATATTATTCTCACGCAAGTCCCTTATCACTTGAAATACCCACGCGGATCACAAAATTGGCCAATTGTCAATAGGGTTTGAGATGCTCTCACCCTGTCGCTCGTCATGACTAAATGTTATAATTAATAATTATTATGCCTGCTAACTTCAAGATTCATGTCTGCTAAAGATCGTTTTCATGGTGCAGTGAGAAAAGGATTAGAAAAAGAGGGTTGGATCATTACGGATGACCCTTTAAGGATTGAAGTGGGTGATGTAGAAATGTATGTCGATTTAGGAGCAGAGCAACTGATAGCCGCAGAAAAAGATAATGAAAAGATAGCCGTTGAAATTAAAAGTTTTATCGGTAAATCCAGCATTTCAGAATTTCATACTGCCATTGGACAATTCTTTAATTATCGTGTTGCTTTAGAAGAAAAAGAACCTAAAAGACAGTTATATTTAGCTGTTCCCTTAGATATTTATTATAGTTTTTTTGAATTGCGATTTATTCAAACTGTCGTTAAACGATTTCAAATTTACCTGATTATTTATGATCCGATTGGGGAGGTAATTGTCGAATGGAAAAATTAGAACAATATCGTCACTATGTCAAGCAAGTCATTACTGAATATTCTCAGATAGGTTCATCTAAAGATCCGATTGAACAACAATTGATTTTTGATACTGTTGGCGATCACTATCAATTGATGTATGTTGGCTGGAAAAATAGACGAAGATATCATGGTTGTGTTTTGCATCTCGATATTAAAAAGGGTAAAATCTGGATACAACATGATGGCACTGAGGTGGGAATTGCCAATGAATTAGTTAATTTAGGCGTTCCTAAAGAAGATATTGTTTTAGCCTTTCATGAACCCCTAGTCAGAGAATATACAGGGTTTGCGGTGGGTTAATCAAAGAGGGCGAATGCAATTCGCCCCTACAATAATATTATTGCGCCAATGGTAGGGGCGCACCGCGTGCGCCCAAAATGTCCTATAGATATTTCGACAAAATTGAGATGCACCCAAATTATCCCTATTCTTCTTCCTTCCACACAAAAACCAGAAGAGCCAATTCGCCTAACCTAATCATAAGGTTAAGCGACAAACAGGATCAGTAAGAGACTTCGATTTTTTTACCTTGCTGATCTCTGTATTTTTTTGTTAACAAAACTTAACAATTATCGGCAAAATTTTGCTTGCTTTTGTCGGGAGATTTTGGGATAATATTTTTAAAAGATTTTATTCATAATGGAAATCTTTGCGTCTAAAAAAAATTTGCACAGATTCCCATTATATAAAAAGCATAGCGCAAGCCGCCGGCAAAGTCAAGTCCTTTCCCATTAATTATGGGTTGGCTGAAAAAGTAAGGGCGATCGCCGGTTAAGATACAAGGTTTTTGAGCCACCAGCTTGAAAATCTTGCAGCTGCTTGGCCAAACAGGCCGCCAAACCCCTTATCTCGTCTATATTTCACATTTATTCAGCCAACCCTACCTAAATCTCTGCTGAAGGTGGAGATCAAAGGCTGTTTTAAACTAATACTTTACTGCGATCGTTAGAATTATCCCCAAAAATTGCCCCTCGTCGAATCAAATCCTGTTTTTGTTCGGGGGTGATCCCCGTTGCATCGATGAAGATAGCGTTTTCAACTTTCGCCCCACTCAGGTCAGCCTTACTCAGGTTAGCCCCTCTCAGGTCAGCCTCTCTCAGGTCAGCCCCACTCAGGTTAGCCCCACTCAGGATAGCCTCTTTCAGGTTAGCCCCACTCAGGTCAGCCTCAATCAGGATAGCCCCTCTCAGTTTAGCCCCACTCAGGTTAGCCCCACTCAGATCAGCCCCTCTCAGGATAGCCCCACTCAGGTAAGCCCCTCTCAGGTTAGCCTCACTCAGGTCAGCCCTACTCAGGTTAGCCCTACTCAGGTTAGCCCAACTCAGGTCAGCCTCACTCAGGTAAGCCTCACTCAGGTTAGCCCAACTCAGGTCAGCCCCTCTCAGGTTAGCCCCTCTCAGGATAGCCCCAATCAGATCAGCCCCAATCAGGTAAGCCCCTCTCAGGTTAGCCCCTCTCAGGATAGCCCCAATCAGGATAGCCCCAATCAGGATAGCCCCACTTAAATCAACTTGTTGTAGAGTTTTCTTATCGATTGTTCCCTCTCGAATTGCCTTAATTAATTCGGCTTTTTCAATAACTTTTGCATCTGTAGTTAACTCTGCTTTTTTGACGATAATTTCGGGTATATCGTCTGATTTAAGTTCATTGAGAAGGGCTTGCAATTCCCCCGATTGATGTAAATCTGCTAGGCGCTGTAGTCCATCTTCTGAACCTTCTAAAAATAGCCGAATACTGCCTTTAAGTTTCATAATAGGCTTGATCGTGTTGTTTCTGGCGATTTTTTGAATAAGGTTGTTAATCTTATCAATTTTCTCTGGTGTCAGGTCGTCTATCCCTACCTCAATAACTAATTCAAGAACTTTATTTGATTGCTGAGTTTGAGGTTTATTATTATGATCAAATGTCTGAGAATTATCTCTATACCTTGCCAAAGCAGTAATCAGATTACTCTTTCCAATCTTTTCACCTGTTTGCTCTGACAAGATTTTAAATAAATCATAAGCCGCATTCTTGATTGACTGTTCTTCTTGCCTAATTTCTTCCGCTAGATCACGATATGTTTTATCTTCAAAAACACCTTTTAATATTTTTGTCTCCACGTCCGTTAATCCCTTGTTTGTATGCTTTTTTTTCAGATCATTAACCAGCATTTCTAATTCAGTCCATGAAAGGGTTTTAATTTCAGTCATTTTTAGTTCATTCATCATCATTTTTTAAGGGTTGCAGGACTTAAGATTACTTTTCAGTACCTTGTCAGGTTACTTGAGAGTACCTAAAAAAAGTACCATTTTCATGACTTTTGAGTAACGACAAATAATCAGATTTTTTTTAATCTAAAGATAGTTCACCTCCTAAGTAAAAGGATTGATGATTATGTATAAATATTGGTTAAAGTACAGAGAAGACCTTGTTAGTCTTGCCAAAATTATCAGCACCATATTTGCGATCGCATCATTTTTAGGCTTCTCTTTTCCAGAGAAATTTCCACCTACTCCCTGCCAACCGACGGCAATTGTTGAAACCACGGAAGTTAGCACTAACAATTAGTCAAAGCGCCAAATTCGCCTAACCTAATCATAGCTTAGGCGACAAACAAGATCAGTAAGAGACTTCGATTTTTTTACCTTGCTGATCTCTGTATTTCTTTGTTAACAAAACTTAACAATTATCGGCAAAATTTCGCTTGCTTTTGTCGGCAGATTTTGGGATAATATTTTTAAAGGATTTTATTCATAATGGAAATCTTTGTGTCTAAAAAAATTTGCACAGATTCCCATTATAAGAAAAGCATAGCGCAAATCGCCGGCAAAGTCAAGTCCTTTCCCATTACTTATGGGTGGGAATTTCCCGGAATCAAAAAAGGGGGTTAGTGGGGAGTCAGACCAAATATAGGTTACACTTCAACTTTAAATGAGAAACGCTGTCATTCTTTATAGGGAATATGACTAGACAAACCGCTAATCTCGGACAAACAGGAATTTCCGTCAGTGCCTTGGGAATCGGGACTTGGGCATGGGGAGATAAACTATTCTGGAACTATGGCAAGGAATACGGAGCTAGTCAGGTAGAGGAGGCCTTTAAAGCGGCAGTAGAGGCAGGAATCACCTTTTTTGACACTGCCGAAGTCTATGGACTGGGGGAATCGGAACGACTCTTAGGAAAATTTACGCAAGAGACTGATATTCCCATCGATATTGCCAGCAAATTTGCCCCCGTACCGTGGCGATTGGGGGCGAATGCGGTTCATAATGCCATTACCGAGAGCTTAAACCGTCTAAAAACCGATAAAATGGCCCTTTACCAAGTACATTGGCCCTTCACCTTCCTAATTAGCCAAGAAACCCTAATGAATGCCCTAGGGGAAGAAGTAAAACGCGGCCGCATTGGTTCAGTGGGTGTAAGTAATTATTCCGCCGAGCAAATGCGTCAAGCAAGCCAGATTTTGGCGAAAAAAGAGGTTCCCTTAGCGGTCAATCAGGTGCAGTATTCGCTTTTGTATCGCAAAATAGAAACTAAGGGAATTTTAGCCACGGCCAAGGAATTAGGTGTCACCATCCTCGCCTACAGCCCCCTCGCTCAAGGACTACTGACGGGTAAATATAGCCCAGAAAGCCAGAATTTGCCCGATGGAGCCAGAAAAGTTGACTCGCGGTTCAAAAAAGAAGGTTTGGAGAAAATAGCCCCAATTTTAAGGGTAATGCAAGAATTGGGCGTAAAATACCAAAAAACCCCCGCACAAGTCGCCCTCAATTGGTTAATCGCCCAAGGGGATGTAATTCCCATCCCGGGGGCAAAAACTGCGGCCCAAGCGAGGGAAAATGCCGGGGCCTTAGGATGGAGTTTAGAAGCGCAAGAGGTGACGCAATTAGAACAGATGAGCCGGCCTTGGCTGTAAAAATCAAAACTTTTGATTTTTGATCACCATTCTGGAAAAAGTCTCTAACTTTTTGGTGATCAAGATTAAAACAGGCTACAATCTTTGCATACTGCTGTACTACTTAAGAAAACTGGGGAGAAAATTAATGGCGACAATGACAAGTAATCCCGATCGAGATAAGGCCTTAGGTTTAGTCTTAAATCAAATCGAGCGCAACTTTGGCAAAGGTTCGATTATGCGTTTAGGAGATGCCACCCGGATGCGGGTGGAAACCGTACCTAGTGGTGCTTTAACCCTAGATATGGCGTTGGGTGGCGGTTTACCGAAGGGCCGTATCGTCGAAATTTACGGGCCGGAAAGTTCTGGAAAAACCACCTTAGCCCTCCATGCGATCGCAGAAGTGCAGAAAGCTGGGGGAGTGGCGGCCTTTGTCGATGCGGAACACGCTTTAGATCCCACCTATTCGGAAGATTTAGGGGTAGATATCAATAATTTACTGGTGGCACAACCGGACACGGGGGAGGCAGCCTTAGAAATAGTTGACCAGTTAGTGCGTTCTTCGGCCGTGGATATCGTTGTCATCGACTCGGTGGCCGCTTTAGTGCCGCGGGCGGAAATTGAGGGGGAAATGGGGGATAATCAGGTGGGTTTGCAGGCCCGTTTGATGAGTAAAGCCCTGCGAAAAATTGCTGGTAATATTGGTAAATCGGGTTGTGTGGTGATTTTCCTCAACCAACTGCGGCAAAAAATCGGTGTCACCTACGGCAATCCTGAAGTGACCACCGGAGGAACGGCCTTAAAATTCTATGCCTCGGTGCGTTTAGATATCCGTCGCATTCAAACTTTGAAAAAAGGCACGGAAGGGGAATACGGAATTCGGGCTAAAGTTAAGGTGGCTAAAAATAAAGTTGCGCCTCCTTTCCGGATTGCTGAATTTGATATTATCTTCGGTAAAGGCATTTCCCAGGTGGGTTGTATGCTCGATATCGCCGAACAAACTAACGTAGTTACTCGTAAAGGGGCATGGTATAGCTATAATGGCGAAAATATTGCCCAGGGTCGCGATAATGCCGTTAAATATCTCGAAGAAAGGCCAGAAGTAGCGGCAGAAATTGAGAAGTTATTGCGGGATAAATTAGACATGGGTTCGGTTCCTTTACCCACGGAACCGGCCGATGAGGACGAGGAGGACGATCTGGAACCAGAAATCTAAAAGAAGACGGTTTTAAGTCTTGGTTATCCCCCTATTTTGGGGGATTTTTTAGCTTCAGAATCGATAGATTTAGCGGCTTCTAACCATGATTGTAAACCTTTTTTAGTCGGTGTTCCTTTAGGGGTAAAAGTCCATAGATCTCGTTTATGTTGGGGGCCGTAGCTGATATGAATTGGGCGATTAATTCCGTAAAAATAGAGAGAATCAAAGGGTAATTTTTGGGTTAAAATCCAATCTATTAGGCGATCGCTAGTTAAATCGATAATCCGAAAATCACAGGCTGCCCCCAATCGCTGACAATAATATTGACCTTTTTGATTAATTTCGTGGGCGCAATGTTGATCACGACTGGGATCGATTCTACCGTTTTTTAAGCCAGTGATTGGGTCTTTTTTTTGGAGAAATTTTCTCAGATCATTGGAACAAAATCCGTAGGTTAATTGAAATTTTTCTCGACCAAAGTTATCAATAATTGGATCGATAATAAAGTGAGCGAGATTTTGCCAAGCGGTTATCGTTTCAGGATTTTTTGGGTAGGGATCGATTTGTGCTGCGTACTTTTGATAGGTTTGGGAACAGGTAGATAATTCCTCTAGGGTTAAATATTTACCAATTAACATAATCATTTATCAGTTTTTTAGCTAGATCCTATCACCCGATTTAGCTATTTTACCAAAGCTGCTTTTTTGCGACCATAATAAACAGCGATAAAAGCGCTGACATACATCCATAAACTATAGACAATTGCGGGAATGGCTAGATCGGGATTCTTTAATAAACCGGCAGTGATAGCAATAGCTAAAGTGCCGCTTTGAATACCCACTTCAATTGCAATACAAATTCTTTGGGGAATAGTTAATTGAAATAAAAGACCACTGAAAAAGCCAATTAGGGAAGCAATCGTGTTTAAAATAATCACTGCCAGGCCAGTTTGAGCGATAAATAAAGGTAAACGTTGCCATTCTCTCAGGATTAATAAGCAGATAATAACTGCTAGAAAAATTACGGCTAAACGATTAGTTATCGGTTCCAGACTTTTGGCCAGTAAAGGGAAGTAATGGCGGATAGTCATACCGATAATCATGGGTAAAACTATAATCAAAAATATCTGCGCCATAGTGGAACCAATGGGTAGGGAGATGGCGGCACTTTCACCCATAAAATGCTGGAGAATGAAACTAGCTAAAAAAGGTATTGTGAAAATGGTGATGATGCTGCTAAAAGCGGTTAAAGTAACAGAAAGGGCTACATCTCCCTTAGCTAAATAGGTTAAAACATTGGAGGAAGGACCGCCTGGACAAATGGCGACAATCATTAAACCGACGGCAATTTCTGGCTGGAGAGGCAAGAGAGAAGCAATAATAAAGCCGATGATCGGTAGAATAATAATTTGATTGACTAAACCGATCAGGACTGCTTTGGGATAACGGGTGATACGCTGAAAATCGGCGAGAATTAATCCCAATCCCATGCCTAACATTAAAACGCCTAGGCCAACGGGTAAGAGGATATTAGTAAAAAAGTCGGCTTGCATGGGATAAAAGCGGAGAAGATGAGCTTATTTTCCCATAAATTGACTGGTTTATTCGTGTCCCTAGTTACCGATTTTGCTGACTAAAAACCCCCGGTGTGCAGGGGAGATTAAATTGCAGGAGAAATCCAACCTTGGCGATTTTAGTCCAGTTTCCCTTGCCGATCCGGGATGATATTCTAGTCATACTTCAGTTGCTTGGTGGCAACCATGGGATCACAGCTAGGGAACTGCTGATGCGACTGCCACTTTTGACATCAGCAATGCCTAGGGAATTTTGCCGCAGGACTTCCATCAAGAATAACGAGGGAAAATTTTCCTTCTAAATCCCACAATCCTTGAATTCCCTACCGTTGATAAATTGCTAGGGTGACCAAGGTGGTAGATTTTTGGTGAACGATAGGTGAGTTTTTGCAGAGTTTTCCCTTCTCGATCGAGGGGCAGTTTTCTGTCATCTAAGTTGTGTGTAAACATAGCAACCCTCCAGATCTCTACAGTTCTATTGTACCTTTATTTCTGGTTCGAGTGCTGGGGACTGTAATAATGTGTATTGTTCGTCAGAGAAGACTCAACCTTTGTTTGTTTTAAACAGGGTTTGCTGAAAAACTTTTTCAGCAGACCCTATTTAGTCATCGATTAGCTCTTTGTCCATTAGCAGATCGCATTGTTGTCCTCGAAAACGGTAAAATTAGCGAAGTAGGAACCCCTGCAGAACTGATGAGCAAACGAGGACAATATCACCTTATGTTTACCCGTCAAGCTAATAGTTATCAATAACCTGAGTTCCCGATTTTGCCGACTAAAAAACCCCCAGTGTTCAACCGAGGTTAAATTGTAGGAGAAATCCAATCATGAGGATTAAACCTCTTGCATAATTAATTTTTGATGGTTCAAAAACGGCAAAAATAAGGATTAAATTGCATAAAATTTGTAAATAGACCATTTAATTGATTATTATTCATTCTTAATTCTCCTGACTACTGACTCCTAACCCTAACAACAATTTTTGATTTTTACAAGAGGTCTATTTTAGTCCAGTTTCCCTCTCTCGCTCTGGAGTGAGAGAATAGTCATAATTAGTTTTTTTGTCCCGATCGAGAGTATTTTCTGAGATAGATCATTGCCGATCTGGGGATAAAAAACCGTAATTTTGCCCGATATAACCTTTTATTTGCCCCTATGACTGTCAAAATCGCTCTTAACCCCAATCAGATTCAAAATCTCGATCTCTCATCCTTAGAGACTATTATTCAAGATTATCGGTCCCGATCAGCGATCGCCGAACTAGAACAAGCTCTACAATTAGAGATAGATTATCCTCGCGCAGAGGGTGATATGCGGGAATTATCGGAGATACCGGAAGTTAGGCTGTGGTTTCTGCGTTTAGATGCGGTTTATCCCTGGTTAATCTTTATTCTTGACCCAAAACAGGGAGAAATCGCCCGTTATGCTGCTATGTTGGTCCCCCATCAATTCCATCGCGGGGAAGGAATTCAATATAATCCCGAAGCTTTGGAGATTTTTGTGATGCAAAAACTCTTTATTTTGTCTGATTGGCTGAAAAGTCAGCAAATTCCTGCTTTATCTCGCTTAAAATTTTTCGCTCAACAGTTTGGTTACGATATCGACGAGGAATTTCTCTCTAGTCTCTAAAGGCTTCCTGCGCTGACTAGATAGGGTATGTTTAATATATGGCAAGTTACTGTCTCGCCCAATTTAGCGCCACTAATACCCCTATCAGAGAATCATGGATACAAAATCCTTTAAACGCACCCTACAGCAATCGGATAACTATAACCGCAAGGGATTCGGTCATAAAGAGGAAGTAATGGATGCGATGACCAATGAGTATCAAAGCGACCTGATCCAAAAAATTCGTGAAAATAATTATCGTTTAGAACGGGGTGACGTGACTATCTATCTCGCTCAAGCTTTTGGTTTTTGTTGGGGGGTAGAACGCGCTGTTGCTATGGCCTACGAAACTCGTCAACATTTTCCCCAGGAACGTATCTGGATTACTAACGAAATTATTCACAATCCCTCGGTTAATCAGCGTCTGCGCTCCATGGCCGTGGGTTTTATTCCGGTGGAAAATGGCCAAAAAGACTTTAGCGTGGTGGAATCGGGGGATGTGGTGATTTTACCCGCTTTTGGGGCCAGTGTCTCGGAAATGCAAATACTTAACGATAAGGATTGCATGATTGTGGACACCACTTGTCCCTGGGTTTCTAAGGTGTGGAATTCCGTGGAAAAGCACAAAAAAAGCGACCACACTTCGATTATTCACGGCAAATATAATCACGAAGAAACGATCGCCACTAGCTCTTTTGCTGGCACTTATCTGATCGTTTTAAATTTGGCTCAAGCTAATTATGTCGCTAATTATATTCTCCACGGTGGCGATAAAAACGAGTTTTTAGAGAAGTTTAAAAATGCTCATTCCCAGGGTTTCGATCCCGATCGCGATCTAGATTATATCGGTATTGCCAATCAAACCACGATGCTGAAAAGTGAAACGGAGGAAATTGGCAAACTCTTCGAGCATACTATGTTGAGAAAGTACGGACCGCTCGATTTTAAAGATCATTTCATGAGTTTTAATACCATCTGTGATGCCACTCAAGAGCGTCAAGATGCCATGTTTGAACTGGTGAAAGAACCGCTTTCTTTAATGGTGGTAATTGGCGGTTATAATTCCTCTAATACCACTCACCTACAGGAAATAGCGATCGAGCGTGCCATTCCCTCCTATCATATCGATAGTGCCGAGCGCATTCTCCCCGGTAATCGCATCGAACATAAACCTTTAGGGGACGATTTAATTATCACCGATAACTGGTTAAATGAGGGAAAAATTGTCGTCGGAGTGACTTCTGGTGCTTCCACTCCTGATAAGGTGGTAGAAGAGGTAATCGAGAAAATTTTTGCGTTCAAATCTTCTTTAGTCTCTCCGTAATTAGCCTAGGTGTGTTAGCCTTTGGCAATGGCTGCATCTCAATTTTGGAGAAATATCTATGGCTCACCATCAGTTATTTTTATCCGTGGGATTGCTGACAAACTGACGTTTGGGTTTACCATTATCAGTAGAACCGTTCGGCTCTTCTCGTTTCTGTCTGGAAGGAAGAGCAGATATTTTCCTAAAAACGGCGGGTTTTATCGATTCCGTAGATAATTCCCGTCACCACGGAAGAGAGAATTAATAACAAAATTAATCCTCCGGGTAAAAAAGATAATATTCCCATGCCGCGCAATATATAAACTAACACGGTGACTAATAGGAAACCGAAAAAAAGAGACTTTAAATAACTAGAGCGCATTTACTTAGATTAACAGTTCCTATTGAGTTAAGTTTAACTTTTCGGTAATCATTGCCAGAATTTTTTCTTCCCTTTTTCCCTTACTGATAGATTCCAGTAAACGGCGATTGAGAATAATTTTTTCCCCGTTGGATAAGGTTAAAATAATCCGTCGGTAATTAGACCCTAAAAAGCCTTTGTACTCTTCTACTTTTGCCTCAACAATTCTCTCTAGAAGATAATCACTTTTACTTCTAAAAGTTAAATGTTGTCGCCTACGGGTTAGGGTAGCGGTACCCTGATTAAAGACATAACTCTCCCGATAGCTGGCATCATAAAGTAACAATAGACCAGACAATAAGCATAACATACCCCAAAGATAATAGGGATAATTATGGTGGTGTTCTAGCAGTGATGAAAAGGTATCTAGGGGACTTTTGGCAATAATTTCCTGAGCTTGATATCTATTCACAAAACTCTCAAATCGGGTTTTAAAATCACTAGCTGACTGCACATCTCGAAAATTCTCGATGTAGAGATGGTTATTTCTCCCGACCAATAAAACCGTGTTATTAACAGTTTTTTCCTGCTCAACACTGATAAAAACTTCTTGATAGACAGCCGTAGCTTTAATGTGAGTCAAAGAAAAATTTTCCCGACTAGAAACAGGAAAATTATACTCTTGGACATATTGACAATCTATTCTTTTTGTGCTTAACCTAATGCAGTCGAGATAAGCGCGCTGGAAAGAAACCAAATATGCTAAAAAGAGCAAGGGAACCCCAGCCAGAAAAAAACCCAGAAAAGGACGATATTTAGGAGCCTTATTCTCTAACAAGAGTGTAGTCAGCGTTTTTTGCTTAACTCGCATAGGAAATCCTACAGGTACTTTGTTCTAATTGTACTACAGCTTTTTTCAGCATCCTTCTCAGGATCGATTTATTTAATCTGCTGACCGGGAAAATTGTAATGATTATTCACGAAAATCTGACATCAGTCTCTAGACTGGCTCTATCTTGACCTTTTTTGTTCTGGTTTGGCACGGTAAAACCCTGTTTATCGAGTTTTTGTAAAGCTTTTGCGGTTTTTTGTTTATTGTTTGTATTTAAAGTAAATGTATAAACAAAGCTGTTTTTATAAGTTTTTATCAATTTCATAAACTCTATAAGCTCTAAAAAATTATTTATCTAATTTTTACGCTTTAAATCTCACTCTAGCTATAGCAGATAAAAATTGAGCCTCTTTCCAAGGAGTGGGTAGATGGTTAATAATGGCGATCAAAGCACTGATAAACAAACTCACCATTCAAGCGCAAATTTAGGAGAACTTCCATGCCTTTAACACTCGCAGTCTACGGAAAAGGTGGCATCGGTAAATCGACAACAAGCTGTAATATTTCGGCCGCTTTAGCCAAAAGAGGCAAAAAAGTCCTACAAATAGGCTGTGACCCCAAGCATGATAGCACCTTCACCCTGACAGGCTTTCTGATTCCCACAATCATCGATACCCTACAAGAAAAAGATTTTCACTACGAAGACATCTGGCCCGAAGACGTTATCTATGACGGTTACGGTGGAGTCAAATGCGTGGAAGCGGGTGGCCCTCCGGCCGGTGCCGGTTGTGGCGGTTACGTCGTCGGGGAAACGGTGAAATTATTAAAAGAATTGAACGCTTTTGATGAATTTGACGTGATTTTGTTCGATGTTTTGGGGGATGTGGTCTGTGGAGGATTTGCCGCTCCCTTAAATTACGCCGATTACTGCATAATTGTCACAGATAACGGCTTTGATGCTCTTTTTGCCGCCAATCGCATCGCCGCTTCCGTCCGCGAAAAAGCGCGCACCCATCCCCTGCGACTAGCCGGATTAATTGGCAATCGCACCTCAAAACGGGATTTAATTAATAAATATGTGGACCATGTTCCCATGCCAGTGTTAGAAGTTTTACCCTTAATTGAAGATATTCGCGTCTCCAGAGTTAAAGGTCAAACTCTCTTTGAAATGGCCGACAAGGATCCGATGTTAAGTTATGTTTGTGACTATTATCTCAACATTGCCGATCAGATTTTAGCCAAACCAGAAGGAGTTATTCCCAAAGAATCTGCCGACCGGGAGTTATTCACTTTATTATCGGATTTCTATCTTAATGCCGATAAACCCAAAGTTAACGCCGAGGAAGAATTAGACCTGATGATGGTTTAGATTATTTTGTAGGGTGGGTTAGGGACAGCGTAACCCACCAAAACCCACCAATAACCACCAATAAACTCTTTTTCTGGGTGGGTTACGGCGAAGAATTAACTTATTAGTTAATAGCCTAACTTATGGGACAAAATGAGCAACTTTGAGGAATTAAAAGCCACCTTACCGAGGCGATGGTTAGATTACTACCAAAATAATCAAGCTTGGATTAAGTCTTTAATGGATTCTAGAGGCTGGTGGCGAAAAACTCCCGACGGTGGTAAACGTCCCAGTGCTGACATAATTATAGCGGCAGCAACAGCTTTAGAACCTAAGTTATCAGTGTGGATGTATCCCTTTTGTCAACTTAGTTCCGATGGGGACAAACTGGTAGAAGTCTTAGGACTAAATTTTGATTCTGAAAAAAAGGAGTTGGAAAAATCGGAAAACGAATTACTGATTTCTAATTCGCACACTGAATATCTCAACGGATTCCGAGAAAAACAATTATCAGTCGAAAAAAACAAAGTAATTATTTTTGAGGAATTGCTAAAAATCTTACCAGATAAATGGTTAGATTACTACCAAAACAATCAACCGTGGATTAAGTCTTTAATGGATTCTAAAGATTCGTGGCGAAAAACTCCCGACGGTGGTAAACGTCCTAGTGCTGACATAATTATAGGTGCGATTACCGTTTTAGAATCTCAATTATCAGTGTGGATGTATCCCTTTTGTCAGCTTAGTTCCGATGGAAACAAACTTCTAGAAGTTTTAGGATTAAATTTTGATCCTGAGAAAAAACGACTAGAAAAGAAAGAAAGAGAATTAAGTAATTCTTTATATCCTACTGAGGATCCTGTACTGCAAAAAATCCGCCAAGAGTTACAACAAGAAAACCTAAATAAACCAAGTTAAAGGAGAACCTAAAAACATGACCGCCACTCAAGAACCGAGCGCTTTACAATTTGATTGTGAAACCGGCAACTATCACACCTTTTGTCCGATTAGCTGTGTTGCTTGGTTATACCAAAAAATCGAAGATAGTTTCTTCCTTGTTATCGGCACAAAAACCTGTGGTTACTTCCTGCAAAATGCCATGGGTGTCATGATTTTTGCCGAACCGCGTTATGCTATGGCAGAATTAGAAGAAGGGGATATTTCCGCTCAACTAAAAGACTACGAAGAATTAAAACGCCTCTGCTTACAAATTAAACGAGATAGAAACCCTAGTGTTATCGTTTTTATCGGTACTTGTACCACCGAAATCATCAAAATGGACTTGGAAGGATTAGCACCGAAACTAGAGTCAGAAATCGGTATTCCTATCGTGACAGCGCGCGCTAATGGTTTAGATTATGCCTTTACCCAAGGGGAAGATACCGTCCTCGCTTCCATGGTGCATAAATGTCCCGAAAAAGTTAAGCACGAAGATGAAAAAGAAGAACGGAATGCCATCCAGAAACTCCTAACTTTTGGACGTAAAAAAGAAGAAATTAAACAGGAAGAATCGGAATATAAAGACCATCCTCCTTTAGTTTTATTTGGTTCCGTTCCCGACCCAATTGTGACCAATTTAACCCTAGAATTGAAAAAACAAGGAGTTAAAATTGATGGTTGGTTGCCGGCCAAACGGTTTACTGAATTACCAGTAATTGAAGAAGGTTATTATGTCGCTGGTGTCAATCCTTTTCTATCACGAACTGCCACCACTTTAATGCGTCGTCGTAAGTGTAAATTAATTGGCGCACCCTTTCCCATCGGTCCGGATGGAACCCGCGCTTGGATAGAAAAAATCTGTTCTGTTTTGGGAGTACAACCGCAGGGATTAGAAGAAAGAGAGGCAAAAATTTGGGAAAGTTTAGAGGATTATCTGCAACTTGTGCGCGGTAAATCGGTCTTCTTTATGGGGGATAATTTACTAGAAATTTCTCTGGCACGTTTCCTAATTCGTTGCGGGATGACTTGTGATGAAATCGGTATTCCCTACATGGATAAACGCTACCAAGCAGCCGAATTAGCATTACTAGAAAAAACCTGTAATGATATGGGTGTTCCCATCCCGAAAATCATCGAAAAACCTGATAACTACAATCAGATTCAGCGCATTTACGAGTTAAAACCTGATTTAGTGATTACAGGAATGGCCCATGCAAATCCCTTAGAAGCGCGGGGAATTAACACTAAATGGTCGGTAGAATTTACTTTTGCTCAAATCCATGGTTTTACCAATGCGCGAGATATTTTAGAATTAGCTACTCGTCCCCTGCGTCGCAACAATAACCTCAAGGAATTGGGTTGGGATAAGTTAGTTAAAGAGTCAGCAAAAGTGTAAATTTGTTTTCAAAAGGCTACAATCATCAGGTAAGGAAAATTAATTCCTTACCTTTTTTCTGTGATTGTTTGCCGATTCTGAGGACAATTCTTGTTCAAATGCTCAACAAGTGCATAAAATAAAAGTATCGTCTCCTTTATTCCTTAGAGACTGTTAGGGTTAATATGCAATGCTCATCGGATTTAGTGTCGGCAATTATCGCTCTTTTAAAGATGTAGTAACTCTCAGTATGGTAGCTGCAGAGGAGGCCTGTGGTAATGATGAGCTTGATAAAAATAATGTTTTTAAGGTTAATCAACAAATTAGTTTACTGAAAAGTGCCGCTATTTATGGAGCAAATGCCAGTGGTAAGAGTAATTTAATTCTGGCATTCAATTTTATGCGACGGTTTGTCATGAATTCTGCAAAATTACAAATCACTGACAAAATAGATGTGGAACCCTTTAGATTAAGTACCGAAACTGTTGATAAACCATCCTTTTTTGAAATAGTTTTTCAGCTAAAAAATAAAACTTATAGATATGGATTTGAAGTAACTCAAAAGCGAGTAGTTTCCGAATGGTTATTTTGTACACCCAGAAGTCGTGAAACTAAAATTTTTAATCGGCAAGGCGATAAAATAGAATATAGCAAAAATATTGAACAAGGTAATATACTAAGAGGATTGACAAAAAAAAATACTCTGTTTTTATCACTAGCGGCTCAATTTAATAATTCTCTAGCGGTGGAAATTGTCTCTTGGTTTAGTCACTTAGGTGTTGTGTCTGGGTTAAATGTGGAATTATTAAAAGAGATTACGCTTGAGTATCTTTCTGATAGACAAGATTTGATTTATGATGTGACTAAGTTAATTAAAAAATTAGATTTAAGTATTGACAATCTCAACCTAGAAACAGAAACGAGAAAAATTTCCTTAGATAGTTTCCCGCAAGATTTACAGGATGTTGTCAGAAATATCATCAGTGACTCTAGCGGTGAAATAAAGTCCGCTACCATAAAAACCTATCATCCAAAGTATGACTCAACAGGTAAAATGATTGAGTTAGAAATTTTTGATATGGACAATCATGAATCTGATGGAACTAAAAAGATTTTTGCTCTGTCAGCACCGATTTTAGACACTTTGCAAAGAGGGGAAGTTTTAGTAATTGATGAATTGGATGCCAGACTTCATCCTCTAATGACTAGAAATATAATCGAATTATTTAATTCTCAGAAAACTAATCCCAAAAATGCTCAACTTATTTTTACTACTCACGATATTAATTTACTTAGTCATAAATTTTTAAGGAGGGATCAAATTTGGTTTACCGAAAAAAATCATCAAGGAGCAACAGATTTATATTCTTTGGTGGAATTTGCTGATATTAATAATAATAATACCTTGGAAAAAGATTATATTCAAGGTCGTTATGGAGCAATACCTTTTATTGGTGATTTAAGTACAATTATTGGTAATTAGTATGAGTAACAACAGGAATACTTCCGATTATTTGCGTCGCCAAACTAAGACTAGAGAAACAAGAAAAAGATTTTTAATTATTTGCGAGGGAGAAAGAACTGAAGTTAACTATTTTAAGGCTTTTACTGTTCCTAAGAAAATTGAAGTTATGGTGAAAGGTGAAGGTAAAAATAGCTTGAGTTTAGTCGAAAAAGCTATTAAGATTATAGATAATCTAAAAAAAGATGACTCATTCGATCAAATCTGGTGTGTTTTTGATAAAGATAACTGTTCTAAAGAGCAATTTAATCAAGCGGAAAGACTGGCTAAACAAAAAAATATCAAGATTGCCTATTCTAATGAAGCTTTTGAAATTTGGTTTATTTTACACTTTCAATATCTGGATATCGCCACATCCCGAAGTGAATACCCAAAAATTTTAAATACCCAGATGAAAAAGTGTGAATTATTAAACAAGAACAAGAAAGAAAAATATGCAAAAAATCGAGAGGATATGTACGAAAAATTAAAGCCATACCAGACAACAGCAATCACTAATGCAGCAAAACTTATTCAAGATAGAGATGAAGCCAAAAAACATCCTTTTGATGCCAATCCCTCAACCACAGTACAGGAATTAGTGCAAGAACTTAACATCAATAGTCGTCCTTAAGCTTGATTCTCTTTTGTCAATAATTAAATATTTAATTTTAATTGAAACCTAAAGTTGTTATAATAACTAAAAGCCTATTTAACCAAAGTAACTGCTCTTAATTTGATTTAAATGTCCAATAACTTATCTCACCAAAAACCCTATCATCTCAACTTTAGCAGTGAGGATTTAGGCACGGCAAAACCGACTATCACCCTATTATCGGGGGAACCAGAACGCTCACGCTATATTGCTGAAACTTATTTACAAAATGCACGTTTACTATCGGATTATCGCGGATTAAATAGTTATCTTGGCTATCTAGATAATTCTACCCCAATTCTTCTGGCTACCAGTGGCATGGGTGCGCCATCTTTGAGTATTGTGGTTAATGAATTAATACAGGTGGGAATTAAAACTATTATTCGTATCGGTACTTGTGGCGCAATTCAAAATAGAATAAAAATCGGTGATATTATTATCTCGCAAGCGGCTTTATGTAGGCAAGGTGCAGCTAATGATATTGCTCCTCCGGAATATCCCGCAGTGGCGGATCCTTTTTTGACAGTTGCTCTAGTCAAATCCGCTCAATTTTTGGGAGTAAATTATCATGTAGGTATTACCGCTTCTGTGGATAGTTTTTATGAAGGACAGGAAAGAATCCTGTCTTCTGCTAACCCTTATCTTCAGCGTCACTTAGAGGGAATCACGGAAGAATATCGACGTTTAAATATTCTCAATTATGAAATGGAAGCGGGAACTTTATTTAAAATGGCGGGGGTTTATGGATTTACTGCCGCTTGTGTTTGTGCTGTGATTGCCGCAAGAAGTAAAGAGGAAGGGATTAGTTTAGAAAGCAAACAACAGGCTATCGAAAAAGCGATTCAGGTGGCAATATTGACCGTTAGCAACCTCTCCCCATCCTCAATTGATTAACTTTCAGAAATCATCTTCATTAAGACTTCCTCTTTTTCCTGACTTTCGGGATAACAGGAGATAAGTTTAGCGCGTAATTCCTGGGACAAAATAATTGATCGCCTTGTATAATTAGGGTACATTAATTTGCTCAAAAAAGTGTATTTTTTGGCGAATATGTAATAATTTTTGACAAAAGTAAATTCTCACCCCAAAAAATTCGCTTATTCTTAGTCTTCTAAGCTAATTTTGACCGGATTAACTTGTCATCGGTAAAGTCAAAACCTTTAGCGACGAGACGATTATAAAGTTGCGGACAAGCTAAAGCGAGGGATTTTCCTCACGGCATTTGGTGGGATTAGGAGCTAATAAGGTGAGATAATGGGAAAAAATTGGTTTTAGCTTTAAGGATGGTATTATGTCAGACACAACGCAGTTAACACCGGAAAAAATTGCTCAGTACCGTATTCAATTTGCGGATAATACTGACGCTTTAGCCGCGCTTGATGTTATTGAAGAATGTGAAGGAAACTTACAAGACGCAATCATTTTAATGAGAATGCGCGAAACTGGAACAGAACCAGATAAAAGCTTAGATTTAGATGAATTAGCGACAAAATGTCGTCCTTTTATTTGTTCAGCCAAAACTAAAAAAGTCTTTAAACTGATTGGAATTGTCGCAGGATGTTTACAGTTTCCCGTTACTTTAGTTGTTCCCGTCGTTTTGTTTGTTGTCGAAGATATTGGTTTAGATGCTTTTTGTAAGGAGACAGATTAAAATCCTGTAGCAATAAAACCTGCCCAATAATAGGGATTTTTAAAGGGATAGGGTTGACGTTGACGAATTTGTTTCAGAGACTCGTTAAAAATTGGGCGTTTTCCTCCTCCCAGTTGATTGATGATTTTATCTAATTGGAGTTGAAATCTTTCTAATTCTTGTTCAAATTGGTCAAGGGTTAAGGTTTGTAGCCATTTTTGAGCATTTTTAAGACTAACTGCAATTTCACCTTTTTGGGGATTTTTGGGTAAAGTCTCATAAAATTTAATCAGTAAAAATGCAGTTGATAAATCATTTACTTTCCACAAACTACTAACAACGCTAGGACTACCTGCAAATAGAAAACCACTCGGTAAACCGATATATTCATCACTAATAGAATTAAGATCAATTAAACCAGTTTCGCAAGCAGAAAGCATGACAAGACGACAGTTTTTAAAATTCAGTTCAAAGATTTCTCCTAATCTTAAATAACCATCTTCTTGATCTGTTTTTTCTTTGGTAAGAATTAAAGCAGATTCTAAGGGTTTATTACGGTTAAATGTACCATGACAAGAAAAATGGATACAGTTAGCTAAGGGGAAGTTTTGATGAGTTTTGATGGCGATTTCAGTAGCGTTTTGTTTGGCTAAAATATCACTTTGAACAAACAAATTTTTAATGATTTCTACTTCTAAATCCGTAAAAAGTAGATTATTTTGGGGGTTTTGAATGGCAAAAAGGGAGTTTAAATCGTTTAATTGACGCTGTTGAGTAATTTTAAATAATTGACAACTAGGGGCATATTGAACATCATATTTATCTTGTAATATTTGATTGTCATTAATAGGTAAAGCATGAAGGGGTAAAATATGCAGAAACAAATAAGGAATAATAATTAAGCGTTTACAAGTATTTGGAATAAGTGCCAGAATATCATTAATATGTAGGGTATCTGAGAAGGTTTGCAGGAGGTCAGAAAGTTGATTTATCCATTCTTGATGGCCATTTTGGGAGTAGTAAAGCTGTAGATAATTATTAATTAAATCAGTTAATTTATCTCGATCATCTTCTGAAGATTCCCAAAGGTTAATATTTCCATCAGCAGATACAACAAAAGCGAGTATTTTCTCACTTGTGATATACCATTGCAAAAGACAAGTTTCAGCATCGGTTAAAGATAGAATGTCTTGAAAGGGAATAGGCTTAACCGTTTGAGTTAAGATAAAATCCTCATCTATTTTTGTTTTTGTTATTTCACGGTCAATGAATTGATTTAATTCTTGTTTTAATTTATTGAGGTGAGTATAGTCATTTAAGATAGGTTGTTTTTGTTGATCTGGGGTTAAAATTACTCCCCTATTGCGGGTTTGTTCTTGGATGGCTAACTGTTGTTCTTCCCCAATAATGGCACGACGGAGGCGATCTAATTCGGTAATAATCGTTTGGGGGATATTACCTTTAGGATAAATATCTCGATCGGTAAGCAGTTGGACTAGATAGCGGGTTTTGCTACGTTCAACGTATTCTAAGGCGCGATCTGGTTGATCGAGGTTGAGATAGGATTGAACTATGCCATGATAAACATCCATTGCATCGGAGAGAATTTCTTGTTGTCGTTGAGGGTTTAAGGCTTGGAGTAGGGTATTTTCTACTGCTTCGATGGCTAAGTTGTAGCCTTTGATGGCGGTTTCCCAGTCTTCGATAGAGTTAGCAGTCTTTCCTAAGTTTCGTCCTGTTCTTAAGCAGTCTATAGGAAAAGCAGTCGGGGTTAATACTTCTAATGACAGGTTATAAGCAACAATAGCTAACTCTAGATTATCTGCCCTTTCCCCTCTGATGCGATTTCCATAAGCTTCTCCCAGATTATTTTGTGTCATTGCCCATTTATCAGGAAAGGCTTCACGAGTATATACTTCTAAAGACAGGTTAAAAGCTGTAATAGCTAACTCTAGATTATCTGCCCTTTCCTCAAGAATACGATTTCTATAAGCTTCTCCCAGATTATTTTGTGACCTTGCCCAATATTCAGGAAAAGCTTCGCGGGTATATACTTCTAAAGACAGGTTATAAGCGGCGATAGCTAACTCTAGATTATCTGCCCTTTCCTCTCTGATGCGTTGATCATAAGCAGTCCCCAGATTATTTTGTGACCTTGCCCAATCTTCAGGAAAAGCATCACGGGTATATACTTCTAATGAAAGGTTATAAGCTGCGATGGCTAACTCTAGATTATCTTCCCTTTTCCCTCTAATGCGATTTGTATAAGCATACCCCAGATTATTTTGTGTTCTTGCCCAATATTCAGGAAAAGCTTCACGGGTTAAGACTTCTAAAGACAGGTTATAAGCTACAATAGCTAACTCTAGATTATCAGCCCTTTCCCCTCTGATGCGATCACAATAAGCAGTGCCTAGATTATTGTGTGTTCTTGCCCAATATTCAGGAAAAGCTTCACGGGTTAAGACTTCTAAAGACAGGTTATAAGCTACAATAGCTAACTCTAGATTATCAGCCCTTTCCCCTCTGATGCGATCACAATAAGCATTCCCCAGATTATTTTGTGACCTTGCCCAATCTTCAGGAAAAGCTTCACGGGTATATACTTCTAAAGATAGATTAAAAGCCACAATAGCTAACTCTAGATTATCTGCTTTTTTCTCTTTAATGCGATCTAGGTAAGCACTCCCCAGATTATTTTGTGTTCCTGCCCATTCATAAGGAAAAGCATCACGGGTTAATACTTCTAAAGACAGGTTATAAGCCACAATAGCTAACTCTAGATTATCTGCTTTTTCCCCTCTGATGCGCTTTCGATAAGCATTCCCCAGATTATCTTGTAACTTTGCCCAATTTTCAGGAAAGCTATCACGGGTATAGACTTCTAAAGACAGGTTATAAGCTGCGATGGCTAACTCTAGATTTAGTCCCCTTTCCCCAAGAATGCGATCATTATAAGCAGTCCCCAGATTATTTTGTGTCATTGCCCATTCATAAGGAAAAGCATCACAGGTTCTTACTTCTAAAGAGAGGTTATAAGCTGCAATAGCTAACTCCAGATTATCTGTCCTTTCCCCAAGAATGCGATCATTATAAGCAGTCCCCAGATTATTTTGTGTCACTGCCCATTCATAAGGAAAAGCATCACGGGTTAATACTTCTAAAGACAGGTTATAAGCTGCAATAGCTAACTCCAGATTATTTGTCCTTTCTCCAAGAATGCGATGATTATAAGCAGTCCCCAGATTATTTTGTGTCATTGCCCATTCATAAGGAAAAGCATCACGGGTTAATACTTCTAAAGACAGGTTATAAGCTGTGATCGTTAACTCTAAATTATCTGCCCTTTCCCCTCTAATGCGATCTAGATAAGCGTTCCCCAGATTATTCTGTAACCTTGCCCATTCATAAGGAAAGGTATCACGGGTTAATACTTCTAAAACTATGTAATAGCCTGTAATAGCAATTTCCAGATTATTAGCCCGACTTCCCAAGGGAAACTGTTGAATATGAATACATAAATATTCAATAACCCCGGCAATCCCTGCTACTTCTTCTGCCTTCCCTTCAGAAAACAAATATTTAGCGAATTGTTGCAACAGTTGGGCAAAAGTATTATCTAACAGATGTTGACGGCGTTGTAGGATAGGATAAACCACCGCAGGATCATTACTCTCATATTCTGCTTGTAATACTTCTGATAAAAACGCCTGATATTCCTCTATAGTTCCCCCTTGAGGGTTGAGAAACTGCCCCAACTGTTGCGCCATATCCCGTAACCAAGCCGCATGATTATTATTTCCTTGTTCTTCTAAGCTTGTTGCATAGTTTTCCATCACCTGCAAAAATTGGGGATCAATTAATTCCTGATTTGCTTGTAGAATATTATTGAGTTCCTCATCATCAGTACAAGCAAGCAACTGTTCTATTAAATTAATATATGCTTGGGCGCGTTGTTCATTCATTGTCTGTACTGTAATTAAAATGATTGAATGAGGGACTATGATGTTTTTTGGCGGATGACTCTATGATAGGATGAGTCCCCTTGATATAGGGCGATTATGACACAGAATGCTATAGAGGATATTAACTATAAACGCTCAAACTCATCAACTCTTAATCCCGCTTGCCTTAAAATACTGCTAATTGTACCGATTGTTACCTCCTTATAACAGGGAACAATCGTTGTCATTTTTCCTTCGGGAGTATACTTGGCAAACTTAACATGACTCCCCTTTTGACTAATAACTTCAAACCCTGCCGCTTCCAACTTGCGTTTAATCTCACGATAAGATAAAGGCTTAAGCGGCATTGATTTCTACCTCTATCTTCTGTAATCGGGGAATAACTGTTGCACAAGGCGGTTCAAAATGTAATTCTAAAGCCTCTTGCAGATTGTTTAACGCCTCGGTTTCTGTTTCCCCTTGACTAGCAACATCAACCTCTAAACATTGGGCAACAAACCAATTATCTTCTTGAAAAATTCTCGCTGTAAGTACCTGTCTCATTTTCACTTTCCTGATTGAGCTTTCCATGATTATAGGTCAGGCTAGAATGACAGTCAATTAAATAATCATATAGATCATGCTTTAGACTTCTACATAACAAGATTCTATACTTTATATCCCGTAACCAAGCAACAGGAGTATTATTTCTTTGTTCTTCTAACCCTGTTGCATAGTCTTCCATCATTGTCTGTACTGTGATTGATGTGATTATGTGATGGACTTTGATTTTTTTTGAGAGAGACCAACCTTATGATTTAACGTGATACAATAAATATTCGTGATTGTCAAGGGGGGTCGCTGCCAAATTTGTTTGATATATTCCAAGTTTCTGCCTTAGAACATATCAAACAAATTACTTTTCTGCACAAATAACTGTCATTACAGCAACTTCTTTGTCCAATTGATCTCCTATTTCATCTTCAACAACGTCCAGATCGTAATCCATTTGTAATCCCAGCCAAAATCGCGGTGACATATCAAAATAACGAGCTAACCGAAGAGCTATATCCGCCGTGATACACCGCTTTCCGTGAACGATTTCGTTAATACATTGTTCAGGAACTCCAAGAGCCAGAGCTATTTGATTCTGACTAAGGTTCATTGGCTTGATAAATTCCTCTAAAAGAACCTCACCGGGATGAATTGGCATTAGTTTATCTTCATTCATTATTTTACCTCAATGATAATCAACGATTTCTACGTCTAGAGCATCACCGTTTTGCCAGACAAAGCAAATTCGCCATTGATCGTTAACCCGAATGCTATATTGACCTTCCCTGTCACCAACCAGACGTTCCAATCGATTTGCTGGTGGGACACGAAGATCTTGCAGGGTTTCCGCACGATTAAGCATCCGCAATTTTCGCAATGCCACTTGTTGGATATCTAATGGCAATTTACGCGAATGTTTACGTTCAAAAACTTTTTGAGCTTCTTTATCTTTAAAGTTTTGGATCACTCTCTAAACAATTTCTTATCCTACTTTTAAGTATATGACGTAAGGATGCTCCAATGGCAGAACTGGTTGGGGAACAGGCCAGACAGGGACTTCTGCGAATGCGTCTGGGGCCAAGATGACGCGACGACAAATGATCGCGGTAGCCTTCATGTTGGATATGCTAACAACACCTTAGCCTATTGTCAATGTCCCCAACAGTTAAAAACACCTCATATTCTTCTATATTTCTCGCTTGAGGATTGAGATATTGCCCAAAGTTTTGTGTTAAATCAATCTGCATGGTTATTATTGTATCCTTATTATTCCAGCAATTCTCATTTTGAAACGATTTTGCGTTGTTTCAGCGATCTAGAGATTCGTTAAGAATTATTAACCCCTCTAGGTGCAGGGGTTTTAATGTCATGAAACCTTAAAATGAGAATTGCTGTTATTATTCTAACCCTGTTGCATAGTTTTCCATCATCTGCAAAAATTGAGGGTCAATCAATTCCATATTAGCTTGCAGAATATTAGTTCGCTCCTCATCATCAGCACAAATGAGCAACTGTTCAATTAAATTAATATATGCTTGGGGGCGTTTTTCGTCCATAACCTTAATCCGATGCTTTTACAAAAGTTTTTTAAATTCTTCAATAGACATTCCGGCACCTTTAATAATTGTTCCCATTGTATAAGCATTAATTGGATTAGCTCTGGGAATTGTTAAGATATGCTCTCCATCAGTCATTGTAATATGTTTACCCTGTCGAACAATCCTAAATCCTGCTTTTTCAAAGGCTTTAATGGCTCGTTGATGATTAATTCCGGGAAGACTAGGCATGATTTAATTCAACTTCCACATAACAAGATTCTACACCTTGATTCAATTCCTCGGCAACTTCTAAATAAGACACAATAGCATCTTGAATATTATTGAGAGCTTCTTCTTTTGTTGTACCTTGAGAAGCACAGCCTGGTAAACCGGGACACCAAACAGCATATCCTTCTTCTGTTTTCTTAAGACTGACTTTATACTGCATATTTTTATAATAATAATCGTTGTCAGTTATTATAGCACGGCCATCATTAATCTCTGCTTTTGCTTGTAATACTTCTAATAAAAACCCCTGATATTCCTCTATACTTCTCGCTTGAGGGTTGAGAAACTGCCCCAACTATTGCGCTATGTTCCGTAACCAAGCAACAGGATTATTATTTCCTTGTTCTTCTAACCTTGTTGTATAGTTTTCCATCACCTGCAAAAATTCGGGATCAATCAATTCCTGATTAGCTTGCAGGATGTTGGCTTCCTCACCATTGGCACAAGCGAGCAACTGTTCAATTAAATTAATATATGCTTGGGCGCGTTGTTCATTCATTGTCTGTACTGTGATTGTTATAATTATATTTACGATTGAGGAGGAAAAGGAATAATAATGTAGCGAATGACCGTTCCTAGTAAAGCCGTTCCCAAAATTCCGATTAACGTCCAAATCTGGGCCTTTTGAGAGCCTTTCAATTCTTTGGTATCTTCTTTCACCCTCTCAATATCCTTGTCTAAAGCATCGACCTTTTCTTCTAATCTAGCTTGTCCAACCTCTAAATTAGTGAGGCGACTATTAATATTTTCTAGTTTCTGATTAATTTCACCTAAAACTTCTTTAATATCTTGTTCAATAGTAACTGACATCTGATGATTCTCCTAATAATTATCGGAATATAGGCACGACTATCACTATTTTATAGCTGGTTATAATTAAATTAAAAATGGATTTTAGGTTCGATCCCCCCTGCCCCCCTTAATCCCCCCTTGATAAGGGGGGTGTCTGACAACTTTTAACGCCTCCCTACTTACCTTTGAGAATGATAATACTTTTGGTTCATGTGTCCTCTTTATTCGCGATCGCTACTAATCCGGCGATCAAACGGCTTGCAACATGAATTCAACCTTGATCGCTTCAAACGGGAACTCTACGCTCCCATCTGCTACACGGCTCAGAATACCGACATTTAAAAGTGCCGTAATATCTCCATGTACTGCTTTAACATCCCGATGGACTCGCCTCGCCGCCTCACGGATAGAAATGGGGCCAGCACCGCACATAGCTTTGAGGAGTTCCCACCGCTTGGCAGTCAGAACTTTCCAGAGAAGTTCGGGGGTAGCAAAACTGATACGAACTTCTTTTTCTGCTCGACCAGTTTTCATCGCTTGAACGGCATCGGCAAGGGTGTCAGTCAAGGAGCGAACTTCAAGAACGACCGTGTTCATAATTCCACCTCAAAATGTCAGAGTTGAAGTCGGCCATCAATTGGTCTGGCGAAGAGAAAGCATAAAGAGACTCCACACCATCGAAATGACGGTGATCGCCTTTACCGCGTTCGTTATCATATCGCAACACACATTTGCCGTTGACTATGTAAGCGAGACGATATTTGTAAGGATGCTCCGATGGCAGAACTGGTTGGGGAACACGCCAGACAGTGACTTCTGCGAATGCGTCTGGGGCCAAGATGACGCGACGACGAATGAGCGCGGTAGCCTTCATGTTGGATATACTAACAACACCTTAGCCTGTTGTCAATGTCCCCAACAGTTAAAAACGCCTCATATTCTTCTATATTTCTCGCTTGAGGGTTGAGATATTGCCCAAAGTGTTGTGTTAAATCAATCTGCATGGTTATTGTATCCTTATTATTCTAACCCTGTTGCATAGTTTTCCATCATCTGCAAAAATTCGGGGTCAATCAATTCCTGATTAGCTTGCAGGATATTGGGTTCCTCACCATTAGCACAAGTGAGCAACTGTTCAATTAAATTAACATAAGCTTGGGCGCGTTGTTCATTCATCGTCTTAACTATGATTTTTGTGATTGTGTGATGGACTATGATTCTTTTCGAGAGAGCGACCCCATGATGTGATATAAGACAATAAATACGGTTCTTCGGTTTGTCTTATGCAACGTACAGGATTATAAGGAATGAAACTCTTATAGAGAAAGACATTTGGCGATTTTTGTCAATTGTTTTTGATCTAGAGCGAACTAATCAATTAAGTCTCTTGCCAGATAAGGATTTAGTCGATTTATGCTCCCCTATCGAACCATACCAAGTAACGAAGAGCCATAAATACTCATGATTGTCAAAGATAACCTAATTATAGTCGCTCATTAAATCATTCTAATCATAGTTTTGACATTGAATTATCAAAGACAATCTAATCAAAATCCTCACTTCATCATCTAAATCCTAGCCATGACTTTTATTAATCCCCAATACCCTGAAAGTGAACTAACAGGTAAAATTATTGGTTGTGCAATGGAAGTTCACCGTATCTTAGGAAATGGTTTTCAAGAAGTAATTTATCAACGTGCTTTGGCAAAAGAAATGAACCTACAGGGATTATCTTTTTCGAGAGAACACGAAATGCCGATCTTTTATAAAGATGATCAAATAGGTACAAGACGAGTTGACTTTTTTGTTGAAGGTAAAGTGATGGTAGAATTAAAAGCCGTTATTCAACTTGAAGACGTTCACTTAGCACAAGCTATCAATTATCTCGAAGCTTATGGGTTAGATATTGGATTATTGCTTAATTTTGGAAATATCAGTTTACAGTTTAAAAGAGTTCACAAGCCGAAAAGAAAACCTAACTATAACTAGAAATAATTGAAGTGTATAAAACTTAAAATCCTAGTCCATCAAACAATCATAAAAATCATAGTTTAGACGTTTTCATCAAGCATTTTTGGGGGCTACGGTTCCAGAATTCGGGCTAGTCAAGGACTAAACCCGAACTTGACCGAGTTTTTTAATCCTCTAAACTAATCTTGACTGGATTAACTTTCCAAATCTCTTGACAATATTCCCATATCGTGCGATCGCTAGAGAATTTCGCCATACGAACCGAGTTGAGAATCGACATCCGCGTCCACTTGTCCCGATCGCGATAAGCTTCACTTACCTGTTCCTGACAATCAGCGTAGGATTGATAATCAGCTAAAAGCATATACTGGTCATCGTAGAGGAGAGAATCAACGATCGGCCTGAATAATTCCTGGTCACCATGGCTAAAATAACCACTCTTAATTCGATCGATCACTCCCTTCAATTCGCGATTATTTTTGTAATAGCTCATCGGTTCATAACCGTGGGCTTTCTTAGCATAAACTTCTTCTGCTGTCAAGCCAAAAAGGAAGAAATTTTCTGCCCCTGCTTCCTCGCGAATTTCGATATTAGCGCCGTCCAGAGTCCCGATGGTGAGGGAGCCATTCATGGCAAACTTCATATTACCGGTTCCGGAAGCTTCCTTACCCGCCGTAGAAATCTGTTCGGAAAGATCCGCCGCCGGATAGATGCGTTGACCCAAAGAAACGTTAAAGTTAGGCAGGAAAACCACTTTTAAACGACCTCTGACATCAGGATCCTTATTCACAATTTCAGCCACAGCATTAGTTAACTTAATAATTAACTTCGCCATAAAGTAGCCGGGGGCTGCCTTACCACCAAAGATAAAAGTGCGCGGCACGATATCGATCTGAGGGTTCTGTTTAATGCGATTATAAAGGGCGATAATGTGCAGAACTGCCAGATGTTGGCGTTTGTATTCGTGAATCCGTTTTACCTGCACATCGAAAATCGAATTAACATCCACCTCGATATTGCGGGTTTTCAGCATATGAGCCGCTAAATCGGCCTTATTCGCCTGTTTAATTTCATACCAACGCTGACGAAATTCGGGATCATCAAGGTATTGTTCCAGTTTTCGCAATTCCTTCAGGTCTTTTAACCAATTATCGCCGATTTTTTCGGTAAATAGTGCCGATAATTGGGGATTGCTCAATAAAATCCACCGGCGCGGGGTGACACCATTGGTTTTATTGTAGAATTTTTCCGGCCAGAGCATGGCAAACTCTTTCAGGGTGTCTTTTTGCAGTAACTCGGTGTGTAAGGCAGCGACTCCATTAATCGAGTGACTACCCACACAGGCTAAATTAGCCATGCGAATTTGTTTATTACCCCAACCAGCTTCTTCAACTATCGACAATTTGCCCAATAACTCCTCGTTATCGGGAAACCAAGTCCGCACATCGTCGAGGAAAAAGTGATTGATCAGGTAGATAATTTCTAGATGTCGGGGCAGCAATTTCCCGATCAGATCCGCCGACCAACGTTCTAGGGCTTCCGGCAATAGGGTATGATTGGTATAAGCGAAGGTTTTTTGGGTAATTGTCCAAGCTTTTGACCATTCTAAGCCGTTTTCATCCACTAACAAACGCATTAACTCAGCGATCGCAATGGCGGGGTGAGTATCGTTTAGTTGAATAGCGGCGGTTTCGTGGAAGTTTTGCAGATTTTTGTGGCTTTTTAGGTGAATGCGAATTAAATCTTGCAGGGAAGCGGCCACAAAAAAGTATTGTTGGGCGAGACGTAATTCGCGACCGGCGGGGGTATTATCGTTGGGATAAAGGACTTTAGAAATGGTTTCCGCGTCCATTTTTTCGGCCACGGATTGATCGTATAACCCGGCGTTAAAAGCCTCAAAATTAAACGATTCACTCGCTTCTGCCTTCCAGAGACGCAAAGCGTTAACCGTGTTGGTTTTGTAACCCGGGACGGGGGTATCGTGGGGAATGGCTAAAACCCGACGTTCCGGCAGCCATTGTACCCGTTCCTGTCCCTTATCATCGTGATAGATTTCCGTCCGGCCACCCAGTTTTACTTCCACACTTTCATCGGGACGGGGTAATTCCCAAGGATTGCCGAAGCGTAACCAGTTATCGGGGATTTCCACCTGCCAACCGTCTTGGATCATTTGATGGAAAATGCCAAATTCGTAGCGGATACCGTAACCGATAGCGGGAATTTCTAGGGAAGCGAGGGAATCGAGGAAACAAGCCGCTAAACGCCCTAAACCGCCGTTTCCGAGGCCGGGATCCGGTTCCTGTTCGATAATTTCCTCAAAATCAAGACCTAATTCCTCGATCGTCTCTTTGATTAGGTCGTAAATACCCAAATTAGCGAGATTATTGCCTAAATACCGCCCCATGAGAAATTCGGCGGAGAAATAGCAGACGAGTTTAACTTTTTCTTGTTTGTAGGTGTCGGTGGATTTCAGAAAACGACGCAGGAGGCGATCGCGAACGGTGTAGGCAAGGGCGACATAGTAATTGTAGGGACTGGCATTAGTGCGGTTAACCCCTTGCAAATAAAACAGATTGTCCAGAAAAGCCCGTTTTAGGGTTTCGGGACTCATGCCCGTGCGATCATCTTCGACTAAAGTGGGGCATTGAAGTGCTTCAGTCCCATCAGCTAGGGTGTAGGTTGTCTCCATCGGTTTTTGTTGTCCATATATTCGGGAGTCGATCGCCGATCAGATTCTGATGACGATATCCTTTATAGTTTACTTGTTACCTTTTGGAGAGACTCAGACATTTAGATTTCTATTGGTTTTGAGCGTATCTGCGATCGCAATTGCCGATAAAAAAAGGGTGAACCCTGTTCACCCTCCGACAATTATTCACAAAAAAAGCTTAATAGCGTTTTTTTCTGTCACCACCACCACCATTGAAGGGCGCACGCTCTGTGCGCTCTTCACGCTCGCGGGCCTGGTTAACTTTAATTGCTCGTCCCATCCAGTCAGCACCATCCAGTGCCTCAATCGCAGCGGCTTCCTCGGCTTTACTTTCCATTTCCACGAAGGCGAAACCGCGTTTGCGCTGTGTATCGCGATCCACGGGAATATGAACCCTTTTAACCTTGCCGTACTCTGCAAAGACGTCGACCAGATCTTCTTGGGAAATCTCGTAAGAGAGATTACCAACAAAAATAGACATAATACTTGAATCCTCGATCAATACTCGAAACGGTGTGGAGACACAAAATTCAGGGAGAAGCCGAACAATACTAAAGTAAAAGACTTACCGAATTAATACTGAAAACGAACTTGAACACTAATCTTGACTCTCCCTCCGATCATAACACGAAAAGACTAGAGTTAATGTTAACTTTTATTCTCCGGGAGAAGAGACTGTTTTGGCCATCGGCCGCTACTCCCTCAACCGCCAGCTTTTTTCTCCCGACGAAATAACCAAATCATCAGGGCCACCACCCCGATTTGTAGGGCAAAATTGGGTAAGGCGGTGGCTACGTCCCTACCTGCCGCTAATTGGGCTAGAAAAACCACCGCACCAATAAAACCAGAAGCACCTAAACCGAGATAGATAAACTGCCGCAGACCTCGGTAGGGATTAGCCGCTTCCTCTTTCAAGCGGGCGTATTTTTGGGGATCGAGTCGAGTGGATTTGCTCATAAAAAAATTTTTCTAGCTGTGTATCTATTGTCCGTGATATAATCGGGAATTGGCAATGTGCCGATGTAGCTCAGTGGTAGAGTAGTTGATTCGTAATCAATTGGTCGTGGGTTCAAATCCCATCATCGGCTTGGGGTTTTACCTCCCGGAAGTTGACTAAGAAATACCGAACTCCGGCTGAATAAATCCAAAAAGCTTGTTGGATAAGACTTTTAGACTTTTTGGCCATCCAAAAGTGCCGGACCCTGTATTGATCGGAATGGGCAAAACCCCACACCCTACACCCCGCACCCTACACCCTGCTCCCAACAACCAACTTTTCCAGCAAACCCTAGTTACTGAAGAAAAGGTTGAATAATTTCTGCGATCGCTTGACGTTGGCAATCGTCATATCCCCAGCGCTCTAGAAAGGCTTGATATTCTCCTTGTTCCCTGTTTAAACTGGTGGCTAATTGTTGTAATTTTTCCCCCAGTTCTGGCGATAATAACTGCTTAATTAGTTGACCAGTTTTTTCCTGGACTCTCTCAGAACCTCGGGCGTTTTCTTCATCTCCTTGCTTGCGATGATAGATAACCATTGCCGTGGACATAGCCAGATTTTTGACTAATAATTCATTCACTAATATCGGGGAAGTTTTTAAAGCAGTGATTACTTCTAAACTAGGATATTCCGTATAGGATAAATCGCTGGTTAAGTAAGTGACAAAAAATCCTCTGGCTCCATTTTCTGTCGAGACTAACTCAGTAAGTTTTTGAGTGATTGTGTTGGCATCTAAAAACTCAATTTGAGTTAGTAAATCTTGAGTTTGTTGGATAGCATTTTCAAAGCTTATACTCATACCCATACCTGGCCTTCTCTGAAGTTTAAAAGAAAAATACTAAGCATCTAAAACATTTAACCAATTAGTTAAATCCTCCACTGTCGAAAAATCAAATAAAGCTTCCCCCGCTCGTTCCAGATCATCAATATTCAAGGTCATAATCCGACTCTCTATATCCACATCAATAGCTCCTAACTTACGTTTAATCAGACGGACAATTAGATTTCTTTCTCTTGCTAAACCCTGTTCTAAACCCTGTTCTAAACCCTGTTCTAAACCCTGTTCTAAACCCTGTTCTAAACCGCGACGCATCCAACTGGTGGTAATCTGCATAACTCCCTCCTGTTCGGGTTGAATAAATGTGCTAATCTCCTGTTGAAATTCTATCTCCTCGGACGAGTTGAGATTGAGATAGGTATCGACAAAACCTGAAATCAATTGCATTCTAGCGGCATCTAATCTTAATGTTACCAATAATCTTAGACATTGTGCCTTAACTTTTGCCCTATCCCGAGGGGCAATTTTCATCTTGGCCATCAAAGCGGCGGCGACGGGATTAGCTTGATTGAGAAAATCTCGCCAATGCAAGCGATTTAACTGGACAACTTGATAGTTAAATTCTAACACTTTTAAGTCAGGAAAATCAATTTTGTATTGACGAATTGCTTCTTTTTGTGGACGCTCATAGGAAAATATGACAATCGGATAAACTGGTAAGGCAAATTTTTGATGCAGACGAGCGAAATAATTAAACATTCGCCGATTAAATTCCGGTTGAGAGCTAGACTGTGCTTCTAGATGAATTAAGAAAAATGATGATTGTCCCCGAAATTGAACTTGGGCGACTAAATCACTTTCATACTTTTCTCCTTCCGTGACATCGGTAAAGACTTCTTTGTCTAAAAATGTGATCTGATTAGGCTCTAAATAATTAATAACCGCGGGGAAAAACAACTGAATAAATTCAACAAAAAAAGTCGAAATTAATTCCTTAAATAAACGATCATGGTCAATAATATTATTCATACATAAGTAGTTATCCTAATGGTGAGGTAGAAAGTTTTCCTTTTGGGGAGTCGGTCGCCGGCCGTCGATATCAAAATTAGGTTACACTTCATCTTGAGGATAAAGGCGGTCAATTACTCGTTAAGACTACACCAGAACAGGGAGCTGCGGAGAAGAAGTCCGAGCATTTGTACTAAAATATCTAATAGACGGCTAACTGCTATATTTTCTGTTGACATCCTCACCGCCGTAAACGGACGGCGATTCCCAAACCTCACGATTTAGGTTTCTGCTTCTTTCCCATTCGGGGTTCCGCACCTGCCGCCCCAGTTTTACTCTGTTCTGGTCTTATGGTCGCTCTACAGACTGACACCGCAAGCCCTGCGGCCAAAATATTTTTACTAGCGTTAATATCTCGGTCATGGTGTGTCCCACAGTCTGGACAATCCCACTCTCGAACATTTAACGGTATTTTCTCGGCAATATGCCCACAATTACTACATCTTTTAGAACTAGGAAACCATCTATCTATTTCGATGTAATTTCTCCCATACCAACGGCATTTATAGGCTAATTGTCGGGTGATTTCTCCCCAACTAACGTCAGATATTGCCTGAGATAATTTCGGGTTTTTGACCAGATTCTTGACGGCTAAATTCTCAACCACAATCGTTTGGTTTTCACGAACTAATTGAGTGGTTAGCTTGTGTAAATGGTCTTTTCTGTTATCAGTAATTTGAGCGTGAATCTTGGCTACTTTGATTTTTGCCTTTTCTCGATTCTTTGAGCCTTTCTGTTTTCTAGAAAGATTTTTCGATGCTCTTCGCAGTCTCCGATAATGCTTTTTAAAATGCTTGGGATTAGATACTTTATCACCGTCGCTGGTAATTACTAGGCTACTAATTCCTAAGTCAATTCCAATGGCTTTATCTGTTACTGGTAAAGGCTTAATCGTTGGGTCATCAAATCTTATTGAGATATGCCAACGTCCTGAGGGATGTAATCTGACTGTTACTGTGCTTGGTTCACAAGCTTCTGGTATTTGTCTTGACCATCGAATAGGTAAGGGTTCTGTGCATTTAGCTAAATAGATTTGTCTGTCTTTAAATTTAAAAGCAGACTTGGTAAATTCGGCACTTCCTCCCTGATGTTTTTTCTTAAAGTTAGGATACTTAGTACGACCAGCAAAGAAATTAGTAAAAGCTGTTTGTAGGTGTCTTAACCCTTGTTGTAAAGGTACACAGCTTACTTCGTTTAAAAAGTCTAATTCTTCTTGTTTTTTCCAATCGGTCAACATTGAAGAAGTTTGAACATATCCTACTCTTTCTTGTCTTTCATACCAAGCTTGTGTTCTGACATGGAGAGCTTTGTTGTAAACTAATCTTACACAGCCCAAAGTGCGCCGCAATAGCGACTCTTGTTCGGGTGTTGGGTAAAATCGGTAAGAATAGGCTTTTTCCATGTCTCACATTTTAGCATATATTTTGTAAATGCGCTAATATTTAACAGTAAAGCCGTCGTAGAACGACGGGGTTTCAGACCCAAATTTTCGATGACGATATAAATAGCAAAAACTATAGACGAATAGCTATGAGCTTTGGTGAAGAATTTGAATTACTGCTGCGGGCCCGTTATCCTCTCATCTATACTACCACCCTAGAAGAAGAACGTCTGGAAAAAGCGATCGCCGATATTGCCAAACAGAGCAATAACCGTGCTGTCTATGTCTGGGATTTTGTGGATGGTTATCAAGATAATCCCAATAACGAGAACTTTGCTCGGCGTAATCCCCTGCAAGCTCTTGAATTCGTCGAAAAGCTGCCGACTAACATCGCCGCGATCATAATTTTACGCGATTTCCAGCGCTTTTTAGAAGATATTGCCATCGCCAGAAAATTGCGAAATCTGGCCCGTTCTCTGAAATCTCAGCCCAAAAACCTAATTATCGTCGCTCCCGAACTGTCTATCCCCTCGGATCTAACCGAAGTAATCACCGTCGTCGATTTTCCCCTCCCCAGTGGCGAAGAAATTAAACAGGAAATCCAGCGATTAATCGCCGCCACCGGACAACCCGTCAAAGAACCACTCCTGGATGAATTAGTGCTTTCTGCCCAAGGATTATCCCTAGAGAGAATTCGTCGGGTTTTAGCCAAATGTTTAGCCAGTCACGGCAAAATTGAGCCAGAGGACGTGGAATTAATTTTGGCAGAAAAACGCCAATCGATTCGTCAAACCCAGATATTAGACTTTTATCCCGCCACAGAGCAGATTTCTGACATCGGCGGCCTAGATAACCTCAAAGATTGGCTGATTCGTCGCGGTGGTGCCTTTAGTGAACGCGCCCGCGCCTACGGTTTACCCAATCCCCGGGGTTTACTATTGGTGGGAATTCAAGGGACGGGTAAATCCCTGACAGCGAAAGCTATTTCCCATCATTGGCACTTACCCCTACTGCGTCTAGACGTGGGGCGTTTATTTGGCGGATTGGTGGGAGAATCGGAATCGCGTACCCGTCAGATGATTAATCTCGCCGAAGCTTTAGCTCCCTGTGTGCTGTGGATAGACGAAATCGATAAAGCTTTCGCCGGAGTGGATGGGAAAGGCGACGGGGGAACCACCGGGCGGGTTTTCGGGACTTTTATCACTTGGTTAGCCGAGAAACAATCGCCGGTTTTTGTCGTCGCTACAGCTAATAACATCCAATCTCTGCCCCCGGAAATGTTGCGAAAAGGACGCTTCGATGAGATATTTTTTGTCGGACTACCTAGCCAAAAGTCCCGCGAGGAGATTTTTAGCGTTCATTTGGGGAAAGTGCGGCCCCATAATCTGAAAAGTTATGATATAAAGCGATTAGCCTACGAAACTCCCGATTTTTCGGGGGCAGAAATCGAACAAACCATCGTGGAAGCGATGCACATCGGGTTTAGTCAAAATCGCGACTTTAGCACCGATGATGTGCTTGAGGCCGCTAGTCAGATTATACCCCTGGCTCGCACTGCCCAAGAACAGATTCAATTTCTACAGGATTGGGCTAAGTCCGGTAAAGCTCGTTTAGCCTCTCGCGATGATCGTTTTAATGTCAATCCTAACAGTTAATTTAGCACCAATATGAAGCGTTTATCCGGTTTATTGCAATTTATGCTCGGTTTTGTCATGGGAGTGGCGATTTTGGTCGGTGGGGCTACTGCTGTCGCCTATATGCTTCTCTCCGGTATGAATTCTAATCCTCCTAAACCCGTCTTTACCGAGGAGAAAAAAGAGGAAACTAAGGAGGAAAAAGCTGCTAAACCCCAAGCTGAGGTGAAAGAGTCTCCCACAGCTGCACCAGCACCAAAAGCTTCCCCGAAACCCAGTCCCGAAGAAACAAAAAGAGAAACCAAATCCGAGGGTTATCAAGCGCGGGTGACATGGCAAAGCGGTTTAAGTTTGCGCTCTGAACCTACCAGTGAATCGACTCGTCTCGGCGGTCTGGATTATAATACTAAAGTCAGTGTGGTGGGAACCAGCAGCGATGGCCAATGGCATCGCGTGCGTCTGTCCGATGGTCGCGAAGGTTGGATTAAAGCGGGTAATATTTCTAGAGTCGAGTAAATATTTAGAAGGGTTAGGTTTTAGGTTTTCTAAATCTACCCCTTTCCCTAATCAGTAATTGGACAAAGTTAAATTGACACTCTGGAAGGAGAGAACCCCAGAACTGCTCAACTCCAGAAGTCAAAAATATCTGTGATTAATCCTGTCTGGGTACTTAATCACTACTTCAAGAGCGATTATCGCGATTAACTTTTCTGATTAACCAATAACTTGCCGCTAAAGCTAAGGTTCCCACAGTGAGGGCAATTAAATCATCTTTACTGTATTTATTGGGGTCAAAAATAATAATTTTTCGAGAGATGGCAATTAAAGCCGTAACTACGACTAATTCAACCTGTACGATGTGTTTTCTTAGGTAAGCAGTGACGTTTTCTAATAACTCTAAAGCGATCAAAATATTGAGAAATAATCCGAAGATTTCAATTAAAGTTTTACTAAAAAAACCGACGGGTTCCGTAGTAAATAGGTCTTTGATTAGGATAACTACTAGGTCATAAAGAGAAACAATAATAACAACAATTAAGGCTACGGATAAAACCTTAGAAACTATGTTTTCGATGAGATGAATCGACCTCATGAAATCTTCATCGCGCCATTGTTGACCAAAATTGATAAGTAGTTTCCGTATCTGTTTGAGCATGATCGATTAAGTAAAAAGTAAAAATTATTATTGTATTTTATTGCTAATTGTTCTATTTAGTTGACAAGTAAGTATATCCCCCCTTGATAAAGGGGGTGCTGATCTCCCCTTGATCCCCCCTTAATAAGGGGGGTGCTGATCCCCCCTTGATCCCCCCTTAATAAGGGGGGTGCTGATCCCCCCTTGATCCCCCCTTGATAAGGGGGGTGCTGATCCCCCCTTGATCCCCCCTTGATAAGGGGGGTGCTGATCCCCCCTTGATCCCCCCTTGATAAGGGGGGTGCTGATCCCCCCTTGATCCCCCCTTGATAAGGGGGGTGCTGATCCCCACTTGATCCCCCCTTTATAAGGGGGGTGCTGATCCCCCCTTGATCCCCCCTTAATAAGGGGGGTGTCTGACAATTTTTAAAATCTACCTACTTAGAAATAATCTTACTTGAAGAAGGCTTCCCTAAAAAAAAAATCTAGGTGCGATCGCTATTAAGTCAACCGCACCCCAAACTAATACAAATGCTCACATCTAGCTGACATCATCGTGAGCGAAACGATTATAGAGGAAGTCGAGGGCATAGTTACGCAGACGATAATATTCAGGGTCCTCCATAATTCTCTCCCGATCGCGGGGACGGGGGAAATGAATATTCATCACTTCGCCGATTTTCGCTTCCGGTCCATTGGTCATCATTACCAGCTTATCAGCGAGGAAAAGGGCCTCATCGATATCGTGGGTAATCATCAACACCGTACAGCGTTTATCTTGCCAGATTTTCAGCAATTCTTCCTGTAATTCCTCTTTGGTAATCGCATCCAACGCACCGAAAGGTTCATCGAGAATTAATACTTCCGGACGGATAGAAAGGGCCCGGGCGATCGAAACCCGTTGTTTCATCCCCCCGGAGATTTGGGGAGGGGTTTTGTCCATAGCTTCGGTTAAACCCACCATAGCTAAATGTTCCCGCACGATCGAGCGTTTTTGTGCCTCTGGAGCATTGGGAGACACCGCATCTACCGCGAGATAGACATTTTCAAAAACACTTAACCAAGGCAATAAAGCATAGTTTTGAAACACTACCATGCGATCGGGCCCGGGTTTAGTAATTTTCTTACCGTTAACTTTAACGATGCCATCAGTGGGAGAAGAAAAACCCGACACCATATTTAATAGGGTGGATTTACCGCAACCGGAGTGACCGATCACACAGATAAATTCACCTTCATTGATGCTGAGATTAACATCCTTGAGGACAGTGTAGGGGCCTCTAGGAGTGGGATAAACCTTAGAAACTCCTTCAATGGTGACAAAAGCTTCTTTACTGGGGGTCTGGGTTGCTCGGTTAACGGTGTCGGTGGTAGTGTACATGATTAGTCTTTGGGGGAAATTAGTTAATAGGAGCAATGGCCGGGGATAATTGGTTAGGAATTATCCCCTTAGTCGATTTTTAGGCAATTTTGCGAGATTCACTGGCACTAGGACGAGCATCAATAGCCACTTCGGCCATGGTGACGTTTTGTTTGATCTCTAAACTATTGAGATAACCGATCGGATCCTCGGCATCAAACTCGATACCATCGAATAAAAGGATCGGTGTGCGACGATATTTAATATCCCCTAGACCCAATTCCCGGGCTGCGGTACTAAAGACACCCACCCGACAGACTCGTTCGAGAATTTCTACCCAGTTACGCGGGAAAGGAATGTGGCCCCAGCGAGCCATTTGGGTCATCATCCAGAGGTGTTCGGTACGACTGGGACGATTTACCCCATCCCCATAGAACAGATGGTGTGCATATTCTTTCATCGGTCGATCGAGACTGCACGCATAGGAGTTGGGATCACCCAGTTGGATATAATCGATATTGGTACTAAGATACTGACGACTGGCGAGGATTTGACGAATTTCTTCCTGATTCCCTTCCTCGGCACAGTAGCGACAACCTTCCAGCAGTGCTTTAACTAAAGCGACGTGGGTATTAGGGTATTTATTGGCCCAATCTTCCCGAACTCCCAGGGCCTTACCCGGGTGGCCCTGCCAGATTTCTAAGTCGGTGGCGACGGTGTAACCGATACCTTCCATGGCGGACCTGAGATTCCAAGGTTCACCGACACAGTAACCGTCAATACTACCGGTTTTCAGGTCGGCTACCATTTGGGCCGGGGGAATAGTTTCGAGGTGAACATCTTTATCGGGGTCAATTCCCGCTGCCGCTAACCAGTAACGCAGGAGCAAATTGTGCATTGAGGAGGGGTGAACAATGCCAAAAATATGGCGCTGCTCCTTCGATTCCAATAGCATCTGTCTTAAGGCGTTACCGTCAATCACTCCCTCGTCATAGAAGCGTTTAGCGAGGGTGACACCGTTACCGTTACGAGTCATAGTCAGGGCGCTGACAATCGGCAAAGGTTGCTCCTGATAACCACCGACGGTTAACCAGGTGGGCATTCCCGAAGGCATTTGCGCCCCGTCGAGGAATCCCCCCGCGATCCCGTCCACAACGCCTCGCCAACTGGTTTCCCGGACCAAATTCACCTCATCTAGACCATGTTTAGTAAAGAATCCCTTTTCTTTGGCCACTGCTAGGGGCGCGCAAGCGGTGAGGGGAACAAAACCGATTTCTAGATTGACTTTTTCTAAACCGTGACGGGCAATTACTTCGACTTTGCGAGCGCGTAGTTTTTTGATCCGTTTTTGTTGGTTGAGGAAATAGATAATCTCACTCCGGAGACTGTAGTAACTGGGGTGTTCCACCACTTCCATGCGTTTGCGGGGACGGGGGATATCTACTTCCAAAATACCGCCAATTTTTGAGCCGGGACCGTTGGTGAGCATGACGATGCGATCGGATAATAGCACCGCTTCATCCACATCGTGCGTCACCATTACCGAGGTCATTTGGTATTCTTCGCACAGCTGCATTAACTGTTCCTGTAGATTACCTCTAGTCAGGGCATCTAACGCCCCAAAGGGTTCATCTAAAAGTAGGACTTTCGGACGAATGGCTAGGGCGCGAGCGATCGCTACCCGTTGTTTCATCCCCCCCGATAATTCGTTGGGACGTTTATCCACTGCATGACGAAGATTGACCAGATCGATATATTTTTCGACTTCGGCTTTTCTTTCTTCTTCTGATAGTTGGGTGAGAACTTGATCGACGGCCAGAGTGATATTTTCTTTGACGGTTAACCAGGGTAAAAGGGAATAGTTTTGGAAGACTACCATGCGATCAGGACCCGGTTTTTTAATGCTTTGACCTTGCAAAGTCACCACCCCTTCCGTGGGCAAATCTAAACCAGCGATCATGTTTAAGAGGGTAGATTTTCCACAACCAGAGTGACCGATAAGGGAGATAAATTCCCCTTTTTTTATCTGTAAATCGATACCTTTCAAGGCCACATATTCACCGCCACCACTGAGGGGGAATACTTTATCGATGTTATCGACAGCGACAAACAAACTCATAGTTTTTTTCTCCTTAAATTTCCTCAAGTTTCAGTTATTTAGAAATGGGGAAAGTTTCCCCATTGATTCCCTATTGACGAACGATTTGATTTTGCAACCAAGCCATAAAGCGATCGAGTAATAAACCCACACCACCGATATAAAACAGCGCGAGAATAATATCGCTGATGTAGTTATTTTGGTAGGCATCCCAGATAAAGAAACCGATACCGACGATACCCGACATAACGATTTCAGCGGCGATAATCGCTAACCAAGCTAAACCGATCGCAATTCTCAAACCAGTGAATATGTAGGGAAGTGCCGAGGGAATTAATATCTTGAAAAAGAATTTTTTGCTGGACAATTGCAAGACTTGTTTAACGTTGATATAGTCTTGGGGAATTTGTTGGACACCGACGGTGGTATTAATCAAAATCGGCCAAACTGCGGTAATAAAGATAACGAATAAAGCAGCTGGTTGATTTTGTTGTAAAGCGGCCAAAGATAGGGGAACCCAAGCAAGAGGAGGAACTGTTCTCAGGAATTGGAAAAGGGGATCGAGGGCCTTATTTAAGAAAGAATTTAAACCGACCATAATCCCAACGCCAATACCCACCACTGCGGCAAAAGAATAACCGATTAATACCCGTTGCAGACTGGCTAAAGTTTGCCAGAATAGTCCCTTATCAATGCCCCCACGATCAAAGAAAGGATACATTAAATAAGTACGGGTACGCTCATTGGTGATTAGGTCGGATGGGGGGGGTAATTTGATTAATCCCAGCATCGAGACTAATTGCCAAACAATCAGAAAACCCAGGGTACCGATAATCGGGGGAAGAATGTCATGGGAATGCTTTTTCCAGAATTTACTGAAGTTGAAACCACCGTTACTTTTTCTGCTGACGCTACTTGCCATTTTGCCGTTTTCCTTTGTTGAAGATAAAGTTACTTGATTGGGAAGAGAAGAAAACATTTTTGGGATTAATAGACTAGATATTTTATGCCCCTAGCCTATCGAGAAAAGCTCGCTATTTTTTGATCGCCAAACTATCGAGATAAGCTTGGGGATTGGCAGGATCAAAAGTTTTGCCATCAAAGAATTTTTCGACACCCCGGGAGGTACTGGTGGGAATATCGGCCGCGGGAACTCCTAATTCTGTGGCTGCCGCTTTCCAAAGATCCTCGCGGTTAACTTTGTCGATTAAGGCTGAGGCAGTGGTTAAAGTTTCTTTCGGCAAGAAACCCCAACGAACACTTTCGGTTAAAAACCAGAGATCATGACTCTTGTAGGGATAGGAAACGCTACCGGCGGGATCTTTCCAGTAGAAAACCCCTTTATTTTTGTCGGTGATTTCCGGTTTACCGTCACCCATTTTCTGCATTCCTTTGAGGGGACCGGCGATAATTTCTTCTTTGAGGTTGAAATAAGCCGGTTTAGCGAGAATTGCTGCCGCTTCTGCCCGATTTGCCTCTTGATCGAGCCATTGCTGCGCTTCCATAATTCCTTTTAATAGGGCCTTGGTGGCTTTTGGGTTTTTATCCACCCAATCGGCACGGATAGCGAGGTATTCTTCCGGGTGATAGGGCCAGATTTCTGCGGTTAAAGCTGACATAAAACCGATCTGATCAGCCACAATTCTCGCCGGCCAAGGATCGCCGGTACTAAACGCATCCATGGTTCCCGTTTTCATGTTGGCCACGGTTTGGGCGGCAGGAACCGCAATTAGGTTAATATCCGTATCGGGGTTAATACCACCGGCGGCTAACCAGTAACGAATCCAGAAGTCTTGGTTAGCTTTCGGGAAGGTATAGGCGGCTTTAAAGGGAGTTCCCGTCGTTTTCATGGCGAGGATGTAATCTTTGGCGGGTTTCAGGTCTAAACCGATATTTTTGCCCTCGTGTTTACCTGCGATCGCAATTCCGTTACCCTGGGTGTTTAACTGCGCTAACACATACATGGGGACTTTAACGTTATTTTTGGTGATTAGTCCCTCGGAAATTAGGTAAGGCATGGGCATTTGCCACTGTCCTCCGTCAATTCCGCCCGCATCTGCCCCAATTTCCACGTTATCTCTAGCGGATCCCCAGTTTGCTTGTTTGGAGACTTCCACATCGGCCATCCCGTATTTAGCAAAAAAGCCTTTTTCCTTGGCAATAATTAAGGGTGCGGCCTCAACGATAGGAATATAACCTAATTTAATTTTGGTGGTTTCGGGGGCCTCTCCGGGGGCCACCGCTACGGGAGAGGCTGCCGGGGAAGCGGGCGCGGTGGTGGTGGTTCCACCCGTACTGTCGGGGGGATTACCCAAACAACCTTTGAGGACAACAGCCCCTGCCGCTGAAACCGCCGCCGTGGTTAAAAATTTCCGTCTCGAAAAATTTGACATAGAATCCTCCTACCTGCTGCTAAAGCAAATATGTGTGCTGAATTATGGGTAAAGGAATTCCTCGCTAAACTTTCCTTCTAGCCTGTGCTATAGAAATTTAGCTATGGAATATTGAATCTCGATTGAACTTACTAAATAAGTCTAGCGGAATTTGGAAAAAATAATTAATCTGATCGAGAATTTTATTTACAAAAATTTAATTCGATTGATAAGAATTAATTAAGACCATTGATATATCTAGCTTCTAGGCACTTAAAAAGGTTTCCGCAGGAGCGCCGGCGCAGGGGTGATGGGGTGATGGGAGTAGGGAGAAACAACAAAATGAGCCAAGGGTGAGTTTTAGGAATGCGGTTCCTTGCGGCTTGGTAGAATGGACAATATGCTTTCACCCCAAAGTAATGACCAGATCCAAACAGCCGAAATCACCGAACTCCTCTGATTCGCCTACCTCTCCTGCCTTGGCGCTGTCTTCCCTACATTTTCGTCTCCAAGCTTTAGAGGAGGAGCATCAGTGGCTCCTCAAGCAGATTGGCAGAAAACGCAACGAACTGAAGAAATTCCTCGACCAGATGCGTTCCTTGGCGACAGAGATTTTCCAGAGAGGGCAACCCCTCTATCAAAAACTTATCGACCTCGACAGCGAAATACACGCCCTTTTTGACGAAATCCTCACTGCTAGAAAAATGGGGCAGCAGACAAAAAAAAGGATTCTCGGAATTTACGAGACACTTCAGTTAACGGGGGTGATTAGCCCAAAATTTGAGGATGAAGATGAAGAACTAGACGAACTTTTCGGAGACGAAGAGTCGGAAGGATCATCGGAGCAATCCGCGCAGGATTTCTTCTCTGGGGGAGACTCCTACGGCCGTAACGATGATGGAACAGAGATATCACCTGAAAGCTCGCCTAAATCTCCCGAATCTAGACAAATACGCCGCACTTTCCTGAGAATGGCTGAGATTTTTCACCCCGACAAGGTTACGGATCCCGAAACTCGGATGCGTCACAATGAGATCATGAAGGAGGTCAACCGTGCCTATAAAGAGGGAGATATTGCCAAACTGCTCGAAATCGAACGACAGCATCAAATGGGGGACTCTTTCGCGGTTGAAGGCTCATCGGAAAGCGACCTTAAACGACAGTGCGAGAGGGTTGAAACCAATAACGAACTACTTAAAAAGCAATACGAGAACCTGAAAAGAGAACTGCGCTCGGTGCGAAATACCCCGGAAGGCGAGATGGTGAGGGCCAGTCGCGCTTGTGAGAAGGATGGCATCGACCCGATTGAGCAAATGCTAGAGGAGATGAAATTACAAGTTCAATCCACCGAAAAAATCTATAATTTTGTCCGTGACTTTCGCGATAAAAAGATAACGGTTAAAGAGTTTCTGCGCGGACCGGTCAGGATGGGCAGAAGCCCGGAAGAGATGGAAGACATTCTTGATCAACTTCTGGAGCAACTTCGCGGAATCAGCCGTTAAAGAGAGAAAGCCAATATTTAGGGTTTGCGGCAAAAAGTTTCTTGTGGGGGCAGGGTGTGGGGTTTTGCCTAATTTTTAAATCCGTTGAGTAATGCACAGAAAACGGGTTTCTCCGAGAAACCCGTTTTCTACTCATGCAAAAGACAAAAGGGGGAATAAATAATCAGTTTTCAATAACCAGATTTAGTATGATTTTTGATCTGCCCTAGAGTGTTGCTATCACCTTTGACAAAATCACTAATCGTACAAGTATCGAGCAAAACCAGCACTAAATCACCTCATCTTCTCTAGGTGGGGAAAGTTCCTCTCTATAAGCTTCAAAAATAATACCATCACTTATACCTTGAAAATTAAGGATAGTTGACGACCATTGAGACTGTTCTTTTGTGGTAATTAAAAGCTGTATTGCTTCTCGAATCAAAGCATTCTGGGATTTGCCTGTAGAGTGAGATAAAGCCTGTAGTTGCTGACTTAATTCATCTTCCAGATAAAGATTGAAGTTCATAACTTAAATTAAGCAAATAAGTAGCTGGTTATAATTAAATGAAAAATGGACTTTAGGTTCGATCCCCCCTGCCCCCCTTGATAAGGGGGGTGCCGGTAGGCGGGGGGATCCCCCTTGATAAGGGGGGTGCCGGTAGGCGGGGGGATCCCCCTTGATAAGGGGGGTGCCGGTAGGCGGGGGGATCCCCCTTGATAAGGGGGCATCTGATAATTTTTAACGCCTACCTACTTATCAATTAACTTTATTATAACAGGATAACTTCTTTCTTTTCTGGGCTGAGATATTTATCAGCGTTTACTATTCTAATAGCAAACTGACCAGCTTTTTGAGCAACTTTACTGCCCATAATATAACACCACCTTCCCAACTGATAACCGATAATTCTTTCATTGCCTTAATAAAATTTAACATTAACGCCATTTTCTCAAAAAAATCGACCCGCCTAAGGGCGGGAAAGAAAAGAAAAAAGAAAAAATAGGGAATAAGGGTAAAAAGGGAAAAAAAGGGAAAAAGGGTTACAGAGTCCTCCCAGCCCCGCACACCACCCGAAAACCGAATTCGTAGTAGTAGACGCGGCGGGGGAGGTCGAAGCGGTAAGCGGAACGGCAGGCAGGATTGAAGGACCAAGAACCGCCCCGCAGAGAAGAACAATTATCATCCCCATTTTCTGTCCAGACACTGCCATCCGTCGGCGCACCATGATAATTATCATGCCAAGTATCGGCGCACCATTCCCAGACATTGCCGTGCATATCGTACAGTCCAAAGGCATTGGGGGGAAATTGTCCCACAGGAGTCGTTTGTCGTCGATATTCTCCGTTCGGTTCATCGGCGTAGGTTTCGCCGGACTTGTAGTTGGCCAATTCCCCGGTAATGGTTTCCCCAAAGTAAAATGGGGTGGTGGTTCCAGCACGACAAGCGTACTCCCATTCCGCCTCACTCGGTAGTCGGTATTCCCTTCCGGTCAGCTTTGATAATCTTGCACAGAACTCGATCGCATGGTCCCAGTTGACTTTTTCCACGGGCCGGCGATCGCTATCGGGACGGTCTTTAAAATGGGCCGGGTTGAGATCAAGGTCTTGTTTAACTTTTAAATCGGTACGAGAGGCGATCGCTTTCCACTGGGCCTGGGTGATGGGATATTTACCTATAAAGAAGGGTGGGACAGTTACTTCATGTTGTGGTCTTTCCTTTCTAAATCCTTCCCAACCAAATTTTTTTACCAGTCTTTCGATTTCCTCGTCTTCTGTTCCCATCGTGAATGTACCCCCCGGGATGGCGACCATTTCTAGGGTGATGCCGTTGCCCAAATCTTGGGCGAAATATTGGGACTGCTTCGACTCTTTTTTGATTTGCTCACCCTTCGCATTTACTCGCACCACCTCAAAGTTAAATACCTTGAGTCCAATTTCTTGAGAAGGTTTAGGGGTCGATGACCTATTTCCCTCGGACCCCGTGACGTATTCGCGACGCGTAAAAAGAATCGAAGACTGTCTTAGAGCGATGCGCTTGATAGCTTCGATCGCATCTAAATCGCCACGAGATGCTCCTAAGACACGAATCCATAACTGTTCAGCTAAGTCAAGGTCGCCCCTATTTTCTGCTAAGGAAGCTTGATACTTTAGGGGTTGCACGTCCCTAAGCGTGGCAACTTGTTCTAACAAAATAAAATAGAGCTTGTGGGGCGGTTCTGCTTTTAGATAGGGATTCTGTCTCGGTTTCCCATATCTAGCGTTAGTTTGCTCGACTTGACGGCGCAGATATTCGTCTAAACGCTCGACCGTAGCACAATTGGCTTCTCCTCGCCGCCGCAATCCTTCCAGCAGCCCATGAGTAAATGAGCCTTGTTGCAACTCATCGATCTCCCAAGATTGCTGATTGGCAGTACAGGAATAAAAGGTTATGACTCCCTGATGCTCCTCTTCTCCAATGCCCAGACCGCCTCGGCTGTCCTCATCTCGACAGGCATCTAACAATAGTACGACGTTATCCGCCCCAGACCGCCGCAGCCGCTCGGTGACATAATCCACCGATACAGCCGTTTCTCTTACATTGCCCGGATCACTATCTGGCAGCATCAGATAGTCTTTGTCTTGATAGCGCCTGCCATGACCAGCAAAGAAAAACCAGAGATTGTCTCCAGACTTAAGCAGGGGAGTCTCGAACTGCTTCTGAAGAAACCGCTTGAGACGACCGTAGGTTGGCTGCGTGGGAATGGGGGGACTAGCAGGAATGGGTGGAGAATCTTCGGTAAAGAGAAATATCCCACTGTGATCGAATCCTCCCTCCCCTTCACACCAAGCTTTGATCGCTTCCGCGTCTTTCTTGGCGTATTTCAGTGGCTTGAGGTTGTCATACTCGTTGATGCCGATCGCTATCACCCAGTTTTTAGCCATCTTTTCTCTTGAACTTAAATGTCATCGCTCCTTTCCCTCCTGCTTTGCCCCCGATCCCAAACAGGCTAACTTGTCCTTCCCCATTAATTTCTACAGACAGTTCCACTTCATCGAGCCGGATTTTAGCGCCTGGAGGATCGGCTTCATTGAGCATTTCCCGCATCGCTTTGAGAAAGCCCTGCATTTCTAGCTTCAGTTTGGACACATCCACTTGACTTCTTTCGGTGGCCGCAACTTCGGGCGATTTTTCCTTTCCTTCAAGCCTTCCCCCGGTATCACGGCTACTTCTAGCGCCGGTGGGCGTTTTTTGAAGATCATCACCCGTAATAATCCATATTTTGCTGGGAGTCGCGATATCTTCGGTCATTGTGTTGATTTCCCCTAAATGTTATCTCACTTGCCTTTAACCAAACATTCTAACTCCACTATCTTTCCCTCGACATCAAGCCACTACAGTGGCACCCCTGAGATAATCTTCTAGTTGGCGATCATTGTCGTGACTGAGATTGCCTAGAGGTAAAGTTTCGACGCTAAAAGCTCTCACCTCGCTAACTTCTAATGTATCTTTGATCTGAAAATTCCCCGCAGCTGTCACTTCAATTAAAACTGAAATGGAGTGAATGCGCGGATCACGCTCAAAAGAGGAATAAACCCCGACTAAACGCCCTAAACTGACTAAATTTAATCCTGTTTCCTCTTTTAATTCCCTTTGAGCAGTATTAAAAATATCTTCCCCCCAATCGACCATTCCCCCCGGTAGGGCCCATTTGCCGGTGTCTCTGCGTCGGATTAAAACAATTGTACCATCAGCAAGCAGCGGAATCATTGTCACCCCAGTTACAGGATGACGAAAGATAATTCCCATCACACTTTTAATAAAATGCCAAACACGACCCATATATAAAGCTAAAAAATAAAAAAAGGGGACGGGATTACTGGAGTTAGGACTTTTGCCTATTGCCTATTGCCTAACACCTATCCCCCAACCCCTAACAATATCAATCTTGACATCCTCGCCGCCCTAAAAGTGCGGCGATTCCTAAACCTCACGATTTAAGTTTCTGCTTCCACCACCGTCGCATACCACAGTTAAAAAACCATGTACTGTCTTACACAGAGTCCACAGACTTTCGCCCCATTTCAGAAGCCCGATTCCGTGTGTCCCACGGTACGTTGACCGCCTATAGCTTCTTGTACTTGTTGCGCGCGACTTTTTACCCGGCCAAGCTTTTCTGGTCGGAACCCCCTAAGCCGAGTTTTCAAGGTGCTGCGCCGTCCACTTGGTTTTCGAGACTGGCCTTTTAATTCTAACGTAAAGCCAACCTAGAACGGCGGGGTTTCAGACGCAAATTTTCGATGATCGAGAATGGCTTTAGCTTGAATTAAAGCCGATCGCACTTGTTCAAAACCTGTGCCACCATAGCTATTACGGGCCGCTACTACCTGACGAGGAGCGATCGCGTCGTAGATATCGGCCTCAAAAGCTGGATGTAATTCTTGCCATTCCGTCAGGGTTAAATCTTTTAATAACTTACCCGCTGCCAAACTGCTTTTAACGACTTTCCCGACTAAATTATAAGCTTCTCGGAAGGGAATTCCCTTACTGGCTAAATAATCCGCCACATCCGTCGCATTAGAAAAATCTTCCGCCACCGCGTTAGCTAATCGGTCGGTTTTAAATTGAATCCCGGTGGCTAAAAGTACCGTCATCGCTTGTAAACAAATCCGCACGGTTTTAACGCCATCAAATAACGCTTCCTTGTCCTCCTGCAAGTCTTTGTTATAGGCTAGGGGTAAACCCTTCATTAAGGTCAATAACGCTTGTAAATGCCCAAAAACCCGCCCTGTTTTGCCGCGCACTAATTCGGGAACATCGGGGTTTTTTTTCTGGGGCATAATGCTAGATCCCGTGGCACAACTATCGGTGAGAGTGATAAAACTAAATTCTTGGGAAGACCAGAGAATCATTTCTTCGCTCAAACGGCTCAGGTGGACCATAATCAGACTAGCGGCCGTCATAAATTCAATGGCAAAATCTCGATCGCTGACTCCATCGAGACTATTGTTATACACCTGCTCAAAATCGAGTAAATTGGCACTGTAATGACGATCGATGGGAAAAGTCGTCCCCGCTAAGGCCCCGCATCCTAGGGGCGAAATATTAGTCCTAGCGCGAATTTCCCCCAATCTTTGGTGATCCCGTTCGGCCATTTGAAAATAAGCGAGGAGATGATGGGCTAAACTAATCGGTTGAGCGCGCTGTAGGTGGGTATAACCAGGGATCAGGGTTTCCAGATGGTTTTCAGCGTGATTGACTAAAGCTTGCTGAAAATTGCGAATTTCTTGCCTAATATCATCGATTTGTTGTCTAAGATACAGACGTATATCCGTTCCTACCTGATCGTTGCGCGAACGGGCCGTGTGCAGTTTTTTGCCCACATCTCCCACGATCTCGGTTAAACGACGTTCCACGGCAAAATGCACGTCCTCTTGATCGATGCCGGGGTTAAAGTTGCCAGTGCGGTATTCTTGACGAATTTGTTCCAATCCAGAGACGAGACTATCAGCTTCTTCGGGGCTGATAATACCCGTATAGGCGAGCATTTTAGCGTGAGCTATCGATCCGGTGAGATCATACTCGATTAATTCGATATCAAAGCCAATACTGGCGTTAAATTCTACGATCGTAGGATGGAGACTACCTTCAAAGCGATCGCTCCAAGTTTTCTTTGCTGTCACTGTTTTCGTTAGATGATTGTGTATAAAGTTAACCAAAATATGCTAGGCAATTTTTAGGGATAATCTGGTGCTGATAGCATTACCGCTTCAGGTTAGAAAAATCTCCAACTCTACAAGCATAAGAATAGCAAGAATTGCTCACTCTGGCTGAAGGCTGATAGGCGAAAAGCTAATAAGAGGTAAAACCTCGAAACATATAACCGACAATGAAACCGATTAATAGGGCCCATACTTGCCCAGTTTTGACGAAATTTGAGAAGGATTTCTGGAAATTCCCGATGACATCCACGTCTTGATCCAAAATAGTCATCAAGACATTGGTAAGGGGCGAAAAGTCGATCGAGACAGATAGATGATGGAAGATGTCGATCACTATGGCATTCCTCAAAAACGAAAATCTACAGAACAAGTTAACATGAAAACGACTAAATCAAAACCACTTTTTTCTCCTCGGTGGTGAGTTGGAAAGGAGGTCACTTTCAAGATGACTGAGATTGCTGGTAATAGGATAATAATAAGTTGCCCGCTTTTGCTAAATCTTGCCCAAAGGCGATAATTCCTTCCTCATGACCACTCATCACTAAAATTTGTTGCTCTTCTAGACGCTCTTCTTGACATAAACGGATAATTTCTGCGGCCATTTCTGGGGTTCCATAGGCGATATTTTCTTGAGTGGTCGGCACTCGATACATTAAATTTTGCCACAGGGGGCGATGATGAATATGAATCACCCCATTAATCTGGGGATTCGCTTCATAAATCGCTCCATGGGTGAGAGTTTCCGAAGAAGCGGCGATTGTTCCCCGACAAGTGACCCAATTTTCTCTCCAATCGTAGTCTATAACTGTGGTGTAATGGGATTCATTTAATACTGAGATACCCCCAGTGTTAGTGCCAGAAATAATGATTTCTTTGTCTATTTTTCCTCGTTTACTCACATTCCCAAAACCGATTCCGTTATCGTATTGACCGATTAATCCCAGTTGATAGAGGCGATTGCGCCAATAATTTAATTCTGCAATCTCTGAGCTTATTAAGGGACGGTCAGGAATCCAAGTACAATTGTATTTAACGTAACCTTCATCAATCATAGATTTTTCTGAAAATATTCGGGATAACTTTGACAAACTTGCTGCACAAATTCCTGGAGAGGATAGGAAATATTAGTGATATAATTATCTTTAATTACTTGGGAGAATAGGGGTAAAACTTCCGTATCTAAGGCTGGGTTAAATAAGTCCATCGGCAGGATTAAATCGGAACCTTCCCGCACATCAATTGTCTCAAAATTATCGGCTACAATTAACCAAAGAGGACGCACCCAAAGAGCCGAACGACTTTCGATCACCTGAATTACTTCTCCGTATAAAGTTCGATTTTTGCAGAATAAACTAACAATTTGATGGGGAGTAAATGTGTTCATAGACAATTCTAGTTTTCCTTGATACTAAACTCAATTTTTAGCTATATAGCGTTTTCAAATAAGACATGAAAAAGCATCGTAATTGTGGAGATTAGGAAAAGTAAATAGTTTAAGGTTGATTAAAAGATTAAATATCTTCTTCATAATCCCAAAATTTTTACAGAAACG